>Ga0315284_10004211_pt1 | contig 20453 bp, 14 predicted proteins | sample YL17G09_16_MG_FD_203696 | JGI IMG/M metagenome (GOLD analysis project Ga0315284, IMG submission 203696) | Sediment microbial communities from Yellowstone Lake, YNP, Wyoming, USA - YL17G09_16 | ecosystem: Environmental > Aquatic > Freshwater > Lake > Sediment | place: USA: Wyoming | collected...
ATAGACATGTGCGCGCTTGGTCTAACTACTCAGTCCTTGCCTGTAAAGTCCACGTTGAAAACACGCCACTTGCCCGTATTCGCTTCTATCCGCCACTCCAGCTTTCTAGGTCATCCCATAATTGAAGCCACCATCAGACGCCTCACGAGGCGCTACAATGCGAAAAGACGCGGTGACAGCCGAAGAGCCGGGAGCGGCGATGGAGCGGCTTCAGCCGGAGGCCAGCCTTGCCCTCGGCGGTTCGAGGCACTATGATCTACAGACGTCCTTTCGCTTTCGCGTGGGAGTCCGATGGCTGAAAAAGCGCCGACAAAGAAAGCCTTTGACAGCGCGTCCTGTCCCTTCTGTGAGGGCGGCGCACTGACTCCCTCACCGAGCGGCAAGCACCTCGTCTGCCGGAAGTGTGGGCGCGTGGTTCTTAGCAAAAGCCCGGAAGCGCAGGGCGCCGGAAAACAGCCATGAGCCGGCGTCCGAATCCGTACACCATCGCGAGGAGACGGCAGCTATGAGTGCTCAAAGACGGAAACCCATTACGGAAGCATGTCCGACTTCAGCGGAAATGAGACGCTTCAACGAGCTAAGTTAACCTCCGGGTTTTCCCCTACTTCACCCCTCAACCCGCATTGAATGCGCGGTATTCAAAAGCAGTGAGCCATGAATGAAGAAGCTGCCGGGGTGGAAGGGACCTCCCCCGCCCGGGCGAGGGAGGCGGCGTGCGAGTTGGTCCGCCGCACCGGTCCAATCACCCGTGGGAAGTGTCCTGATGAGGAGAAGATCTGCGTCCTGCTGAAAGGGACCCGAGGGCAGGAGGCGGTTTCGGAACCCTGTTGAACCGATATGCTCCGCCCCACGATCAGAGGAGGCACAGCTGTTGGGAGATGAGAAGGCGTCGCTCCAATAGCCTGCTGTTGGTCTGAGCCTCGTCAACGGCCGCGCAAAACGGTCGATTGGGCAGAGTGCAGGCACTGCACTTTCTGCCTCTAACCGGCTCGTGCAGTACTGCAGAAGTTCCCCTTCAGGTCTACGCCGATTTCACGCCTCCATGAGTCATCTCGGCGACCAGACGGATAGTACTTCGCAGCAGTGATCAGGCAGGCTGTGCAAGACTGGGTCTGGAAGACGTTTGGGGACTGGGGAACTTACTCCCCGGCTGTGAAGGAACAAATGGCGACTTCCCGCGACTCACCCCGAATATTCAGAGGAGAGCTCCAGAAATCGGTTGGCCGCAGGCGACCATGAGCTTGGACGAGTCGCTTCTTCGTCGTGGGGTGGGGGGCTTTCGCAACAGCTATCCGAGCGGCAGCACGTTTCGGTATTCAAGTTACGCAACCAAGAGGATCGCTTCCGAGTGCGCCATTATCCAGGCACAATCGCCAAGTTATGAGCAAAGATTACGCTGCTGAGTTGCCACCGTTTTCGGTCTAACGAGGTACAGCTCTGGCTGAGTCTGATCGCCTACAACCTCGACAGCTTGTGGTGTCGACTGGTGCTGCGGCACAGGATCGGCAACTGGTCGCTAACCAGTTTGCAGCAGCGCCTGGTGAACACCGGCGGTCGATTGGTCAAGCACGCAAGATACTATTGGGTGCTCCTAGCGGAGAGTCATTTGACGCGGCGGCTGTTCGGAAGCATGCTGCGAAGGATCGCGGCGTTGTTGCTACCGGCGAGCCAAAATCAGGTAGGTGGCGGGGGAAGCCTCAGCGACGATGGCAGGCGGGGACGGAGGGGTGTCGGCGTAATCGCCGATGAAAAGGGCAGTTACAGGTTTCCCGGACCTGGAAGAGGCAGGACTGGCCGTTTCATCGGCGCTTCGCTTGAAGTCCGACGACCCCGACACGCACTACTACCTCGGCCGGGCCTTCCTGGCGAAAGGTGAGGGTAAGGAAGCCGCCGCGTCGCTTCGCGAAGCTGTCCGTCTGGCGCCAGGCGAAGCGCGTGCACACAACGCGCTCGGGGTGGCACTGGCGGGAGTCAGGAGTTTTGCGGAAGCTGAAGCGGAAATACGCGCCGCGTGCAAGATGGATCCGGGCAACTCGCTGTTCGCAGAGAACCTTGCCTGCGTTCGGACACGATTGCAGGATTGCGCGCTCGCCCCGTAGCGCCAACCCAACAGTCACGGAGAATTTCATGGATTTGAATTCAAATTCCTTGGTTGCGCCTACACCTTTGACAACCTCGGCAGGGCTTTTCATGTAAAGCGCGCAGCTTGCACGGGATGTAGCACGGAGCGTAGGTTCGTCTTCCGGCTTGAGAGCATAGACCCCCACATCAAACTACATCCGTTCCTTCTGGAACACTGTGGCCGCTCGTACCGGGGAAGCTCCGAGGATCCGCAGAGGACAGCGGAGGAATTGGAGCGACTGGTTCTCGCGTACCTGACTGGTTATCTGAGATATAGGCACAAGGAGGCTTGACCATCTCCATCTGCGATCTGTCTGACACCCCCGACGCGGGGAGGCGTTCTTGCCTCCGTATGGCGTACCGCCAACACGGGGAAGAAAGCCACATTGAGGATTTCAATCGGAACCTAAGAGGCTAGCCAAATGGGACGACGGTTCGATATCACCGGAAGGGCGCGCACAAAGGATCCGATTGCATCCATGGAAGCATAATCATGACCGGTCGAACCGGAGCTTGGAGATTGGACTTCTCAAGAGCTGGGCGCGAATTGTGAGAGTAACTGAAGAAAGCTAAGCTCTAGATCCCCCAATCAGCGGGATGCACGTCAACCCAAGATGTCCGTCATACCACGCGAGCACAGTCCTTTTTGAAGGATGGGGACAAGACTCTGAGGAATCGGTCCACATCCCGGGCGGTCGGCATTGAGGGTTGAGCCCCCATTCGAGTCACGGACAGTGCAGCTACAGCTGAGGCGAACCGCGCGGCTGCCAGGAGATCTTGGCCTCGCATCAAGGCCACAGCCAGTCCGCCGTTGAATGCATCGCCCGCGGCTGTCGAGTCAACGGCTTTGACCTTGAATGCGGGCAGGAAGTCTTCGACTGTGCTCGCCGCCACGTATGCGCCCTGGCTGCCCATTTTGATGATGACATTGCGGGGGCCTCGACTGAGAAGCCTTTGGGCGATCTTGGGCGCGGTGGTCGGATTCAGTTCTTCGGTTCGGATCCCGCAGAGGATACTAGTTTCTGTTTCATTTGGAGTCAGGAAAGTGACCTGCCGCAGCAGTCGGGTCGAGAGTTCACGCGCTGGCGCCGGGTCCAGCATCAATGGCACATCGAAACGGCAGGCGAGGGCAGCCAAGCACTCGACTGTTTCTAGCGGAATTTCCAGCTGGGTGAGGATCATCCCCGAAGACCTCAAGAGCGATACGGCCTTTTCCAGGTCCTTCGGCAACAGCTTCCCATTGGCTCCAGGGATCACCACGATGCTGTTTTGACCTTGCCCGTCCGTGGAGATGAGAGCGATACCGGAAGATGTCCGCCTGGCGACGCCTACTGCTTTGATGTTCACTCCCGAAGTCTTCAATCCCTGCTGAAGGCGCTGGCCAAATTCGTCGTCGCCCACTTTTGCGACCATGCTCACGGGATATCCAAGCCTTGCAATGGCGATCGCCTGATTCGCGCCTTTGCCGCCGTGGAAAATCTCAAACCGGCTTCCCGAGATGGTTTCTCCGGCCTGTGGAATCTGTTCCACGGAGCAGACCAAGTCCAGATTGGCGCTGCCAACGACCACAACTTGCTTGCGCATCGTGTCCCCTAGAAACTCCAGACTGGAGCTACCGCGACAGCCGCCAGGCCGAGTACGAAAAAGAGAAACATGAGGACCAGCAAACGGCGAGCTGAAGAAGGCGCACCTGCGAACTCGCGCCAGACGAAGACACCCCAGACAGCGGAAATCATCGTGGCGCCCTGGCCGAGGGCGTAGGACGTGGCCGGGCCCACCATCTGCGCATAAGAGGCCACGAAATTGGAGATCGTGCCAATGCCCCAGATCATGCCTCCCAGGACGCCCCAGAGGTGAAATCTTCCTGCGCCCTGGAAGTAATCGCCGAAGGTCACCGGCGGACCTGCCACGGGCCGACGCATGAAGATGTAGTTCAACGGAAATGTGGATGCCAGCACGCCCACCGCGAAGACAAATGCCACCGTGTACGGTCCCAGGTGGTTTTCACCGGTGAGGGCTTTGACCACAAAGGGGTAGAACAACCCCATGCCGACGCCGCAGAGCAGGCTCAGCAGGATGCCCTTAGTACTCACTTGCAGGTCACGGGAGATCTTTCGGTAGGCGAGCGCATCCAGCACAATCGCCACACAAACCAGCGCGATTCCCCCGAACAGCAGCACCGGATTCCCCTTGGGTGTGATGATGTAGTTGAGGATTGAACCGATGACCAGTGCCAACCCGATGCCAATGGGGAAGGCCACGGCCAAGCCTGCGATGGCAATGGCCGCCACAAGGAGAATGTTGGCGATGTTGAACACGATCCCGCCCACGAACGCCAGCAGCAGGTGGCGGCCATCCGCCGAGGTCAGGTTTAATATGAAACTGTCAGGGCTCTCGGGATCCGCGCGGCCGAGCGTGAATCCCATCAGGAGCGAGATCAGCAAGATGCCCCCGACATAATCCCAATAGAAAAGCTCGAACCGCCAGCCCCTGCAGAGCTTCTGGGTGTTCGCCCAGCTTCCCCAGCAGAGCATGCTGAGGGTCATCATCGCGAGCGCTGCCAAATATACTTGGGGAATGAACATAGATGGAACCGCCTTCCGAGCGATCAGCTGTGCCTACTTGCGGTACACGATCAAGTCCTCGAGATTCATCCAGGCATCTTTGGAACCCGAATAAGGTTGGCCGTTCACGACGATGCGAACGGTGTGAGTGCCGCCCTTCAAATCAAACTTGCCCCAAAGCCCTTCACTACCGCGGTAGCCGTCGTCGTTGTAGCCATCAATCTTGCCCATCGACTCCCCGTCAAGATAGAGGTCCGCAGTTCCTCGGTCCGTATTGAGACTCCCCACGAGCATGGCGCCGGTCCCCTCGAACGTGACGGTAGCTTCGGCGCCGGCAGCTCTCGATCGGGTCTCGGAAAGGCGGCCAGTGACCTTTTCCCAGGCGCCTTGCCACTGCCAGCGAGGGTCCTCAATCGCGATGCGTTCGACCACTTTGCCGGGGGCAAACTGCTCGAGCTTGAGGCTTCGCGGCTCCTGCTCGGGAATCGTCAACTCTTGGTTGGTTACTTTTCCACCCTCACGCCGAACCACCAACTTCGCGCGCTCGACCGTACTCCTCACAATCGAATTGAACGAGTAGTTCGTGTAAGAGAACTTCTCATCGGCGATTCCTGCCAGAGGAGCGGTCCACTTTGCGGGGATGCCCTTGTAGCCAAGCATCACGCCGAGAATGCCCGCGGCGCTCGACGGATTGCAGTCGCTGTCCTGACCGGCGCGCATGGAGACTTCCATGGTCTTGTCGAAATCACCCTGGCCGTGGAGCAACCCCAGCGCAACATATGCGCCGTTCAGTGCCGCGTCGATGTTGAACGGGCGCAAGGCCCCCTCAGGACACGGGTCGTCCTTGTCCCACTTGTCCTCGATCATCTGCCAGGTTTTCTTCCAGTCTGGATTTTCCGCCGACCACTTCAGGACGTCGCGAATTACCTGCGCGTAGATGCTTCGGCCTGGAATCGCCGCCACGCCGGCTTCGACCACTTTGCGCGGGTCCTTCTCGAAGAATGCTGCGGCGTACATCCCGCCGAAGAACACTCCGCCGTACACGCCGTCGCCGTAATTCATCACGTGGCCCACGCGCTCGGCGTAGTGTTGGGCGGCTCGCGGCAGGCCCGGGCACATCAGGCCGATGAAATCAGATTCGATTTGAAAGTCGATGTCGTTGGCGTGCAGGTTGTAGTGGGGATCACCCGACAACGGCGCCTTCGCACCTCGTCGCAGCAGACGGCGAGCCGCCAGGTTGGCGTGCCAAAGGCGGTACTTGGAATCCTTGAACGCTTCGCCATACTGCTCCGTGGTTGCATCAAGCCCGATGCGATCCATTACGTCGGCGAAAGTCATCTCCACATAGAGGTCGTCCTGGTCCAAGGCGCCCTTCAGCTCTTCTGGCTTCCAATCTCGCGAGTTCTCATTGGTTTTCCCACGGAACCTGAACTCGGTGGGCGCACCATAAGTCACACCGATCATCTGTCCAGCCCATCCGCCGCGTACTTTATTTTCCAGCTCTTCCAGGGTCAACGCCCGTCCAGCGCCACCGGATTTCGTTCCTCCTTCTTTCTGGCCAGCGAAACTGGCCCCACCGGCGAGAAGCATTGCCGCGGCGAGGCAAAGCAGCACGCTCAAGAAGTTCTTTGACATAGTGACCTCACCGTCTGTTTTCAAGCCGGATCAGCTCCAGCTTTCATCTTTGAAAGACAATCAGATCCTCCAGGTAAACCCAGGCGTCGCTCGATCCTGGAAACGGCACGCCAGCTACGACCACGCGTATGGAGTGCGCGCCGGGCTTCAGGTCGAACTTGCCCCAGAGACCTTCGTTGTAACGGTCGTCATCATTGTAGGCATCGACCTTCGTGACCAGCTTCCCGTCCAGATAGATGTCAGCATATCCCCCGTCATTCCCCAGCGCGCCCACTACGATTGCTCCGGTTCCCTCAAAAGAGACGGAGGCCTGTGCACCCCTGCTTTGCGACCGCCGCGAAATTCTGTGATAGCCATCTTCCTTGCCCACCTGCTCCCATGGCCCCTGCCAATTCCAGCGCGGATCGTCGAATCTCACTCGTTCGATGACTTTGCCGGCCCAAAACTGCTCGAGTTTCGCCTTGCGGGCTTTCTGAAGTGGGATGACGATCCGATCCTCCTCAATCCTCCCACCTTCGTTTTCGACGGTACGTTTCGCGCGCTCCATCGTGCTCGCGACGATCGAGTTGAAGGAGTAGTTCGTGAAAGAGAAGTTCTTGTCGGCGATGACTGGTAGGTGTTTGACCCACTTCGCCGGGATGGCTTTGAAACCGCGCATGGTCCCCAATACGCCACCCGCGGTTCCAGGATTGCAATCGCTGTCCTGGCCAGCACGCATTGTAATCTCCAGGGTTTTGTCGAAATCGACGCCACCGTAGAGCAGGCCCATTGTGACGTAAGCCCCGTTAAGCACGGCGCTGATGTTGAAAGGTTTCAATGCGCCTTCCGGACAGGGATCATCTCTATCCCACTTCTCGTTGATGAGCTGCCAGGTCTTTTCCCAGTCGGAGTTGAGTGCCGACCAGGCCAGGACATCGCGCACCATCTGCGCGTAGCGGCTGCCGGACGGAATACAGGCCAATCCCGCCTCTACCACCTTGCGCGGATCGCGCTCGAAAAACGCCGCGGCGTACATACCGCTTACGAACATTCCGGCATAAACCCCGTCGCCGTACGCGATCACATGGCCGAACCGATCAGAGTACTTCTGCGCGGCTCGCGGCAGCCCTGGACACATCAAGCCGACGAAATCGGCTTCAAACTGCGTGCCAATCTCGTTCGTGTGATAGATGAATCCGGGTTGACCCGACCGGGGTGCCTTGATGCCTCGGCGCAGCAGGCGGCGCGCCTGGAGATTGGCATGCCAAAGGCGGTACTGCGAATCCCTGTGAGCGTCGCCATACTGCTCTGTGGTGGCGTCCAAACCGAGCCTGTCCATCACCCCGGCAAACGTCATCTGGACGTAGAGATCGTCCTGGTCGAGTGCTCCCGCGAGTTCTTCGGGCTTCCAATCGCGAGGGTTTTCGTTGATTCTCTGGCGATATCTGAATTCAGTGGGGGCCCCGTAGGTGACGCCCACCATCTTTCCCGCCCAGCCCCCTCGAACCCTGTTCCCAAGTTCTTCGAGCGACAACGTTCGCGTGGGAACGCCTGCCTTCTTCGCGCCTTTCTCTGCCCCAGGGCAAAAGCCAACGCTGACCACCAGAATCAAAACACCAGGCGCGAAGATGCGTTTTCGGAAACTGGTCCGCATGTGTCACTTCCACAGACGGGAAAGACAACTCTGTGCCGCCCTTGAGGGCCGCACTACGGGGCGATCTCGCCTCTATATGAGACGACCCTCCCCAGTCCGATCGCAAATCCTTCGGCCTTTGAATTCTTCCGGCCCGTCACGCGCACCTCGAGCTTGTGCCGGCCCTCGGGTAGCCCGGTCAACCAGACCGCCGTTGCCTGGTTGGCGCGCGACCATCGCTTGGGCAAATACATATCGCGAATCTGAGCGGGCTTGCCGTCGATCAACGCCTCCAGGATGCCCATGTCGTATCGCGTGTCCCCCTGGACGTAGATGGCGCTGCCGGAGAATTCAATTTCCATCGAGTCGCCCGGGCGGCTGGAATACCGGAGCTTCTCGTACTGGGGCTGCAACTTCCATTCGCCCTTCCAGGTGATGCGCTCATCGGTCACTTCAAGCCGATCGACGGGTTCGAGAGTAGGAAATGAGACCTCCGCAGGACCCGAGGCCTGGAAGGGTTGAAGCTTGATGACGACTGTATCGTCCCAGGCCTTTCCCCCGCTGGCCTTCACGTTCTCGATCGCCAACCGCAGGCACTCCTTCGACGCCGAATCGACGGAGTAATCTGTGAAATCAAATCTGACATCCATATAGGGTGTCATGTCGTTCTTTACTCGTTCAGGCAGCCCGCTGAATCCCAACAAGGTACCAACGACTCCGCCCGCGTTGGCCGGATTGCAGTCGGAGTCCTGGCCCGCGCGCGTCGAGGTCTCGATGGTTTTATCGAAGTCTGCCCGGCCGTAAAGCAAGCCGAGAGCGATGTAGGCGCCATTCAGCCGCGCCTGGATATTGAATTTGCCCTTTGCGCCCCAAGGGCAGAGATCCTTGTTCCACTTGGATTCGATCTCGCGCCAGGTCGCCTTCCAGTCGTTTGGGAACTGATCGTGCCAGCGGAGCACGTCCCGAATGATATTCGCGTAGCCGCTCTCGGGCGGCAGGGCCTGCAGACCGGATTCGACCACGCGGCGAATGTCCTTCTCGACGAAAGCGGATGAGTACAGGGCCGAAACGAAAACCCCGCCATAGACGCCGTCACCGTAGTTCATCAGGTGCCCGGCACGGTCGCACACCTTCTGCGCGGACTGGGGCAGCCCTGGAGAAACGAGCCCGATGAAATCCGCCTCGATTTGAAAATCGATGTCGTCGGCGTGCGGATTGTAAAGTGGGTGTCCCGATTTGTCGGGTGGAATGCCAGCTAACAGATTCTGCCGGCCTTGCCCGTTCGCGTGCCAGAGAAGGAAACCACCCTCGGCGAATTCCATCGCGAAATCCGCCGCGGAGGCATCAAGTCCGTGTATGGCGATCGCTTTGAGGAGAGCCATATTGACATACAGGTCGTCCTGGCCCGGCAGCTTTTTCAGGCCCTCGGGCTCCAATACAAGCGGGCCTTCGATGATTTCGCCCTGGTGCCGGAATTCCGTGGGTCCACCGAAAGAGACACCATAAGCTTTCCCGACCCAGCCCCCACGGATCTTGTCAAGCAGAGTGGTCCGCGACACCGTCACGGTGCGGCCAGAAGCACTCACGGCCATGATCAGGATGAGGAGAGCCGATGTCCAATTGCCACGACGCAGCATTGTAAGCCTTCACCTCTTCAGCGGCGGTCACTCCGCGTCCATGACGCAGCGGAACCCCAGCGCGCCCGCGCGGTCCATGCTGGGAGCCATCAGCAGGAGCTTGCCATGTTGGTCCAGCCTGTAGGCTTGGGGGAAGTACCAGATCGACCCCTGCGGTTGGTAGTAGCTCCCCCCGCGCAAAATTCCTGCTCGGGTATGGTCATCGACGAACTCCTCCGTCCATTGCCATACATTGCCGACCAGGTCCATGACACCGAACGAACTTGCACCCCGCGGATGCGCATCGACGGGATCCGGCCCCCGCATCGTTCGCGTCTTGTCCGGAGTGGGGACCGCGGTGCCGTCCCACGTATTGCCCCATGGGTACAGCCGCCCATCCGTCCCTTGCGCGGCATACTGCCATTCCCACTCGTGGGGGAGACGCTTTCCTGCCCAGGCTGCGTAGGCTCGTGCGTCCTCCAGCGAAACCCAAGTGACGGGTTTATTGTCCCATCCCTTCGGGTAAACACCGTTCTGCCAGTCACGCAAGAAGTTCAGATCATCCTGCGGTTTGTAGTGAGTGGCATCCAGGAACTTCTTGAACTGAGCATTCGTGACCGGATACATATCGATCCAGAAGGACTTCTTGTGCATGGGGTGGTCGTGAAAGCGGCGAGCGGACGATTCCCAGGGATACTGGACATCCACCCCGACGTCGTTGAAGCCTTCGATCTCGATGCCTTGGACTCGAAATTCAAAATCTCCTGCGGGAATCTTCACCATATCCGAGGGCACACCGGAGGGAGGACGGGTGGCCGCAATCGCCACTATTTGTTGCGGGAGTGGTTTCCATTCGTGCGAGTAGCTCGCCAGCGTGTTTGATGTGATTTCCTTCATCTTTGTCATGGATTTCTGAATTGTGGCTTCAGGATCCGAAGGCGCGGCCAGTATGGCTCCATACCCGTGCGCTTCGACACCAAAGCTCAGCGCAGTCTTTCCGTTCTGACTGCGTTCAGGCTTCAGCTCGACCCCATGATAAAGATCGAAATATCGCATGCCCGCCATATCAGGCAGTTCCATCTGAGGGCCTGTAACGTCATATTGGTTTCGATTCACGATTGTCCACACCGCCTGCGAACCCAACGGCCACCGGCTGGCAAAGACCCCGTAACGCATGGTTGGGGCATGTGGCTCCCAGCCTGAGCTCACCAGATATGGAGCAACGGCGCGTTCGATGGTCGCCACGCGGCGGGTCGCCTCGGCATCGCGCGGGGTAACCCCATTCCAGATTCCCCAGATGTTTTCCCAACTCTCCCAGCCCACGCCGTTGAAAAAAGCGAACTGCATGTTGTCAGTGTTATCGCGTTTCCAGCGGTCCGAGATGTTCACCATATGCCGCGGTTCGAGCCATTTGTATTTGTCGACCATCGGCACAAAGGGGTACTGGTACTGGCCCCAAGTCATGAGATTCCAAGCCAGCGCTTCGTCCGCCGGGCCACCCTCGGGCTCGAACACCAGAGGATGGCCGATCTTCTCCGCGGCCTCGATGTAAGCCAGCGGAACGCCGTCCTGAGTGTCACCGTTGACGCCATCCGCGCCGATTTCAGCCATCAATTTTGCAATGGCATCGGGCCAGGACATGCCGGGATCGCGAGTTCCCTGGTCCCACATCATCATGGGGAACAACACCCGAACGCCCCGCCGATGGAAGTCGGAGATCATCTGCCGTACTCCCTCCAGACCACCCGGCATGGAGCGGATCATGTCATGTTGGTTGCGGTTGTCGATGCCCATGTTCGGATAGGTGGGCCAGATGAGCACTGCGTCGATTCCGCCGTACCGCTTCTCGAGATCGTCCAGATACCGGTCAACGGTGTATCGGTGCGCCACCGGATCATAGAAATAGCGGTCGTGGACCATCATTTGCGGCTGCATGAAGCTCGACTGGGTCCATCGGAGCTCGGGCAGATCATATCGAGAACCGCTGTAGCCGATGCGAATGCGCCGTTCGTTCCGCCAGTGGGTGATATCGGCGAGCCATGTTTCGTGTTCACTTTGCGTGCAGGGTTTAGACCCGCCCTCCCAAGCGCCTTTCATAACCAGACAGTCGGGCGTAGGAATCTGCTGTCCTTGGGGACGGTACCTGCTGTCCTGTGAAACCAGAGGAAGTGAGACGGTGAGCACGAAAGTTAGCAGGGTAAACAGTTTTCGGGGCTTGGGCACGGGGACTCCAATCTACCGAACGTTTCGAAAGCGCGACGAACGGAGAAGCATTTCGAATGGCCTAGCGCGTTGGCCGGCGAAAAAGGGGCCCGCCGTCAGCGAACTCGGTGACGCCGGGCCCCCATCAATAACTCGCTACAACTCAGAAGACGAACTTCAACGCGAACTGGATGTGCCGGCCATTGCGCCCTCCGGTGATCCAGCCGAACCTGCTGTCCGGGTTCGTGCCAGTATCATTGGTGGTGCTTACGCTGGACCACTGGGCATGGTTGAAAGCGTTGAACATCTCCCAGCGGAAATCCAGGCTCTTGTCTTCCGCGAATCGGAACTTCTTGACAAGAGAGATGTCCCAGTTGTTGATGCCGGGCATGCGCATGATATTCCGTCCGGCCGTGCCCCGGTAAGCGGCAATTTCCACATCCTGCCCATTGATGTTCCTCACTACCGTGGGCGGGTTCTGGAAGCAACTGGTGTCGAAGTAGCGCTCAAAAGCCTGGCTGCTGCCGGAGAGGCTCCCGTCACACGTCCGTACGGGTACGTCACCCATGTAATCATAAGAGGTGCTGTCCCCATTCCAGACGCTGGTGGGGCTGCCGGACTCGAAAGTGACCACGTAGTTGGACTGCCAGCCTGCCAGCAGGGCCTTCGTCAAGCCCCGCCAGCTCTTACCAAAGGGCAGCTCGTAGGTCACGGCCGCCACCAGGCGGTGTGGGTGGTCGGCGTCGGAGAAGCCGTGGGACCAATCGCGGTGCCACTGCCCGCCCAGCACAAAGTTGTTGTCATACCCTTGATTCTGGAAGGTCACGTCGGTTTGTTTCGACCAGGTGTGATGGACGAGCGCGCTCAGGCCGTTGGACCATTGCTTCTCGAACTTGGTCACCAGAGCGTGATAGTCGTTCATTCCTCCGTGGTGCACAGCAATCACACTGTCGAAGATATCCGCATACGCACCGCCGTCCAGCACCGAATTGGGGCGCGCGTAGTGATAATCGTCCTCCGTGAGGTAAATGCCCTCGGGCGGGAGATTCATGTCATCCCCGATCGTCAACTTCGTTCCGCGCGAGCCGGTGTACCCCATTGAAATCATCATGTCCTTACCCAGCTTACGCTGGAAGTCCAGGCTCCAGCGCTGATAGTAAGGGGTCACCGGAGTATCCTTATCGATGGTTTGGAGCCACTGCCAAGGGTAAAGGTATCCCGCCTTGTCGCCCAGCGGGAAAGGCCAGTCGCCTTTGGGGACCTCCTTCGCGGGGGGGAAGCTGTTGTCGAAGGTGAAGTAGACGAGATTGGGGTCGCCCAGATTGATGGAGGCGTAGGCGTCGTTGTTGTACTCCTCGCCACCGTAAGCTGGGCTGTTCCAAAACATTTGGTCCAGGTACTTGTACCCGCCGGTGTCGTAGAAGATTCCGTACCCGCCACGCACCACCCAGTTCTCGGTCGCACGGTATGCGAAGCCGAAGCGCGGCAGGAAATTGTTCTTGTCAGCGGGATAGGGGTGCTGCTTGGTCCCCGGCGTGGTTCCGGGCATGACCATTCGCCATCCGGGATAGTCGAAGTCCATCACTCCCCAGTAGCTGTTCGCAGAATAGGCAGGAATTGGGAGCTCGTACCTCACTCCGATGTTCAGCGTTAACTTGCGGTTGACCTGCCAGGTATCGTTGAAATACCACGCCCACTCTGGAATCCGAAACCAAAGGCTGTTATCGCCGCCGACGTTGTTGGTGCGCTGCCGCTGATAACCCACCGCGCCGGTCATGAATTCCGCCAGGTAGTTCCAGCCCGACCCATCGCTCACATTAGGACCCCGCCCGGTGAAGCCGTTCCAGAAGCCTGCGTTGCGGATAATGTCATTGTCCCGCTCATCCTTCCGGTAGTAATAGAACCCGGTCTTGAACGTGTGGGATCTGTAGATCTTGACGGCATTGTCCGAGAACTGCCAGATGGGAATGGCCTGATACCAGTACTCCCCAGGCCCGAGGCTGAGGCTGTCAAAGGGCCAGCCAATTCCCACACTAAAGATCCCGTCGTCGTCGACTTCCAACTGCTTCTTGTCGAAATCGGTCAGGCCGCCGGCGGGGAGCGACACGTTTTGGAGGAGGTCCCGATACCACGAGACCTTCATGAAGTTCTTGATGACCGTGGGGTCTTCACTCATGTTCTTCCCATGGAAGTAAGAGAAGACGAACTCATTGGTGAAGGTGGGAGTAAAGCTGCGCAGCCAGTGGGCATTGAAGGTGTGGGTCCTGTGAACCGGGCCGCTGCCGAGCGTCAACTCCGGGATCAACCCGTCCTCCGTCAACACCTGCCCCCAGTCGCGCCCGTACTTGAAGAAGAACCGGTCTTTATCCCCCAAGTTGTAGTCAAACCGGACTCCGAAGTTGTCGTTGTTAATGCCCCTGGTGTATCTGCCCGAGTAGTTCACATACCTTCCGTCGGGTAGGACCGTGAAGGGGTAGTTGGGCCTCGGGAAGTGCGACAGGTATTCGGCTGCCTTGGGGCTAACGTTGGTGATGATGTTGTCAGCGTACGCTTGGCGCTCCTGGGTCCCCACGTCGAAGCTGAAGGGATCGTATATGACCCTCGAGGGGTCGTCAGGATAGGCCTCCAGCCATTCGCCGAAGTCGCCCCCTCGCTCCCGCTCAGTAGGCACATAGGCGAGGTAAGTTTCGCCTCCGCGCCGGCGCAGGCGCTCAAAGCTCGTAAAGAAAAAGGCCTTGTTTCTGCCGTCAACGACCTTAGGGATGTACACCGGCCCCCCCACGGTGAAACCCCACTGGTCCTGGTGCCAACCGTCTCTTCCCCGTAGCGGATCGATGATCTTGGTGTAGGGATCGCGCGCGTTGTTACCGTTGACCTGTCGAAAATCGTACACACTGCCGTGGAGAGTGTTGGTGCCGGACTTGGTCGTGAGGCTGAGCTGGCCGACGTCGCGGCCGTATTCGGCCGAGTAGTTGACGATCTCAATCTTCACTTCCTGGATGGCGTCGGCGTTGACGTTGGTGAGCGGTCCCAGGACCCAGTTGTCGTTGTTCATGAACCCGTCAACGTAATACCCCACGCTGTACTCAGATCCGCCCAGGTTCAAAACCTTGCCGCCGGGCATGGTGGGACTGGCCAATCCCCAGTCCTGTCGAATCGTGTTCCCACTTCCGCTGTTGAACATCGGAGATAGCACAGCGTAGTTTAGGAACGACCGTCCCTCGATGGGCATGTCCCGGACAATCCGGTTCTCCAGGATCTGATTCAAGCTTGCGTCATCGGTTTGGATCAAGGGAGCAGCCGCGCTGACCGTGATCTCCTCCGTGAGCGATCCTACCTGCAGGGTTATGTTGATGCGAAGCGTTGTGCCGTTCTCGAGTGGAGTTACATCCGAGATCGTTTTCTTGAACCCCTGCAGGGTGACTTCGACTTGGTAATTCCCCGCCATGAGGTTGGGGAAAACATAATCACCCGTGGGATTCGTTACTGCTTTCCACGTAATACCCGTGTCTGCATTGCGAAGCAGCACGTCGGCCCCAGGCACCACGGCATTCTGGGCGTCGGTCACGGTTCCAACGATAGTGCTGGAAATGGTGGTTTGGCCCATCAACCAGCAAGACCCCAAAACCCAGAACAGGAAGAACACCAGGATCCTATTCATAGTCCGCCACATTTCAATTCTCCTTTGTAATCAATGCTCCGCCCAACTTGCCCACGCCGACACTCAGTGCAACACTGTCGAAGCTTGCTCAAAAAGGGAACAAACCGCTAAGCGTTACAGTCGCAAAATCGAAGTTACCGTGAGCCAACCCGTGGAAGCCCAGGGTGGACTCATACTTGAAACGTTTCAACTTCCGCAGTAGACTAGACGTGGCACGATGGCTTGTCAAGGCAAAAAGTGTGAGGCTAGGGAGTTCGCTAGTCCGGGAACGCAGGATCGAGGTATGAGTAGCGGCGCTGGTAGTATTTGCGGGACTAACTACCCACACAGTTTCTGGCGCCGAGGGATAGCTGAACCTTGCGGGCATTGCCGATTCTGAGGCTCGCTCGTCTTTGGCAGGCTCGACCACTGGCACACGTTTCACACCCATTGCAAGTGCTGGCCCATCCGTGAGAAGAGTAATCGCATGCGTCCCATAGGGATTCTGAAGTGGCAGCTGGCGAAGCGCCTCTCGGTCCTACCTCATGTATTTGTCCTGGCACTCTGGCTGCTACATTCTCCGATTTCCTCAAACGGCCAAACGCAAAGCCAAAGCCCGTCAAATCCTGAGTCGAGTTCTGCCGCAGCTGAGGCGGCCAAAAATGCGGGCAAGGCCGAACAGGCGATAGGACTTTACCGGAGAGCGCTCGCCGAGAACCATCGATGGGCCAAGGGATGGGAGAGTCTCGGAATCCTTTTAGCGGACCGCAAGGAATACGTTCAGGCCCGAGAAGCCTTCCAGAACCTCGTGAAGATCCAACCGAGGAGGGGAGATGCATGGGCCCTGTTGGGTATATGCGAGTTCCGTATAGGAGAATATGACCTCGCCGTTGGGCACATGGAGAAGGCGAGGACCTTCGAGTTCGCCGACGACACGCTGTTTCGCCTCGTCTATTACTACACTGCCGCCGTGATGGTTCTGCGCGGTGACTTCGACACGGCGCTGGTCCGCCTCCTGCTGCTCTCTCGCGAGGGCGTGGCCAGCGACGAACTAATGGAAGCCTATGGACTGGCTTCGTTGCGCATCCGCGCACTTCCAGGTGGAGAGGCGCCGACACTCCGCACTGTGGTGATGGAAGTTGGCACACTCGTCGCTCGTAGCCGACACATGGCGGTAAGCGATGTGAGGAAAGCCTTTGAAAAGCTGATCGCCAAGGATCCTCGCTTGCCAGGACTGCATTACACATACGGAAAGTACCTTGCCTCCCACGCCTCGTACGCTGAAGCCTGTGAGGCGTTCAAAGCCGAGCTGCAGAACTCGCCCAACGACCCGATGGCTCGATTGCAGATAGCGACGATTCGGGCCCAATACCTGAACGATCCTTCCGGCGGGCTGGAGCTGGCCCGGGAGGCTGTCCAATCGGCACCAGAGCTCTTTGCTGGTCACTTGGTCCTCGGAAGAATCTTTCTGAAGCTGGGGGAAACAGATCGGGCGGTGGAAGAGCTCGAAACCGCCACCAAGCAGGCTCCTGATAGCGTTATGGTTCACACCACGCTCCTGAATGCATACAACAAGGCCAACCGCAAGGATGACGCCGCCCGAGAACAGGAAATCCTGAAGCGGTTGCAGCGGTTCGAAGCTTCCCTGAAAGGTCAAGGGAGCGATGCCGTTCCGGAGACCGGGGGCCCGGCCAGCCGAGAAGCACGCGATCGGGATGTTCAGTAAGCCCACGCTCAGTGAAGGCGAGCGTGGGAATCATAATTCCTGCACTCAAGACTCGGAGATGCGGTAGAATCCTACCAGTCCTGAATCGTTTCAGGATGTAAACCCTTTTTGGGAACGTTCTCGCCCCACTTCGAGAGGCGCAGCTCAGCCCATACTGATGACCACGATCAAGGAAGTTGCTCAGGAAGCGACAGTATCAATAGGGACAGTCTCCAACGTCATAACCGGAAGCGTACCTGTCAGCCGCAAAAGGCAGGAGCGTGTTCTGGCCGCGATTCGCAAGCTCGGCTACCAGCCGGATCACGTTGCGCGGAGCCTGAAGCTGCGGCGCACGAAGATGCTGGGCATGGTTATCTCCGACATCACCAATCCCTTTTTCTCCCAGATGGTCCGAGGGGCGGAAGACGCCGCCCTCGAGCGCAACTATTTGATTCTGACCTTCAATACAGATGACCGGGTCGATCGCGAGAAACAGGTCCTTTCAGTATTGAGGTCAAGGCGTGTGGATGGCATTCTCCTGGTGGTTGCCCCCGGCGTAGAGTGCCCTACTCACATCGTGGAGACGCTCAGAAGAGGGACTCCCATCGTTTGTTTGGACCGCGTGCCTCCGGGGATCAAGGTGGACTCCGTATCGGTTGACAACGCGGCGGCAGCGCACGAGTGTATTCGGCATCTGCTGGCATTGGGTCACACGAGAATAGGCATTATCACCGGATCGTTGGTGCTCCAGACTGCCCAGCAGCGACTCCAGGGGTACAAAGAAGCGCTCGCCGAGGCCGGTGTCACAGTCAGGCCGGAATGGATCCGGGAAGGTGATTTCCACACCGAGAGCGGTTATCGCAGGGGGCGTGAGCTTCTGATGGGAAGGGACCGACCAACAGCCTTGTTCATTTCCAACAACCTGATGGCCATCGGAGTTCTGAAAGCCCTCGGCGAGCTCGGCCTGAGCTGCCCTCACGATGTCGCACTCGCCACCTTCGATGCTCTGCCCCTCACCGAGGTCTTCAAGCCCCATTTAACCACGGTCGCCCAGCCGGCCTACTCCATCGGCTACAAAGGTGCCGATCTCCTTATTCAACGAATAGAATCTGGAGATGGCCTCTCCTCACCTTTGACGATTCGCTTCCCGACCGAACTCAAGATTAGAGAGTCTACGATTGGTTACAAGTTCCGCCACAATCGCTGAGGGTCGCGTTCCAGCCGAAATGAGACCCTCGCCTGAGGCGAGCTAAGGCGCACCTTTTATGGCCCTATTGGGCTACCCCATTGCTACTCCCTGCGGCCCGCCCACCTCAATGACGGGTTAGACTTCGCCACAGGGCTCCGGGGAGCCTTGGGGCCTCTCTCAAAGCATCGGAGGCGTTCTTAGGTTGGATTAGTGTGTCAAAAACATGCCGAGGGAGTTTGGTGCACATCAGAAGCCAGTCCTAAACAGCGCCGGCTTCGTAAATCCCGCGTGGTTGGACAGACCGAGTGTGGTCAAGATCAGTTTGGATAGAAAAGAAATCGTTTCGGCACGGCGATAGTGAAGGTAAGGCCGGTTTTCGATAAGGGCGTAATACGGCCCAATGGCGCCCCGCTGCTCAGAAAGTGGGAAGGTTTCTTCCGAGTGCGCCGTGACCCAGGCACAATCGCCAAGGTGACAGGGCGGACCACATCTACGGCTTGCCGACTTCGCGGCCCAATGGCCTTAGTGATCGATCCACGCTCATAATTGTCTTCGTGGAAGGGCAAGTTGACAGGCTGTAGGTGATGCCCGAAGGGGTGGTACAAACATACAGACGGCAGTTAGAGGCTGGAGAACTAGGTCATTGCCGCGCGGAGGGCTACTCCGGAAAGCTCATGCGGCGCAGGAGGTCTTGGGAGTGGGGGTCGGAGAGGCCGGATGGGGATTCCATCGCTGGGGAAAAGGGTAGTTCCAGGTTTTCCCGCACCTGGAAGAGGCAGGACTGGCTCTCTCTGGGGAACTGATGTAATCCAGATGAAAAATGCGGCCGCAACGAAAGCAGTGAGGCGTATGATTCTCTCGGGTGGAGCTTAAAATGAAAAATCCCGGCTTGTTACCAATGACCTTGTTTTTCACTGTCCTCTGCCTCTTTTCGTTCGCGGACCCGGGCGGAGGCGGTCCGGTTGCAGCTTGGGGTGTGACTGTGACGCGAGCAACCGCAGCGGAGCCAGAAGTCTCAAAGGTCGAGCGTGAGGGTCAAGCTGTTCCTGAAGTCAGGGGCCCTCGTCCAGATGAAGTGAGAATCAACCCGCAGGACGGGGAGCGTTACGTGTGGATCCCTCCGGGAAACTTCCAGATGGGATGCTCACCCGACGACAGGGATTGCCGAGACCATGAGAAGCCCCGCCACCGGGTGACCATCAGCAGGGGCTTCTGGATGGGGCAGACCGAGGTCACCGTCGGCGGCTACAGGAAATTCGCGCAGGCGACCCAGCGAAAGGTGCCGGAGGCCCTTGTCCTCGCCGCTCCTCCGAGGTTTCGGTCCCCGGATTTCCCACAGAGCGACAATCACCCGGTAGCGTATGTGACCTGGGACGAGGCTGCGCAATACTGCCAGTGGGCCGGGGGGCGGCTGCCAACCGAAGCAGAATGGGAGTATGCGGCGCGCGCAGGAAGCCCAGCGGCGAGATACGGGAACCTGGATGAGATCGCCTGGTATGCCGACAACTCGGGCCGTTCGAAGCTGGACAGCGCCGAGCTGTGGGGGTGGGAGAGCGCCTCCCGTATCAATTACCGAAAGCGGTTGCGGGACAACGGGAAGCAGACGCATCCGGTCGGAAAGAAAACGCCCAATGACTTCGGACTCTACGACATGCTGGGGAATGTCTTGGAATGGTGTGCGGATTGGTATGGCGAAAAGTACTATCAGGTGAGTGAGGAGAGAGATCCTGAGGGACCGCCTAGTGGGGAGTTTCGGGTCATGCGCGGCGCTGACTGGTACGGCCCTCCGTGGGGTGTGCGTGTTTCGACCCGCGACTGGATGCTACCTGACCACCGGTTCAGCCGTATCGGATTCCGGTGCGTGCGGGAAGTGATACCTTAATCCTTAAAACCTATCCCCTAAAACTGGGGCGAAGCCCCAGTCGAGGATTTCCTGCAACTTTAGATACAAGGCCAACGCGGCCCGCTGCTGGTCCGTGACTATTCGTTGGTCGCATACGAGCTCGGAACTGTCCCTGCCAAAAACTCCATTCGCCGTTAGTAGGCCACCGCAGCTGAGTTAACGTTGTAGGGGCAATCTAATTATGAGCGAATTGTTCGAGGAAAACGGGTAACACTTTTTTGTTCTGAGTGCTGGTGATCACTCCGTTTCTCTGTAACCAAGTTTCC
>Ga0315284_10004212_pt1 | contig 20452 bp, 20 predicted proteins | sample YL17G09_16_MG_FD_203696 | JGI IMG/M metagenome (GOLD analysis project Ga0315284, IMG submission 203696) | Sediment microbial communities from Yellowstone Lake, YNP, Wyoming, USA - YL17G09_16 | ecosystem: Environmental > Aquatic > Freshwater > Lake > Sediment | place: USA: Wyoming | collected...
TTGCCAAAGCCATGAGCAAGGTATGTGAACTTTTGAAAGTTGCTTCAAATGTGCTTGCACAGAGACGACGTACCATTCTTAGAAAGCAGAAATAATAGTTAAGATGAATGATAAAAGGTAAAGTTTAGAATCGTCTGAACTGGAGATTTCTCCCGCAAAATCCCTTTTTTCCTAGGCGTATTGCTCGCTGTTCAAGATTGGGTCAGAAAAGGATTTTGGCTCGCGTTGTGGTTAGAAGGCAAGAGACTTGCATCTGACGCGTTGATGGACTGCAATAGCTATACAATTCCGGAGAAGAACCTGACAGTTATTTCGTCTAGGGTTCTCCTTATAGCATAAAGAACACAAAAGGTCAAAGCGCATGTTAGTGGGGCAGACTGCAAGCAATAAAGCAATAGAAACCCGACCAAATATATTACAGTGCTTGCTACATCACTATTTTTCCATGCTTGAACAAGAAGTAAATCTTTCCTTTCAGTTTCTGGATGTGTTTTCAGGGCTATTTGACACCAACCAATGTCCAATAACGAAATCACGAATAGTATTAGAAGATAACCACTCAAAGGCACGAGGTTTCTTCCTGCGGCTAGCAACCATACAGTCATTAAAATCAACGCGTTATGATATATTATTGTTATGGCAGCAATCCCACTCGTTGCAGAGGTGTATTTTTTGAACGATTGAATGGTTACCCACCAATCATCAATGACTATCAAGTTGTTTAGAAAGAAAAGAATTAGGGCTACTTCAAATGAGAAAGAGCTCTCAACAACGATAATCGGTGTTATGCTGATTAGCGTACCCATCGAAGCTGTAATGAAAATCTCGATAGTTCTCCACGTATTTGTGTCTGGATGGGTGCGTTGATTCATAATGCCACATCTAGTTACAGCTAGATAAAATTTTGCTAATCATATTTCCTGTAGCTTTGAAACATGCAGGAACATCACAAAATCATAAAATCATATTTTTATATGATGCTTCTAGCATAATATAATGCTATATGAAAATATGCAAAAGTTTAAATATGTAAAGTGGGAATTGTGGGATGTGCCCACGATAACTGTCAGCGAAGACGACAAAAAGTGTATCGAAAAACTAAGAAAAGACATGCCTCTGATAAATAGCAAGGTACCGAATGTAAAAAAGACTATCGAGTTGATGCTCAAGTTCGTCGAGGAAAGGAAATCCGATTTTATACAATGGACTGAAAAAAATGGGCAGGAGCGTTAAGCTTTTATCGGAAAGGAGGGAGTGTAATAATGAGTGGTGAGTGTGGGGTGGAAAAAAACACTAAGAGACGGATCGAAAAGCTCAGAAAGCAGTTACGTGAGAATCCGGCCCTGCCATGCTCAAAATGCGGTATTAACATCCATGAAGCAATAACTGGGAAGTATGAGACTAGCCATGGCGTATTATGCAAACGCTGTTTCAGTGAATACATTGGAGAGGAAATCGAAAAATACCCTCTTAGAACTGCACCCCTTGAAAGAAGCGCTTGATTAACGAAGGACAAATCCATTGGAAATCTACATAACGGAGGAGACGCTCTCTTTTTTATTGAAATCTCTAGGTAGCGAAATAAGCAAGTATTATGGCAAAGATTTTCCTGTTATGATCGCTGTTGGGATTTCTGGAGTCGAAATAGTAGGTAGGTTGCCCAAGATTCTTGGGGACTCAGGTATTGAAACTTATGTATGCGACGTCGTGCGGAGAGGAGATGCAATCGACAAAGTTGTTGAATTTCCCGAGGAGAAGGTAAAAGGAAAACGCGTTCTCATAACTTATGCTAGAGTGGACACAGGAAGGACTATGGAGGCCCTTTCTGATCGGGCAATCAAAGCTGGGGCTACTGATGTCAAGACATTGAGTATTGCCGTTAGAAACGGGTCTGCTTGTTTTCCGCATTTCTTTTCGTTCATAATAAAGGACGAAGATAATTTGTATCTCCTTCTGGAAGGTTATCCTCCAGATATACCTCTGCCCTATCCACCGGTTTTTGTTCTTCCTGGCGACTTTATCAGAGAGTTGAACCATGAAGATGCTTCTACCGAATGGCTTAAATGTGGAGACGACAGAATCGACAAGGTTGGAGTTGGCGAATACCTCTACTACCAAAAGATCAGCAAGAACTGCCGAGTCTTTGTGGTTGTAGAGAAGGGTAGGGTTGTAGGTCTCCTTCACTTCTATACTAAACCGCGCAGTGTCCGTATTGAAACCTTGGCCGTCAGTGAAAAAGTCCAAGGGCAACACATTGGCACGAAACTACTGATTTTTTTTATCGATTGGTGCAAGTTCAACGGTATCCGATGGGTCTGTTTGGACGCTTTTAAGGAAAGAGAAGGCTTTTATAAAGGGTTGAATTTTCACAAGGTAAAGGAATTCAACATACCTTCCTATGGCGATTTTTGCAGCATGAAAAGGAGAGTGTTCTAGAAGTGGACCGAAACAGTGACGATCATGGTAAAAGAATAACCAATCTTCTGTATGATGAAGGAATGATAGAAACTTGGTACAGGGATAGACCAGAAGGGTGGACTCTGGTTTCGGGTTTATGGAGTCCCTTCTACATAAACCTAAGACCTCTTGGAAGTAAAAAGATTAGCAAGGAGATTCTGGGCGAAGTCGGTTCTGCAATGGGCGCAGTAATAAAGCAAAATATCCCCTACATAAGCAGGATAGTCGGATTATACATCGCAGGAATACCGCTTGCTTCCGCGATTACATTGGTCGTTGGTATACCCTCTTGTTACGGAAGACATTTGCCTGGCATCAAAACAGAAAAAGAGTTCTGGGAGAAACTTCCTGCTTTAAGAAAGGACTTAGAAGAACACGGCCAACACGGTCTTGTCGAAGGGGATTTTGGCGATGGAGATCAAATTGCAATAGTTGACGATTTGGTCACCAAATTTAACACAAAGCTATTGGCAAGGGCACAAATCAATGAGGCTGCCAAAGACAAGAAAGTCCGCGTCAGCTGTAATGATGTTGTGGTTTTGATCGACCGAGAACAAGGCGCAAAGGAAGTAGCTGCAACTAATGGAATGAGGTTATGGTCGCTCATACCCTTCAAGACCAAAGGCGTTCAGTGGTTGAAAGATCGCATGGAACCATATGAATATGAAGTAGTCACCAGCTATCTCAAGGATGAGATGAAATATCAAAATCCTGCTGTCCAGAGAGAACTGCGTGATGCCGTATTGAAAAGATGAAAGTTGGTGTGAAATTGGTCGGTGATGGAATTTCCGCCTTTTCTGGAAAGTTCGATGAGATTATGGAAAAGAAGAATAGTGTTTTGTGCATAGGGTTGGATCCTGCTCTTCCAGAACAGAGAGTTGTCCATGTTATTCCTCCACGATATCTTCAGAACGTGCCTGAAGATGAAGCTCGGCTCAATTTCTGTTTGGACATATTAAGAGAAACATCAGATTACTGCTTAGCGGCCAAACCAAATGAACAATATGTTCGAGGCTTTAGTGCACGGCAGCATCGGACTTTGACTGACTTTATTCGGAAGCAAGGATTGCTTTCGATCTACGACTGCAAACTGGGAGACATCAGAGATACTGCGGAGTCTGCCATATTCCACATCAAGAAGTGGGGCTATGACGCCATAACTGTAAATCCGTTTCCGGGAAATTTGGAGGAACTAGTCAAGATTGCGCATGGGACTCAACCTTTTTTGGGGATAATTGTTTTGACATTGATGTCAAACCCTGAGGCCGAAAGAATGATGAAAAATGCAACGATTGGAACTGAACCTGTTTTTGTGGAGATCGCCAAAGATGTGGAGAAATATTCAGCCGATGGATGTGTCGTGGGTGCGACTGGCCACGTTACTTCGAGGGACTTGAAGCTGATAAGAGACGAAGTGGGACAAGACAAGATACTCTTGATACCCGGAGTAGGCGCTCAAAGCGGGGATCCAACCAAAGTGATTGAGAATGGAGGAAGGAGAATTCTGATAAATGTTGGCAGAGACATAATCTATTCGGACAATCCGAAGAAGAAAGCGATGGAATATTGCAGCGCATTCAATGAACTAAGAAGAGCACGCGAAAAGGACGATAATCAAATCATTTCCTAAGAGTTCTCTATTGAATGAATTGAACCCTAGAACCACTTGCGACTACTTCTACGATCTGGAGAAATGAGCTGTTTCGATAAATCTGTGTGCTTCAATGGCTCTAATTTTCTCTGCCTATTGGTGGTGATTGTCGTTAACTTTGGGACTTGCTGAGACTACTTGACTGCCAACAGTGATCGGTATATGGTAACTGAAGCTGACGCAGTTCAAGAGATCTTTGATAAAGTCATTTCTTATTTAATCGAGAGATTTGGCATCTTCTTCCAGACTCTAGGGCTTCAGCAGAAACTCAAATCAAATGTGGCTAGCGTTTGCTAATGGGCGAGGTATAGTCAGGCATGTGGGATTTTTGTAACGTGGGCTATGTAGTACTTGGTTCCAGATAACTCTAGTTTCTGTTCCTTCCAAATCCGCAAAAGCTTTTTAAAACCAAGTGCATGATACATTATTTGTTGTCTTGTTGTTGTGGTGTCTTCTAGGCAGCCATTTTGCTGTCTGTATATCGATGTTGTCGTTTCAGCTTTGAGCGTGTGTGAGCGAGAGTTTGCGTGATGTGATATGAGAAAAACGGTGATCTCACATTTGGAGAGACATCCAATAGCTTGTCCGTATTGTTGGAGCCAGATCTTAGAGAGCTGGTGTCAGGGACAGATGTTCTACTGCTCCTCTTGCGGAAGCATCTATCGGCATATATCATCATCTTCAGAATTGGAGAGGCTAAATGTTGACCCTATAGTCAACCGTTCATCATATCCGGAGGTCATCGTCGAGTTCACATCACAATATTGCGACTGTAGGCTTGTGGATTACTTCGAGAATCCAGTTGTAACGAGCTTTGGGACGAGATATTGTCCGAAACACAACGTTATCATCTTGGAGGTTTTCAGGCAAGAAGATCTCGAAGACGTCGCCAAGATGACGGTGTTATTGATTAACCATGAGACGCTTCATTGGATTTTGTGTAGGCATCTTAGTGAATCGATTTCTCTGAGCTTGGATAGGATTCAGTCTATACCCCCATGGTTTTAGGTGTGTGGAAGCATTGAAGGATTTCTGCACTTTTAGGGGGGTAGCCTGATTTGGATTCGGTTTCCAGACGCCTAGAATTGCTGAAGCTCGAAGGTTTAGGCTTTTCTCAAGCGGAGATTGTGAAGGAATTGAGCGGCAAGTTAGGGGTTTCTAGGCGTACTGTGTACAGTGATTTTGAGACTCGTGAGAGTTGGCAGCCTATCGTTCAGAGCGTTACCGATGCCCGGAAGCTGTTGTTTAAGGTGGTTAATCGTTATGAGCAGGTTTACAGGCAGGCGAGCGTGAGGCTTCTGACTTTCACTGAAGAGACATCTCAGCTTGGAGCGTTAAACGTTATGTTGAAGGCTAACTGTGCGCTTTTTGAAACTGCTGTTTTACCTGAGGTTCTGGGTCGCTTGAAGACCCTTGAAGATAGGGCGAAGAGGGGGGTGTTTGTGCCTTGAGGTCTTGGGAGTTGAACAGGAGAGTGGATGGCTTGTCGGAAAAGCTGAAGGATGATACTGGTGTCAGCGTGGTTCGCCTTGATTTTGATTCGTTTTCTGAGGCTGAGAAACTTGCTTTCAGCAAAGTTGACGAGATTGGAGAAAAGTATAGACAAACTGGCTCTGAGGATGTTCTTATAGAAAATGCGGATTTGATTTCTAAGAATTTGGAAATAATCATTAAGCGTGTCACGGAGTTGTATTGCTATGTTGTTCCAAAGGTTTTGGGATGCGGTGGAAGCCACGAGATTGCGGAGTATTTCTTCAAGTTGCATTTTTACAATTTTGAAGCTGACCTAGTAGAGTGCTGGGCTAACGTGCGTAAATGGTCTGAGAAGGACCGTGAAGACTTTCATCTGGATTTGAAGCAGAACGGGAGCCTGTTCTTTCGGATTCCTAGAGGCTTCACCGAGCACAATAAAGTGAAACGCAAGAAGATGAAGGAAGGGAAGAATGATGTCTGAGGTTGAGTTGAAGATTCCGGCTGCTGAGCTTGTTGACGTTGAATTGTTGAAGGTTGATGGTGAGAATCCTAATCGGCTTTCGTCTCGGCGGTTTGAGGCTTTGAAGAAGAGCATCATGCGTTTCGGTTTTGTTGTGCCCGTGATTACGAATAGGGATCTGCTGGTTGCTGATGGCGAGCACCGGCTTGAAGCTGCTAAGGCTCTTGGGATGAGGCAGGTTAGCGTGATTCGGCTTCCTGTGGACGAAGTGGACCGGCGTTTGGTGAGGCAGGTTATGAATAAGCTCAGGGGCGAGCATGACCTGTTTTTGGATGCTGAAGAGTATTATCGTATCGTGTGCGGGGATAAGCGGGATCTGCTGAAGGCTTTGGTGAATGAAACGGACTTGAGGATTGACAATTTGCTGAAGCTGAGGGAACCAGCGAGTTATAGTGACGAGGATTTGAAGGCTTTAGCGGAGAAGTTTAGTTCACGGGTGGAAAGCAACAGGCTTGACGGCGAGCATGAGCGGGACAGGCCGGGAGAGGCTTTGACTCTAAAATGTAGTGTCGAGTTTTCGACTCGGGCTGAGGTTACGGAAAGAACGGTGGCGGTGTGTGAGGCTTTCGGTTTGGGTGTGGATGAGGCTAAGCGTTTTGTAGTTTACGATAATTTCTCTCTGGAATTTAGGAGAAGTGATTTGATTTACGTTACTGGCGATTCGGGAGGAGGCAAGACACTACTTCTCAAGGCTTTTAAGGGTTATTTTGGCGAGGAAGCTGTTGAGCTTAATGATTTGGCTATTGATCCTGAGGAAACGCTCATTGAAGGTGTCGGTGAGGATGTGAAGGAGGCTATTGAGATTTTGAGTTTGTGCGGTTTGAATGATGCTTTTCTTTTTCTGCGTAGGTACAAGGAGCTAAGCGATGGTCAGAAGTATCGGTACAAGCTTGCTAAGTTGGTGGATCGCAGAGAAAAGGCGGTTTGGGTTGTTGATGAGTTTTGTGCTTCGCTTGACCGTATTATGGCGCGGGTTGTTGCCCACTTGTTTCAGAAGGTGGCTAGGCGGTTGGGTAAGACGGTTGTGGTGGCGACTACGCATGATGACCTTCTGGACGATTTTCAGCCTGACATTGTGGTTAGGAAGGGTTTTGAAGGCGACGTTGCGGTTGTCAGAAATGAAGTTGAGCCTAAGCAGTGCAGCATCTGCGAGAACATGCACATAGAGAAAGGGAGCTTTGAGGACTATGAGAGGCTTAAGCGTTTTCATTATCGGAGCAAAAACGAGAAAGAGTCCGCAAGTCTCAGGATGAAAGACTGCTACAAGCTTCTGTATGGTGACAGTCTCATCGGGATTATTGTGTATTCTCATTCTTACCTTAACTTGAAGCCGAGGAACATGGTTTTTGGCGATAGATATGTGTTTACGCCTGGCGATTTGCACAAGGCGCGGTTGGTTAACGAGGAAATCGCACGAATAAGCCGTGTGGTTGTCCATCCTAAGTTTAGGGGTATAGGGTTGGGCGAGCTTTTGGTGAAAGAAACTCTTTCTAAGGTTGACGCCAAAGTAGTTGAGGTTTTGGCCGTTATGGCTCGGTACAATCCTTTCTTCGAAAAGGCTGGAATGCTTAGAGTAGATTATCGAAGAGATGAAACGGGCCTAGACTGCAAGATTAAAAGGTTCTTAGAAGAACACAGCTTCGACTTCAAACTGGCTAAATCTAAGGCCTATTGTAACAACTTTTTCAGTCAACTAAGCGAGGCTGATAGAAAAGTTTTGCTTGATTTGCTTTCAGAGTTTGCCAAGCAGCCATTTGTGAAAATGAAGAGAGTGACGCCAGAACTGATAAGCAAGGTTTTCTCTTCAGAGGGAGTCTACCTGTACTGGATCAACAATAAGCATGTTTTCTCTACGTGAGTTTTTCACTACATATGGGACACCTAAGAGGGAGTTGACCCTGCTGCGGAACCATCTGCATTCCGTAGTAGGAGCAGAGACAGATTTTACACTTGGGACGATACCAGTTAGCGCCTTCAATACGCCTACCACAAGCGTTTCGGAAGGCCAAAACCAGTCTACCGGAGCTTACTGGATGGTGGAAAATGTTTGACTATGGAAAGGAATTGCCTTAAGAAAGTCTAGGCTTTGACAAATCCTTTGCCTTTCTTGAGTTTCAAAGTGAAGCTGTGCTTTCCTTCTTTGCTATAGTCTCTGAATTCTGTGCCGCATCCGCATGTGTATGCCTGGACCTTGAATCGCCCATAATTCCATGCCTTCTTTGCTCTCGCAACCTCTTTCTTGCACTCAGGGCACTTGACCATAGTGGATCACACTACGTTGTTCTGTTCCAAGCGCTTAAAACGCTTTTGATCGACGAACAATTCTACAGTTCCCCTTTTAGCGCCTTGTCCAAAACACTGGAGTACAGTTCGCCCATGTTCTTTTCCGTCTCGTCTTGTACCCTTTTTAGATCAGTAAGGCTTTGCTGAGCTGTATCTAGATAACCAACTATTCGACTCTGTATCGAAAGCGATTCTTGAGGTCTGTCCGGGCATGGCAGGGGAATGGCGAGGTGTCTCAAGTCAGCAAGAGAGATGTTTGGTCTGGCTGAATCAACTTTCCCTCTTTGTAATACATCTTGTGCTAGAGGGCTGATCAGGAAGCGCATCAAATAATTGGGATTCAGCGTCTCTTTAGGAGAAATTACGGCAACAGCTTGATTGATATTCGCGTCTCCAACGTCAGTCGGAACAACTGCCGAACGACCTATTGAAGCTCCGACCAGGTTGATAAGCACATCGTCAGCCTTGAGCTGCGAACGTGACAGTTTCCTGTGGAATTCGTATGGGATTCTTTTCACGTCTTTCAAGTCGACCGAGCCCCAGAGCACATTTTCGCTCCTAATGAACGCTGGTCCTTCAGATACATAGGAATATCCCTGCCATCGTGGCGATTCACCTTTGGTGATTCTGTGACATAGCCCATCCAAAGTGATCTGAGATGAGCTTTCCAGCTTTTCAAAAAGTCTGCTCGATATTGCCTTCACTAAGGCATCAGCTTCGTTCATTGCCAGTTTTCTTAGTTGCCTTGATTGCTCAATGGTAGTTATGATACGCGTAACCAACGCAATTGTTCGTTCCTGTTCCTTAACAGGAGGAAGGGAGACAGGTATAGAAAGAAACCTTGAGGGTTTGAGCTCTGTCTTAATTCCATCATGCAAGTTGGAAATTAGAATGTTTCTAAAGATCTGACTCCTCAGAAAAAACCATAGATAGACGGGGTCTGCTTTCTCTCTATTTACTGAGTACGAAGAGTAATGGATGGTCGCGGCTGCGGGCCTGAGATTGCTGTCCTCGTATATTGCAATTGCGCCTTTTGATGCATTTATGCCCGAGATCACTAGATCGCCTGGCCTCACAACAATCATATCCGTTTTTGTCTTTGTTTCTTCTCTTAGCTCAATTTTCCCAGTGTCAAACCGTATCTTGGAAATTATCCTAGTTTCACCGTTTTGTAATTCGTCCGCATTAGGTACTTCCTTTCTCTCGGTGAGTACCTCGCCAAGCTTCAGTGTTGACCGGCTATTGTCCATTCTGCCATCCCTTGTTCAACTGCGTCCTTAGCGTTTGCAGTAATTCAGATATTCTCTTCTCCTTTTCGTCGATACTGCGGATTATTTCCTCAGGGCTCCTTTGTTCTTTGATTTCCGCCTCATTTGGATTTCTAAAATCAAGATTGTAGTTGTTTTTTACTACATTTTCGACTGATACCTTCCAAGCATTTGAATTCTCAACTCGCGCATTCCACCAGTCTATGATAGGTGTGAACTCTTCATATTGGAGTGGCTTGCTCTTTGTGTAGCAAGGGTTCTTCATTTTCTGACGTTCAGGTGGCAATGGATGCTCATAGAACCAGATTTCCTTAGTTGGCCCATCTTTTTCAAAAAACAGGAGATTCGTTGGAATGCCAGTATAGGGGGCAAACACGCCCTCAGGCAGTCTTACTATCGTATGAACATTGAAGTTATCCACAAGCTCTTTCTTGATCCTTGCTCCAACACCCGTATCAAATAGAGTCCCATTGGGAACCACCATTCCGCATCGTCCGCCTTCTTTTAGCTTTCTCATTATGTACTGAAGGAAGAGGAGTGCTGTTTCAGATGTTCTGGTGGCCTCTGGAAAGTTAGACATTATTCCCTTTTCTTCTTCACCGCCAAATGGAGGGTTTGTCATAGTAACATTAACACGGTCTCTTTCTGTTATCTCAAATAGCGGGGTTCTAAGGGAATTCTCTCTCCTTATGTTTGGTTTTTCTATCCCATGCAAAAGGAGGTTCATCATACCCAATAGATAAGGCATCGGTTTCTTCTCGATGCCAAGAAGAGTATGGTATTGCAAGATTTCTCGGTCTTCTGCCTTCTTCTGCTGATTCTTCATAAACTCAAAAGACTCGGTTAGAAAACCCCCTGTTCCCAGCGCTGGATCAAGGATCTTCTCTCCAATCTGCGGCTTTATCTGGTTCACAATAAACCGAATTACTGGACGAGGAGTATAGAATTCCCCGTTTGACCCTGCTGCGTCTCTCATCTCCTTAAGCATGCTTTCATAGAGATGAGCCATAGTATGGATGTCATCGCTTGACGTGAAGTCTATCTCATTGACCAGAGTGATGATGTCGCGCAGAAGATACCCCGAACGCATGCTGTTATAGATTTCACGGAAGACTTCAGCGATCACAGTTCTTTGGTCTTTCTCATCTGTGCCAATAAGGCCGCGCAAATATGGAAACAATTTGATGTTGACAAATTCAATTAGTTCTTCTCCAGTACGACCTGCTTCTTCGTGTGCAGCCCAGTCGCGCCAACGGTAGGGCTTTTGGATAGCTTCTCTATAGTTTGGATTCAGCAATAGTCTTTCTCTTTCAAGATCGTCAAAGGCTTTGAGGAAAAGAATCCACGAAAGCTGAGGAATACGGTCCACGTCGGTGCTTAGGCCAGCGTCCTTCCTCATTATGTCTCTCGCACGCTTAATGATTGAAGATAGGTCTTTTCCATCCATACTTTTCACCTGAAGTCTGGAGGTGTCAATGATTCATAGAGGAATCTCTGCAAGTCACTTAAGACTTTTCTAAGTTTGTCTATTCCGCCGAAGCATTTTGCTATCTCGAAAGGCGAGCCTTTCTGTGAGATAGGCGGAATCCTCAGAATGTTGGGGTCAGTCAGCTGTGTAACTCCAAACTCTGTATACTTGTTCAAAAGCATCAGGATTATCTCTCGAGCTTCAGGCCCATATTTTTCAATATAGTTCTCCTTTTCTTTCTTTACATAGTCAGCCCGTTCACGGCGTGTTCTCAAAGGAGCATTGAATGCTACATGCATCAAAAGGTCAAAAGGATCTGCATCTGGCTGTCCAGTAACTTCGGCCAAATGCTTGAGCGAAATGCCCCTTTGCTCCAAAGCTTCTATGATATGTTGCCGCTCTTCTGTCTCAGTCCATCTTGCCCTCAACTCATTTGCAGAAGGATACAGCTCTCTTACTTTGTCTCTTGTGTAATCAGTAAGCTTCCAAGTCCGAAGCTTTGTCCCATCGGGATCAAGCTCGTAAACCATCTCATGAATTATTTGCACCTGAACCTTATCTACGTAGAATTTGCGAGGTTCACCAGACTTATCAACTACCTTAGGTTCTTTCTCCGCTGGAGATCTATTGTCCTCAACGACTTTTGTTGGTTCAGTCTGATTTCCACGAGCATCTATTTCCTCTTGGGTAATTAGCTCTGGAAAGCCGTCAAAATCTGGATCAGTGAATAGCCTAGTAGCTCCTGCGTAATCAATTATGGTAAAAGATAGCTTGTCTTTGTCTGGGAAAAGCCTTGAACCTCTCCCGATAATCTGCTTGAACTGAACCATCGAATTTATTGGTTTAAACAGAACGATATTTCGGCATGTCTGTGCATCGACGCCTGTCGTAAGCATCTGCGAGGTCGTCAAAATGATAGGTGTGTCTTTTGGATCGTCTTTTTCAGGGTCTTGGAATTTGTCTAAGAAACTCCGCCCAATCTTTCCTTCATCAGAAACCACTCGCGCTACGTAGTGTGGATATTTGACTGCCAGATCGCTATTCGCATTGTTTAGGGCCATCCTCATGTCTTCTGCGTGTTCTTGGTCAACACAGAAAACCATTGTCTTGGCAAACCTGTCCGTCTTCTTCAAATAATCTGTAAAGTGCTTGGCCACGGCTTGTGTCCTCAAAAGCAGAGACACAATCCTCTCAAAATCCTTTGTCCCATACAAACCATAAGGAACTTCGCGACCAAAACGGTCAAGTTGGCCCTTGTCAGGGATCCATCCCGTGGCGTCAACCGACGGGATCACTCGAATAACCCTATAAGGTGCAAGAAAACCGTCATCAATGCCCTGTTTCAGAGAGTAAGTGTAAATCGGATTTCCAAAGTACGCATAAGTATCGATGTTATCATCGCGCTTGGGAGTAGCAGTCATCCCGATTTGATAGGCCGAACTGAAATACTGAAGTATTTCTCGCCATTTACTGTCGTCCCTCGCGCTACCTCTGTGACACTCGTCAACTACTATCAAATCAAAATAGTCAGGCGAATACTCCTTATACAGAGCCCTTCCTCTCTCATTCTCGCCTATCGCCTGATAGAGACCGAAATATATCTCCCTGCTCTTGACAGCTCTTTTTTGTATCTTGTGGAGAGCGTCTCCCAACGGAAAGAAGGTCTTATCCTTCGCTTGGTCAGCCAGAATATTCATGTCCGCAAGGTACAGGACCCTTTTGACCCGGCGAGTCTTCCACAACTTCCAAATTATCTGAAACGCCACACTGGTCTTTCCCGTACCTGTGGCCATACATATCAAAATGCGTTTGTTTCCTTTGATGAAGGCTTGAACAGCTCGATTAATGGCGATTTCCTGATAGTATCGCGGAGTAACTGCTCCAGTGCCGCGATAGTATGGAAAGAAGAAATCCTGCACATCCTTCTCGTCAACCAGTCCCATCTCGCTTTCCAGTCTGGCCCACAATTCATTGCCAGAAGGAAAATCGTCAAAGGGCGTGTCCTTACCTGTGAGGTAATTATGCTCAACAATGCCCCGTCCATTTGTTGAGTAAGCAAACTTCAACCCTAGGATCTCAGCATATTCCATTGCCTGTTGTAGGCCGTCTCCAGGTTTCTTGTAGATCGCCTTTGCCTCAACGACTGCTATCATGAAATCTGGTTTGTACCGCAATATGTAATCAGCCTTTTTCCCAGGCTTTCTGAAGTGCTTCTCGCCGGTCGTAACGATTCGACCATCAGTGAAATATTTCTGCTCGATAATCTGATCTTCAGACCATCCAGCTTTCCTTAGCTTTGGCAAGACGTAGTCGCGGCAAGTTTCAGCTTCATTTCCCATTACTAAGACCTATTACATGCCACAAAGCCTGCGGCTTTATGTATCTATGACAGCGAAAGAGAATTTAAATCTTCAACACTTCTCAATTCACGACAATCTTGTTGATTAGTTCGCGCTGGAGTCTAAATGAACCTGCACTAGTTGGTTTCTTCTTGCGATTGATGATGATGATGATGATGACAACGCATGTTATATCTAGTGAGATCAAGTTTATTATGAAATGGCGGTTGGGCGACTTTGAGAGTCTGCAAGTTTGCTTTCAGAAACTTCGATTACAACATTAGGAGAGCAGAAGCTCTGGCTCGATTAGATGGCTATCTAGAAGACCTTCTGTATAACGAAGGAAAAGGAACTATCAAGCCGTTTTTCAAGATTTCCAATGGCATGATGCAAGCGTTTGGTATGGAAACAGTCTTTGACAAAGCTCTAGAAAGAGTCGGAATGGAGATGAAAAAGAAGTTTGAGGAAGACGTTAAGCAGAAAGGAAAAGAATACTATGAAAGAGTCGCAAAAGACTATGTCGAGCACCTAAAACCTCGTCTTCGCAAAGCTGTGAAGATGTTTGAAGACCTTGACTTGCTGATGGATCAAACTCTTTTGGAACAAGCTCTTGTAGTTGCAGTGACCGCCTTTGAAGTGTACTTACAAGAACTTGCAGCTTCGGTGATAATGCTCAACTCTAGCATAAGAAAGAGGTTTCATACTGAAATTGACAGAGCGATCAAACTTGCCAAACTGGAAGAGTACAGACTGGATGCAAAGCGTACTCAGGGCGAGATCATAGCCGACTTGATCAGATTGAACACAGGCAACATCAAGAGCATTCTTCATCGACTGTTGGATTTGGAAAACGTGTTTACCGACAAGAAGACTGAGGCAAAAGTCTGCAAGATATTTGAGACTAGGCACATAATAATCCATCAAGCTGGGTTCATAGATCCAAAATTCAAGAGAATCACAAAGTCAAAAAGCAGTATTGACAAACAGATCACGCTGACTCGAAGATATGTACTTAATTCCATAAAAACTCTAAGACAAATCGTGGAGAGAATCGAAAACCATGCCCACAGAACGCCCCAATAAGTCTCAACTAACTCTTATCGATTACAGCGACGCGCTCTTTTGATTCGGATGCATACGCTTATAAGAGCTGTATTCCATGATGTCGCGGAAGAGTTCAAAGACGAGACCTTGAATCATTGCCAAGTATTCTGACTCGATTTGTGAAACAGGACGTTCGCCTCTGAGCACCTCATTTGCTTCTTCTTTAATCAGTTTTTGAATCAACGTTGCGAGGAAAGGCATCGATTTTTCTAGAATCTCTTCCAGTATTGGGAAGGGTTCGGTCATGGCAAGTTCGTTCCTTCCTGGGAACCACTCACGTGTTATTCTATATAGATCATCTAGGAAAACTCCCGTCTGTTTCTGCAATTCTATGTAGATGTCCTGAACAAAGGGATCTAAGCAGATTGGAGTCAGTTTGAGCTCTTCATCAGGTTGAGGGACGAGGTTGTTTTTAAGGAACTCCAAAACTGTATTCCGTTCATCAAGACCTCCATAGCTAATCTGGATCTTTCCTTTAGGAGAAACTAGAATCGTAGCACCTTTAATTTTCTTTTGAAAGCCCTTCTGAATACTCGTATGCGCATCTGCTGTGTTTGTGCCTAGGCGAATCAAAAAACTTTCAAGACCTCTGAGGACACTTTCCTTGTAATCGTCAACCTCAACAATAATATGAGATTCCGCAGGGTATCTACCTCCACCTACTCGGACTTTTTGGAACTTCGTACATTTGCTCCATATTTCTTCCCGAGTAGCTTCATAGTCTATGTTTGCAAGGTAAATATCTTGATTTTTTTTCCCGAATGGGGTCAAATGGAATTTCAGTATTGTCCACCGAAAGATACGGGGGTATTCGGACCCGATATACTTTTTTGTAAAGGAGTACTGAAAAAATGGTAAAATTTAGGGTTAAGGCAAACCAATCGGGGCAATATTACTTTCCCAAAGAAGTGCGTGAAGAATTGGGAGAAGAGCTAAATGTAATCTGCAATGCCAAGGTTGCTGTTATATACAATTCTCAAACTTCGCTTGAGCTTGTTTTGAAATCCCTCAAAGTACTGACGCATGACTTGGAGCATCGAAGAGATCTGGAGAAAGATGAAAAGAACCAAAAAGCGTGGAACCCTGAGCACCTACGCGCCGCATCACCTTTGAAAAATGAAAGCAAAGAATAGAGGGAAAATCCGACATGTTGAGGGCTCTGGTCATACTGCCAAATGACCGCACAAAGGAGATTGGTGCTCTGGTAGCTGTGGCTAGGGCTGAAGCACGAAAGCGCGAACAAGCAAATCAGAATCCTCCTATTCTTGCCTTGAGATTTTTTCCAGAACTGAGCGTTTACGTGGCCGTTTACGAAACCCAAGAGTCAGAGGTGAAAAACCATAAACGCATTCACTGCGGATGCCAAAACCAAGCCGGAAGAGTTCGCTAAATTCATAAACCTTCTGCAAGCGACCCCCTATCTGATCTCGCTTATGAGAGAAGAAAAGAAGCCAGACATACCCAAAGGCGAATCATGGAAAGACCCGAAGTTCAAGCTCACAACGGCCCAAGCCTATGAGCGTCTGAACGCTGGGTTGAATGTTGGCATTGTGGCTTGTGAAGGCCTGGTAATATTCGACCTTGACGACCCTGAGAGGTACACGTTCCCTAAAGAAACCCTCACAGTCAAGACGAGAAACGGCAAACTGCACAAGTTTTTCCTCAATGATGGAACCGTCAAGAACGCTGTTGGGAAAGGCCAATATGCCCTATGTGGAGAAGTCCGCGCTGAATGGCAGTATGTCGTAGCACCAGGTAGCTTCGTGCCTCCCGATTCGCCTATTGGTGATGGGGTTTACCGCGTCATTGTGGAACACGAGTCGGTCACGCTTAGCGAAAGCGAGCTGCCAGCGGAGTTTCAGCCCACGCCTAAAGTCACGGAACAGAAAACGCCGACGAACATGACAGGTTCTTTCAGAAACCAATACGGCTGGCCCATTGAAGATTTACGCGCACACGATCCGAAGCTAGATGGCTTACTGGCAAACGCTGATGTAGGTTACGCTTCTGCCAGCGAAGCAGACATGGCCACACTCGCTAAGCTTCTTTACTGGGGTTACGACGAAGGCAAAGCCATAGACATTTTGCTGCATTTCCGTAGCCGCGAAAAGCTGAACCGTGACGACTACCTAGCAGCCACCTTGTCGAAAATTGACAGACACGAGACGATAGCCAACCATGTGAACGTGGAAACATGGAAGCCTAAACGAGACACGCCACGGCAAGAGGAACAGGAAAATGATAAAAAAAGTCAAGCCGATAAGATTGTGACTTTATGTTTGCAACAGAACCCTATGCTTTTCTTTGATCAGACGGGTACGCCGTACGCTAGAATCAACCAAAACGGCGTGAATGTTACGTTGCCTATTCGCAACCGGCTTTTCAAAGCTTGGCTTTCTAGTCTGTTATGGACTGCTGAGAAAAAAGCACCTGGGAACGAAGCGGTAAGCAGTGCCCTAAACGTTCTAGTATCAAAGGCCATGTTTGAAGGGGAAAGGTTCACGCTTTACAATCGAGTGGCTCCCGCCGACGATGGCGTGTGGATTGACATGACTGACGAGCGATGGCGAGCGATAAAAGTGACTGCTGAAGGATGGCGCGTCGTCAACGATCCACCACTACTGTTCAAACGTTACAGTCACCAGCAGCCGCTAGTTGAACCTAAACCCGGCGGGGACGCTTGGAAACTATTAGACTTTTTCAACATTGACCCAGTTGACGCCGACACAAGATTGACAGTTCTCTGTGCGTGTACAAGTTTTCTAATTCCCTTGATGCCGCATCCCATCCTGACTCTATACGGAATACAGGGAAGCGGCAAAAGTTGGATTTTCAGGTTGCTTCGCCGGTTGCTTGACCCGTCAAGCACTGAAATGCTTACTTTGCCGAAAGATGAGCGGGAAAGAGTTCAGCAGCTAGACCATAATTGGCTGGCATTCTACGACAACATAACATCTATGCCGTCTTGGATGAGTGATACTTTATGTCGCGCTGCTACAGGCGGGGGATTCTCAAAGAGAGAGTTGTACTCAGATGATGATGATGTCATTTACAATTTCAAAAGATGCGTCGGCTTAAACGGCATAAACATAGCGGCTCAAAGAGGCGACCTGTTAGACCGAAGTTTGCTGGTATACCTTCAAAATATTCCTAGGGAGAAGCGGCGAACAGAAGAACGGTTGCTTAAAGAGTTCGAGGCGAGTAAACCTGAGATTCTCGGCGGATTCTTAGACACACTGGCGAAAGCTATGCAAGTGTTCCCGCAAGTGAACCCTAAAGAATTGTTCCGCATGGCTGACTTCACACGCTGGGGCTGTGCCATAGCTATTGCTCTAGGAAAAACTGAGACAGAGTTTCTGGAGGCGTATGAAGCGAAGGTTAAAACACAAATTGAAGAGGCAGCACACGCTAGTCCAGTTGCCACAGTCCTTTTAGATTTTTTCAGCATAGCAAAAGAACCCTGGGAAGGAACACCTACACAACTGTATATCCGTCTTAATGAACATGCAAAAATGTTAGGCATAAGCACACGTCAGAAGGCATGGCCTAAAGCACCAAACGTTTTAGTTAGACAGTTGAATGAGCTAGCGCCGTCACTGAAGAGTTTAGGCTTAGACATTGAAACGGGAATAAGAGAAGGCCACGACGCCACTAGAAGAATCAGGGTAAGTACCGTCAGCGCCGTCAGCACCCATGAAAAGAATGGTAAAACGGCTGACGATAACGCTGACGATTCAAAAAATGAACCGTCAGCCGAACCGTCAGCATTAAAGCATGGACAATCAACATTAGCAGTCGATGCTGACGGTAAATTCCCTACTTCTACTAGGGCGCTAGCCAAATGGGAGGCAGATGCCCCACAGCAGCGAGAACAGAAAAAAACCACAGGCCCCCCTGACAAGACAGGTGATAAGGTGTTAACTGACGTTGATCCTAAGCCTGTTCAACAAAACGAACCCAATCCACTTGTATCCTTTGAAATGACAAGCAAAACACAGGCTGAATGTGTTTTTGACTTGGCCGATGCCGCCAAGCTTGAGCCCAAGAAGGGAATAACAAGAAAAGCTAATTCTGAAGAGTGCATAGAGAAGCGCGAAGACAATAGGGTTTTTGCGAAATCTGGGGAAGTTATGTTTCAGTGTCAATTCTGCAATGCCCAAGATAAGCCCTTGTTTTTCAGTACCGAACATGATTTGGAACTGCACGTCAAAGCGTTTCATGATCCGGACAAGCTGCCAAGAAAATTTCAGGAGGCAGGAATGGCCGTTGCCTAAGACCATGTTAAAAGCGCTTGTCATAATTCCGAATGATCAGACAGAAGAATTCAGCAGTTTGTTAGCTGTCGCTAGGGCTGAAGCACGAAAGCGCGAGAAAGCGCAACAAAATCCTCCTATTCGCGCTCTCAGATTCTTTTCAGAACTCAACGTGTATGTTGCTGTCTATGAGGCAGATGCCATTCAAAAACTAGAGGTGAACAAACCAAGTGGCTGAGGGAAAGGTTGGCTTCCAAAGCAAATCGCATACTTGGCGAAGCGGCTCAAACGAAGGGAAGTTGGTGTCTGAGACTCCAGCCGCCCAGCCCTCTAAATGCCCACAATGCGCCTCCGGCAGACTCTACAAGGACGGATTAAGATACTTGGCTGACGGCTCTAGCGTTCAAAGATGGCTCTGTCGAAACTGCGCTCATAGATTCTCAGAGAAACCCTTACAAGAAAACCCAGACTGGCAGATAAATACCCCCGCCCTCATAGTTTCTAAGCGTCGAGTATGCGAACTCCTACAGGAGTCGAAAAACTTGACCGAAGTAACCCGACAGGAAACGGCCCAGCGGGAGGGCACAACAAAATCAACAATAAGTGTGGAAGGCGAAGTACTGCGATACCTGCTCTGGCTAAAGAATCAAGCCTACAGTCCTCATACAGTAAGAAGCAGAGCCAATCTTCTAAAAGGTCTAATCAAAAAGAATGCCGATCTAAACGATCCAGAATCAGTAAAAGAAGCAATCGCCAACTCAACCAACTGGAGTGAAACAACAAAGCTTCTGGTAACCACGGCATATGACAGCTTTCTCAAGTGGCAAGGCAAAACCTGGATTCCCCCAAGATATAGACAGGTCCAAAGGCTGCCTTTCATCCCAACCGAAGAAGAACTCGACGCGCTAATTGCAATCTGCGGAAGAAAGACCGCCACAATGCTTCAAATCCTAAAAGAAACTGGTGCAAGACTTGGCGAAGCCTTCATGCTTGAGTGGATAGACGTCGACTGCGCACGAAACACCATAAGAATCAATCATCCAGAAAAGAGAAGCAACCCTCGCATTCTTCCAATCAGCAACAGACTCGCAGGAATGATAAACGCGCTACCAAAGAAAAGCTCACGAATCTTCGGAGGAAGTCTCAGAACCTTCGAAACATCCCTGTGGAATCAACGAAAAAAAGCAGCGTTCAAACTTCAAAACCCTCGGCTGACAGAAATCACTTTCCACACTTTTAGACACTGGAAAGCCACAACAGAATACCATAAGACCCATGATATATTCCATGTACAACGTCTACTCGGTCACAGAAACATCCAGAACACAGCGATCTACATTACACTAGAAAACAGCCTTTTCCAAACAAAAGACGACGATTTTCACGTTGCCGTTGCCAAAACCCTAGATGAAGCATGCAAACTGCTGGAGGTAGGCTTCGAATACATATGCGACTTGGACAACAACAAGATCTTCAGAAAGCGAAAATAGAAGATAAAGATGTAGAAGGAAAGGTAAAGTTTAAAATGCTCCCAGCATTAGAAGTGTTCACAATCTTCAATGTAGATTACGAGGGAAAGAATTTGGCTGGATTTTCGATTAGAAAGGTTAAATCTGCTATCTTTTTGACGCTTATA
>Ga0315284_10004213_pt1 | contig 20449 bp, 15 predicted proteins | sample YL17G09_16_MG_FD_203696 | JGI IMG/M metagenome (GOLD analysis project Ga0315284, IMG submission 203696) | Sediment microbial communities from Yellowstone Lake, YNP, Wyoming, USA - YL17G09_16 | ecosystem: Environmental > Aquatic > Freshwater > Lake > Sediment | place: USA: Wyoming | collected...
ATGAATCGTTATTTTAAATATTGAGTTTTTCGGCAATGGTGAGTGTACAATTCAGCTGCCCAACATATATCGGGTATTCAATTTCTCGGGCGATGAAATTTTATTTTTTGACATTGTTGTATGCGCGGGTTTCAGGTTCCTCACCACGGTTCTGTAATGATTCCACAAGGAGGAAGTATGAATCGCATTGGTCGGTTTTCTCTCAGTTCCTTTATCCTTTTCTCGGCTCTCCTTGCGTTTATCGGATGTGGAAAAAAATCGTCCGCCCTTTATGTGTCGCCGAACGGTGACGATTCATACGCCGGGACTGTTGATAAACCACTCAAAACCATCTCCGCGGCAGTCGAAAAAACGAGGGCGTTTCCATCCGGGATCAAAAAGGAAATCGTCCTTTCGAGCGGGGAATATTATGAAGTTCAGGTCGATCTTGGTCCTCAGGATTCAGGATTGACCATAAAAGCTGCACATGGAGAAAAACCTGTGTTGTATGGCGGCAGACCGGTCACCGGCTGGGGAAAGGATGGCGGATTCTATTCCGCGCCGCTCGAAGGGGTCAAAGAGCGCACATGGGATTTCAGAAGCCTGATTGTCAACGATGGCATGAGAAACCGTGCCCGCCTCCCGAAAGAAGGAGCCTTCACCCATCTCAGCGAATTCAACGTGCGGTGGATGAGCACGACCGGCGGAGGCTGGGAGAGAAAACCCACCGAAGAGGAACTCACCACGCTGAAATATAAAAAGGGCGACCTGGGACCCTGGCTCGATGTAAATAACGCCGAGCTCACGGTTTACCATTCGTGGGATGAGTCCATGGTCGGGCTTTCCAGCCTCGACGACGTAACACAGACCGTGAGATTCTCGAATCCGGCCGGACATCCGCCGGGAGGTTTCGGCAACTGGCTCGAAAAAGCCAGAACCTATGTTGTGTGGAATATCCGTGAAGGCATGACTGATCCCGGTCAGTGGTACCTCGACCGGACGAACGGCAGGCTCGTTTACTGGCCGCTCCCCGGTGAAGATATCAACACATCAAAGGTGATTGCACCGGTCTCCGAATATGTTATCAGACTCGGGAAGGGTACAAGGAACGTTACCATCGAAGGTCTCACCATCTCCTCGACAACCACTCCCCTTGTCTCCGGAGGATTCGGGGCGCTCGTGTTCGATGGCGCGGTAACCGGCGACAGCCTCACAAACTGCCGGTTTGAAAACCTCACGATCAAGAATGTCGGTGGATGGGGAATAAAGGTCGATGGCGACAGTCTCACTGTGACCGCCTGCGATATCCACGATACCGGCGCTGGCGGGGTAAGGCTCAATGGGAAAAGGATCGAAATATCCCAGAATTCCATCCACGATGTGGGTATGATTTATCCGAGCGCTATCGCCCTCTTCGGAAGCGGCGACAATAATCTCATATCCCACAATGAGTTGCATGACACTCCCTACAGCGCGATCTGTTACGGCGGCGATTTTTCGACCATCGAATCAAACCTCTTCTACAAAACCATGACTGTGCTTAACGACGGCGCCGCCATATATTTTGGAGGGTGTAAAGGGGTTGTCGTCCGCGGAAATATTGTGAAGGGCAGCCGCGGTCAGGGTCCCGCTCACGCTTACTATATGGACGAGAAGGCCGACAGCTGCTTCGTCGAGTACAATCTCGCCATCAATACATCCTGGCCTTCCCACAATCACATGACGCTTAACTGTTTCATCCGTAACAATGTCTTCATTGATGAAGGGGATCAAACCCTCACTTTTCCCCGTTCTTTCGGCATGACATTCGAAAAGAACATCCTTATCGGGAAGGAGATAACGTTCCAGGCGCCCACGGGTGAAAAAACTCCCGAAGAGATGAAAAAAGGAGTGCCGGAGGCAGTCTGGCCGTTCTTCGATGCGACCGGTATCACCTCCATGCTTAATAACATTATCTACAGCACATCCGGGAAAATCAATCTCAACAAACAGGTCGAATATCAGGTCGTTGAAACCGTACCGCTCGAGACCAGAGACGGCACAATATTCGCGGATCCGATGCTGAAAGACCCTGTGAACGGCGATTACGGTTTCAAACCCGGTTCTCCGGCGATACAACTGGGCATCCTGCCTATCGATGTCAGCACCGCTGGAGTGACGATCGGGAGAAAGTGAAATGTAAAGTATATGTTCAAAAAATTGTAACAGATATTTTGCAACGATAATGAACAATGAGGAGAAAGAGCCATGAATATGGATCGTCGTGAGTTCCTCAGGAACACCGCCGCTCTCGGTGGCGTTTACGCAGGTTCGGCCCTTGCCGGTCTTGCCATGCCGACCCTGGCGGAAGCGTTTCCGACAAGCGGTGGCATGGGAATCGAGGAGGCGCTGCACCGTCTGAACGAGGGCAAGAAAAAGAACATCATGCCAATCGTCCGCCCGGAAATCGTGAACAACCCGCGTGCGGTTTTTCTCATCGAAACTCATGTGAATGTGCCGCGTGATGACCGTGGATTTTTTTCCGGGGCGCGGCAGGAGCTGGAGGCTATCGGCAGGAAGATCGCCGGCGATATTTTCCTCAAAGGTTCGCGGCGGGGAGGATCGACCCTCGTGAAACCCAATTTCACGACCGTCCCCGAAACCGTTCTCAGTCCGGCAGTCGGAATCAACACATCCGTTGATTTTGTTGCCGGTTTCATCGGGGGGCTCAGGGAACACGGCAACACAAATGTGATCGTCTCAGACCGTGGAACCACTGTCAGAAATCACCGTGAAACCGGCATTTACGGCGTTCTGGACAGATACGGAATCGACATGATCGAGGCGAAATACGACGAATTCGAGCATTACACCAAAAAAGAGCTCAACTGGCACCGTGTCCCCGAGCCTGTGGTCTGGAAACGTATCCCTACCTACCGTCCGATTGGTGATTCCGACAATGTTTTCATCAACCTGGCGAAGCTGAAATGTCATAATCTCGGCCTGACCACACTCACTCTGAAAAACCTCCAGGGCGCAATCCCGACAGCGTACGGCGAGTTCTGCGTGGCATGGGCGAGCCTGCCCGCACTCATGAGACAGGAGCGAAATGTCGATTACGACCGCGATTTTAACGGCGATTTCCAGGAACGTATCCATGCCCTGTTCCTGGAACACCGCGCTGCGGGATTCAAATACTGGGATTACGAAAACTATTATCCCGAATTCGAAAAGCGCGGCGGCTGGGAAGCTTTCAGGAAAATAAAAAACACCCCCTCGAGCGTCAGGGAGTTCATGAACGGCATCGAGCGTCTCATGTGGGACGAGCAATGGTGTCAGCGCGCTATCGACGCCGCCACTGCGATCACTCCGTCAGTCAACATCATCGAGGGTGTGATAGGCCGTGATGGGAGCGGTTTCGATACCGGCCGTGACGAACTCTGCAACATTATTCTTGTCGGGATGTCAGTGTACGAAGTCGATGCGGTCGGCTCATACATTATGGGTCATGATCCGACCGAACTCCATTACACGAGGCTCGCGAAAGAGCGCGGATTGGGGGAAAATGATCCCGGCAGGATAGAGATGTACTGGATCCGTGACAGCGGGATTGTCCCCGTGAAAAGCCCCGCGGAACTCAAACGATTCCGCCTCGGTGTTAACATGCATACCTGGACCGAGACCGGGGAACGGCTGTTCTGGTAGACACTGGCTACCTTTATCTCCCTATATGTACTGTAGTTATACGGCATGATCTGTTCTATGGAAGGCTCTTTTATTATATTTTCGTGTAAAAGCGGCAGGAAACCATTTACCCGGTTGGATGAATCATGGAACAAGTTCGGACACTTATGACCGTTGTATCCGACTTTTTGTGGGGTCTCCCCCTGATGATTGCATTGCTTGGTACGGGAATATACCTGACATTCACGCTCGGGTTTGTCCAGTTCAGGTACATGCCCCGTGCGCTGAAAATGATTTTCATGCCGCCGCATGACACCACAAATCCCGGAGAAATATCACATTTCCAAGCACTTATGACAGCTCTCGCCGCGACGGTCGGCACAGGAAACATCGCGGGTGTCGGAACAGCGATTGCACTCGGCGGGCCGGGAGCCATGTTCTGGATGTGGGCAACCGGACTGGTCGGGATGGCGACAAAATATTCCGAAGCGGTTCTGGCTATCCGGTACAGGGACGTCCATTCCGACGGCACTGTTGCAGGCGGACCTATGTATTATATAGAGAAGGGACTTAACAACAGGCCGCTCGCCTATGTTTTTGCCGTCTGCACCGGTGTTGCGGCTTTCGGCATCGGCAACATGATACAGTCAAATTCTGTCGCTGAATCCGTCAACGGTGCCTTTGGTGTTCCGCATGTCGTGACCGGTGTGGTGATTGCCGCTATCGCCGGTCTCGTCATCATCGGCGGCATCAGGTCTATAGGCCGCGCGGCCCAGGTCATCGTTCCGTTCATGATCGTTTTTTACATGTCGGTCGGGCTGACCGTTATCCTGAAAAACGCCCGTCTTATGCCGGAAGTTTTTGAAATTATTTTTATACATGCGTTTACAGGAAAAGCAGTCTGGGGAGGACTGGTGGGCGCGGGTGTCAGGGAGGCGCTACGGTTCGGTCTGGCACGGGGGCTTCTGTCGAACGAAAGCGGCATGGGATCGTCCCCGATTGCGGCTGCGGCGGCACGGACGGATCATCCGGTCACCCAGGCACTCGTTTCCATGACACAGACTTTCATCGATACCATTATCGTCTGCTCGGTAACCGGTTTTATCATTCTTCTTGCCCAGACCTCGAATAGTGACCTGACCGGCGCGAAACTGACCGCGTATTCACTGAACAAACTCCTCGGGTCTTCTGCTGGTGACTATGTCACCGCGCTCAGCCTTGCGCTTTTCGCCTTTACGACCATTCTCGGCTGGTGTTATTACGGGGAGAAGGCGATCGAATACATTTTCGGCAGCAGGATGATCCGGGCATACCGGCTTCTGTGGATTGCAGGTGTGTTCGGAGGGGCGGTGTTCAGGCTCGAATCGGTCTGGACGTTTTCCGACATCATGAATGCGCTCATGGCACTCCCGAATCTGCTCGCGCTCGTGCTCCTCAGCAGTGAGATAAAGAGGCTGCATAAGGAGTATTTCCGAAAGGAACGGGAAAGGTCACGGCCGGACTGAAAACGGTTGGGGAAATCGAAGAAAAATAACCGGTACGGCTTTTTTATAGTATATTATTGGTATGCTTCCTCATGAACGGCCGGTGTTCCTCACCCCCCGGCTGCTCCGGGCATATCGGCAATAAAAACCGGTCGATGGGTGCAGGACACCTGTATTGCGACAGACGAGGTGACAGATGAGCGAAGATATAGGGCATATTCTTGGCAACTGGAAATACGACCCCGAAAGCGACATCATCGTCCGGCTCATCGATGGTGACGGCGGCACCGGAAAACTCCAGATGCGTATCGATATGGGCATAGTCCAGATTGAGCTGGACGGAAATCCCGCAGGTGAAGATGTCCGTGGATTCAAATCCTGGCTCGACTTCTATGAAAACAAGAGGAAACGAGCGGAGGGCGTCGCAGGCAGTGAATTCTCGCTGGGTCCGGAAGACTGCCGCAGGCTCCGCCGTGAGGGCGTCCAGTATTATTACCGTTATGTCGGTCTTATGAAGCTCGGTGATTTCGAACGCGTCACCCGTGACACGGCACGGAACCTGAAGCTGTTCGCCTTTGCCAAAAAATATGCCGCCCATGATGTAGATAGCTGGGCACTCGACCAGTACAGGCCGTATGTCATCATGATGTATTCGAAGGCAATGACAGCCCTTGTCCTGGAAAGAGAGCCTGAAAACGGTATCGAAAAAGCGCTCGAGATATTAAAAGAAGGCATAGACGGTATCGTCGCGTTTTACCATGAATACGACATTATGTCCGAGATGGACAAGTCCATCGAATTCACGCTCCTCAATGCCCTGAGGACGGAATACCGGAAGACGGTGCCGGAATCACTCGAGGACCAGTTGAAAAAGGCCGTGGAGGAAGAACGGTTCGAGGACGCTGCGAAAATACGGGATATGATGAAATCACAGGATAAACAGATTTAAGCGTTTTCACCCAGGTTCTACTCTCGTTGTCTCCTCATACTCTCAAAATCCTGTCACCCCATTAAAAAAATCCCTCGTCGCATTCAGCCGTCAGGTTGTAATCCATCTTTGTGCACATCACCATGTCTTTGTGTTGCCCTCATAAAGATACCAGGAGGTCGTAAAGAGCCCGGTCGGCCGGATCATGCCCGAGATATAGTGCTTGACTATTTATAATTTGGTTTTATAATAATGCTGCGTTATTTTTCGGTCATTCCGGATATGTGAGCAGGGAACACGTGCCCGATCATGGTCGGAACGGAATACAACAGCACTACGGCGAGACGTGGGAAATGGTTTTCCATAACCTAACGTAATCTCTCTTATTCAACCGAAAAAGTCGTGAAAGGGCTGAAAAGTATGGGTGAGTATAACGGCCTGGCTGGAATGGTGAACGGAACTGCTGCTGAAATGGTGCTCGAACCCGAACAGAAACCCCGTGTGATTACCGATGTTCCCGACCGCGGTTCATACAATGCGGTTATCATCGGCGGCGGACCGGCTGGTATGACCGCGGGGGTGTACCTTGCACGGAAAATGGTGTCCACACTGATTGTGAGCCCGAATCTTGGAGGTCAGGTTCTGTGGACCTCAAATGTGGACAATTACCCCGGTTATGATATAATTTCCGGTTATGACCTTGCTATGAAGTTCAAGGACCAGCTCATGGAAAACCGCATCGACATCCGGATCGGCGACAGTGTTGTCGCTATCGAGCAGACTGACAGAGGCGGAATTGCCCGTACTGAACGGGGCGCTGAGTACCTGTTCCGGGGGCTCATCATCGCGACAGGAAAACGGTCGAGAAAGCTGAATGTCCCCGGCGAAAACGAGTTGTATGGCCGTGGGGTCACATACTGTTCGACCTGCGACGGCCCGCTGTACCGTGGAGAGAGAGTTGCGGTGATAGGCGGCGGCAATTCGGGGATCACCGCGGCGAACGACCTTTCAGCGCTTGGATGCTCCGTTTCTGTGGTCGAACAGCAACCGGTGCTCCAGGCTGATGGAGTGCTCGTCGAGAAGGCACGTGCCTCCGGCGCAGTCACTTTTTATATCAACCACCAGGTGGAGGAAATACTCGGAAAAACGGGAGTCACCGGCGTACGTATCAGCGACCGCGGAACAAGCATGGCAACCATGATCGAAGTGAGAGGCGTGTTCATCGAGATTGGCCTTGTCCCCAACTCCACGTTTGCGGAGGGTATCCTCGAGCTGAACAGCCGCCGTGAGATTATAGTCAACTGCCGCTGCGAGACGAACAGGCCCGGAATGTATGCCGCCGGGGATGTGACGAATGTGCCCGACAAGCAGATCATAATCGCGGCGGGCGAAGGGGCGAAAGCGGCGCTCGGTCTCCACTCGTATCTCATGACTCACTGAGACCGTATCCATGCCCGTAAGAGGCGGCTGGCGGGGTGTATACTCACCGTGGAAAGCGACAACGATTGATGAAGAAAAGGAAGAATGCAGGTAGAAATACTGCCGCACCTCTACTGACCGGAAGACGACGGGGTGCTGGAATTCCGCTCGTGCTCCACGCCGTCGTCATTATCATCGTCGGACTGGCAGCTTATTCCAACACGTTCCACAATTCGTTTCACTTTGACGATATCCCTTCGATAGTTGAAAACGCAGACATGCGAAACATACGGGACCTCAGGACTGTATTCGGATATGAGAGCCGCCGGGCGTTCGGGATGTTCACTTTTGCGCTCAACTACCATGTCAACGGCCTTGATGTCGTGGGATATCATGTCGTGAACGTGGCAGTTCATCTGGGCGCATCTCTCTGCGCATGGTGGCTTACATTACTTCTGCTCACCACACCGGTTATGAGGCTTGACCCCATTTCCGGGCACAGGCGGGCGATCGCCTTCGCGGTCGGATTCCTGTTCGTGGCGCACCCGGTACAGATACAGGCGGTGACCTATATCGTCCAGCGGCTCGCGTCCCTCGCCACGATGTTTTACCTTGCTTCGCTGTGCCTGTTTGTTAAAGGGCGCCTGACGGAGCGGACATGGGTCAGGGTCGTATGCTTCTCCGTATCGGCGGCTGCCGCACTGCTGGGGATGTTTACAAAGGAGATCGTATTCACACTCCCCCTCGCTATTCTCCTCGTCGAGGTGGCGTTTTTCCAGACCGGAGGGATCAGGGGCCTCACCCGGAACAGGGCTCTACGGGTCATTCTGCCGATGGTCGTGATCTTTCTTTTCGTCATCCCGTGTTTCATGCTTCTGCGATACCATGGCCGCCTCATGTCCGTGCTTTTCCGCGCCATTCCGTCACAGCGCCCCGGAGATCCGCCGCTCACGAGCTGGGTTTATCTGTTTACCCAGTTCCGGGTGGTGCTTACCTATATCAGGCTGGTGTTTCTGCCGGTCGGGCAGAATCTCGATCACGATTTCCCGGCTTCGCGGAGTTTTTTTGAACCCTTTTCGACGGCTGTGAGCTTCGTCGTCCTCGCGGCGGTTCTCGGGTGGGGGATATGGATGCTCTTCCGGAAAAGGGCTGTGGGATTCGGCGTGCTCTGGTTTTTCCTGACCCTCTCCGTAGAATCGAGCTTCAAGCCTATCAGAAATGTCATTTTTGAACACCGCCTCTACCTGCCGATGTTCGGTGCTGGATTTGCCGCTGCGACTTCGGTATATTACTGGCTGTGGGGAAAGCACACCCGAATCGCCATGGCGGTCTTTCTTGCTGCTGCGGTCACCCTGCCGGTGCTGACCTGGCGGCGCAATGCGGTCTGGAAGGACGAAATCACCCTCAACACCGATATCATCGCCAAGTCGCCCCACAAAGCGCGCGCGTATCTGAACCGTGGAGGGGAGTACCTGCGCAGGGGAGACCTGTCACGGGCTCTTGCTGATATCGAGAAGGGGCTGAGCCTCGATCCCGATAACCCGGAGGGCCTCAACAATTACGCTATCGTGCTCTATAAACTGGGCAGACGTGACGAGGCGCTCGTGTATTTCGAGCGGTCGGTGGAGCGCAGTCCCCGCGACCTGAAGCCGCGTTACAATTACGGGAATGCGCTCATGGAAATGGGCAGTTTTCGGGAGGCGTTCGAGCAGTACGAGTACCTGGTCACGTATGTCGCCAAAACCGATCCGGATGCCTATGCCCTTGCCGGCAAGGCGGCGGCTCGCATGGGTGATTACGATACCGCGATGAAACGCCTCAATAGAGCGCTGGAGCTCGACCCCGATAATGAGGATGCCTGTTTCTACCTCGGAAATATCATGCAGGAACGGGGAGAGCTTTTGGCGGCGGTTGAGTATTTTCGGAAGTCGCTTCAGGCGAACCCCGGGAAAGTCGAGGCGTATACTAACTGCGGGGCGACACTCTACATGCTCGGCAGGGTGGACGAGGCGATAGATTTACTCCGGCGGGCAGTGGTCATCAACCCGAATTATACGGATGCGCACAACACGCTCGGGCTCATCCTGTACGAACAGGGTGAGCTCAATGAAGCCGCCGAGCAGTTCGTCATGGTACTGCGGAGACAGCCAGGCCACCAGACGGCGTCGAAATATCTCGCCCTCATTGAGCAGAAACGGAAAGAAGCTGCCGTACAGTGAGTGCACGGTACGCATCCCCTCACCGTCGGAAGCCCCGGAATAACGGAATGATGAGGTGAAGAAACAGTGAGCACAGACATAGCACGTAAGGTACTTGCGATCGAAGCCGATGCCGTCAGGGCGCTCATCGACCGGATAGGCCCCGAATTTGAGCGGGCGGAAGACCTGATAGCCGGGGCGAAGGGCCGTGTGATCGTCACAGGGCTCGGCAAGTCCGGTATAGTCGGCAGGAAAATCGCTTCGACCTTTTCCAGTATCGGTGTGCCGGCCTTTTACCTTCATCCGGTTGAGGGTGCGCATGGAGACATCGGCATGGTGATGCGCGGGGATGTGGCGCTTGTCATCTCGAAAAGCGGGAGCACTGACGAACTCACCACCATCCTCAGCCACCTCAAACACCTCGGCATACCCATCATTTCCATGACAGGCAACCTGTCCTCGAACCTCGCAGTGGTGTCGGATGTGGTGCTTGATATTTCGGTTGAATGCGAAGCCTGCCCCTACAATATCGTGCCGACCGCATCGACGACGGTTGCGATGGCGCTCGGCGATGCGCTCGCGATCAGCCTGTTCGAGCGCAAGGGGCTGACCGCTGAGGATTTCGCGAGCCTTCATCCGGGCGGCGCCATCGGCAGGAAGCTCACTTACAAGGTCGAGGATCTCATGGTATCCGGGGAGAACCTGCCCCTTGCGGACATACGGTCGCCTATGGGAGTGGTCGTCGATATCATGACCCGTAAGAAACTCGGTATCGCGGTCGTCACCGACAAAGGAAAGCTGGCTGGTGTCATCACCGACGGCGACCTGCGCCGCCTTCTCCAGCGTGTGGAACGTCCGCTTGATGTCGATGCAGGAAAGGCGCTCATGCTCACCGGTCGGGAAAACGCCCCGCGGATGAAACCGGTCACCATCGAACGCACCGCCTTCGCAGCACGCGCCGCAAACCTTATGGAGACGCATATCATCACTGCGCTGGTCGTGACGGATGACGAGAACCGTCCTATCGGGCTTATACGGTGGATAGACCTGTCGCTTGCGGGTGTGATATAGACCGACGGCGGGAATGCGGCGGGCAAGGAGGACTCATGCGCAGGCCGCGGCTGGTGAAAAAGCTGAAACACGACAGTGTGTACATCGTCGTCCGGTGCATCATCGGTTTTTTCCGGCTGCTGCCGAGGCGGGCGGCGCTCTTTGTCGGTGGGATACTCGGGAACATGACCCCGTATGTGGCGGGAAAGGACTACCGGCTGACCCTCGCTCATCTCACCATGGCATTCGGCGAAGAAAAACCTCCGGAAGAAATCGACCGGCTTGCCCGTGAAACCTTCCGGATGCTCGCGCTCAACTTCGTGGATACTATCCGGCTCGCCCGGATGAGCCCCGTGGAGATTACAGGCATCAGTGTGCCCCATAATATGGAACGGTTCCATGAAGCGTTCAAGCGGGGCAACGGGGTTATCGGGCTGACTTCCCACACGGGCTGCTGGGAGTTCCTCGGTATGTATTTAGCCGCAATCGGCATTCCTGTTTCCACGATTGCCCGGAAACTGTACGACGACCGCTTCGAGAAATTGCTCGTTGAATCGCGGGCGAGCGGCGGAATGAAGACCATCTCGAGGGGAGAAAACACCCGTGATGTCATCCGTGCGCTCAGGAACGGCGAACTGCTTGGTATTCTGATCGATCAGGACATGAAAGTTAAAAGTGTTTTCGTCGATTTTTTCGGGAAGCGGGCATCGACTGCCACAGCACCGGCGATGCTCTCGCTGAGATACGATGCTCCGATTGTGCCCATCTTCACCTATCGCGACGCTCTGCACCGCCACCATGTCTGCATCGGGGAACAGGTCACCGTGGAGCGGACCGGAGATATGGACCGTGATGTGGAAAACCTCACCGCGGCATGTTCGAAGGCGATTGAACACTTTATCCGCGAGCATCCCGAGCAGTGGGTATGGTTCCACCGCCGCTGGAAGACTCAGCCGGAGGCTTAGTAATACATCTGAAAGGAAACATGAGGCCGGTGAAGAAAATGAAAATATATGCCCCCCGGCGACAATGGTTGATGTGCTGGTTTGTCGCAGCGGCGGTGTTCGGCGGGTGCGGCGGAAACACCGGAACACCCCGGACAGAAGCTGTGCAGGACAGAGAGCCCGACCAGATGTTCCTGAAATCGAGGATAGTCATCACCGAAAACGGACTGACCGGCGCGGTCGTCGAGGCTGAAAGCGTCAGTGTCGAGCTGGACAAGCGGTATACCGCAATCGGCGGCGGCATAAAGTTAGATTTATACAACAAGAACGGCGAACATACCTCGACGCTCACCGCGAAACATGGCGATATGTGGGGACTCTTTGAAGCGGTCGACAGCCTCAAAGCATCGGGGGATGTCGTTGTCGTTTCGAACGACGGGACGAAACGGCTTGAAACTGCTTCGGGTCTGTGCTGGGTGGCTGAAACCCGTATGGTATATGCGGACGGGCTTGTGAAGCTCACGAGCGAGGAGGCGGTTGAACAGGGAATCAATTTCGTCGCAAAAGACGATCTGAGCGAATACCGTATGGACAACGTATCAGGTAGGTTCGAGGGAACCGGTATAAAACCTCCCGGGCGGAAAGAACGATGAAATCGAGACTGGCGGTTTTTCTGACAGGAACGTCGCTCATGGTTCTGGGAGCCCTCGCGAACGGGAGCGGCGCCCAGGATGAGACGGAAGAGAGGGTCCGCGATACGCTTCTCTTCGAGGCGGGAAGCACACAATTCGAAAACCGGCCCGACGGCACGATAGTCAAACGCTTTTACAACAGCGTCAGAGCCTGGACCCGGAAACGTGATTCCGACCTCTCGTCGAATGAGGCGATCTACAGAAGCTGGACCGGCGAAACGAGGTTTTACGGGGCGGCGGCGTTCAGGGATTCGATAAGGTATCTCTATGCGGACACCCTGATTTATCGCGACATGAGTGAGGAACTCGTCGCCATCGGGAATGTGAAGGCGATTGAAAAGGACCGTATGTTCCGTACGAAACATGTCCGTTATGACATACGAAACCGCATGGTTTACGCGACCGATGGCATCATGGTTAGGGACGATTCGCTGAACGTCCTTATCACCGGGAGGGAAGCGGTGTTCAACGACTCGACCGGTTACGGGCTGATCATCGGGAATCCCGTTATGGTCAAGGAGGACGAAAAGGGGACAATCATGACGGTGACCGCCCGTGATACGCTCGAGATAGTCAAGGCAGACAGGCTCATGAGGATCTGGAACGATGTCGTAGTGACCCAGGACAGCATGCGGGTGACCGCCGGGCATGCGGTGTACGACGATTCAACCGAAACGGTGGTCATGACCGTCACACCACGGGCATATCATGTCATGTTCGAGCACGACAAGGACGCACTCTCGGAACTGAGGGTGGAAAGCCGTCTGTCCGGCGATTCCATCAGAGTTTTCCTCAGAGACCGCAAGGTCAGCTCTATCGATGTGCTCGGAAAAGCTTCGAGCATCTCGGTCTGGACGGACAGCACAGATGCAGTCTTTTCACGCAGCATCCTGGAGAGCATGAATATGAGCATGCTCATGGATGGCGACTACGTATCGAGAATCACTGCGGAAGGGAGGGCGAGCAGTTATTATTTCAAGAATCCGGCGACAGAGGAGAAAATGTATGTAAACGAAGCGACCGGGGATACGTTATATTTCTATTATAATGCGGGGAAAATAGAGCAGCTCAGGATTTCCGGCTACGGCGGCGGTGGTGCGAAAGGCCGGTATTACGAGTTTTCACGGAAAAAGGAAGAAAAACCGGAAGAAGGGGATATGGATGGCGGAGGCGAGTGAGAGGTGGTATTGCCGGGGTATATGCAAAGGTTCTGAGGGGCTGTGAAAAAGTCTTTTCACAAGCCTCGCACTCAAAATATGGTGCTTTCTCACTGTCAGGGGCATATAAATCAGCGTTGCGCGCCGACCATTAACAGTGTTTGAACAAAAGTAAAAGGTTTTCACCGAGCTTCAATGAACTGGGATGAACGATGATTGAAGACGCAGGGCACGAAAAGCCTGCCGATGGCGACGGTCGTCTGGTTCTCCGTACCGAGAACCTGTCGAAAGTTTTCAAGAAACGCCGGGTGGTCAAAGACGCCTCCATCATGATTTCACAGGGGGAGATCGTCGGGCTTCTAGGTCCGAACGGAGCGGGGAAAACCACGACCTTCAGGATGGTCGTTGGTCTCCTGGCACCCGAGCGGGGCGAGATCCTGCTCGGCACTCAGCGGATCACGAAAATTCCCATGTACCGGCGCGCGCGGCTCGGAATCAACTATCTCCCACAGGAACCATCGATATTCCAGAAGATGACGGTTGAAAAGAACATCATGTCAATCCTTCAGACCCTCGGACATACCCGCCGCGAGCGGCGCAATCGGCTTGATGAACTGCTCACTGAACTCGGGGTGGCCCACATCAGGAAGAGCATCGCCTATACGCTGTCAGGCGGCGAGCGCAGGCGTGTCGAGATAGCACGCGCCCTCGTGACAAACCCGCATTTCATACTCCTCGACGAGCCGTTCGCCGGTATCGATCCCATCGCTGTCGAGGACATCCAGTCGATTGTGGCGAAGCTCAGGGAGAAGGGACTGGGAATCCTCATCACCGACCATAATGTGCGTGAAACCCTCGCAATAACCGACAGGGCGTATATTATGGCCGATGGCGCCATCATGACCGAGGGAACGTCCACGTTTCTTGCGAATGATCCGGAAGCGCGAAAAATCTATCTCGGAGAGCGGTTCAGAATGTAGAAACAGGCAGGGGATAACTGCTTATACAAGATTGCGTTCAAACAAATACAATAACGATGATTATCGGATATACCTCCCTGCCCTTTGGGCGTCCCCCCTACAAGCGACTGTGTTAAAAGTCAAGGGGAAAAGAGTGCCAGGGTTGATTTTTACGTACGATAGCGTTAAGCATTGTTAATAGTTTTCGCATACAGGCAGTGAGAGCGACTTTTTCCAGTTTACCGGCACCGATAAGCCGGACATAGAACGATTTGATTTGAGGATTATACCTGACAGCCGAGAGAATGGGCATATAAAGTCCTGCACGAATTGAAGCGCGGCCACCGGTAATCATACGACGACCCCGGAAAGCGCCGCTGTCACGGTTCATGGGTGCAAGGCCGACAAGGCTTGCGATTTGACGACGGTTAAGGCTGCCAAGTTCCAGTAATGCGATAAGGAGCATGGAGGAAGTTGTCTTACCGATACCGGGAACACTTTGCAGGAGTTTTTCTTTTGCCCGCCAGACAGGGCTGGCTTTTATGCGGTCGTCGATTTCACGTTCGATACTATCGATTTCGTGGTTAATTGACTCAATAAGTGTTGCGATACTATCGTGGACATGTTTTGAAACAATGCGCTGTCGACGGTTCGATTCCGCTGATCGCATATTGACCAGTTGACGGCGGCGTGTGAGGAGTTCCTTGAGTGTCCGTTCCTCTTCTGTCGGGAGCGGACGGTATTCGGGTTGTACTTTTTCTGCAAACCGCGCAATGACCTGTGCATCGATAGCGTCTGTTTTTGCCAGAATCCCCATGGCACGGGCAAAATCCCGTACCTGTCGTGGATTAACAACAAAAACAGGAAGTCCAGCGGTGGCCAACGATGCCGCAAGGCGGGTTTCCAATCCACCGGTGGCTTCAAGCACGATGCATGTCGGTTTGAGGGCAGCCAAACGTTTAACCGTTTCAGATAACTCTGTTGATCCAGTATCCACTGTCCAGCTTTCACCTGACGGGAGAACACTGATGTCAATTTTGTCTTTTGCGATGTCGATACCGATAAATACTTTTTTCACTGCGTTGTTCCCTTCCTTGTAAATGCGGGCTTTTTATGCCCAAGTGACTGTTCGGGATGTAAGCGCACTATCGAGTGAGGATCACGCTAACAGACGGTCTTTACTGACCAAGGGGGTATCGATCTCTCACCCGACTCCCGGTGTCACTCCAGGGTGACACCGGGTCCGATAATAACTGGTGGATGACCACGATGTTGAAATGACGTAAGCATTAATATATTGAAAATATAAAGACCTTTTCAATATATTAACATTTACTTGGAAAACGATACAGCCGTTTTCCACATTCCAACATCACTACGACAAAAGAACATGAATATTTTTTACTCCTCTTTAACATACAAGGGGGGACACCGCGAAGCCGAGGGGGGTTGATTTAGAAATTGTAGTACTTTGTAAGAAATTTGGTATTAACAGGTATTATGTTCTCCCGCTTGTAAAAAAGGCTTGTACTCCGTGGCTTTCTGTTTTATTATGCTTTTATTGATACTATATGCTGTCGGTCCTGAAGAGAAAAGGGTGTGCTGTCCCGATGATGAGAATGAGCCAGGAAATGAAACTCACCCAGAGGCTGGATTTCAGGATGATCCAGTCCCTGAAGCTGCTGCCCATGACCATCATGCAACTCGAGCAGCGTATCAACGAGGAACTGGAGATGAATCCCATGCTTCAGATCGATGAGACCTATCGTCAGGAACCGGTGAAACCCGAACTGCCGGATAACGGCTCCGGAAAGGTGACCACCGATTCGAACACCCGTGAGCGCGAGGGGGATTTCACCGAAGGCGAGTGGTCCAAATACCTCGAGGATGGGTACAACGACCGTTACTTTTCCCGCGATGAATACGACCCTAACTATGAGGAACGTGAGTCCGTTGTCACCTACATGACGACCCTCGCAGACCACCTGCGTGAGCAGCTCGGTATGGTGGTGAGATCGGAAAACGACCGCTCAACAGGCGAATTTATAATAGGAAGTCTTGACGAAGACGGGTTCCTGGAGCTTTCAAACGAGGAAATAGCGGAAAACCTCTGTGTCCCGGTCGATTGTGTCGAGGAAATGGTTGAGGTTATCCAGGCGTTCGATCCGCCCGGTATCGCCGCGCATAACATACGGGAGAGCCTCATGCTCCAGCTTCGCGAGCGGGGTCTGGAAGGTACGGTCGAATGGCAGATCATCCACGACCATTATGAGGATTTCACCGGCAAAAGGATGTACGACATCGTGCGCGCTCTGTCCGTATCCGAGGATCGTCTGAGAGAAGCGATTTCAACGATATCCTCGCTTTCACCGAGGCCGGGGGCGATTTTCAATGAAACCCGGAACATCGCGATCAACCCGGATATCATCGTTGAGAAAATCGAGGGTGAATATATTCTCATGCACAACGACTGGCATCTTCCGCGGCTGAACGTCAATTCCAGTTACCGGAAGCTTCTCGATAAAAATTCGGGGACATCCCCTGAAGCACGGAAATATCTGGTTGAAAAGCTCAACGGCGCACGCTGGTTCATGAATTCCATCGAGCAGCGGCGCGCGACAATCATGAAGGTCGCGACCGCCATCGTCGAACGTCAGATGGATTTTCTCGAAAACGGGGTATCCCACCTGAGACCCATGACGCTCCAGGATGTTGCAGAGAGTGTCGGTATAGCAATTTCGACCGTGCAGCGGGTCACGACCGGGAAATACGTGCAGACTCCACAGGGTGTGTATGAATTCAAGTATTTCTTTACCCAGCGGATCGCTTCCACAAATGGTTCGGCGGATCTTTCCGCCAAAAGCGTCAAGGAAACGATGAAAAGAATTATTGAAGAGGAGAACCCGAAAAAACCGCTGTCCGACCAGAAAATCGCCGATAAGCTCAATGCACTGGGTGTTTCCATTTCGCGCCGGGCCATAGCAAAATACCGTGACGAACTGCAGATTCCCCCTGCCCGGTTCAGAAAGCAGTTTTGAGGGGCGGGCTGGCGAGGACAGTGGACGGGGTAACGAGAAGAAAATATATGAATTAATTCAGTACTTGTAACAATATCTCTCACAAATCGGTAAAAAGGATTCCATGAGAATTTGTTCTGTTGATGATCTGAAGCCGGGGTATGTATTGGGGAAATCGATTTTCATCTCCAACTACAAACTTCTGCTTGGCGCCGGGTATCGATTGAACGAAGGCATAATCGATAAGTTGCGGGAAAAAGGGTTCTCCCATGTATATATCATGGAGGAAGGAACCGAAGAGGTTATCCCTGAAGATGTTATTTCCGACGAAACGCGCCTCGAAATACGCGAAAAATTCGAAAACAAAATCCAGGAATTGAACAAGACCCTCGAATTCAAGGACATGAGCTATTCCATGATCCTCGAATCGCTGGAAAAGGGGAATCTGCGTAACATTGGAATCAATTTTGAAATGCGCACCCTCATCAGGGAGATCATCGACGAGATGTCTGAGACGGGTGTCAAATACATGAATTCGCTGATGACGAAATCGAAAGACAGTTATTTCTTCGACCATGCCCTCAACACCGCCGTTCTGACCATCCTCATCGGCAAAAAGTTCCAGTTTTCAAAACAGGAACTGGTGCCTCTTGCGACCGGTGCCTTCCTCCACGATATCGGCAAAATCGTCATAGACAACCTTGGAAACCAGGGTGATGGACGGAAAAGGGATTACTACCCGGAACATCCCACATTCGGTTATCTCCTGCTCAGGAACGATAGCGGCATTTCGCCACTGATCCTCCAGACAGTCAACCAGCATCACGAACGTCAGGATGGCAAGGGATTTCCAAGCGGGCTGAAAGGTGACAACTCCCCGCCGGTGAAAACGCACGAATCGAAAAAGGGCATGATTTTCAGGTTCGCGGAGATTTGTAGTGTCGCGGACGGGTATGACCGGAAGCTTCTGACCTCGAAGAACGGCGAGAAATATACCCCCCTCGAAGTTCTCAAGGAATTGGTGGAAAACACCAAGACTGGTTACAATATAACGATCGTTGAAGCCCTCACCGAGATCGTTCCGATTTACCCGGTGGGAAGCTTTGTCCGGATCAACTCTATCATCGACCCTTCACTGGTCGGCTGTTACGGTGTCGTGGCGAAGGTCAACGAGGTTGACCTTTCACGGCCGACCATCGTTATAACCGCGAATAAATTCCGTAAGAAAATTAAACCGATCATCATCGACACGTCGAAACTGGGCAACATCGAACTCAAGATGCTCATCTGATCGCACCGGCGGATAGAAAGGCGCGTGCTCATCGGGTTTTTTCATGTCCGACAGAAACATTCATTCTCTTACAGCGCTGATCGCCGAACATAAAAAAGGCCGGCCGGTCGGTATTTATTCAATCTGTTCCTCTAACGTCTTTGTGCTCAGGGCCGCGATCATGAAGGCCCGGCGCGACGGAACTCCTGTACTGATCGAATCCACGTCGAACCAGGTGAATCAGTTCGGCGGGTATACCGGCATGACACCCGACCGGTTCGCCGGGTTTACCGGGGAAATCGCCGGAAAAGCCGGGCTTTCCGGTGACCGGATCATTCTCGGGGGCGATCATCTCGGTCCGAACGCCTGGCAGGGGGAGGACTCCCGGACGGCGCTTTCCAGGGCACGTGATCTCGTGCACGCTTATGTCACAGGAGGATTCACGAAGATTCATATCGACGTGAGCATGCCCTGTGCGGACGATGAACAGCCGTTGTCCGACGAGGTGATTGCCGTACGCTCCGCTGATCTCTGCGAGGTTGCGGAACATGCTGCCGAAAAGCAGCCTTCAGGCGTTTCCGCACCTGTTTATGTGATCGGGACGGAAGTTCCTGTGCCCGGCGGGGCACGGGAAGACGTCGGTGGGCTCGCGGTCACCCGCCCCGAAGATGTCGACCGCGTCATAGAACTGACCCGTGACGCCTTCAATGACCGGGGGCTCGAAGAGGCATGGGAACGGGTAATCGCCGTTGTCGTTCAGCCCGGGTTCGAGTTCAACAGCACCTCGGTGACAGGGTACGACTGTGAAAAGGCCCGCCCGCTTGCCCGGAAAATCGAGGAGTACGAAAAGCTCGTTTATGAAGCGCATTCGACCGATTACCAGACGCGCAAGGCCCTCAGGGACATGGTCGAGAATCATTTCGCAATTCTCAAGGTTGGCCCGTGGCTGACCTTTGCGTTCAGGGAAGCGGTCTATGCCCTCTCGTACATCGAGGAGGAGCTTCTTACGGTGAAAAGGGGCGCAGTTCTGTCGGATATACGGGCGGTGATCGAACGGGTCATGTGTGAAAACCCGAAACACTGGAAAAATTATTATTCCGGAAGCGCCGAAGAACAGGCGCTGGCCCGTAAATTCAGTTTCAGCGACCGTGTTCGGTATTACTGGCCGGATTCCCGTATTCAGAGAGCACTCGAAACACTGACATCCAACCTTTCAAACACCGCCATTCCCCTTACACTCATCAGCCAGTACCTTCCCGTACAGTATGAGGCAGTCCGTGAGGGGGCTCTGTCTCCGATGCCGGAGGACCTCATCCTTCACCGGATAACCGTAGTCCTCGACCACTACTCCCGCGCCTGCGGAATGGACAACATAAAGTAAACATTCATGTTACTAACAGTTGCTCATATATGAGTTGTATCTTGGAAATGCGGATTTTATGTGATGAGAATCGAAGAAAACAATGATTGACACCCGAAAAATGAAAAAAATTTCCGCAGGAATACACTATATTTCATATACAACAATTAATCCGGATAATTCATAAATTATAGTGAATGCATACGGAACGTATTGTGTACCATTTACATAAATAAACTCACCCCTCGGTCCCCTCTCTAACCAGTCAGAGAGGGGATGACTCCCTCCGGATGGGTTCTTTTTTCCCCTCTTTCACGTGAGAGAGAGGG
>Ga0315284_10004214_pt1 | contig 20447 bp, 16 predicted proteins | sample YL17G09_16_MG_FD_203696 | JGI IMG/M metagenome (GOLD analysis project Ga0315284, IMG submission 203696) | Sediment microbial communities from Yellowstone Lake, YNP, Wyoming, USA - YL17G09_16 | ecosystem: Environmental > Aquatic > Freshwater > Lake > Sediment | place: USA: Wyoming | collected...
CCGTAAGAGCCCGCGATAAAGGTCTCCTTGCGCACTACAACGAGATGGGCTGCCCGCTCGATAACTGCAAGGACGAACCACAGTTCTAGCCGCTTTCCGCAGCCAAGGAAGGCACTGCAGCAAGAAAGAAGGGGCGAGAGATCGCCCCTTTTCTTTTATGACCGATTTGAGGACGGCTCGCTCGACCGCGTGCGCTGCGATTGAGTCGCGATCGAGACGATCGAACGATCAGCGTGCCATGACGAGCGTCTCCACGCGTGACGGCGAAAGAAGCCTCTCCTCGTAGGGACCGAGCCCCGAGAGCACCCAGAGTCCGTAGTCCCCTTCGTCGTTCGTCACCACGACGATTCGTCCGCCGTCCGGGCTCCACGACGGCATCCCGCTCCCCGCGACCGTTTTGGTAAGGAGCAGGGCTCTCCCGTTTCCGGAATCCACGAGGTAGACCGCGGAGCCACCCGACACCTCGGCGGCCGCGGCGATGAACCTCCCATCGGGGCTCCACGCGGGTGTAAACATCGCCTTCACGGGTACCTCCGTCACCTGGGTCCGTCCCGTGATCCGGTCCATGATCAGAAGCCCCTGTCCTTCGCGAACCCATGCGATCCGGTCACCACCCGGGGACAGCGCGGGACAGACGTTATTCCCACCCGTGGTGAGCCGGGCGAGCTTTCCCGTTGCGAGGTTCATCGACCAAACCTCGTTTTCTCCCGACCGGTCGGACGAAAACGCGATCTCCCGCCCGTCCCGCGACCAGAACGGCGAAAAGTCCACGGGCGCGTCGCTCGTGATGCTCTCGAGCTTGCCGGCGAAGATGTCGTAAAAGTGGATATCCATGCCGTCTTCGATCGGCGCCGCGAAGGCGATTCGACGCGAATCCGGCGACCAGGTCAACGCATCGATGATGCCGCGCTCCCGGACGGCACACGAAGCCTTTCCTCCTTCCGCCGGGATGACGTACACACCCCCCTGACCCGACGGTTCGATCCATCGGTAAGCGATCATCTTGCCGTCCGGAGACCAGCTCGGCGCCACGACCACTCCTTTCATCGGCGGCGTGATGCGCTTTCTCTCGAGCGGGTCTTCGTCCCTCTCCCTTTCGTACAAGACGTATGCGCCGGCCTTGACGTCGATCTGGCGGAACCGAACCTCACCGCGGATCGCCGGCGAATCGTAGAGAAGAGGCTTGAGCGCGGGGCGGAAGACATCTACCGTCTTGCGGTGGAGCATGAGGAATCGGACGTGCTCGCCGGCGAGGTACTCCATCGCTTCGTCGTAGGGAGCGATGGGGATCTCGACGTATTTCATCCCGACTTAAAACGCAAAGAAAGGTTTCCGATCCGCCACTTTGTCTCCCGGGATGGACGCGTTCCCGCCAGGCGCGCCCGGCCGTTCTGGCCCACCGAAATCCGTCGGACACGGGTGTCGTCAGCTGCTCGCGGTTGATGAAGAGGCCGGCCGCCGCCGAGACGGCGAGGAGCACAAAGGCCGCCTTTCGCATCTTCGACTTTGCGAGACGGTCCAGACCGATGGCCGCGTACAGCAGGACGAACGGGACGTGCGGGAGGATATATCTGGGATCGCTTCGCGGCGTGAAAAACGGATAAAAGAGAAACGCGGACAGGCCGGCGAGGAGGAACGAGCGTCTCCGCAGCGCGCCAAGGAGCGCGAGGATAGCGGCAACCGGCATGACCTGCCGGCCGAGCAGGAAAAGCTCCTTCGGGTATCTTTGCACCGCGTCGAGCACGACATTGGACCCTTCTTTCCGGGCGAGCGTTTGTTCGAGGCTGTCTTTGCCCGCGAACTCGAGCCACGTTTCCCGCGTCTGCCAGCGAGGTGTCGTCGTACCGAAGAACTCGGTCTTGGGCAACAGGACGAAACGACCCGTCGCCGTGGAGAGGACAGCGACGTTCGCCAGAAAAAGCGGTAGAAACCCCGCCAGAGCGAGGACGTGTCTTCTCGATGGGCGTTTCAACAAAAGGAGGAGCACCACGAACACGCCGAGACCTTCCGGTCGCGTGACGGCCGCCATCCCCATCGAAAGACCGAAGAACACGGTCTTTCCCCTCGCGTACAGATAGAAACCGAGAAGAACCCAAAAGATGAACGTCGACTCCGATAGCGTGGTCAGCGTCAGCCTGGCGAAAAGAGGCGTCGAGGCGAAGAGAAGCGCGCCGAGAAACGCGGCAAACCGGGACACCAGTCTCTTGCCGAGGGCGTATAAGATGAGCACCGATCCGATGCCCGCGAGGAAAGACACGATCTGGGCCGCGCGAACCCCGTCACGGACCAGAGGGAGGAAGAGCGCGATCGCCGCGGGGTATCCGATCGGAAAAGCGCCGGACGAAGGTGCCCTTCCCAACATCGATGCGGCCTGATTGATGTAATACGTGCCGTCGTACTCCACGAGGTCGAAGAGGGAAAGAAAAGGAATTCTCAGGAGAAGAAACACACCGAGGAGGATGGCATACAGGACCGCGTCCCCGAGGATGGCGGATGGGTGCGGTTTCTTTCGGGTCCTCTCGACCATGGGCGGAAGGTTGATTCAATCGGCTACGACGCCCCGGCACTCTCCGAACCCGACTCGGACAAATCCCTCGCGCTCGCAGAAAGCGCGCATGATTACCTCGTCGCCGTCCTGGAGAAAACGCCTGGTTTCCCCGGTGGGAAAGACGACCGGCTCGGCTCCACGGCGCGTGAGTTCGAGAAGACATCCAAGAGAATCCCTCGAAGGTCCGGAGACGGTGCCGCTCGCGAGAAGATCCCCGGGACGGAGGTTACACCCGTTGCTCGTGTGATGAGCGACCATTTGCGCGGCCGTCCAATACATGTCTCTGAAATTGCTCCGGCTGACGCGGACCGGCGGCACCTCTGTGTTTCTCATCTGCGCCGTGGATAAATAGACCTCGAGCGCGACGTCGATCCCCCCCCGCTTCTTGTCGCCTTCCCACTCGAGATAACCGAGAGGGGCCGGATCACCGGCGGGGCGGTCGCACGCCGGAACGCGGAACGGTTCGAGAGCTTCGAGTGTAACGACCCACGGTGAAATGGTCGTCATAAAGCTCTTCGAGAGAAACGGTCCCAGCGGCTGGTACTCCCATTTCTGGATGTCGCGGGCCGACCAGTCGTTGACGATACAAAACCCGAAGACGTGGTCTTCGCTCCTCTCGACCGGTATCGGGCTTCCCAGCGGATTCCCCGGTCCGACGAAAAAGCCGAGTTCCAGTTCGTAGTCAAGGAGCTTCGAAGGACCGAACTCCGGGGATTGAGCCGTGTCTTCCTTCGTCTGCCCGCGCGGACGCCGGACGACCTCTCCGCTCGCCCGTATGGAAGACGCGCGGCCGTGGTAGGCGATGGGAACGTACTTGTAGTTGGGTAGGAGCGGGTTTTCCGGGCGAAACATCTTCCCCACGTTCGTCGCGTGGTGCACGGAAGCATAAAAGTCCGTATAATCCCCGATCTCGGCGGGGAGAAGCAACTCGGCGCTCGACATGGGGACGAGGGCCCTCTCGGCCACCGCGCGGGTGCGCGTGTCGGCGGGGCCGCCTTCCCGGAGGATCTCGCTCAAGCGTTTTCGGAGCGCCACCCGGTACTCTCTCCCCAGACCCATGAGCGGGTTGAGCGAGGGGACGTCGCAGGAGAGCGCCGCGGTGAACGCGAGCCCCTTGAACGCGCCCGCTCGACGGCACTCCGTCAGGTCGAGGATCCGGTCGCCGATCGCGACCCCCACCACGGCCGTTTCCTCGGCCCCTTTTCTTCTAAAAACCCCCAGGGGAAGATTCTGGAGTGGAAAATCGGTCGAAGGATCGTTCGCCGATTCGACCCAGCTCTTGGGCTGGGGCTCGTGCGTTTCATCGAGTCTCGTGTTCATAGAAGTCCGAGTCTCTTGAGATCCTCCAGCGGCTCTTCGAAGGAACAGGAACCGAACGAGAATGCAAACCCGCTCCGCGCCGCGGCGATAGCGGGGATCGCCAACCGATGACCCCGCCATTCGACGCCTTCTCGATCAAAACAAAAGGCCGTGGCCGCTTCCTCCGCCAACACGCCCCCCGCTTCATCCGGCCCCATCCCGTCGTACATGAATGCGGCGCACAGGAGCAGATTGAGAAAACCGTGCATCACCGCTTTCGGCGTGTCGGGCTCGTAGGTGAGCGGATGCATCCCGCGGATCGGGTGGTGAAGACCCGCCGTCGCTTTGAATATGACACCCGTGCGAAGACTCGCGTCGAGAAACCTGGTAAGGTCGCCGACGGGGGGGAAGGTCTCGCGCGTCACGCCCCCGGTCCTCACCTTGGCCGATCTTCCCGCCATCGATATCGCCGACAGGAGGCCCACCGGATCGCGGTCGATCGGCATCTCGAAAAACACCCGGATCGAATCCGGAGGCTCCTTGGCCGCCTGGTCCACCAGCTCGGGCGTCGCGGCCTTGATCTCGACCGTGTCGATTACGACCTTGAGTCTGGCGTCCCGCTCCGCGTGCCACCGGTTGAACGCTTCGATTCTTTCGAGGTCGCCCGAGAGATCGGATCCGGCGAGCGCGCTCACCTTCCACGGCCGGGCGCCGTCGCCACCGGAGAAATCCGCCACGCTGAAATTGAACTCCTCCAGCCTGGACACGGGGACGATGAAACGTCCCAACGCCCACGAGCACGGCCCCGCGGCGTACTTCGCGTAGTTCCGCGCGGAGGTCGTCATGTCGAGACCCGCGGGGGGGAATAGACCCGCGTAATCGACGACCCCGTTCAAAAGAACTCTGAGAGATTCCTTCACGCTCGAATCCCCGGATGCTAGCGCAGTTGCAGGTAGCGTTCCTTTATCACTCCGACGTGATGCAGCTCATGACCGGCGAGGATAAACGGAATCGCGCGGACGGTAAACTCAAAACCGCTGGCCTTTCCCCTTCCCGCGAACGAGCGCGGGGTCAATCCTTCGAAGAGAGCGATACTCGCGGCGCGAACGGCCCGGAACTCGCCGAGAATCCCTCCGAGAGGACGCATATCGAACGATCCCTGGGCGACGTACTCGTCCTGCTCGAACCCGGGGAGCGCGGTCGCGTCGTTCCTCGCGAAGCGGAGCGCCCGGTACGCGTACACTCGCTCGGTATCGCACAGATGTCCGGCGACTTCCTTGATGCTCCACTTCCCCGCCGCGTATCGGAAGAGAGCCTTCGTTTCGTCGAGATTCCCGAGGAGCCGCATGGTGTCATCGATCCCGCGAGCGAGGAGCTCGATGATGTCGCCCTGCGGCACCCTGGCGACGTACGTTTCGTAGTACGGTGCGTATTCGGACGGGGTCGGGCGCGCGATCACGCGGGGCCTCCTTTTTCCTTGCCTTCGTTCCGGTCTGGGATATCCCATCGGAACCGCACGCCGGGGAGGTCCGGTCTCCCGGCCGGTCCTCGACGGTCAATCGATCTCGTAGCTTTGCCCCGGGTCCACGACGACGGCGGAGCGCCCACCGGCTCTCACCCGGTCGACGAATGTTTGGGGGTCTGCCTCAATCAAAGGAAACGTCTTGTAGTGCATCGGTATGGTGACGCGCGCGTCGACGAACTCCGCCGCCTTGACGGCGTCTTCGATCCCCATGGTGAAATTGTCGCCGATGGGAAGAAGAGCGACATCGAAGGGCCCGTTCATCTCCGAGATGAGTTTCATGTCGAGGAAGAGCCCTGTGTCCCCCGCGTGGTAGATCTTTTTGCCATCGATCGTAAGAACGACTCCCGCGGGACTCCCCAAAGCCTCTCCGTCCGGCCCGGTCGAACCGTGGTGCGCGATGGTGAGCTTGACGTGTCCGAAGGAGAACTTCGCGCCGCCCCCGATGTGGAGAGGGTGAGCATTGCACCCGCGAGCGGTGAAATAATTGGCGATCTCGAAATTGGAAACGACGAGCGCGCCTGTTCGGCGGGCGATCTCCACTCCATCGCCGATGTGATCCCCGTGCCCGTGCGTAACGATCACCGCGTCGAGCTTGTCGAACTGCCGGGGAAGAACGTCGGCGAGCGCGTTTCCGGAGAGGAAAGGATCGATCAACACGGCGTGATCGCTCCCCTTTGCTTCCCAGCACGAATGTCCGTGAAAAGTCAGTCTGACCATGGGATCTCCCCTATTTCGCTCGTGGAGAGGTCTCCCTCGCCGTCCGGGTGTGGCTAATCGCGGTCCGGCCGCGGCATTCCGTGGAGGACCTTGAGCTTTGCGTCGATCAAATCGCGATGCGTCAGACGGAGGAGTTTGGCGAGTTTATGCATGAAGTAGTTCTCGTGCTCGTCCATTCTTCCGTCGGCGTACACGAGTTGCCACAAGAGCTCCACGAGACGCGACTTCTCCTCGTTCGAATAGTTCTGGTTGATCACGTTCGTGAACGTCCAGTGCCCCGGGGCCTTTTCCAGTTCGTGCGCCGACGCTTTTTTGAGTTCGACGACGTCTTCCGCCGCAAGACCGTACTCTTTGTGGAAAACGTTGACGATGTGCTCCTGCTCGCGCTCATCGAACTCGTTGTCGATCCGGGCCATTTCGAGGAAGACCGCGCAGGCGGCGAGATGAACATCGCGGGGAGCGCCGCGAACGTCCTCGTCGGTCGTATCGGCGGCCCCGCGCGCGGCCGCGGCGCCCATAAGTTTCTTGATCAAATCAATCATCGAAGCTCCGCTCGATCTCGAAGTTACCGCGATGGACGGGCGAGTATAGCACGTCCCGAACCCGGGGTCGACCACCCCCCCGGTTGCGCCGCGCGCGTCGGCGCACCAACGGGGCGCCGGATGTCGCACGCGCTCGCCCGGCTCGGGGGTCAAACGGGATCGCACACCTAAAGCGTTGCCGTATAATATGTTATTCTAGATGTTTCGTGGTTGAACCTCGAGGGCGAGTTTTCTATACTCCACTCAAGTCCGATGAAAGCCTTCCATCCGCAGATCCGCCAGCGCCACTTATTGCAACGCGGCTGGGTCATTGCGAACCACATTCTGGTGAGCTTCCACGTCGCGTTCATTTCGTCTGTCCTCTGTATCCCTCCCGACGCCGCCGACAAAGGGGACGTGCTGCGTTTCATATTCGCGTCGCCGGAGACGATCGTATCCGTCATTTTCTGGTACATCACCTGGCACGTCGGGATCGCGGTCCACGAGATGGGTCACTATCTCAAGGCCGTCGACCTGAACAGCCTGAAGAGTTCTCTCCTCCACGACGCGCACGAAAGAAAACGCGTGCCATTCGCGGCGAGGCTCGGCTGGTACGCCGGGATGTTCCTTCGGATACCCTGGGGGCGGTTCAACGGCGTAAAGAAACAGGGACTCACCTACTATCCGGATGCTCCGTACAATCTCGCGGTGGCCGCCGCGGGTCCGCGGACCAGCCGCAACGTCGCCTGGGCCACGCTTCCGCTTGCCATGGTTCTTCTCGCATGGGGACTCGCCGCTTCGACCCAGGCGCCGATATACGTCGGCCGGCTCCTCCTGGGGATGGGAGCCGTGGGGCTTCTCGACTTTCTCCTCGCCGACCCGGGACAGTACAAGACGTTCAAATCCAGGGAGCGCTCGGCGCTCGCGCGCCGAGCGCTCATCGAGGCGGCCGCGCCGCGGGAGACGCGCCGGTGGGTCGACATGGCGGCCGAGGTCAAAAAGCGGATGATCGAGACCCGGATCCAGGAGACGACTCTCTCCGACGGGACGCCGCTCAAGGCGCCGTGGGGGTTCCGCAACTCCGGGATGGGTGGACGGCACACGGAGAAGGAGTTCCCCGAAAGCAACATCTCGATGCAAGAAACGATGTTCATCCCCCTCTCGGCGAAGAACTACGAAGACGCGCAGCGAATGACCGTCGAGCTGCAGAACCGTTTCAAGGAGATCATCGAGAACGCCGAAGGGGCCCGCGTGCTCGGCGTGGGGCTCGAGGGAGGTCTCGCGGCATACGTGATAAAGCAACCGGAGGACACCGTCCCCGAACAGCGTCTGTGGAGGATGGCGCACCAGGCCATCATGGATTGCGGATACACACCGGGGAACGACGTGGTCCTCGCCCTCGACCCGGCGGCGAGCGAGCTAGAGAACGCCTACCGGGATAAGTTCGAACAGCCCGACCAGGTGGGAATGTACCTCTTTTGGAGGGACGAGTCCCACGTGGTGATGAACAGGGACGAGCTATTCGAGCTCTACCGCAAGACGCTCGAGGACGACGGAATCCCGATCGTCTGCATCGAAGACGGGTTCGCCGAGGATGACGACGCGGGATGGCGGCTCCTCATGGAGCGATTCTCGGACACGATCTTCATCGTTGGCGACGACTCGGTGACGACCAGGGATTCGTCGATCGAGTTCGCCTCCGACGCGGGGCTCAACAACGCCACCCTGATCAAGGCGAACCAGATCGGCACGCTGAGCGAGTGCTTGATCGCGATGATGGTCGCGATGGGAAAGGGATCGGAGCTCGTGGTCTCGCACCGGTCCAAGAGCCCCAACGACGACATGGAAGCGCAGATCGCGCTGGCCGTGAACGCCGTCGGTCTCAAGGCGGGAGGCGGGGCGAACACTGAACGGCTCGTCAAGTACGGATCGGTGATGAAGACGATGAAAGACGCGGTCCGGCGGCACGCCGCCACATGCGAACCTTCGACGCTCCAAAGCGCGACCGACGGGTCGGTCAGGGACTTCGTCGATCGGCTTTCGATCACCGGCATCGTGGCCTACGAGGAGGCGACGAACGCCGGGATCCCGTCGGTGGGCGTCGAGGTTTCCGTCGGTATCGCCGGTGACTGCACCTTTGAGAGGCTCCTCAAGTTTTCCGGCGCGACTCCGCTCGGGACGTCCGCCGGGACGGGAGAGGCGATACATCTCGTCGACAGCATCATCCCGCCCGGTCCGCTGGTCGAAAGACACCCGGAGTGTTTCGAACTCCAGCCGGACGGGAGTTACCGTTTCGCGAAAGGCGCCGACAAGGGGCTCTCGCGGAAAAAAGACCCGGAGTTCGCGGCGGCGTGGGAAAGGGCGAAGCGCTACGGCGGGAAAGGGTGTCTCACGGCCGTCGACAACATCGATAAAATCATCGCCCCGGCGTTTCTGGGCCGGAGGGTCGGCGAGCTCGGGAGCGTCGTTGACATCGACCGGACGCTTCTCAGCCTCGAACTCCGGCTTGCCCGCGAGCGGGGGTTGATCGGGCAGCGCGCCACGGTGGAGGAAGAAATCGCCGTCATGCAGCGGAAGGGTCAGTTGGGTATGAACGCCGTGCTTTCGATGAGCCTCGCCCTGTCGAGGCTCAGAGCGGCGGTCGACGGGAAACACCTGTGGCAGGTTCTGAGAGAAGAGATGAAGAAAACCATGTCGCAGGTGCTCGAATCCTACGACGTGCCCGCTTCCGAGAAAGAGCCTCTCTCCGAGCTCACCGGCAAGCTCCGCGCCCTCGCCCCCCGGCTCGCGGAGAAAAACACAAAGCTCACCGGTCTCTTCAGAAACGCGATGCCCGTGTACCAGCCGCTCGAGAGCGCGGTGAACACGGGCGTACCGAACGATCGTCTTGTCTGAACTTCTGAATCTTCGGTCATGTCATGCGGTCGAATCATGGGGTCCGGCAGCGCCCGACCGACCGCGATCCACCGGTCGATCTACTTCTTGCCTCGACCCGTCAACTTCCCGACGAGAAAACCCATCAGGAAACCGAACGCGATCATCAACACGATGAGAAAAATCTGGGTCGTCATGACGCTCCAGAAAAGAAAGCGGAAATTCACGTACTGGGCATTCTGAGCAATCACGATAAGGGCGAGGAGTGCGATTACGAGAAGCAAGACGAGCTTCGGTTTCAATGTGGACCTCCGATCGAAAAACGCCGCGGCGCTCCGCCGCGCGTGTCTTGTCGCCGGCCGCCAACCCAGGCGCTCCGCCGTCCGGCGCGGGCGCGAATAGCACCGCCCCGGGAGAGACCGGGGGTGAGCCGGACCGTTCACCACCCATCGAGATTAGTATTTCCGAGCATCTCGCGTATACTATTTTCCATCCGCTTGTAGTGGGACCCTTTCCAGTACACCTTCCCGCACCCCTCGCACCGGTAGAACTCGTCCTGGCGCTCCGCCGCCCTTCGCGGAAGACGCTCCAAGACCGCCTGTTTGTCGACGCGTTCGAGATGGGCGTTGCACACCATACACCGGTCGAAAGGCCTGACCCGGGACGCGAGGTCGAAACGGCGCAACACCTCCCCGAGCTGTTCGCGGGGTTTTGACGACCGCACCCAGTACCCATGCATCACCGCGCTGGTCTTGAGGATACCGCGATCGCGGGTGAGCACGATTCGCCGCTGGCCGACCGATATCTCGACGATCTGCGAATCCGTATAATCGCTTCGATAAGCCGCGTCGAAACCGAGCATGCGGAGGAGCCGCGCGAGCTTACCGAGGTGGACGTCGAGAACGAAACGGGTCTCGCGAAGAGGCTCTCCACGCAAACGGACCACCGGAGAGATATCGAGGCTCTCGAACACCGGGTATACGCCGATCCGATCGCCCTGGCGGGGGCGATAGTCCCACCCCACCGACTCGCCGTTCACGACGATGAGGTCGACTTCGGTGTGAGGGACACCGATGGCTTCGACGACGTCCTTGATCGACGGCGTCCCCTTGAAACGGTACGCAAATGACGTTTTCTTGTGTTCGGGCGGGAGAAAATCGTTGAGCTCTTCGTAGAACCGGAACTCGGCCGTTTTCCTTTGGTCTTCTGGCATGGGCGTGTCCGAACCGCGGACCCGCGTCGGTCGCCGTTGTCCGGGCCGCGTCGATCACCGTGCGACGTAAATCCGTTTTTCCCGCGCCGGGACGACCTCGCCGATCACGGCGGCGCACTCGACACCTTTGGATCGCAGAAGGGCGGAGAGCGGCTTCGCCTTGCCGCCGGCGACCGATATCAGAAGCCCCCCCGATGTCTGCGCGTCGTTGAGGATGAGCGTCATCGTGCCGGAGAGCCCCTCGTCGTATTCGACGCGGGGCTCGGTGTAAGAGAAGTTGTCCCGCGTGCCGCCGGGTAACACTCCGGACGCCGCCAACTCGACGACACCGGCGAGAAGCGGGACCTTTGCCGCCGATACGACGGCCGTCGTGTCGGAGCCGTTCATCATCTCGAGCAGGTGGCCGAGTAAACCAAACCCCGTGACATCCGTGCACGCGGCGACCCCGATCTCCTGCATCGCCTCGGACGCCGAGCGGTTGAGGGCGGCCATGGTCGCGGTGAGAACAGTCCGTCTATCTTGGTCGAGGAGTCCCCGTTTGAGAGCCGTCGAGAGGATCCCCGTGCCGATGGGCTTGGTCAGGATGAGCACGTCGCCCGCTCGGGCGCCGCTATTGGTGACCACTCTTCGGGGATCGACGAGCCCCGTCACCGCAAGACCGAACTTCGGCTCGGTATCGTCAACCGTGTGCCCGCCGATGATCGATATTCCCGCCTCATCCGTCTTGGAACGCGCTCCTTCGAGGATTCTATCCAGCACCTCGATCGGCAGCCGGTTGCTGGGAAAACCGACCACGCTCAACGCGAAAATCGGCCGCGCCCCCATCGCATAGACGTCGCTCAAGGAGTTCGCGGCCGATATCGCCCCAAACTCGTACGGGTCGTCGACGATCGGGGTGAAGAAATCGACGGTCTGAACGATCGCCGTCCGGTCGTCGATCCGGTAGACGGCCGCGTCGTCCGAGGTGCCGGTGCCGACGAGGATCTTCTCATCGGTGGGAACGGGCATCTTTTTCAGAACCTGCTCGAGAAGTTGCGGACGGAGCTTGCACGCACACCCCAGTCCGTGGGTGTACTGCGTGAGCTTGATCTCTCTCGAGGGAAGGCCGACAGTCAACGGTGCCTCGGAGGGCACGAGCCGCCGCACGACCTCCGTGATTTCTTCGAGGGCCCGGTCGATCTCGTCCTCGGTGGTGAAACGCCCCGTCGAAAAGCGAACCGTCCCCATCGCATACTCGATCGGCACCTTCATCGCCTCGAGCACGCTCGAAAGCTCGACACCGTCGGCGTGGCACGCCGCACCCGCGGACGCCGCTACACCGGCGAGCTCGGAGAGAATCGTATTCGCCTCGAGCCCTTTGAAGCTCACGCTCGATGTGTTGGGGAGTCTCTTCTCGGGGTGGCCGTTTATGCGGACCCACGGGAATCTCTCCAGGAGCGCCTTCTCCAGCCGGTCGCGCATCCGTCTCATGTGTTCTCCGTGACGCGGGAGGTCCTCTCCCGCGATAGCGCACGCTTCGCCGAGCCCCACGATCTCCGTCACGTTTTCAGTGCCGGCCCGGCGGCGCGCCTCGTGGTGGGCGCCGTGGACGAGGCTCTCGAGCGAGACGCCGGAGCGGATGTACAGGGCACCGATTCCTTTTGGGGCGTAGAGCTTGTGACCGGCAACGGACAGGAGATCCACGCCGAGCTCATCCACGCGTACGGCAATCTTGCCGGCGGACTGGGCGCAGTCCGAATGGACGAGTATGCCGCGGCCGCGGGCGATCTCGGCAATCTCCGAGACGGGCTCGATCGTCCCCACTTCGTTGTTCGCGTGCATGACGCTCACGAGGAACGTCTGAGGAGTGATCGCGTCTTGGACCTGGCGGGGGTCGACGAGTCCGTAACCGTCGACGGGGACGTAGGTGACCCTGAACCCTTTTCGCTCGAGGTACCGGCAGACCTCGGTGACGGAGGGGTGCTCGATGGACGACACCACGATGTGGTTTCCTTTTTTCGCGCGGGTCTCAGCGGCGCCCTTCAAGGCGTGGTTGTTCGACTCGGAAGCGCCGCTCGTGAACACCACTTCATCCACCCCGCAACCGAGTAGCCCCGCCACTTGCGCGCGCGCGCGTTCGACGGCCTTCTTCGCCTCCACGCCGAATGCGTGCGCGCTCGATGGATTGCCAAAGTGATCGTGGACGTAAGGGAGCATCGCCCGAGCCACTCGAGGATCGATCGGGGTCGTCGCATTGTAATCTAGATAGATCGGTGTCATGGCTCTTCACCCGTCGGTTGGACGCCGCCTCCCTCCCCGGTTCGTCGGCGGCGACCGTGCATCGCCTCGTGTACCGGGCTCTCCGAGCGCCCCCCGCTCTCCGAGCGCCGGCGCTCATTATAGCAGTCCCGCGCGCTCGCCGGAAGGCTCCCCGGCGACGGCCGGCGACCGCCGGTGGACCCTTCGGACGCCCGGACCAAAGCCCGCCAGAAGACACTCGGGACGCCCCAACGGGGTTGAGCCGCGCCGCCCGACTCTGCTAATCTCTGGAGGAGACCCCTCAAAGGAGACGACTCATGGCCATTCAATCGATCAACCCCGCGACCGGCGAGACGATCGAGATCTACGAAGAGATGACGCAGCGCGAAATCGACCGGATCATCGCGGAGAGCCACGCCGCCTTTCTCGACTGGCGCCGGACGAGCTTCTCCGAGCGATCCAGCTTGATGCGAAACGCCGCTTCGGTTCTCCGTGCGAACGCGGAAGCCTACACGCGTCTTATGGCCGTCGAGATGGGGAAGGTGCTGCGCGAAGGACGCGCGGAGGTGGAGAAATGCGCCACGGCGTGCGAGTACTACGCCGACGCCGCCGAGCGTTTTCTCGCGCCCGAAATGGTGCGGACCGACGCCGCGAAGAGCTTTGTCTCGTTTCAACCGCTCGGTGTCGTTCTCGCCGTCATGCCGTGGAACTTTCCGTTTTGGCAGGTATTTCGCTTTGCCGCCCCGACCCTCATGGCGGGAAACGTCGGCATTCTCAAACACGCGTCGAACGTCCCGGGGTGTGCGCTTGCCATCGAGCGGGTATTCAAAGACGCCGGGTTTCCGGAAAATACGTTCCGCAGCGTCCTGGCGGGCAGTTCGCGCGTCGACCGTATGATCGAGAACACGGTGGTGAAGGCCGTCACCCTTACGGGGAGCACGCCGGCCGGCCGGTCCGTCGCGCGAAAATCGGGCGAGATGCTCAAGAAAACGGTGCTCGAACTCGGGGGGAGCGACCCTTATCTCATACTCGAGGACGCCGATCTCGAAGAAGCCTCGTCGACCTGTGTCGCGAGCCGCCTGATCAACGCCGGACAGAGCTGTATCGCGGCGAAGCGGTTCATCGTGGTCGACGCGGTGCGGGAGCGATTCGAATCACTCTACGTCGAGAAGATGCGATCGAAAATAATGGGTGATCCGTTGGACGAGAAAACGGACATCGGCCCCCAGGCGCGGCGCGACCTCAGGGACGATCTCCACCGCCAGGTGGTCGAGAGTATCGAGAAGGGCGCGACCTGCCGTCTTGGCGGCAGGGTACCGCCCGGTAACGGGGCTTACTACCCCCCGACGGTTTTGACCGGTGTGCGAAAAGGAAGCCCCGCGTACGATGAAGAACTTTTCGGACCCGTCGCGGCGATCATCGCCGCGAGGGATGAAGCGGACGCCGCGCGTATCGCCAACGACTCCGTTTTCGGCCTGGGGGCCGCCGTCTTCACCCGTGACGCATCGCGCGGCGAGAGGCTCGCGGTCACGGAATTGGAGGCGGGGTCTTGTTTCGTCAACACCTTTGTCCGCTCCGACCCCCGGCTCCCGTTCGGCGGGGTAAAGGAGAGCGGATACGGCCGGGAGCTGTCGCACTACGGGATCAAAGAGTTCGTCAACGTCAAGACCGTCTATGTGAAGTAGGATCTTCGGGCACGGAGGGCTCAGGTGCCACAAGCTCGCTAGTTGTCGAAGCTCTGTTCGGAACCCTCCACGACCACTGGGCCGATCCCACGACCCGAAGCGCCACAAGGAAACTTCACGTTTGACGTGTCGAACGCGAAGTTGTCACGCCAGACCACGCATTTCATGCGCAGTTGACGGCGCAGCGCCCAATAACCGGAACGCTCGTTGGAAATACTCTGGGACATGATCCAGATGTAGTTGCTGATGTGTAGGACCTCGATCGCATTCACGCCGGGATCGGGAATGTAGCCACGGTAGGTCCAATTGATACTGCCGCTGGAGTCCGCGTCGAGGGTCGATGACGTAGCGTACTGCACGATGGTTCGAGGATCGTGCACCGACACACTGTCCTCCGGATCTCGCCAATCGGTGAAAAGAAGGTAGTGTACGCCCCGGTGCGACATGACGTAAGCGTTCTCCGCTTGGCCGCCGGTCGTTTGTCCTCCGACGCCCGATGCCAACCGACGAGTTGCGTCGATAAACCCTCCGCCGATCCAGTTGGTCAGATTCGTCGAGTATGCGACGGTCACGACCCCCGACTGGTCCTGATTCTTGGCCGTGGCGAACATGACCCAGCGTTGATTGACCCCATCCCAGATAACGAACGGATCCCGGCACTGTTGATTGAATGAACCAGACGACTCGCTCCAGGTGGTCCAGCATTCGTTGCATTCGTAGATGCAGCCATCGCCGGAGGTTCCGGGGCAGTTGTTAACCGGGTAGCGCGTCCAGGTCACGAGATCGGTTGACGTTGCCAGACCTATCCGCTGCTTGGCGTTCGGATCGTCGCCGGGGCCGCTGGTTCCCGTGTAGAACATGAAGTAGGTGTTCCCGCTCTTGATGATGTGTGGCGCCCAGAGATTATACGAGTCCCAACCACTCGGGTCATTGCGAAGAGCGATGCCGACGTAATCCAGGCTGTGGAGATCGGTCGAGGTGTAGTGTTCGATGTCGCTGCCGGTACCATGACCCTCGTTGTGGAAGAAGAGGTGGTAGACGCCGTAGTTGTCTTTGATCCAGGTGTGATCGGCGATGTCATCATCCTCGTCGTTGATTGTCGGAAAGTCTTCGTCCAGGGGATTGCCGTCGCCGTCGTCGTCATCGATCTTTGACTGCAAGAAGACCGGGTCGGCGCTCGAGTCGCAACATACGATTTCAGTCGAGTCGGTGGACGTATCCTCGCAGCCGACGAAGAGAAGCAGGCCAAGAATCAGCGGGATCGCAGCCGAAGACGTGAGGTGTTGATTTACCAAAACGGACCTCGTGGACGACGGGGAGCGAGCGCGGGACGCACCGCAAGGGAATCGACGATCAAGATCGTTCTTCTCGAGTAGATCCTGCCGGTGCGCGGCTTGCCGGCATCCAACAACAACCGGCGCTCAGAAATCGTACTGCAGCCCCACTCCCATATAGTCGGGAGAAGCGTCGATTCCAAAGCGGATTTCAGATTCCTCTTCGGGCGCGCGCGCGGATCGGTGAGCCGACAGCACCTGTCTGGCGCATCCGTATCCGATCAAACCTCCGACGACGACATCGGAAAGCCAGTGGGCTCTCACCGCCATCCGCGAATAACTCATCGCGAGCGCGGTTCCATACCCCAGCACCGGGACGATCTTGTGCGCGGGATACTGATGGGCGAGAATCGTCGCCATCGCCCACGTCCCCGCGGAGTGTCCCGACGGAAAGGACTTCAGGCTTCCCGCATCGGGGTTTTCGCTCTTGAAAATGATGCTTGGGCCCTCCCAATCGCTCATGTCGCCGTCCACGTCACGAGGGCGTTCGCGTCTGCTCGCCATCTTGAGCAGATCCGCCCACACCTCGGAGGTGAGGACCGCCTCGACCAGCATCACACTCGTCTCGCGCTCGCGGGGGGAGTCCACGAGGATGCCCAAGGCGCCGAATCCGGCCACGAGCGCCACGATGGACGAGCCACTCGCCAGATTCGACAGATCCTCCGCCGGTCCGATGAGGCCGTTTTCACGAAGCGGTGATTGAGGGGCGATCACGCCGAGCGTCTTGTGATCGGTGAACACCAGGGCGAGCAGGCCGGCGGTCCCCAACAGGAATCGTTTTGGCTCCTTCGCCGCGTAGCGGAACGGAAACTGAAACTGAGTCACGAAGTCCCGGCACAGCCGGCTCACAAAGCCGAAGGCATAGCCGTCGGCACCCAGACCGAAGCGCTCGACCGTCGTTTCTCGTGCGTTCGAATAGCCCTCACCGGCGCCGAGCCAGACGCGTTCCGGTGTCATGTGTTCCAATGGGAGAATCCCGGTCGGCTGACGAGAGGATGGAGAACCGGAGAGATCGCCGACCTGGGGGGCTTCAGGGGACGCGCCATACCCCGGTGTCAACGAAAGAACAATCGCCAGCAGAATGACGCACAGCACTAGCCACACGAAGCTGATCGATCCCAAGAAGGAAAACCTTTCCCAGGAAGATTGTCTATCCTGTGGGGTACCATGAGCATACGACAGCCGCCGCCGTGCGGCAAGAAAGGAGTTTCGACCGGGAGACGATTTCCCAATGGAAAACAAGATCACACCGCAACAAAGATCGTCGCAGGGTGATCGAGGGAAGAATGGCGGGGCCGACGAGACTCGAACTCGCGACCTCCTGCGTGACAGGCAGGCGTTCTAACCAACTGAACTACGACCCCACCCTTTTTCTTTTGAAGGACTTATCGTAAGCCGGTTTGAAGGTAACACCGATCCAACCCGTTGTCAATCCGCTTTTGCGCCCGGCCCAAACCCCAGCCTGCAAGCATCGTTCCGGTTTTTCGCGTCGGCCCACTCGGGGCCTGCAGCGGTCTACAGCACCCGGTCGAGCAATCCCTGCGGTTTCGCCTTCCCCGAAAGGACCGCCGCCGCGGCGGCCGCCACCTGAGGCGACGCCCCAAACGTCAAAAGACACCCCACGGTCGCGGGGATCCAATCGACAAACGGCCACCCCGTAACGATGACGAACGGCGCTCCGAAATCGTCGATAAAAGCACCCAGACGATCGAGAAACTCCTCCGGCGGGGCGCCCCTCGCCGAGAACACGGGGAGAAGCACCTGCCCCTGCTTCAATCCGAGAACCATTCCCGCCGGTTTCGACCGGGGGTCATAGCGCGTGGCATCGATGATTGTTCTTTGCGGCGATTCGAAGATCGGCCGCACGTCTCCGTCCTCATCCTGCTCGAACCCGACAAGCGGCGGAAAAGTCTCCCAACCGGGGAAGCTCCTGCACAACGTCTCGGCAAAAGACGCCACGTCCTGACGCTTCAACGACGCGGTTTGGAAACACTCGACGGGGACCACGACGCACTTCCGGCCCCCGAGCGCCGGAATGAACGCCGACGGATCCCTCAAGAGAGTCATGCTTCGTTCGGCGGCGGTTTTATACACACTCGGAGTCAAGGCATAGTCGTGAAGAGCGATCACGTTTCCCTCGGGTTTTGCCCTCTTTGCCGGTGGGAACCCGCCGGAGCGACGGCGAAGCGTTTGAATCCGTTTCTCCGAATCGTCGAGAATCTGGAGAAGGTTTCTCACACCCTCGTGCTGCTTCGCCGCCTCTTCGACCTTCCGATCGATGCGGCTCCGGTCGACGACGCGCTCGAGTGTATCGATGATCGTCTGTATCACGTCGACGGCGATCATCGGCTCGCCTTCCCTCTGGGTCACGATCCGTTCGGGGACGGGAGACGCGTAGAGAAGCAGGTCCGCCCCGGCGACGACCGCCCTCTCGAACCCTCCGGCAAGCCCCCCGTATCTCGCCCGTACGTGCTCGCGCGCCCCCTCCATCTCCAGGGCATCGGTGATCACGACCCCGTCGAATCGGAACCGCCCGCGCAAAACGTCCTGTATGAGCCGCCGGTCAAAGCTTGCCGGCACGGCCTCGCCCGCCGTTCCGGAAGAGACGGCGACGTGCGCCGTCATCATCATGTCGACACCGGCTTCGACCGCCCGTTTGAACGGCACTAGATCGGTCGCCTCGAGTTCGGCGAGCGTCTTTGTCACATGGGGAAGCGTGACGTGCGAGTCGTCACTCGTGGACCCGTGTCCGGGAAAGTGCTTTGCGCAAGTGATGAGACCCGCGTCCCTGTACCCGCGGATCGTCTCGGCCACGAACTCCGCCACACGTTCCGGGTCCCTTCCGAACGTCCGGATCCCGGTGGCCGAGCACGAAGGCTCGAAGAAACAGTCGGCGACCGGTGCGAGGACGACGTTGACACCGATCTTCCGCATCGCGCGCCCCGTTTCGCAGGCCACTTCACGGGCGAACGACGGATCCCCCGTGGCGCCGATCGCCATCGGCGACGGCGGGACGCCGATGAGCCGCTTGAGCTCGCTGACGAAGTCTCCCTCGTGATCGGCCATGACGAGGGCTCTCTCACCGTCTTTCGAGAGTTTCTCATCGACTTGCTCGAGGAGTTCGCGGACCTGGGGCGCGCTCTCGATGTTTCTCTCGAAAAGGATGATCCCGGCCGGCCGGTGGAACTCGAGATACTTCGCTTCGTGGGGAAGAAGCCTTGGGCCCGCGACGCCCATAATCTTGTGGCACTCGATCTTTCTGACGAGGTGGAACTTGACGTCGGGAGAAAGGTGGATGCCCTGATCTTCGTTCATCACTGGTACGCCCTCACCACGTCGCACCCCGGATAATAGTGCTGGAGAATCATCCGGTACGTGTATCCTTTCTTTGCCATCGCGATCGCCCCACCCTGGCACATCCCGACCCCGTGTCCGTTGCCACCGCCCGCGATGCTCAGGAACGCCACGCGACCGCCTTCCATGATCTTATCGAACTTGAACATGATGCTCGGAAGAATCCGGTTCTTCTTCGGATCGGCCATGAGCACCCACCGGATCTTGTCCCCCGCGACGCGGTACTCGTTCTTCGTGGTTCGTATGACGATGGCGCTCACCCGCCCGCTCGGCGTGTATTCCTCGATCCCGATGTCCACCACCTCTCCCACCGCGGCCGGCTCGATTTCCAGCGCTTTCGGGAGGGTCTGTCTCAGCATGTCGCCGAGTTCCTTTCCCGTAAACGAATACCTCCACCGGAAGTAACCGTGATCAGCGCAGAACGCGCCGGGGTTCCGCCCGTCATTGTCGCGAACGCCGAAGAGGTAACCGGCGCTTTCTCGCTCCGGCCAAACCAGCCGGATGTCCGACGTATGGCCTCCGCAGCACGCGGAATAGTACGCTTTCGCGGAGCCTCCGCCGTCGGTCAAAACGAGCCCGCGCGTCCCGGAGACCGCCGAGGACGCTTGTTTGGTTCTTCCCTTGAGTCCCTGGTATACCTGATCTCGGACACCGGCGTAGAGATCGAACGGGTCGTTCGCGTGGAGTTGCACCCGTTCGAATGCGTAGGTACGCGCCGCGACCGCCTGGGCCTTGAGCGCGTCGAACCCATCGGTACCCGCGTTTCCCATCTCGTGCGGGAGGACACCCTCGAGGTACAGTTCGAGAGGGACGATGTCGACGACCGCGAGCCTCCCGTCGGCGCCGAAATAGACGCTCAGATTCCCGGCGTAGCTCTTCGAGTCGAACCCGAGAGCGGTTCTCCCCTTCGGTACGACCGTGATGGGTCCCTGCGCCGTCGCGACCTTGCCCTCCGGTTCGATCGTGATCTCCACATCGGGAGCTCTCCCGGAGAAACGGACCGTGGATTTGCCCGGAGAATCGAGGAGCGTGAAAGCGCCGGCGGATACCGTCACCCCCTCGGCGGCGGTGACGGCCGCGGTCTCGAGTCCCTCGGCGAGAAGCACGCGGACACGCGGCTCGTTCCCGGCAAGGACCTC
>Ga0315284_10004215_pt1 | contig 20445 bp, 16 predicted proteins | sample YL17G09_16_MG_FD_203696 | JGI IMG/M metagenome (GOLD analysis project Ga0315284, IMG submission 203696) | Sediment microbial communities from Yellowstone Lake, YNP, Wyoming, USA - YL17G09_16 | ecosystem: Environmental > Aquatic > Freshwater > Lake > Sediment | place: USA: Wyoming | collected...
TGCAAGGAGGCCTCTTTTTTCTGGGAGGCCCGAAAATCGGCTTCCGAAGCGTCGACGGCCTTCCGGATCTCGCTTTCGAGCTCCGATTTCATGCTGTCCATCCGGGTCCTCAGTTTGATCATCTCAGGGTAATCCGGTTTGAAGACCTTGCTCCTCTCATCGAATTCGTTCTTGGTCTGGGTGTAAGAGGTCTTGAGGCTCTGGATCAGGGGATTGCTGATGAACTGGGGCAGGGCGTCCGCTTTGAGGCTCTTCAGCTCCCGGAAGAGGGACTCCTTCTTGATCCGGTCGACCTGCGCCTCGGTCAGGGCCGAGCTCACATCGGCGAACTTGTTGACCACCGAGCTCTCGTCCTTGCTCAGGAAAAGGAGCTTTTTTTCCTCGCCGTAGCGTTGGAGGTCTCGTTCCTTCGCCCCGAGATCGTCGCGGAGTTTGGCGATCTCCTCGGTCAGGAACTCCGAGGCCTGTTGGGTGGCCTCATAGCGGGATTCGATCGAAAAACTGATGAATTCCTCGACGAGAGTGTTCACGATGTCCGCGGCCAGCACCGGGTGGGAGGACGTGTAGCTGACGTCGACGAGCCTCGTTTCCTCGACCGGCGTGATGCTCAACCCACCGAGCACAGTGAAGGCATAGGCCGAATACGGGTTGGGTTGGTACTGGGCTTTTTCGCCGCGGTCCGCCGGCTTCCTCGGCGTGAAGAGCCAACGCAAGGTGACGAGGTTCTTGACCCCCTGGAAGAGGTTCGTCCGGGACCGGGCCGACGCCAGGAATTCGGGGCGGGCCGGGAAGTTCATCTTCTTGGCGACGCGCTCGGCCAGGGAACGGCTGGTCAGGAGCTTCAGTTGGGTGTTGAAGAAAGTCCCCAGGTAATCGGAGCGGTAATACCCGCCGTAGTTCATGATGTCCTGGATATTGAGCATGCTCGAGCTCGGCTCCTCGATCATGATGGACGCCGTCGCCCGGTAGAGGGGCGTCGAGGTGAACGAGAAGATGGCCACGAACACCACGAGCACGGCGGCGAAGGTGACGAGGATCCACCTGCGCTTTAGGATGATGTGCCAATATTCCAGGATATCGATCTCTTTTTTTTCGATTTTGTTGTTCATGGACGTTTTCCTTGGTTCATTTTAAATCAAAAGAGGGACTCCGGGACATAGATCGTGTCGTTCTCGAGGAGCTGGACATCCTTCACCTTGTTCTTGAGGATGCTCCTCACGTTGACCTTGATCTCCTTCTCCTTGCCGGTCTCGTCCTTCCTCTTGATGATGACGCCGCCCTTGGAAGCCCGGTCCGTGAAACCGCCGGCTTGGGCGATGACCTGGAGGAGGGTCGGGATGTTGGATTTCTTCACCTGGAGGGCGCCGGGGTTCTTGACCTGCCCGAAGACATAGACGACGACGGGCTTGTCCACCGGGACGGTGACGATATCGCCGGCTTCCATGGGAACGTTGAGCTTGGCGTCGCCTTTCAGGAAAAGGTCGTCGATGGAGATGCGCAGCGACGTGCTCGAGCCGTCCGGAAGCTGGCGGATGATGACGATCTCGTTGCCGGCGTCACGGGTCAGGCCGCCGGCCTCGGACATGATCTGCATCAGGGTCTGGCGGCCGAGGAGCTGATAAGGGCCCGGCTTCTCCACCGCTCCGAGCACGGAGACCCGCTTGCTCTGATATTCCCGGATGAAGACCGTCACCTGGGGGTTCTGGACGTATTTCTCCCCAAGAAGCTGCCCCAGCTTCTTCTCCACTTCGGACTTCGTCAGTCCGTCCACGAGGACTTCGCCCAAAAGGGGCAGCGTGACCTTCCCGTCCTCGGACACGCGGACCGTCCGGCTCAGCTCGTCGGCGCCGAAGACGCTGATCTCGAGGAGGTCCTTGGGGCCGATCCGGTATTCCTGAGTGAATTTTTCCTGGGAGACCACAAGAAACGGCAACAGGATAAACAGAAGGGCCATGACGGCCCGACTCGCTAGTTTGGCGTTCATTCGAGACTCCTTTGTCATTCGCGCACCGGATATCGGGGATCAGAAATCCTGCGTCAGGCTGATCCCGATGAAGTTCCTCTTTATGTTGAACCCGGGAGCGTTGGACGTCCGGTCAAAGATATTATAGCTCAGCTGGATCCCCGTCCTCTTGACGACTGCGATCGTCACCCCGATCGAATGCGTCCGGTGGACGTCCTTCCTTGAGATCTCCAAGAACGGCTGAACCCCGGAGATCTTAAACGGCTCGGGATACTTGAGTTCTCCGTACTGGAAATCGTAATTGATCTTGAAAAACCTGGTTAAATACAGGGACAGGCCGGCATCTCCCTTGTTCTCAACGTAAAAGAAGTTCTCTTCGAGGTAGGAAAAATTGTTGTCGCGTCCAAGGCCGAAACGAAGCCCTATTCGTCTCAACCGGAAATCGAGGTTGGTGTCGGCGATCAGGCCCGAAAAGCCCTCCCGGCCCGCCGCCTCCGGCATGAACTTCTTGTAACCCAAGGACAACATCCCCCTCGCCCTTCCCATGAAAGGGAAACGAATGCCTGAGGACATCTGGAAGGAACGGGAATTCCGCCACCGGGAAGAGGGGTGCTCGAATTCATACGTCGTGGAACCGACCTTGGTAAAAAAGTAACTCTCGGAAAAAACCCTGTAATACAGTTCGAAATTTCCGGTTTTCTCCTTCCGGTTGAGGCTCCTGGAGAGACGGGCCTCATAGTCGGGGAGAACAATATCTTCATACAGGAACCTGTCGGAAGTGCCGGAAAACCCGATGGACGTCCCCCGCGGCGTTTCGTAAAAAAAGCCCGCCATCGTTCCTTTGACGGTATCGGTGACCAGCCTCGAAAATTCGCTGAACGCCCTTCTCGTGTGTTTTCGAAAATGGTATTCTCCGGACAGGACAAAGCGGTTGAAAAGCCTCAGTCGGCCCCCCGGGACGAAGCTGTTCATGAAGGTCCTCAAGCGGTCTTCTTTGACATAATACAGGTATTCGGGATTATCGGCGAACGACAGGATCAGCGACCTCCCGGCCAGGAGATAGACCTTGATCTCGGGGGAAGCGGTGCCCATGTAATCCCCGACGGATTTCTTCTCCGCCGGCCTAGAATAGACGTTGTCGTCGAATCCGAGGTTGCTCAGCCGGAGCACCGGAAGGACGCGGAACGGCCCGAATTTTAGTTTGACCCTGTCCCGGATCTCGGTCAGCTCATCCTGAAAATTCCTGTAGCTCTGGCCGAACGTGGCGATACAGGAGCCGGATATCCACGCGACGACAAATAAAGTCCGGAGCTTTCTCATTTGACGATCTGCTTTGCCAGGAGATACGCCGCGGCGACGAGGACGAGCCATGGCCAGACACTCTTCCAAATTGTAATAGCGGCTTTTTTCATCGGTCGGGCGCCCAAGAGGCAACGGTCAGGAAAAGTCCGCCGGCCCCAAGTCCGCGGAAAACCCCCGGAACACGTTCATGAAAGACAGCCTCTTGACCAGCGCCAGGATCAGGTCCCCGTGCCAGTCGAAGTCTCCCTTTTCCCGGATAATGGGAATGACGCCGTCGGTTTGGGCAAGGTGGAAAATTCGTTCCATCTGGAGATCGCTCAAGCGGGAACACATCCGCCTAGCCATACGCCCCAGGATTATCTCCCTCTGAACGGCTGTTTTCCAGACGTTCTCATACCTGGAGAGGGCCCGGGCCGTAAAATCGTTCTTCGCAAAGCTCTGGAGGATAATCCGGGCGGCAATGTCCGCTCCGAGCAATCCGAAAGCGACGCCGCCTCCGGTCGTCGTTTTGACCTGTCCGGCGGCCTCGCCGACGGCCAGGACGCGTTCGCCGAAGGTCTTCGAGAACAATCCTTGGGCGATGACCTTGACCTTGATCCCGGCCATGTCCGCCTCAGCCGACAGGTCCGGAAAGGACGCCTTCATCAGATGCGAGAGATGGGTTTTAGGATCGCGCCGGGTCAACATCCCGACCCGGAAGCGTTTCCGTCCGGAGGGGACCATCCAGGCGAAACCGCCGGGGGCGACATCCCTGCCTAGGAAGATCGTCGCCGGAACATCGATGTCCGCCTCGATTTCCATCTGCGCCCCGTTCATGTATTCCTTCGGCGTGCCGAGGCCGATTTTCTTGTGAAGGCCATAGTCGATCCCGGATGCGACGACCGCAAGCCGCGAGGAATAGGAGCGCATCTCTCCGTCTCCCGTCCTGGCCGAGATCTTGACGCCATCCTCCGAAATCCGGATATCCTCCGCCTTGGTATCAAGCTCGATGACAGCGCCCTTCTCCATGGCTTCTTTAGCCAAGTTCCTGTCGAACGTCCCACGGTCCACGACATAGGCAAAAGCCTTGGGATGGCTGTAAACGATGGATGTCCCAAAGGGCGAAATGAGTCGGACCGCCTGGAGTTCGCCGAGGGCGGAGTCCTTGTTCAGCCCGAAATCGTCGAAGACCTCTTTCCCGATGATCCCGGTGCAGACAATGTTGGAACCGATTTCGTCCTTTTTCTCGAGAAGCCGGACGTGGATCCCGGACTCCGCCAATCGTGCGGCCAGACAAAGTCCGCTCGGCCCTCCCCCGACAATGAGAACATCCGAGCATTTCATCATGATCAAATCTATTTTTCCAAAACGTTTTATCTCTATTTAAGTGATTAATTCGAGACTTGTCAACAAAGTCTTCCGAGCAGGCTCAGACTTTATTTGCCCTGGACTCCCATTTTCCCCTGAAGGTGATCCAAAAGGAGAGGACGATGAGCTTCAGGTCCAGCCAGAAGCTCCGCTTCCGGATATAGAGGAGGTCGTAGCGGAACTTTTTCCGCCTAGGCGTGTCCCCGGGAAGGTAAACTTGGGTCAGCCCCGTCAGGCCAGGCCTGACGGCGTGGCGCTGATGATAGCCGGGGATGTCCTCGATGGCCCTTGTGTCCGGGTTCCCATAAACCTCTTTTTCGTTCGGCCGAAGGGCCCTGGGGCCGACAAAGCTCATGTCTCCCTTGAAGATGTTCCAGAGCTGGGGAAGTTCATCCATGGCCATAGCTCTCAAGATCCTGCCGATCTTCGTCACCCGGGAGTCGTTTTCCACGGCCTGCACGGGCCCCCGGTCCTTTTCGGCATTCACGATCATGGAGCGGAATTTCAGCGCCTTGAAAATGCGGCCGTCCTTTCCTACCCGTTCCTGAGCATAAAAAATAAGCCCGCGGTCTTGAATCCATATCAGCAGCGAGAAAAGAAGCCAGAACGGCGAGGACAGGACCAAGCCGATGAAGGACAGCGCGATATCGAACGGCCGCTTGAGGAAGAGCGCCCCGGCCCACGACCCCGGCCGCGAGCCGTTCCGCCTCAGGAATTTCGTCCCCAGAACCGCCGCGATGCCGGCCGTATCGACGCCCCAGTCGATGGGGCTCCCGTTCCGGTTCGGGACGAAGCTCTGGAGGTATTCGTCCAGGAAGCCGTAGACGACGGAGACGAGCCCGGCCCGGAGCGCCCAGCCCAGCTCCCATTTCCGCGCGTCCGGGCCGCGGAAGGCTCGAAAAAGGAGAATGGCCAGGATGCCGTATTCTAGGAAATGCAAGGACTTCCGGAAGACGATATAGAACACACCCACCGCCGTTTGGGAGGCTTGCGGGAAAACCCATCGGAACACGGCCGTCGAGATCTCATAGGCGGCGCTGCTTCCCAGGGCGCGATTCCCGACCGGGAAAAAGAACGCCATCCAAAGGATGGGCGGGAGCCAGTACTTGACGAACCGTTTCGTCCGGCTCATGACGCGCCCCCGACCCCGGAGAGGGACTCCAGCAAGGATTCGTACCAGTCCATGATCATCGACCGCGAGAAATTATCGACGACAAATCGCCTGGCGTTCATGGCCATGTCCCTGCGCGCATCGGGATCGGCCTTCAGCCGGAAGACCGCCTCCCCGATCCCCGCGACATCGTCGGGCGGGACGACATCGCCGCAGCGGGTTCCGCGGATGAGCGCGGCGACCTCGGAATCGGGCAGTGTCAGCCCCAGGACCGGCCGTCCCGCGGCCAGGAAATTATAGAGTTTCGACGGGACAGAAATCTGCGATTTTTTCTTGTCCAAGGGGACGAGGAGGACGTCGCTCGAAGCGAGAAGATGGGGCAGGTCCCCGTAGGGCTGGAACGGAAGGAAACGGACGTTGTCCGTCCCGAGCGCGCTGGCCTTCTTTTGCAGTTCCGCCTTTTTCAGTCCTTCGCCGACGATCACGAAGACGACGTCCTTGTTCTCCTTCAGCGTCGCGGCCGCTTCGAGGATATGTTCCAGGGCCCGGTTGCTGCTAATGCTGATCGTCCCCGAGTACATCATGACGAACTTGTCGTGAAGACCGTATCTCCGGGAGACAGGATTGTCCTTGGGATAGGGCTTCAGGAAATCGGTGTCCACCCAATTCGGGATCACGGTCATCTTATCCCGGGGAACCCCCTTGTCCAGGAGATTCTTCAGAAAGCCGTCGCCAATGACGACGATATGGTCCGAGATCCCGTAGACCCACTTCTCAAGGCCCTGAGCGAAGCGGATCGCCGCGCGGTTTCTGAGGATCCCAGATTCGATGGACAGGTCGGGATGGATATCCTGAACGTTGAGCACGACGCGGACGCCCCTGAGCTTCGCGGCGAGGAATCCCGTAAGGCCAAGTTGGAGGGGCGGGGTACGCAGGAAGAGGATGTCCCTCTTCCGAAGCGTCAGGGCATTGAGGATCGTCCCCGCCGTATAGATGTTCCAGGCGACGAGCCGGGCGATGGGGTGCGGCGCCGCATTCGTCCAGAACCGTTTGACGACGAACCCGTTCTCCCGCCGTCGCGAGTAGAAGAGCCCTTTGAGCTCCGACGGCCGCTGTCTCGGGATCGTCGTCACGACCTCGACGTCATGCCCACGCGCGGCCAGATCGGAAGCCAGCTCGTTGATGAGGATCGGGGCACTACCGAAGTCCGGCAGGAAGTACATGGTGTGGATGGAGATCCTCATTCGGGACTCGTTTCGGCGTGCTCGTGAACCCACTCGTAGATATAGGACATACTTGGCACGAGAAGGAGCAGATCAACCCCGTAGAACGCCCCTGTGGACTCGAAGAAACTCCTCGCCGTCAGAAAGCTGATGATCAAGATCGATTCCACGAGCAACGCTTGATCCGCTCCCCGGACGGACTTGACACGCCGGATCAGGTCCGCCCGTAGAACGAACAACCAAAAACTGATCAACGCCAGCAAGAAAAGGATCGCGCCCACGGCCCCGGCGTGGATGGCCGCATGGAGATACGAGTTGTGCATGTGCTCGGAATTCAGCATGATCCTGTCGGCATGGAATCCCCAACCCAGAACCGGTGATTGTTTGATCTGGGCAAGTCCCTTGTGCCACGTGTACTGCCGCCCTGAAAGGAGGAAGAGCCTGTCGATATTTCCCTGGACCCGCCATTGCACTCCAGAAAGCCAAATGATGTACGTGGAAACGGGGGCGATCAGAAGAAAGCGCAGGTCAATACCTTTGAGGAAGACAAAAAGCATGCTGACGACGGCCAATCCCAGAAGGGACGTACGGGATTGGGTCTGCGCCAGAAGGACTAACATCGGAACGAGGAGAACCAGCCAGGCGAAGCGGGATGCTTTTTTCTGCGTGATAGCCCGCACAGAGCAAAGGACGATAACGATTAAGGCGTAGCGGCCGGCCCCATTAACCGTGATTTGCCCCAGGCTGAAGGGCAAGTCCCGGAATCTCGAGAACGGAAGGCGTCCTGTATAAATCTTATAGGTCTTCGGGAGGAGGCTCAATGCAATAAGGATGACGATCCCGTAGTTTATGTAAAGAAGCCTCCTTAGGGACGCCAGCCGATCCGTCCTTTCCAGAGTGAACCACATGGCGAGGATCGGGGAAAGATAGGCGATAGCCCAATAGAAAGCCGTCACCTTGTCGGGAGACAGGAACAGAGAAGAACAGACCCCAATCAAGCAGTAATAGAGAAGGAATCCGACGGGGTTCCCGGAAAAGGGGTATCTCGACCTGGTCACGAGTATCCAGATGAAACACAAGTAAGCGGCCAACAAGGGAAGTATGGCCCTGGATCCCTGGACAAATGTAAGGAGACTCCCGAACATGTAGGAGGATTGGAGATTATAGATGCCCGTGAACATACCTCCCCAGACCATCAACCACAGGAGCTCAGCAAATCCCATGACGATCTTATGGCTTAGAGCGAATCGGGGTCCTTCAGGCAAGACGCCTGATAGATCCTCTCCATCCGATCTCCCAGTTTGTCCCAACGATAATACTCTGCGGCACGTTCCCGGGCCTTGGCCCCCATCCCTTCTCTGAGGACTCCGTCAAGATACAGCCGTTCTAGGGCCGCAGACATTTCATGAATGATAAAGTCCGGATCCCTCGGCTCGATCTTGATGCCCCAGGCATCTTGGACGTGGAATCCGGGTCCGGCGATATCCAGCGCAATGACCGGAACACCGCTGGCCATGGCCTCGACGACGACGGCCCCCCCCCCCTCCCTAAGACTCGGGTAGAGGAACACGTGACTGGACCGAATCTCCCTCAGCAGCTCGTCCCGGGTCAGCCACGGGATGAACTGAATCCTGTCAGGAACGCCTGCCTTTTCAGCGAGTTCCTGAAGGCGGGCCTTTTCGGGTCCGTCGCCAATGACCTTGAACCGTGTTTCCGGGCACCTATGGGAGAAGTCCGAAAAAGCCTTAATGGCCGCGCTAAAGTTCTTCCAATGCACAAGCCGCCCCGTCGTCAGGACGATAAAAGGCCGGTCCGGAAGCACGGCCGCGCGCTCCGGCTTCAGATCGGATTCGGAGATTCCGTTGACCGGAAAAAATCGGACCTTCGAACGGAATCGGGCTGGGATCCTGTCCTTGGTTTCCTGATTACAGACAAGGATCGCCTTGGCCCTCCGGAGACATCGCTTCCTGGAGATCAGAAGATGGGTCCCGATCCATTGGCTGACGCCCCTGATCGTCTCTTGAGCCCTGGTCCTCCCATCGTATTCCCCCAGGAATGCTTCCGGGATCCGCTGCCCCCCTCCCATCGGGCCCCAGATGAAAGAAACGGGCAAATAGGCGCCAATGAAGCTCGGCATCCAGTAATTGGCGAACGTGACGTGGTGGCAGAAATCGAAGGGCAACTCCCGGTTCAGCCGAGCCGCCAAGAAGTAAGCCATGATCTGCCAAAGATAATAATTCAAGTGAAGAGTGATCTGGTTGTTGAATAAAAATTCGGGCCAGAAAGGCAGGCCGAGGAAACGGAACTCCACCCCATTGAAACGGCCTGTTTCAATCGCCCGCTCGATCCCTTCACGGTTCCGCTCCTGGGTGACCACGCAGACCCTATGGCGGCGGGAGATCTCCTGAACCAGGTTCCACCCCAGAATGGCCTCTCCGTCCGCCATTTTTTTATCCTTCGGCGTGCTCAAGGCCGTCGTCGGAGGATGGCAGGCAAAAGCAGAAACAAGGATGTTCATTAAAATCTCATTTAGGACGCGTTTCGGGGGATCGCACCGACCTCGTCGATCTCAATCTGGAAAGAGCCGACGCCAAGCGCGGAGCCCTCTTCACGACGAGGATCTTAAGTTTTTCCGAGGCCTTCAGATCAGATCCCGAGAGGGACCGGAACGGGACCTTATCCGTCGCCAGGAAGCTATAATATGCCTCAAGAGATTCCAGGACGGGTTCGACGTTGTTGATTCCATCGAGCATTCCGTCATGACGGACAAAATCGAGGATCCTCAGCATCACCGACGCCCTTCGAATCACCTCGCTCTTTCGAAAGTTGTATATCCCCCCATAGAACTGGCCGGGATGCTGTCGATAACGATAGAAAGGCCCTGGAACATAATGGACCGAAGCATTCTTCTTGATCCTCAAGCCGATAAAGACGTCTTCATGCGGAGATGGAAGCTGATGGGGCAACGGAAAAACCATCTTGGCCACATCCATGGAGATCGTCCAGGCCCATCGCGGGGGGGAGATCATGATCCTTCTTAGAGATTCTTGGAAAGAGAGGTTCTGAAACCTTCCCCCCACGCGCCAGACGGCGATCCTTCGGGGCTCATCTGTGACCAACAGGGCGTCGTGATAGGTGGCTCCGGATGATGTCAAGACACGGAGAGAGGTCGCGAAGGACGGGGCCAGCATGTCGTCACCGTCGATGATCTTCAAGAAATCTCCCGAGATCCGGCCGAACCCGTGATTGATAGCCTGGACCTGTCCGGCTCCGGGATTCTTGAAGACACGGATCCTTCCGTCCCGATGTTGAGCCTCCATCAGGATCTCGAACGTCCCGTCCCGGGAGCCATCATCGACGGCCGCGAGTTCCCAATCCTGGAATTCCAGGTCTAGGACGCTCTGAAGGGCTTCCCGGACATAAGCCGCCTCGTCCTTGACGGGCATTATGAAAGAGATGAATGGCATTCAGTCATCCTCCCTTAAAAAAGAAGCACCTTCTCCTTGAGGGCGGTCTTCCAGACCAGGAACCTGATATATACGGCCTTGACGTAAACGAAAGGAAGCAATCGCAGATCGTCCATGGACCTGATCTTGCCGCTCAAGAATTCCGCGAATATCATGAACGGAAAAATAAGGGTGAGCAACAACTTGGGATGAACGATCCTGAAGGGATTATCCAGTCTGTCCCCGTGCAACTTCACTAGAACTACCTTGTCCCGGGCGTCCAGAGACTCACGAAGATAAGAGCGCACGGTCCGTTTTTTCTTGCGATGATAGACGATGCAGGACTCCACAAAAGGAATGGCGCTCTTCCGGCGTATCCTTAGGGCGAGATCCCTGTCGTCAAGGCGGGAGAATTCCTGGCTGAACGGATTCAGGAGGAGGGCTTCCCTTCGGAAAGCCATATTCGAGGTCATCCATTCCCCCCCGCACGAGTTCATAATTGGTTTGTCCGACAGGCTCGGTTTGTATCCGATCTCATGATAGACGACTTTTCCTTCGATGGCGTCGGTTCCATGGTTCTCAAGAGCCCGGAAACCCTCTTCCAGCCAGGTCTTCGCCGGATGGCAGTCGCTATCGGTGAAGAAGACGTATTTCCCGCGGGTCAACGTCACGGAGTACTTCCGAACGGCGCCGATGGAACCCGAATTGGCGTCTCGTCGAAAATAACGGATTCGCCCGTCGTCAAAGGATCGGACGATGCGGTCCGTATCATCCGTAGAGCCGTCATTCACGATAATGAGCTCAAAATCCTCGAAGCTCTGGGCCAGGATGCTTTCCACGCATCGCCCGATATAGGGACCATCGTTGTACGCGCAAACGACGACGCTAATGGCCGGAGGCATCTATCGATCCCAGGACACGAGTGTTTGGGCACGGAAGTCCTCGAGGATGACCGGCCAATCATAGACTTGTTTGACGAGATCCCGCCCCTTAGCGCCGATCTCGAGCCTTCTCTCGGTATGCTGCAAAAGGAATCTAGTCCTTTCCACGAACTCCGCAGCGGTTTCGGCGAGGAGGATGGTCTCCCCGTCGCGGATATCAAGCCCTTCGGCCCCTTTCGGAGTCGCAATCACGGGTTTCCCCGCCGCCATGAACTCAAGGATCTTGAGCCGTGTGCCCGATCCCGAAAATATGGGAGCAACGCCGATATCGCAGGCTTTGACGAAGGCAGGGACGTCTTCGAAGGGAATACGGCCCGGGTTGATGAGCCATTTTTCGCTGTAAGGGACGTCCCCCCCTATTACGGCCAGCCTCAGAGAAGGATCGTCCCGGACGAGTCCCGGGAAGACCCGACGAACCAAAAAATCCAGGGCTTCCTTATTGGGGAGGAACGCGGACAATCCCATGAAAAGAATTACCGTCCCGCTCAATCCATATTGATTCTTAATGACTTGTACGCGTTCTTCCCGGACCTCGTCGAACCGTTTTACATCTACTCCGTTCGGAAGGATGCCGACGCGACATCCGTAAATCCGATAAAACGCCCCCGCATCCCGCGCGGATACCGCGAACGAGTCGTCCGCGTCCCGGAGGACGCGGCCTTCGGCGCATTTCGTGATGGCCGCAAGCCAGGCAGAGTCCTTTTGTTTCCGGAGCAGGTACTCCACGTTGTGGGCATGGTAGATGATTTTCGAGCGGACCTTTCGGATCCTTAGAAGCCTGATCAGGACCAGATCATAGAAGGCCCACGATCCCCCTTCGAGGAGAACGAGGTTCGGAGACAGACTCTTGATCAGGGAGGTCAAGCCCCAAAGCTCTTTAATGAGCCGCAAAGCCTTGGCTATCCGGGTCTTGGACCGGACAGGAATGGTAAGGACGGAGAGTCCCACGTCAGCGGGAAGACCGACGCCGCGCTCCGCCACTTGGACGAGTGTTCGTTCTCCGGGCAGGAACTTGGCAATATGGTAGGCTACCGACGCCGAACCGAAGGTCGGCGGGTAAACCTCATAAAAGGCGACCAAGACCGTTTTCAGCATCCGTTCAATTCCGCGTCCGGAGCCTTTTTCCGCCCGAAAGGATGCCCTTTCTCCTCTCCCATCGATTCTTGATCCCGTTCATGACATAGGGAAGGTCGTTATGGGCCGCAAGATAGATCGCCTTTTCGAGCTGATGCAGATAATAAGACACCGTGAAAAGGAACCTGTTCGTGTATCGGGGACCCAGGACATCTTCCCGGACCGGCCAGCATTCTTTGATGGCATAATTCGGCTTGGCGATCATCTTGCTCGCCGAATGGATACGGAGACACGCGACGTCTCCGCGGAGGTGCCGGAACCGGGCGCCGGATTTCAACATGCGCAGCCAGAGGTCGTAATCCATCGCGTAATCATATTTCGTTCTCAGCATCCCGCTGTCGAAGAAGATCTTCCTTCTCCAGAAGGCATTGAGCTGGATCAGGTTGAGGGTCCAGCTGATCAATCCTCCTCGCGAAAATCGCCCGGCTTTCATTTTTCGCAGGATGGCATCATTTTCGTCGATGAACAAAGTATCCCCATAGAGGACGTCCTCCGTCGGAAACTCTCTGAAAGACCGTACCATGAACGTAAGGACTCCGGGCAGATACACGTCGTCAGAATTGAGCCAGGCTAAAATCTCCCCGGTACTCTTCAGGAAACCCTTGTTGATCGCGTCCGACTGTCCCCGGTCTTTTTCGCTGACCCAATAGGCCAGGTTCTGTTCGTATTTCTTAATGATCTCCACGCTGCCGTCCGTCGATCCGCCATCGATGATGATGTATTCAAGATTTGGATAGTCCTGATTCAGGACGCTGATGATCGTCCTTTCCAGGAATTGGGCTTGATTAAAGGAGGGGGTCACTATGGAGATCTTCGGCCAAGCCGGATCGGGCGGCCGGGCATCTCCCCTTCTCCGCGGGAATCGGGTCACGAACTCCCTGATCTCCTCGTTTCTCCATTCCTTCATGGAATCAGGTCCCCTTCACGGATTTAGCGAACAGCTCCCGGCTGACCCATTCGACCCATTGCTTTCTTTGTGGGTTTGCCCACGCCGGGAGGAGGATGATGGAGGAAGCCGCCAATAGAAAGCCGACCTCCCAGTAAGCGTTCGTCCGCACGGGAACGGCGAAGTGGCGCACGAGGTAATACAAGAACATGGCTCCAATGCATGCCAGACTCAGCTTCCTGCTGGCTTCGGGCCAGAGTTCGAACAACGGAATCCCGTATGTATGGTGGTAGGACAAATAGACGAGGCTGCCTCCCAGGGCTAACGCCCCGCCCCACGCCAGGACGACGCCGATGCCGCCCAGGGCTTTACCCAGCAATATTCCAACTCCGAGGTTCAATAGGGCGATCGTGATCTGACTATAGAGGTTCCACCGGAGGTTCCCGATCCCCAGGTAGGCGAAATAGGCTGGAACATCCAGCGTATTCAGAAACCAGCCGGCCGACAGCAGGATTGCGAACGTCATGAACGTCTTTTCCGGATGGCCGATCCAAATCCGCGAGATCGACGGGGTGAAAACTATCAGTAGGGAAAAGAGGGGGACCATGAGGAAAAAGAGCAGGCGATAGGATTTTAAATAGACGGACCGAACCTTTTCGGGGAACTTTTCCTGGAGGCCCGCGATCGCCGGGACTATGACCTGGCTAGCGGCCACCACGAGCCCCCTGAACTGTTGGACCATTTTGCTGGCCATCTCATAGAAACCGACCATGGATAGGCCGCCGAATTTTCCTAGGAGCGCCTTCGTCGTCGGCTCAAAGAACATCGAGGTAGCGGTAAGGACTTGGAACTTGAGCCCATATCCGATCATTTCTTTGAAGAGGAGCCGATCCCATCGCCTGGGCACAAGTGGCAAGTTCGGAAGGATTCTCCTGAGCACGAACCAACTGCCCAGAAGGATCAGAAAGCTCTCCGAGATACGGGCATAGGCGACGCCTATCAGTCCATAAGCGGGAGCCAGGAGCAAGCACAGCAACAAGTGCATGATCGAGCTTCCCATCAAGAGCAGGCTCCTGAGGTCTATGCGCTGAAAGCCGTCCAATCCGGCTTGAAAGACCCCCGCGATCATGACGACCCAAAGGTTCAGAAGGGCATATGGCAGGATTTGAAGGGCCATTTGAAGAGGCTTTCCGGCAATGACCAAAGCCAACAGCCAGCGACCGATAGGATAAACAAGGAGCAGGGCGAAGAAAAGGGCGGCTCCAAGAGAAAGGGCAGCCGTCTGGATGATCCCCGAAACTCTGTCTTCCTCCTGGCGAGCGACATATTTTGCCACGAACTTGACAACGCTCCCGGACAACCCGAACGTCGCGAGCTGGGTGATCGCAGTGGTCGCCAGAACCAGCGACCAGATCCCGAGTTGTTCTACGCCGATCACCTTCAGAAGAAATCGGTAGAGAAAGAAGAGAACCCCGCTGATGACGACAACTTGTCCCAGGGACATGATGGCGTTGACTAATATCTGGCGTTTTGGCATCAGAACATCCCCATGCGGGTCTCTTCGCGCTGCGGAAGCGGGATTATCAGAAAGAGGGTCATGAAGTGCAAGCTACCGCCGTTGGCAAAATCCGTCTATCTCGGTTGTAAAGAAATATTAAGCTTTTGCGAAGACTACGAACCCAGCGCCCCTGATTATATCCGAAGCCGGGCGGGAAATCGAAAGGTTTGTCATCTTCGTCGTCCGGGCGAATCTTAGCCCGCCCTCCCTGGGGCCGCAATCGTCCGGGGGGATGAATCCCGGGGTGAAATTTCTCCATCGCCCCTCACCCATAGAGGGGAGGGGCCGAACGGGCCGGGCCGCCCCCGTTTTCCCGGGGGATCGCGGGCTTTGACAAACAACGGGGATTCGGGATATAAAAGACCCGGAACAAGGGTATCTTCATGAATCCCAAACACGTCAGGAAGATCGGAAAGCTTCCCGTTGTCGCCGCGGCCCTGTCGGTCATCCTCGTCCTGGGGAACGGGCTCGCCGCGGCCCAGGCGATAGATCCCTTCTACCTCAGGATGTTCGAGGACGGTGAAGCTGCGTTCGTCGCCGGCGACCACGCCAAAGCCGTCAAGGACCTGGAGGTCGCCGTTTTCGGACTGTCGACCGACCGGGTTCGGTCGGCAAAAGCCTGTGTTTATCTTGCCCTGAGCTACAACACGCTGAAGAACAGGGACAAGAGCCGCTTGTTCCTGGTGCGGGCTGTCGGGCTTGTAAGCAAGGAAGGCCTCGGATCTCTTGAACTGGACAAAGCCGCCTTGAACGGCTACGAACGGCTGGTTGAGGACTTTGAGATAACACCCGGAGCGCCTGAGGAACAAACAGGGGTCGTCTGGGAGAAGGCCTCCGTGGAACCTCCTGCGCAAAAAACAAGGCCTCCGGTCGATCCGTCCAGGGTCAAGGAGCTTGAAGCCCGGCTGAAGGCCTCTCCGGATGACCCGGCCATCCGGTACGATTTGAGTTCGCTCTACTTCGAGCAGAGAGCCTACAAGAAGCTCGTCGGGATCATGGAGGGCCTCCTCAAGAAGCATCCGGAGGAGATTGACGCAACTTTCCGCCTTGCCAGGGCAAGGTTCTATCAGAGGGAATTCCGGAAGGCCACCGACGGGTTCCACAAGATCATCAGCCCGGCTTCGGAGAACCAGGTCACCAAGGACATGGTCCTCCGGTCCACGATCTACATAACGCTGTGCCTGAACGCCCTGGGGCAGAAAAAGAGCCTGGATTCCTATCTGGATTACCTCGACCGGAACGTCCCCCTGGCCGAGCTCAAGCGGCTCATCGCGGAAGAGGGACTCGAGAGGGCCTGGGCGCTCCTCAAGGCCCAAAGTAACTAGTCCCCGGTCTTCGGTCGCCAGTCATCGGTCGGCTGGGAAGGGCTCGGACCATGTCCCGTTTCCTTGACAGGGTGAGACCCCTCATCTATACTGAATTTTTATCCTCGGGACCGAGATCATGACACAATTGGAAAAGGCCAGGAAAGGGACATTCTCCCACCAGCTCCGGAAGGTCGCCAAGGCCGAAGGGCTGTCCCCTAAGTTCCTGCGCGAGCTCGTCGCCTCAGGCAAAGCCGTCATCCCATGGAACCCCATCCACGCTCCCGCCCGCCTGTCGGGCATCGGGAAGGGATTGCGGACGAAGGTCAACGTCAACATCGGCACCTCGAAGGACTTCCCGGCGCTTGCCACCGAGCTCAAGAAGGTCGCCATCAGCCTCCTCTACGGGACCGACACGCTCATGGACCTGAGCACGGGGGGGGACATCCGTAAGATCCGCCGTCGGATCCTCGCCGAGACCCCTCTCCCCCTGGGGACAGTGCCGATCTACCAAGCCGCCATCAAGGCCATCGAGACGCGCGGAACGATCGTGGACATGACCGAAGAGGACCTCTTTGAAGCCGTCGAAACCCAGGCCCGGGAGGGCGTCGACTTCATGACCGTCCATTCCGGCCTGACCATGAAGGCCATCGACCGGCTTAAACAGCAGGGCCGGGTCGCCGACGTGGTCTCCCGCGGCGGGGCGTTCCACCTGGCCTGGATGCTCCACAACCAGAAAGAGAACCCGTTTTACGTCCATTTCGACCGCCTGCTCCACATCGCCCGCAAATACGACGTAACGCTCAGCCTCGGCGACGGACTCCGGCCGGGCTCCATCATCGACGCCACCGACCGCCCCCAGATCGAAGAACTCCTGACCCTTGGGGAGCAGGTGAAGAGGGCCTTCGAGGCCGGCGTCCAGGTCATGGTCGAAGGACCCGGTCACGTTCCACTCGACCAGATCGAGATGAACGTCCAGCTCCAGAAACGGGTCTGCCACGAAGCCCCGTTCTACGTCCTGGGCCCGCTCGTCACGGACATCGCCCCCGGCTACGACCACATCGTTGCGGCCATCGGAGGCGCCATCGCCGCGGCCGCCGGGGCCGATTTCCTCTGTTATGTCACGCCCTCAGAACACCTTGGTCTCCCTTCGATCGATGACGTCCGGGAGGGCCTTGTGGCCTCTAAGATCGCCGCCCACGCCGCCGACATTGTCAAAGGGGTCCCGGGAGCGCGCCAAAGGGACGTCGAGCTGTCCAGGGCCCGTAAGAAGCTCGATTGGGAAGGACAAAAGCGGCTCGTCATCGATCCTCACAAGTTCGAGGCGGTCCGCAAGAAGAGGAGAACCAAGACGGAAGCCTGCTCCATGTGCGGGGAGTTCTGCGCCATGCGCATCGTCAGCGAATTCCTGGGCTCCACTGGAAAGGCCGATGTCTCCTGCTCCTAGGAAGCTTCTCTTCGGCACGGCGGGCGTCCCCCTGGCCAGCGCCGATGCGTCCACCATCCAGGGGATCGAACACATCTTCCAGATCGGCTTGGACTGCCAGGAGATCGAATTCGTCAACGGCGTCAAGATGGGACTGGATACGGCCCGGAAGGTGGCCCTGAAGGCGGCGGCCAGGGAGGTCCGCCTCAGCGTCCACGCGCCCTACTTCATCAACCTCAATTCCGAGGACCGGGGGAAACGGCTCCAGAGCCAGGAACGGATCCTGGCGTCGGCCAGGATCGCCCACGCCTGCGGGGCGGGAAGCGTCGTCTTCCACGCCGGCTTCTACGGGAAGAGCTCGCCGGGACAGGCCTTCGGGGAGATCAAGAGGGAGCTTTCCCAGGTCGTCTCCATCCTCCGGACGGAACGGGTCCCCGTGACACTCAGGATCGAGACCATGGGAAAAAGGTCGCAGTTCGGGAGCCTGGAGGAGGTCCTCATCCTCTGCCGGGAGATCGAGGGCCTCCTGCCCTGCCTGGACTTCTCTCACCTCCACGCGCGGGAGGGGCGGTTCAACTCCTACGAGGAATTTTCCCGGGTCCTCTCCAAGGTCGAAAAGAAACTTGGCCGGGCCGCACTCCGGAACGCCCACATCCATGTCTCCGGGAGCCACTACAGCCAGACCGGCGAGCTCAAGCACCTCGACCTCAAGGATTCCGACTTCCTTTACGATGACTGGGTCCAGGCGCTCAGGGATTTCGATGTCCAGGGCCTGGTCATTTGCGAAAGTCCCAACCGGGAAACCGACGCCCTCATGCTCAAGAAACTCTTTTGGGCCCAGAAAACCAAAATGGACGATCCCGTTTCGACTCCCGTTCAGAACTGAGCGCGCGCCGTTTCGCTCATGGAGCCGGGGGGGGGACTTTTCTAGGATGCACCCGCCGGAGATAGATATAAGCGGCCAACAAGCTGAACAATTGCCGGTATCCGGAAAGAAAGAACGCCTGGCGGCCGATCCAGTTGGATGACAGATCCAGGCCCCTGAGGACGAAATACACGGCGGCCAAGCCCAGCGGCAGGAGTCCGACGATAAAAAGGCCCCAAAGCTTCTGACGAAAACCCATATCTTTCATCAAGAAATAAACGGGAATCAAGGCCAGCGTCAGAGAATAGGGTTTAAGCCTGGGAAGGAGCAGCAGAATCGCCAGGGTCCCTATTGAGAACAAAGCGGCAAAATCCCGGTCTTTCCGTTGCGCATCCCGGATTAAACACCACATGATAAACCCCGCATATGCGAGAAAAAGCACGACCGGAACCGCCTGAGCCATCCCGAAGAGACGTTCGGCCGTCTCTTTAATGAACAGGAAAGACGAGGGATTTGAAGATCCGCCGATTTCATCGGCGGGACTGGGTTGTCCTTCGATCTTCCCGCTCAACGCCTTATAATTGGACACAGAAAGGCCGGGGTATAAGACCAGAGATGAGCCGAAAACAATGGCAAAGCCCAGGAAAAGAACTAATATCACTTTCTTTTTATTTTGCAGGGGTTGCTTAACAAAAATGAACAAGGCTCCTATCAAGATGGGATAGATTTTAAGCCACGCGGTCAAGTTGAGAAAAATTGTGGACGCTGAATATTTTTTTTCATAGATAAACTTGAATGCCCAACAGAAGAAGAAAAGCTCAATGAGACCGACATTCCCGGTCCTGAAATTGTGGTAGGACGCCATGAAGCCTGTCGTGACAATCGTAGCAAAGAAGAAAGGCTGGAAACTCCGGTCAAAGGACCTGACAACAAAAAATGATGCGGCAAGCAGGAGCAGCCAGAGAACCCGATAGCCGACAATCCCGGCCAAGAAGCATATCGGATAGAACAGGAACAGGCTGGAAGGAGGATAAATGAAGGGCAAGTACACACCGGAAGACTCTGTCAGGTTACTCGCAAGATATGGATTTTCCCCCGCCATAAATACCTTGACCGCGGTCGTGTAGATTCTAAAATCCCAGCCGGCTTTATGAAAGCGCGCTGACAGCAAAACAATGTTGAAAACGATCAGGAGGATGCAAGCCGTCTTGTAGAGCCGCCTCCGGTCGGCGATCCTTCCGTTTACTACTATAATGCGAATGTCCCGTCCCTCCGCGGCGGTAATTATGGCATTTCCGCCGCCCGGCTGTAAAGACGCCGGGGGCGATGCCGTGCTCTCCGGAAGAAGCGTTTCACAGGGCTCCCAAGCCTTGACACCTCCCCACCGGAATCATAAACTAGAGGCTCCCTTTTTTGAGGGATCAAGCGGACTTTGAATGAGAGCTATTCGTCTTAGCGAAATACGCGACCGAATCAAAGACATGGTCCAGGAGGCCAATCCCTCACAGCAGGAAGATGTCGCCCGCGCGCTGGAGACTATGGAAGCCCACGAGGAGTCGGCGGCGGGAAAAGAGGGGGGCATAAAAGGAGACGGGCATGATAGAGATCCGATTTCACGGGAGGGGCGGCCAGGGCACCGTGGTCGCCTCGAAGGTCCTGGCGGACGCCGCGGCCAAAGAAGGGAGCTTCGTCCAGGCCTATCCTGAGTTTGGTGTCGAAAGGAGGGGGGCCCCCGTTTTCGCCTTCATCCGGATCGATGATAAGCCCATCTATGACAAGAGCCGGATCTACGCTCCCGACCATGTCGTCGTCGTGGACCCGACGCTGGTCGAGGCGATCGACGTGACGGACGGGCTCAAGGACGGCGGCTGGATCATCATCAACAGCGACAAGAAGCCCGCTGAATTCAAGTTCCCGTCCAGGTTCAAGGTGGCCGCCA
>Ga0315284_10004217_pt1 | contig 20439 bp, 13 predicted proteins | sample YL17G09_16_MG_FD_203696 | JGI IMG/M metagenome (GOLD analysis project Ga0315284, IMG submission 203696) | Sediment microbial communities from Yellowstone Lake, YNP, Wyoming, USA - YL17G09_16 | ecosystem: Environmental > Aquatic > Freshwater > Lake > Sediment | place: USA: Wyoming | collected...
ACGCTCTACCACGACGGGCTCCTGGTTGAACGTAACGGGAAGCGGGTTTTCTTCACTGGGGACTGTTTCGCGAATTTCGGCATTGACGACTATTGCAGCCAAAATCGTTGCTTTCTCGGCCCCGATGTAGGGTATGAGAAATGCCTGCGCTTACTACTCCGCGTGAAGCCCGATCTGCTCATCGCTGCGCATTGGGGACCAGTGCCCATTTCGGAGGATTACTTGCGTCGCGCTCTCGAACTTCTCTCCGAGCGCGAGAAGCTCTTCGCGCGCCTCCTGGCCTGGGATGACCCGAATTTCGGTCTCGACCCGGCGTGGGTCCGCTGCTACCCTTATCGACAGACGGCGCTACCAGGTAGCCAGGTCGACATCGAAGCGCGGGTCTACAATCACTCCTCACGACCCAAGTCAGCGGTTTTGGAGCTAAGGGTTCCCTCTAATTGGGAGCCCCCGGCCAAGGCCGACATCACCATTCCACCCCGATCGGAGGGCAAGTTTCGGTTTCACACCGTCGCCCCTCAGGTTCCTCGCCAGCGGCGCCAGGTCCTCGGATTGGCCGTCACCTTTGACGGCAAACGATTGGGCGAATTCGCCGAGGCCATCGTGGACACTCTCGCGGGTTGAAATCCAGCTCGCCCGGTTGGGCGTTCGCACGCGTGGCCGCGCCGTCGCGAATATTCCGAGTTTCCTCGACGCCCTATCTGAGTGCACCTGATGAGGACACGAGGCCTCGCAGTTCCAGCGATCACGCCTGGCCGTGGGGCTACCTTGAAGCTCTCAAAAGGTCTGTGCTAGCATGGCCTTTTGTCTAATCCCTTTCTTTTCTGGCAGAGCGACCGTTCCACGCTCTCAAGGAGCAATCGGTGAAGACCTACGACGGCGAAAACATTCGCAACGTGGCGCTGGTCGGCCACGGCGACACGGGGAAAACCCAACTTATCTCGGCGTGCCTGTTCACCGCCGGCATGGTGAACCGGCTGGGCAAGGTCGATGACGGCACCTCCGTCACCGACTACGACGAAGAAGAGATCCAGCGCAAATTTTCCATCAGCGCCGCGCTTGCCTATGCCGAGTGGGGCAAGAGCAAGATCAACTTCATCGACACTCCCGGCTACAACATCTTCCTGCACGAGACGGAGGCGGCTCTGATGGCGGCCGATTCCGCGCTGGTGCTGATCCACGGGGTGGCGGGCGTGGAAGTGCAGACCGAGAAGACCTGGGGCTTCTGCGAAAAGGCAGGGTTGCCGCGCGCGCTGGTCATCAACCAAATGGACCGCGACCGCGCCAGCTTCGAGCGCTCTCTGGAAGCGTTGCGCGAGGCCTTCGGACGCCCGGTGATCCCGGTTCAACTGCCCCTCGGTGAAGAGAAGAATTTCCGCGGCGTGGTCGACCTGGTGCGCATGAAGGCCACGCTATACGAGGCCAACGGCTCCGGCAAAGGGAAGGAATCGGAGATCCCCGCCGACTTCGCAGAGGCCGCCACCAAGGCCCACGAGGCCCTGGTCGAGATGGTGGCCGAAGGCAACGACAAGCTGATGGAAGAATTTTTCGACAAGGGCACCATCCCGGTGGAAGACCTGGTTCCCGGCCTCCGCCAGGCCATCGCGGAGAGGCGCCTCTACCCGGTCATTGTCTGCGCCGCGCTGCCCAACATCGGCAGCGAGAACCTGCTGAACTTCATCGCTGACTATCTCCCAGCCCCCACGGAGCGTGGCGCCATGGAAGGGCTGACGCACGAAGGCGGTGAGGCCGCCAAACGAAAAGTTGCCGATGACCAGCCGGTCTCGGCCTTCGTCTTCAAGACGGTTGCCGACCCCTTTGCGGGGCGCGTGAGCTATTTCAAAGTGATGTCCGGGGTGGTGAAGAACGAGGCGAACCTCGTCAACTTCAATCGCGGCGCCTCGGAGCGCCTCTCCCACATCGCCGTGATGCAAGGCAAGACCCAGACCGCGGTGGCCGAATTGCGCGCTGGAGACATCGGCGCCGTCGCGAAGCTCAAGGAAACCCTCACCGGCGACACCCTCGGTGATAAAGCCTCGCCCATCGTCTATCCCAAGCTGAAGGTCGCCGAGCCCGCCATCTCCTTCGCCATCGAACCCAAGTCGCGCGGCGACGAAGATAAGCTCTCCACGGCCATTCACCGGATGCTCGAGGAGGATCTCCTGTTGCGCTTCACGCGCGACCCGCAGACCAAGGAATTCCTGCTCTCCGGCGCCGGACAGCAGCACGTGGAGGTCGCGGTCTCGAAGCTGAAGCGACGCTTCAACGTGGAAGTAACGCTGAAAGCGCCCAAGGTGCCCTATCGCGAAACCATTCGCGGTAAGGCCGATGCCCAGGGCAAGCACAAGAAGCAGACCGGCGGGCACGGCCAGTACGGTGACTGCAAGATCAAGATGGAACCCCTGGCGCACGGCGCAGGCTTCGAGTTTGTGAACGACATCTTCGGCGGCTCCATCCCCAAAAACTATATCCCGGCGGTCGAGAAAGGCATCGTGGAATCGGCGGGCCGCGGCTTCCTGGCGGGCTACCCGGTCGTGGACTTTCGCGTGATCCTCTACGACGGTTCCTACCATGATGTCGATTCCTCCGAACTGGCCTTCAAGATTGCGGGCTCGCTGGCTTTCAAAAAATGTATGGAGCAGGCCAAGCCCTGCTTGCTCGAACCTATCATGAACGTCGAGATTACCGTCCCGGAGATCAACTCTGGCGATATCATGGGAAACTTGAACGGCCGCCGCGGGCGCATCCAGGGTATGGAGCCGAAAGGCGGCTCGACGGTGGTCAAGGCCCAGGTGCCGCTGGCGGAGATGCTCACCTACGCCTCCGACCTCACTTCCATGACCCAGGGACGCGGCACCTACGCGATGGAGTTCTCCCACTACGACATCGTCCCGCAACCCATCGCCGAGAAGATCGTCGCCGCCCACAAGCCCTCCGCCGCGGCGGAAGAGGAAGAGTAGCGCAAGCTCCTCCACTCGCCGGCAAAACGAAATCCACGGCTAAGGTCTGCCGTTCGTGCTATCCTCTCGCCGTCGCCAGCACCAAATCCCTGACCTTGAGTTCACAAGTCGGTGTGCCCTATGTTTATTCCACAAATCTATTCCGTCGCGCTCGTCTTGATGGTCCTCAGCATGTTGTGCTGGGGAAGCTGGGCCAACACGCAAAAGCTCACCAAGAACTGGCGCTTCGAGCTGTTCTACTGGGACTACGTCTGGGGCATTCTGCTCGGCACGCTCGTGGTCGGCTTGACGCTGGGCCGCACGGACGCCGCCAGTCCCGGCAGCTTCTCTCAGAACCTGGCCTCCGCCGACGCCGCGCACATCGCCTATGCGTTTGTGGGTGGAATCGTTTTCAATATCGCCAACATCCTGATTGTGGCCGCCATTGCCCTCGCCGGCCTGGCCGTGGCCTTTCCCATCGGCATCGGCCTGGCACTGGTGATCGGCTCGGTGCTCAACTACATCATCACGCCCAAGGGAAATCCGCTGATGCTGTTTGGCGGGATTGCGCTGGTGTGCGTGGCGATCGTTTTGGACGCGCTGGCGTATCGGAAGATCTCTGCAGATCTGAAGGTCTCCAAGAAAGGGATCCTTGTCAGCGTGCTGGGTGGCGTTGGCATGGGGCTGTTCTATCCTTTCGTGGCGAAAGGAATCTCAGGAGAAAACCATCTCGGCCCCTACACGGTGGCCTTTGTCTTTGCCCTGGGGATCCTGGCCTCGAACTTCCCACTCAACTACGCCTTCATGCGCCGGCCGGTGAGCGGGCCTCCGGTCGCGATGAGCGACTACTTCAAGGGGACAGGCGCGCTGCACTTTTGGGGGATTCTGGGCGGCGGAATCTGGACCGTCGGAACGATCTCCAACTTTGTCGCCTCCTATGCTCAGATGGTCGGCCCCGCAACGTCCTACGCGCTCGGCCAGGGCGCGACGATGGTGGCGGCGATCTGGGGCGTGTTTGTCTGGAAGGAATTCCGCGGCGCGGGCGCCGACACGAAGCGTCTGCTCGCCCTGATGTTCCTCTTCTTCATCGTCGGCCTGACGTGTGTGGCGTTGGCTCCGGTGGTGAAGAGCGGTTGACAGTTCACAGTCGCCAGTTGACAGTTCAAAGAAGGCTTCGCGCAAAGCTAGCAGGAAAACCTGGAGATCGTTTATGCGCAGAACTGTATTACTCCCCGCAATATCCTTGTTCTTCGTCAGCTTGAGCAGTGCGGCTCCTTCTGAAAAGACCCCCATCCTTCTCGACACCGACATCGGCACGGACATTGACGACGCGTTTGCGCTGGCGCTGATTCTCCAGAGCCCCGAGCTCGACCTGCTCGCCGTGACGACCGTGGCGGGCGAGACGCAGGCGCGCGCGCGGCTGGCGGCGAAAATGCTTTGGGAGGCGGGCAGGCCCAACGTGCCCGTAGCGGCGGGCGAGCCGGGCCCGCCGCAACCCATCGACCAGACGCGCTGGGCCGACGGCTTCACGGGCCCGCCGCTCACCAAGGTGAGGGCTGTCGATTTGTTGAGACGCGAAATCGAACGCCGGCCAGAAGAAATCACTCTGGTGGCGATTGGCGAGCTCACCAACGTGGCCGCCTTGCTGAAAAGCGACCCCACCATCGGGAAGAAAATCAAGCGCATCGCCCTGATGGGCGGAGCCATCGCGCACGGCTACGGCCAGGACCCCAAGCCCGTCGCGGAGTGGAACATCAAATCCAATCCCGCCGCGGCGCGGGTGGTCTTCGCTTCGGGCGTGCCGATTCTCATGGCGCCGCTCGATGTGACCGCCATGCTGCAACTCGATGCCGCCGCGCGCCACCGCATCTTCACTCGGCTCACGCCGCTCACCAACGCGCTGACGCTTCTCTATCACCTCTGGAACCAGGAAACGCCGACGCTGTTCGACCCCATGGCGGTCGCGATGTTGATTGACCCGACCCTTTGCGAGACTGAAACGATGTTGATTGGAGTCGATAAGGAAGGATTTACGCGCCTCGAGGCGGGAATGGCTTCCAACGCCGTCGTCGGACTTCACACCGACGCCAAGCGGTTCATGGATTTCTACTTGAGCCGCGTCGCGCCGTGAACTGTAGCGGTGTTCTATGGGCGCCGGGTGTTGCGCGACGAAGAATCGGCGGTCATAGACCGCCGCTACAGAATCCTACCTGTACGCCGCCAGCTTCTTTTCGATCCGATCGCGAACCCAGTGTGGGTCCCACCACTCGACCGGGTTGACGGGAATTCCATAGAGCAGCATGGTGAAGTGGAGGTGGTCGCCGCCGGCGAGTCCGGTCTGGCCGCTGCGGCCGATCTGCTGACCGCGCTTGACGTGGTCACCCGCTTTGGCAACGATTGAGCTCATGTGTCCGTAAAGGCTCTGAAGGCCACAGCCGTGGTCGATCACCACGGCGTTGCCGTAAATCCCGAAGAATCCGGCAAACACCACAACGCCGTCATTGGCTGCCTCTACCGGCATCTGCTCAATACCAGCAAGATCAAACCCCAGATGGGTCTGGTGGTCGATGACCTCGCCGTTGTACTGGTAAGTGCGGTAGTCCGCGAACGAGGCTTCAGTCTTCGCAGGCAGCCTATCGAAAGGTTGCGTCCAGAGGAAGTGGTCGGCTGTCTTCTGAGAGAAGGCAACGAGTTCGCGCGCGTTGGTCGTGCGCAACTGGCCGTTGACGAGCAGGAAATTCTTGCGCAGGCTGCCCTGGTCCTGAAGGTCCGGCGTCTGGCTCATGATGGGCGGCACGACGCGCGACATGAATTCGTCGGTGACTTGAATCGTGTCGGTGTGAAACTTCTTAGCGAAGACACGGTAGGTGAAGTTACTGACGGTTTGGTTCCCGGCGTCGTCGCGCGCCACAATGCGCGCGGGGGTCGAGGGATCGACCATGTAAGGAAAGGCAAAGAAGCAGAGGCGCGTCTCGGGGAGGGAATCCTTCACCGGCCAGCTCGGGAAGAAGTAGTCTCCAACTTGCACGCCAGAATGGGTCGTCCCCGGCGACACTTTGAAAACAATCAGTTCCGTGCCGCCCTGATTGACGTAGTGCGGGAAGCTCAGCACCTGCACCTGCGGCGGCGTGAGGCGCACGGGCAGATCGAGTGTCACTTCACTCCGCCCGCCGCGGAAGAAGCGGCCCCAGGAATCATTCGTCGCCGTGATCACCAGCGTGGCGCGGCCTTCCTGGAGATCGGGGATTTCCTTACGTCCGACGCGCGTTTGGACGGCGGTCTTGCTCTCCGGCCGCCTTGCCCAGAACTTCCACCAACTCGCCGGCGACTCCGTTGTTACGCCGACGACGGGGACAATGAAGACACGCCCGCCCTGCCGGACTTCGAGTTGAACGCTCTTGATGCGGTGCTGCGTGTCACGGACTTCAAATTCCACCGACGTGCTCTGGCCGAGGCCCTTCAGTTGTCCACGGATCTGAATGGTGGGCGCGGCCTTGCTCGTGATTTTCAAGCCCAGCACGGCCAGAACCACCACGAGAATCACCAGCAGAAAAACTACACCCTTGCCCATACCCAAATGGGTTTCTGATGAGAGCCTCTTCAACCCTTGACCTCCGCTTAAATTATGGCGCCGCGACTCGGCTGTCCTGCGATCGCCGCTGCGCCAGGCATCGCCTTCTCGCACACACCTTTGCCATCCTTTTCGAGAATACAGGCTTCAGGACGAATGGAGCAAGGTTTGAGAAGAGGGCCGGCGGGCGCCGAGGGCGTGTGGGATGTTTGCAGAGGGGGGTGTTGGTCCAGAGGCAGAGCTTGCGCCTATCCCGCGGCCTCGCGCGCTTTCCACACCTTGTTGACGTCGCCCATGACAATCAGCACGTCACCGGGTCGCAGGAGAGTGTCGCCGTGAGGGTTGTACTCCATCGTCCCGGCCGAATTCCGCACGGCCAGCGCGAGCAACTCGTAACGCCGGTGAATTTCCATCTCCTGAATCGTTTTGCCCGCCCAGGGGGATGATTCCCCGATGGAGATCTCCTCCACGCGGAGAGTTTTTGACTTTTCCCTCAGCATCAGGTCGAGGAAACCGACCACGTGTGGCCGGATCAGCTCGGAAGCCATGCGCATCCCGCCGATCATGTTGGGAGAGACAGCCGTACTGGCCCCGGCACGGATCAGCTTGTCGCCCATGCGCGCATCCGCGCAGCGGGCGATGATGCGCACGGTGGAGCTCATTTGCCGCGCCGTCACGGTCACCATCAGGTTGTCCTTGTCGTCGGGCAGGACAATCGCCAGGCCGGCGGCTCGCATCAAGCCCGCCATCTCGAGGACTTCTTCATCCGCCGCCTCGCCTTTCAACACCGGGAACTCCCCCAGGTGCTGGATCTTCTCCAGGCGATCCTCGTCGTGGTCGATAACCACGAAGTCGTGGCCAGCCTTCAGGAGTTCCTGCACCACATGGAAGGCGGTCTCGCCCGCCCCGCAGATGACGAAGTGATCCTTCAATTCGCGGATCTGTTTGAGCATCTTCCGCCTCCGAAAAATATCCTTGAGCTCACCTTCCACGATAAACGCGGTCGATGCGGAGAAAACATAGAGCATGATCCCAATGCCAAAGAAAATGACGAAGATGTTGAAGATCCGGAGGGTCGGGTTGGCGCTGGTGTCCACGACTTCCCCGTACCCAACCGTCGCCACCGTGATAATGGCCATGTAAACAGCGTCGAGAATTCTGACGTGCGGCCCGCCCAAAACGCGATACCCCACCGCCGCCAGCATGACGATGATGAACAGCAGCAAGAGTGAGACGATCAGTTGTCGGCGCAGATGCATGGCAGATTCGACTTCCCGAACGCGCCACGGCGGAGGAGCGTGGCCGGCCCCCGAACTCGGCGTATCTTAGCACAGGCGAAGCTGCGAGATGGCAGGCGAACCCTACCCGCGGGTTAAGCTGCTCGCGAAGGAACGGGGGTGTTCGCTCCTGGAGATTCAGTCGCTTATGTACTTTCGGTATTGCTCAAGCAGGTAATTGTCGGTCATCCCTGCGATGTAGTCACAGACGACGCGGTGCGCCGGCTCCTTCTGCGTCTTGGCGGAATAGGAGGCCGGCAAGCTGCGCGGATGCTCCATGAAATGCTTGAAGAGACCCTCGACCGACTTGACGATTCTTTTCCGCTCCGCGCGGACTTTGGTGTGGGAATAGAGTTTCTGGAAAAGAAATTCCTTCAGGTGCTTGTTCTCCCCGGCCATGCGGGGGCTCAGGCGTACCAGGCGAGAATCCCGGGACCGCACATCCTCCACGGTGCGCACCGGCAGCTTGCGCAACCGGTCGCGCGTGGCATCGATCAGGTCCGTGACCAGAGCATCCATCAGGCGCTTGAGGGCCTCATTGAATTTCAGCTTTTCAATCGCCGCCGGGTACTCGCGTTCGAAACGACCGTAGAGCCGGTCAAAACCCGGAACGCCCTCGCGGACCAGGACGAGCGTGAGGAGCTTCGCTTCGTAGCCATCATCCAGATCGGCGCAGTTGTATGCAATCTCGTCGGCGACGTCGATCACCTGGGCTTCCAGCGGCGGCTGCTCCTCCAGGCGATACTCGCTGAGCTCGGGATAGGTCTTCGGGTCGTAGTCGCGCGAGTGCTTGATGATCCCTTCGCGAACCTCGAAGGTCAGGTTCAGGCCGGGGAAGTCAACGTACTTCTGCTCGAAGCTCTCCACGATCCGCAGGGCGTGAAGGTTGTGGTCGAACCGCTCGCGGTGCAATGCCATCAGGTGGTTGAGGGTTTCTTCGCCGGTGTGGCCGAATGGGGGATGGCCGACGTCGTGAACCAGCGCCAGCGCCTCCACCAGGTCTGTATTCAGGCCGAGCGCCCGGCCGACGGTGCGGCTGATCTGCGCCACCTCCAGGGTGTGCGTTAGCCGGTTGCGGAAGTGGTCGGAGTAGCGGCGGGTGAAAACCTGCGTCTTGTCCTCCAGCCTCCTGAAGGCCCGCGAATGGATAATGCGGTCGCGGTCGCGCACATAGTCGTTGCGGTAGGGATGCGGAGGCTCCGGGTATCGCCGGCCCAGCGACTGCCCGACTGCCATGGCGTAAGGGGCAAGGTTGTGTGCGGTCTTCTGCTCCATCCGCCCTCGTGGGGAAAGTCCGGATTCAGAGTGACTATAACACACCGACGGAAGCTAGCCTGAGGACGGAGGACATCGGTGGGCCACCGTGCGCGGCCTAACCAGAGGGAGTGGGGAGGAACAATCTTTGTGGCCAGGTGACCCGATCTGCCAGATTGTCTTTCGAATCCCCATACACATCGGAAGTTGGGCAAAGGCGACCGCCGGCTCTTCCTGGCAAGCGACGTGCTCTCTATCTGGGTTGGCGAACACGTTGACGGCTAAAGCCTGAGGAATGGCGGCCGATTGGGGAAGCTTTACACGTCACTGTGAAAAAATTGGCGTGCCTACCCCTGGCGCGCGCATGGGGAGTTGTCTCTTGGGCGAGTAAGGGCCAGAGCAACACCCGGGAATTTTGCCGGTCCCAGGGAGCCGTTCTCATGAAAAGCACTTTCTCCGACATATCGGACCGGGGCGCGAGCGTAGTCCGAGTGATCGTCATCTTCCTTTTCCTTGCCCTGGCCGTTTACGGCTATTTCGCCTTGCAAGCCTATACCTACCGCGCACGGCGTGATGAGATCCTGCAGCTCATGAAAGCGGTTTACGCTCAATGCGTTGCTGAGCCGAAGGGCGATCCCCGCTTGGCCCGCAGGATAGAACTCACCAAGTCGGCGATCAACTCTCTCAAGCTTGAGGACAGCTACGGCCTTCTCGTGGTCTTCGACGCGGAGCTGGCCGACAAGGGCTGTAACCCCGAACCCTCTTCCCCGGCCCCACAGTCAGCCGAAAAGCAGAGCCGCCCCGCCTCGCGATAAGAAGCGGTCCGATTCTTCCCAACCGATTCCCGGAAGCCGTGTAACCTCGCCGCACGCCGCCGGAGTATCCTCAGACCCGCGGACTTACTCTGTTATAATGGCGCGTTCCTCCATCGTCCGATCGGCTATCCTCGTTCGACCCCGTGCGCGGCGAGGGGCTCGCTGGACCAAGGCTCTCATGTCGGGAATCATCGGCTACATCGGAAACAAACGTGTCGTGCCCGTACTGCTCGAAGGCTTGCAGCGGCTGCAATACCGCGGGTACGACTCGGCAGGCCTGGCGGTGATTCGCGAAGGCAAGCTGGAGATTCGCCGCTCGACCGGCAAACTGCGCAACCTCGAGGAAATCATCCGCCTGAACCCTCTGGACGGAACGTACGGCATCGGACACACGCGCTGGGCCACGCACGGCGCGCCGACCGAAGAAAACGCTCACCCGCACCGCGACTGCCGCGGCACGGTCGTGGTGGTGCACAACGGCATCATCGAGAATTATCTGCAACTCAAGAAGGAGTTGGAGGAGGAAGGCCACCGCTTCACTACCGAAACCGACACCGAGGTGATCGCCCACCTCATCGAAAAACACCTCGACGGTGCGCACGCCGGCGCCGCAAAGGCGGGCAACCTCGAGGAGGCGGTGCGCGCGGCGGTCGCGCAACTGACCGGCGTCTTCGCACTGGCCATTATTTCCACCAAGGATCTGAACAAGATCGTCGCCGTGCGCCAAGGACCGCCGGCGGTGATTGGTCTGGGGAAGGACGAGTATTTCGTGGCCAGCGACGTTCCCGCCATCCTCTACCACACGCGCGACCTGTTCTTCCTGGCCGACGGCGACCTGGCGGTGCTCACCCCGCACGGCGTGAAGCTGACCGACTTCGCCGGCCACCCCGTCACGCGGCGCGTCCAGCACATCACCTGGGACCCCATCCTGGCCGAGAAGGGCGGCTTCCGGCACTTCACGCTGAAGGAGATTTACGAGCAGCCGCGCGCCGTGCGCGACACCATGCTAGGACGGATTTCCCCCGACGGCAGCCATGTGTCCCTGGACGACATGGAGATCAGCGAGGAAGAGTTCCGAGCGTTCCGCGACATGAAGATCGTCGCCGCCGGGACCTCGCGCCACGCCGCCCTGGCGGGCAAGGTGATGATCGAGCGGCTGGCCAAAGTTCCCGTCGAGGTGGACTATGCCTCGGAGTTCCGCCACCGCGATCCGCTGGTAAGTCCCCACACGCTAACCATCCTTCTTACTCAATCCGGCGAGACGGCGGATACCATCGCCGCGCAGCGCGAGGCCCACATCAAGGGCTCGAAAACCCTCGCCATCTGCAACGTGCTCGGCAGCATGGTGCCGCGCGAGGCCAACGGCACCATCTACACGCACGCCGGCCCTGAGATCGGCGTGGGCTCGACGAAGACCTTCACCGCGGAATTAACGGCGCTCGTCCTCTTTTCGGTATATCTCGGCCAGATGCGCGGGACGCTGCCGGCACCCGAGGCACGAAAATTGCTGGCCGCGCTCACGGGGTTGCCCAGACAGCTCGAAGCGGTGCTGCAGAAAGACGAGGAGGTGGAAGACCTGGCGCGGGTCTTCTACCGCTCGGCGGATTTCATCTTCCTCGGCCGCGGCGTGCACTTTCCTGTGGCGCTCGAGGGGGCGCTGAAAATGAAGAAGCTCTCGTACATCCACGCCGAGGCCTATCCGGCCGGCGAGATGAAACACGGGCCAAACGCCCTGATCACCGAGGGCCTGCCCGTGGTGGTCATTGCTACGTGCAACTGGGATTCAATGTACTCGCGCTCGCGCTACGAGCGGACCATCTCCAATATCAAGGAGGCGAAGGCGCGCGGCGCCACGATCATCGCGCTGGTTACCGAGGGCGATCGCGAAATCCGCGCCATGGCGGAACACCTGATCGTCCTGCCGCACACGATTGGCATGCTTTCGACGATTCTGGAGGTGGTGCCGCTGCAACTGCTCGCCTACCACATCGGCGTGCTGCGCGGCTGCGACGTGGACCAGCCGAGGAACCTGGCGAAGTCGGTAACGGTGGAATGAGGAAGCCTTCAGCTTTCAGCCGTCAGCTTTCAGCAAACGGCTTCACGCGCCCAACCTTGGGATACGAGTTCACCGCTCCGAGCGACCCTGTAAGGTGTCTGACCGCTGCTGGCTGAATGCTGATCGCTGAAGGCTGACAGCATTCGTCGAATCAAACATCGCGCGAGTCCTGAATTGAAACTCGTTTACTCCGACCAATACGACTTGAACCTCGGGAGCCACGTTTTTCCCTCGATCAAATACCGGCTGATCAAGGAGCGCGTGTTGCGCGACGGGGTGGCGCAGCCCGAGGATTTTGTCGAACCTCCCGCGGCTTCTGACGACGACATCGCCCTGGTTCACCACCGCGACTACATCCGCAAGCTGCAAACGGGCAAGCTTTCGTACCTCGAAATCCTGCGCCTGGAAATTCCCTATTCCCCGGAACTCATCCGCGCCGTGTGGCTTTCGGCCGGCGGCTCGATTCTGGCGGGGCGCCAGGCGATGGAGGATGGCGTCTGCGTCAACATCGGCGGCGGATTCCACCACGCTTACCCCGACCACGGCGAGGGGTTCTGCGTGCTCAACGACATCGCCATCGCCATTCGAAGCCTGCAAAAGAGCGAGGCAATCGAGCGCGCCATGACGGTCGATTGCGATGTCCACCAGGGCAACGGCACCGCCGCCATCTTCGCCGGCGACCCGAGCGTCTTCACGCTTTCGATCCACCAGGAGAACAACTATCCCTACCCGAAGCCGCCCAGCTCGCTCGATATCAACCTGCCCGACCGCGTGGACGACGAGGCCTATTTGGCGGCGCTCGGCGAGGGACTGGACAAAGCGCTGGCGGAATTCGAGCCCGAGCTGATGATCTACGTCGCCGGCGCTGACCCCTACCGCGAAGACCAGTTGGGCGGATTGAGATTAACGTTGGAGGGTCTTGAAAAGAGAGACCGGCTGGTCTTTGCGAAAGCGAGAGAGAAAAAAACCCCCGTCGCCGTGACGCTCGCCGGCGGCTACGCCCGCCGCGTCGACGACACCGTCGTCATCCACACCAACACCATCCGTGTGGCGCAGGAATTCGCGCTGTAGCGGCGGTCTCTGCCCGCCGGTCTCAAACCGCATCCTCGGCGCTCGCAGTGCGGCGCTACAGCAGCTTCTTCAAATCCTTCCAGCCAATCAGGATGACGTGATTATCGTCCAGCACCTTTTTGAATTCCGGGCTGGTGATGACGTCAAAGTCCCGCTGGCGCCAGGCGCTGCCGTAGGCCGGATGGTCAACCATGACCGCCTGCGCTTCGGCGTCGTCGTACGCGAGATGGACGATGAGCTGCGTGAGGCCGGGCTTGAGTGAGCGCACCACGCCGGCGTAATACGCCTGCCAGCCATCAGGTTTCACCTGCTCGCCGGCCATCGCAAACCCATCCAGGACGATATCGGTGTCGCGGAGCATCGCGAGCAACTGCGGCGACGCACCCGCCACGCGCGGCACGAAGGCCGGAATGCCGTACTCGTGCGCCACCTTCAGATAGGCCGCAAAGAAGCCCGGGTTCGCAAACACCGTGCCCATATGGGTGTCGAGGTGGGTGGGCTTGAGGCCGGAACGAATCGCCAGTTCGACCTGGGCGCGGATTTCGCGCTCGACCTCTTCGGGTTTCGCGTGCTTCGCCACCTCCGGCACGTCCGGCCAGAGATATCCCGAAGGGTCAAGCAGGCCGGGCACTTGGTCCTTCGCCGCCGCCGGCCCCCAGCGGTAGGTTTTCCATTCGCTCGTCAGCGTTAAATGTAGCCCCAGGTCGTGCTCCGGATGCTCGCGCGCATAGGCGGCCACCTCCGTGAACCACGGGCAGGGCACCATGACGCTGGCGGAGCTCGCCGCCTTGCGTTCGAGGGCGGCGAAGCTGGCAGCATCTACCGAATGCGCTAGCGCGAGATCGTCGGCGTGAATGATGAGCAGCTTCGCATCGCGCTGAAAACCCAGGCGCTCGGGAATCGTCTTCTGTTGCGCGCGGCCGGCGGCGCTGGCGAACGCCAGCAGACCCAACGTAAAGGCTGCAACTTGCACGCGGAGACGTGGTGTTGGCATTGGATATCCTGCTGTTGCGACGGTTCGTCACGTCCGAGCAGGCGTCGAATGAGCTCACCGCTCATAGAGCACCGCTACAGCCTGTGGAGATTAGCACAATTAGTTCTGGATTTTTACGAGGTGTGTATTGAGCGAGCCGGTGCGGTAACCTTCTAGATCGAGCGTGACGAAGTTGAAGCCAAGGGGTTTGAAGATTGCGACGAACTTGTGCGCCATTTCCGGCGTGAGCGCGCGCGGGAGCTCTTCCGGGGCGATTTCGAGGCGCACCAAGTTGTCGTGATGGCGCACGCGGAACTGCCGGAAGCCGAGCCCGCGCAGTGCCTCTTCGCCTTTTTCGACCACCGCCAGTCGCTCCGGCGTGACCTCGATGCCATAAGCGATCCGTGAGGAGAGGCACGCGGACGCCGGCCGGTTCCAGACTGGCACGTCGGCGCGACGCGCCAGTTCGCGGATGTCGGCTTTGGTGAGTCCGGCATCGAGCAGCGGCACCAGGACGCGGTGCTCGCGCGCGGCGCGCTGGCCGGGCCGCCAGTCGCCCTGGTCGTCCACGTTAACACCATAGGCCACCGCGGCAAATCCGCGGCGCACGGCCAACTCATCGAGCTTGTCGAACAACTCGTCCTTGCAGAAGTAGCAGCGGTCGGGATTGTTGGCGCGATAGGCGGGATTGGAAAGCTCGTCGGTCTCAATGAACTCGTGCGGCAGTTTGAAGCGCGCCACGCAGGCTTCGGCCTCGCGCCGGTCGCGTTCCGAGTAGCTGGCGCTCAAGGCCGTGACCGCGAGCATCCGCTCGCCCAGCGCGCGGTGCACCGTATAGGCCAGATACGCCGAGTCCACGCCACCTGAATACGCCACCACCAGTGACGGGACGCACGCGAGTTGGTCGAAAAGGCGCCGCTCTTTGTTTTCCAGCTCACCCATCGGTTCGGCCCTGTAGGTCTAGGATAACGCCCCCGCCCCGCCAAAACAAGCCGGGGCACAGCGCACCGTGCCCCGATAGATCTGTCGCCCCGTCGTCCCGGCGACTATGACCGGCGGGAAGCCGGCACCACGGCGCCCATCGAGCGCCGCTACCGCTTGCTACTGAATCAACGCGGGCTGCGACGGGCCGCCGTTGGTCTCGCTATTGACCAGGCACACGGCGGCGACTTGGTCGCCCTCTTCCAGGTTGATGAGCCGCACGCCTTGGGCGGAACGGCCCGACTCGCGGATCTTGCTGGCGTCGAGCCGGGTAATCTTGCCCTGCTGGCTGATGAGCAGGACTTCCGATTCCTCCGTGACGCTCAGGACACCCACCACCTTGCCGTTGCGCTCGACCGTCTTCACGTTGATGACGCCCTTGCCGGCGCGCGTCTGAACGCGATACTCGGTGATCGCTGTCCGCTTGCCGTAGCCCTTCTCGGTGACGGAGAGGATCAGCTCCTTCTCGCCGACGATTTCCATGCCGACGATGTAATCGTCCTTTTCGAGATCCATGGCATAGACGCCGTAAGCCTGGCGGCCCATGTCGCGCACGTCGGTTTCGGGGAAGCGGATGGCCATACCTTCGTGGGTGGCGAGGAAGATGGTGTCGCGGCCGGTAGTGAGCTTGGCATCGATCAACCGGTCTTTCTCCTCGATGCTCATCGCGATGATGCCTCGCGACATCGGGTTCGAGAACTCCGCCAGGCGTGTTTTCTTGACAAGCCCCTGGCGCGTGACCAGCATGACGTAACCCTCGGCAGCGTACGTTTCGCCGTCGATCGTCACGTCCTTGGGCTCCGAGGGCAATTCCTTGACGGCCACCATCGAGGCCACCTTTTCGCCCGCCGAGAGATTGACGAGGTTGACGACGTTCTTGCCGCGCCCCGCCGCGCCTACATCCGGAATCTCATAAACCTTCAGCCAGTGCACGCGGCCGGTGTTGGTGTACACCAGAATGTAGCTGTGCGTGGAGGCGATGAAGAGATGCTCGACGAAGTCCTCCTCGCGCGTCTTCATCCCCAGCCGTCCCTTACCGCCGCGCGTCTGCTGGCGGTAGGTCGAGACCGGCGTCCGCTTCATGTAACCGGAGTGCGAGACGGTAATCACGACGTCCTCGACCGTGATCAAGTCCTCGAGCTTGATTTCCGCCTGCTCCTCGATGATTTCCGTGCGGCGCACGTCGCCGTAATCTTTTTGGACCTGCTTCAACTCGTCTACGATCACTTTCTTCAAGGCTTTGTCGCTGGCCAGAATTTCCTGGTGCTCCGTGATCTTCTTCTGCAGCTCGTCAAACTCCTGCTGGATCTTCTCCCGCTCGAGGGCGGTCAAGCGCTGCAACTGTAATTCCAGGATAGCCTGCGCCTGTCGCTCGGTGAAATCGAGACGCGCGATCAAGCCCTCGCGCGCTTCCTTCGGCGTCGTCGAGGCGCGAATCAGCTTAATGATGGCGTCGAGGTGTTGAAGGGCCTTGAGGAAACCCTCGAGGATGTGGGCGCGTTCCTGCGCTTTGCGGAGAAGGTAGGTCGTACGCCGGCGGACCACCGTCACGCGGTGGTCGATAAAGAGCTGGATGACTTCGACAAGTGAGAGCGTGCGCGGCTGGCCGTTGACGATGGCCAGCATGATCATCCCGAAAGTGTCCTGCAGTTGCGTGTGCTTGTAGAGGTTGTTGAGGATGACTTCCGGTTGCTCACCGCGCTTCAGCTCAATGACGATGCGCATGCCGTCGCGGTCACTCTCATCGCGGATATCCGAGATCCCTTCAATCTTCTTGTCCTGCACGAGCTGCGCGATGCGCTCGATAGTCTTGGCTTTATTGACCTGGAAAGGAATTTCGGTGATGACGATCTGCTGTTTTTCCTTCGTCGGCCGCTCGATGGCCGCCTTGGCGCGCATGGTGAACTGGCCGCGGCCTGTCTCGTAGGCCGCCTTGATGCCCGTTCGACCGTAAATATAAGCGCCCGTCGCGAAGTCCGGGCCGGGGACGAGCGAGAGGACTTCATCAATTGTGGAGTTCGGCTTGTTGATGAGCAGGATAGTGGCGTCGATGATCTCCGTCAGGTTGTGCGGCGGAATCTTGGTGGCCATGCCGACGGCGATGCCGTCCGAGCCGTTGATCAGCAGGTTCGGGACCTTGGTGGGCAGGACGGTTGGCTCTTCCGTCGATTCATCGAAGTTAGGAACGAAATCGACGGTCTCCTTCTCGATGTCGGCGAGCAGTTCTTCCGCCAGGCGCGACAGGCGGCACTCCGTGTACCGGTAGGCCGCCGCCGGGTCGCCATCCACCGAGCCGAAGTTTCCCTGACCATCAATCAGGGGGTAGCGCATGTTGAAGCCCTGCGCCATGCGCACCAGGGTGTCGTAAACCGCCGCGTCGCCGTGAGGGTGATACTTTTTGATGACTTCCCCGACCACGCCTGCGCACTTGATGTAACGCTTGTCGCTGGTGTTGCCCTCTTTGTACATCGCGTAGAGGATGCGGCGATGCACGGGCTTGAGGCCGTCGCGGACGTCAGGCAGCGCGCGCCCGATGATGACGCTCATCGCGTAGTCGAGATACGACTTTCGCATCTCGTCTTCAATGTTGACGGGAACTTCCCGCGACGGCTTGATTAGTTCTTGGTCACCCATGAAGCTTCCTCATTGCACGAACAACGAGCGGGCCCAATAGCGCTGCTCTGTCTCGGCGTTAGATGTCGAGGTTCTTGACCTCAAGAGCGTTTTCCTGGATGAACTGGCGGCGGGGTTCGACGGCGTCGCCCATGAGGACGGTGAAGATGGAATCGGCCTCGACCTGGTCCTCGACGCGAACCTGGAGGAGCGTGCGCTGCTCGGCGTCCATGGTGGTTTCCCAGAGCTGCGTGGGATTCATCTCCCCCAGGCCCTTGAAGCGCTGCACGGTGAAGGCTTTTTTCCCGACCGCCATAACGTGCTCGAGCAGTTCGCGGCGGTCCTCGATCGTGATCTGGCTGCCGTTGGCCGAGATGACGAAGGGCGGCCGGTCGTTCGAGCGCACGCGCCGGTGCAGGTCGAGGAGGCGGCGGTAATCGGCGCTCGAGACCAGTTCCCAATCGATAAGCCGCTCACCCAGGGTTTCACTGGAGAAGGTCAGCGTATAGAGGTTGTGCTCCTCGTCGAGCTTGACGGCGGTCTTAAAGCCCTGCGACTTCAAATCTTTCGCGATTTGCTCCACCTTCGTCTGGTCTTCGAGCTCCATCTTTTTGCCGAGCTCGGCCTTGAGCATGGCGTTGACGGGCCGCGCGTCGCCCAGGCGCTTCTCCAGCTTGTCAAACAGCTCAATGTATTCGGCCATTGCCATCAGGAAGTTGGTCAGCTCGCCGCCTTCCAGGCGTGTCTTCTTCGACCCTTCCCCCATCTCGACGGCGTGGTCCTCGGTGGCCCGCCGCATAACTTCGCGGCGAAATTCCTTCTCGTCGTGGATATATTGGGCGCGCTTCCCCTTCTTGATGAGGTAAAGCGGTGGCTGGGCGATGTAAACGTGCCCGTGCTCGACCAGCGCGGGCATCTGGCGATAGAAGAAGGTAAGGAGCAGCGTGCGGATGTGCGAGCCGTCCACATCCGCATCGGTCATGATGATGATCTTGCCGTAGCGCAAGCGGGCGAGGTCAAAATCATCTTTCCCGATGCCGGTGCCGAGCGCCGTGATGAGGGCGCGGATTTCCTCATGGGAAAGCATCTTGTCGGGCCGCGCCTTCTCGACGTTCAGGATCTTGCCGCGCAGCGGCAAGATCGCCTGGTATCGGCGGTCGCGCCCCTGCTTGGCCGACCCGCCAGCGGAATCGCCCTCCACCAGGAACAACTCGCAGCGCGCCGGGTCTCTTTCCTGACAATCAGCAAGTTTCCCAGGGAGACCGCCGGAATCGAGCGCGCCTTTGCGCCGCGTCAACTCGCGCGCCTTGCGCGCGGCCTCGCGGGCGCGCGCCGCGTCGATGGCCTTGCCGCAGATCTTGCGCCCAACGGTGGGATTCTTTTCGAAAGCCTCCATGAGCTTTTCGTAGACGAAGCTCGCCACGGTGCTTTGGATGTCGCTGTTCAGCTTGCCTTTCGTCTGGCCTTCGAACTGGGGCTGCGGCAGCTTGACGCTGATGACGGCCACCAGGCCCTCGCGCACGTCCTCACCCTGGAGGTTCTCCTTCACATCCTTGAAGAGGCCCTGATTCTGCCCGAACTGGTTGATGGCGCGGGTCACCGCCGAGCGGAAACCCGAGAGGTGCGTGCCGCCGTCCACGGTGTTGATGTTATTGGCAAAGGAAAAGACCGTTTCCGTGTAGGTGTCGTTATATTGGAGCGCAAACTCCATGTGGACGTCGTCCCGGTCGGCTTCGGCATAGATCGGGGTTGCGTGCAGCACATCTTTGTTCTTGTTGAGGTGCTTGATAAACTCAGAGATCCCGCCCGTGTAATGAAAGTCAGCCTGCTTGTTGGTCCGCTCATCTTTGAGGCGGATGGTCAGGCCTTTGTTGAGGAACGAGAGTTCCCGCAGGCGCTGGGCCAGTGTGTCGTAGTTGAACTCGATGGAATCTAAAATCTTGGCGTCCGGCAGGAAGGTAACCTTGGTGCCGCGGCGCTCCGTCTTGCCCTTTTTCTTCAGTGCGTCCAGCGGCTTGCCGCGCTCGTAGGACTGCTCCCACGTGAAGCGTATCGAGTCCTTGTCCCCTTCACCGCGCCAGATTTCGAGATCGAGCCACTCGGAGAGCGCGTTGACTACAGACACGCCGACCCCGTGCAATCCGCCCGAGACCTTGTAGCTCTGGGTGTCGAACTTGCCGCCCGCGTGGAGCACGGTCATCACGACTTCCGCCGCCGATCTGCCTTCCTCTTTGTGAAGGTCAACGGGGATGCCACGCCCGTTATCGACGACTGTGACCGAGTTGTCGGTGTGGACGGTCACATCAACCCGGTCGCAGAACCCGGCCAGCGCCTCATCAACAGCGTTGTCCACCACTTCCCACACCAGATGGTGCAGCCCCATCTGGCCGGTGGACCCAATGTACATGGCCGGCCGCTTCCGGACGGCCTCGAGGTCGCCCAGCACCTTGATGCTGGCGGCATCGTAGGTTTCGCTCCCCGCGTTTTCTGCGGCCTTTTTCTTGAGTTCGCGCTCTGCCATCGTCCCTTGCCTTCTCGCCCTTACACGAAAAGACCGACAAGGAAATTCCTTCCCTGCCGGCCAAGGATCTTTCTAATACCCAAACTCCAGACTATCCTCAGAACATCCACCTCTCGCCTGTCGATGGTTGCACCGGCGGCAGTCTACGCTTCCCCAGCCACATCATGATTCCCAGGAATTTCTCTAGATCCGCATGGGCATGATGACGTAACGATACCGGTAGCCTTCCTCGCCGCTGGGCCGCAATTGGCCGGCGCTCTGCTCGTCCTTCAACTCCAGGCGAATCTTCGAGGAGTCGCCGACGACATTCAGGAAGTCAAGCAGGTACTGATAGTTGAAGCCGATCTGGAGCGGTTCCCCCTGATACT
>Ga0315284_10004218_pt1 | contig 20438 bp, 12 predicted proteins | sample YL17G09_16_MG_FD_203696 | JGI IMG/M metagenome (GOLD analysis project Ga0315284, IMG submission 203696) | Sediment microbial communities from Yellowstone Lake, YNP, Wyoming, USA - YL17G09_16 | ecosystem: Environmental > Aquatic > Freshwater > Lake > Sediment | place: USA: Wyoming | collected...
ATCTGGCATGGGCTGAATCATCCGCAGTGGTCTACGCCAATTCCATCCTCGGCGCTAGGACAAACCGTGAGGGCGGACCGAGCGCCCTAGCGGCGGGGATAGTCGGAAAGACGCCCAACTATGGAATTCATAATCCTGAAAATAGAAAACCGGAAGCCGTTGTTAAAGTCGAAGCGAGACTGCGCGATGAAACGGACTTTGGTGCGCTCGGAATCCATCTGGGCAAGCTGTTACATGACAAAATTCCAGTGATAGAAAACCTGCAAAGACCTTCAGTGAACAAGCTGAAGCAACTTAGTGCTGCTCTTGCTACGACAGGTATGACGAACATGTTTCACTGTGGCAAGTGTCCGAAAAAACAGGAACTCGAAAAGATTACGGTTCAAGATTCAGACCTCAGACGTACAGTTGAGGAATTGTCAACCTCGCAAGCTAAGAAGCCAGATCTGGTCTTTCTGGGATGCCCACACTGCTCATTGAACGAGATGAAACAAATCGCCAGCCTGGTTCAAGAGAAGAAAGTTGCTCCAGAAACCGAATTCTGGGTCTGCACATCGAGTCACGTCAAAAACATCGGCGAAGAATATGCCAGAGATATAGAGAAGAGCGGCGGCCATGTTCTGACGGGCGTGTGCACAGTCGTATCGTGGACAGAGAAACTTGGCATAAAAACGATCGTGACTAACTCTGCGAAAACCGTTTATTATGCTCCTTCACTGTGCAAGGCTGAAGCAGTGCTTGCGCCGATGAAGGATTGTGTGAAGACAGCATTGAGAGGATAAGGTTTATTCGAGCGAAGACACAACTGCATGAGTACGCTGGGCTTAGAGCTCCGGTAGTATAGCCCGGTTAGATTCCGCTATTTTGGAGATATCTCCCGCAAACCCCTTTTTTTCTCTATATCAATCTATTCTGGTCACTGGGCACTAACATTTTCGGCCTACCGTCAAACCAGTGTGTTTTAACTGGCATCCTCCGACCATACCACTAATAAATCTAATGTTCACTTGTCAGGCTTAGCGCGCGCGGTCCCCAGTTCAAACTGTTTTGGTCCTGACTCCGCTCATTCGGTCCGAGCCCAAGCTGATCCGATCCCAACCTCAAACTGATTCGGTCCAGATGTGAAGAGGAACTTTCTTCTAGTGTTTGGTTATGGCAAATCTTTAATTCAATACTGAACAATATGCATAATGGGAAAGGAGAAATGAAAATGAGCAGAAAGACTTTGATTTTGAAAACCTTGATCTTGTCCTTGCTTTTGCTGAACATCGGAGCAGGTATGAATCTGTTGAATATTCAATTGGTCAAGGCTGCAGTGCCAGCTGCGAGGATTGATAGTTATTATCCTAATGATTCGAATAATCCGGCAAGGGTTGCTGTTGGAAGTTCAGTTTCTATAGGGGTAACTTTCACTAACACAGGAACCATCTCTTGGATGTTCATTGCTGGAGCAACCATATGGGACTCCACAGGAAGCCAAGTGGCCAATTATGAAAAGACTCTCGTCTCCTATCTCAGCCCGGGCCAACAAACAACAGTCAGCTGGTCTCATACTGTAAGCAATGTTGGGGATTATTGGCTTCAGTTTGGTGTCTGGAAAGCAAAGCCCTATATTGCGGATAACCTTTTGGACAAGAAACCCAGTCCCTCCCAAAGACTAATAGTTGGCTACACTGCAGTGACGCTGTCTGTCTATTCCACTCATGACAGCCCAAATCCAAGTGTTGGGGGGCACCCCTACGGTGCCGGGTCTTCTGTGACTTGCAGTGTTACGAGTCCAGCAGACCAGTCTGGTGGAATCCGGTATAGATGCACGGGGTATACTGGTACTGGTTCTTGCCCGAGCAGTAGCGGTACTTCGGTGACTTTTACCATTACTCAGAGTTCAACTATTACGTGGAACTGGGTGGCTCAGTACTCGCTGACGGTTGCTTCCGCGCATGATTCGCCCAGTCCAAGTATTGGAACTTGGTGGTATGATTCCGGAGCTCCAGTGACTTGTAGTGTCACTAGCCCGGCTGAGGGCTATTCTTGCACTGGCTGGACCGGCACGGGTTCTGTTCCGTCGGTTGGCTATAGTACGTCAACAGGGTCTTTCTCGATAACTCAGGGCTCAGCCATAACGTGGAGCTGGATTGTCACTCCGCCTGTTCCGCGTACGTTGACTGTCAGTTCGGCTCATGACAGTCCAGTTCCGGGTACTGGTCCGCACACGTATAATAACGGTGATTCAGTGACTTGCAGTGTTACGAGTCCCGTTACTGAGGGCAGTACGATCTGGACTTGTACCGGTTGGACAGGCACTGGTTCTGTTCCATCGGTCGGCTATAGTTCATCGACTGGATATTTCAATATCTATCAGGATTCCAGTATAACGTGGAACTGGCAGAGTTCTAGTGTTCAGCGTACGTTGACTGTTTCTTCTGCTCATGACAGCCCTAATCCAAGCAATGGTGCCCATTCTTACACTGATGGTCAGTCGGTTACTTGCAGTGTTTCTAGCCCTGTGACTGAGGGAGGTACTGGTTGGACTTGTACTGGCTGGTCTGGTACCGGTTCTGTTCCATCAAGTGGTTCAAGTACCTCAACCGGCTCTTTCATAATCTATCAAGATTCAAGCATAACTTGGAACTGGATTGTTACTCCGCCTGCGCCTGACTTTTCGATCTCTGCTTCTCCGTTTCCTTCTCCGTTATCAATTCCAGCGGGTGGTTCGGGCAAATGGATACTCACGATAACTTCGATAAGCGGCTTCAGTGTGCCAGTACAGTTGGATGTTTCCAGCCTATACGGCGTCCAGCTGACTTGCCCAACGGAGGCCCAGCCCCCGCCTGATGGTTCAATCACCGTTGACTTGGAAGCTTCAGTCTATCTGTGGGCACCACCCGGGATCTACGAGCTAGCAGTGACAGGAACCTTCGGCGTCTTGACTCGCACCTTGAAGATTCTCTTAAGAATAGAACTTCTTCCACCTCCAGAAATAAGTTCGTGGAAAGTGACAAACCTTTATGAGACAAGTACCTGGCACGAGTTTCTTGGGCAAGTTGGGAATTTGGTTGGATACACAATAGATTGCGATTTTGATGTCTTCGTAACAGATTACTACCGAGTGCAAATAATAAGAGTCGAAATGGCGGGTTGCACCCCCTTTGATCTCGTGGACTTAGGGCTGGGGCATTTCAGGGCGAATTTGGGAATATACCACCGTTCGATGAAAAACATTCTGTTGAATTCTCTGCTCCTTGCTAACGATCTTACCACTAAAGAAACCGGTCCACCTTTGCCAGAGTGGTATGAGGAACCCACAATTCCCTATTGCGCAGTGACAGAGATAACTATTATGGATACCAACAATAACGTGTATCACCTAACACAGAGCAAGATAGGACAGGTGCTTCCAGAGAGGCTCCCAAATTTTCAAGATACCGTTAATGCCAAGGCTTCAAGCTGGAGAATACAAGGCGGGACTCTATTTCGCGGAGACTGTGCAGTTGACTTCCTAGCTACGGACGCGTTGGGAAGAAGAGTAGGAGCATTGTACCAGAACGGGCAGTTTGTTGGTGCAATCAACGAGATACCAAATGCTTTCTATAGTGGGCAGGATCCGGACCTTCAAGTTATCTTCATTCCAGCTTCATTCGAAAATTGTACTATTCAGACAACAGGCAGGAATTCAGGGACCTATGCACTTGGTGTTCTAACCTTTACGGAACAGGCCTCAGAGAGATTTGTTGCAATTAACATTCCATCATTAACAAGTGCGACCCAAGAGTATGATGTTGATTGGAATACTCTTGATCAGGGCGGACAGGGTGTAGTGGTCGATGTGGATATCGATGGCAACGGTATAGCCGAATACAATTTTACTTCTGACAGCGAGCTCAGCCGCATTGAATATGTAGCTGCGACTACCCAGCACGACTTAGGAATAACCGGAATAACCGCACTAAAAAGCGTCACAGGAGAAGGCTATACCCTTCCAATCAACATGACAACCATTAACTACGGCGTTTACACTGAAACGTTCAACGTTACCTTCTATGTCAACACGACCTTGGTTGAATCACGAACCGTTGCATTAGCAAGCGGAAGCTCCACAACCATGACCTTTCCTTGGGACACTACTGGCCTTGCCTATGGCAACTACATCTTAGGCGCATACGCGGAACCAGTTCTAAATGAAACTTATGTCGCTGACAACAACGTCACATGGACCGTCCATGTGGGTGTTCCAGGAGATGTTTCAGGCCCGACTCAAGGAGTTTATGACGGTACAACCAATATGCGAGACGTTCAATACTTGATACTTCGCTTCAACACGAATCCAAGTTCATCTAATTGGAATCCGAATGCAGACATAAATGATGACGGCACCGTGAACATGCGGGACATTCAAATAGCCATTTTAAACTTCAACCAACACGAATAATCTTCTGTCTGCATTCTGCACATCAGATTAGCGCGCGCCATTTTTAGCAATCCTCATATTGATCTTCATTTCATAAATTGTGCTTTCTCTCAAACCACAACAGAACAAGAAGATGAAATATATGATGGAAAGGAAGGTATATGACATTCTCGAGCGAAGACAGTCACGTCTAGCTTACTTCCTTAGAGTTGGAGTAGATTCTTCAGATGTTGAGGAGACAGGCGGTTTCCATGCTCCGATTTTTGATGACAAGACTTTTGAGTTCATACCTGTGCCTGCTGCCAAAGGACGCTCAAACTGTAGCGACAAAGAATATTGCGAACACAACTTCTGTTATGAGATGACGTTTGGAAACACGTGTGATAGAACTGACTTGCCTTTCGTTGATTACTCCAACTTTAGGAAGAATCGACAACTATTGAGCAATTTTCCAATTCATGTGGATCCCGATTTCAAGCGTGCTACTTATGGAGATATTGTCAAGCATGAAAGATGGATAGAAAAAGCCCATAAACTGGAATATCTTAGGAACGGAGATTTTCTTGTCTTCTGTGCAGCACTCGATCCCTGGGGCAAAAGTAAACAAAAACGAGGGCTCTACGTTGTCGGATTCTTTGAAGTAAGCAAAGTCCATTCGTTCCGTGGAAAGAGCAAACCAGAAAAAATGTCGATGTTCAAAGCTCTTGACAATCTTAACTCACATACCACAAATGTGAACAAATCGAATATGAGTGATGATCATCGTGACAACCTAGTAGTTGTTGAAGGCAAGAAGAAGAAAAGCAGTCTGTTGAAAGAACCTATGCTTATCACTTGTCGCGTTTATACTCCGAGAATGATCTCTGATTATCTGATTTCAAGAAACGCTCATGAGAAATTCGGACTGAGATTTGACTATTTTACGAGAGGAGGAAAGCTTGCACCAGATGTTGCAGTCTGTCCTGAAAATGAATGGGATAAATACATCAAAAACCTCGAGGAGGAGCTTTCTCAAAGAGACTGGTATGTCCAGAATCTGCATCGAGTGAAGACTAATAATTAGTCAATCGCGCACGCCGTATTTTTTTGCTTTTCATGTTACGCGCGCTAGATTCACTTTAACCTGTCTCTCTCTGATTTGATGGAATGTTGTTTCAGGTCAGGCCTTAATACTGTCAAAAATCTCGTGGGTTACGTGGGCTTGACGATCTGTGCTGTCAGAAAGCGAGATAGGACTATTCTATCTAGATAATCCTATCCGAATCCCTCATTTTTGGAATCTTGGCAGAAAGCACATTCGCGTTTCCCTCAAAGACGGCCGTTTCGTCAAGCTCAACCTTTTTGAAAACCGTCTGAATGAAAGAGACCTACGATTTTACTGTTTCAAACTCAGGCCGATGCACGTCTATTTTTCGGTTCTGAACTGGCTTTTCCCTGAACGTGTAGGGAAGAAGTACAAAGCTCGATACGATGTTCCTTTGAACGGCGAATACGTCATAGACATTGACAGTTACCTGATGCTTTTCAAGCACAACCACAAAGTTGACGATCACTGGTTTGTCTGTGAACAATGTCTAGACATGGCAAGAAGAATGACGCTGCAACTGTGCGAGGTCATTCAGAAATACTATGCAAAGATCGCCATCGTTTTCAGTGGGCGTGCAGGTTTTCACGTTCGCGCGCGCCCACGTTTGAACACACAATGTGTTCTGATGGTACGACAAACTTCGATACTCAAATGATAGACGTAGTTTCGCAATCCAACACTAAATTGGCCGCGTGGTAGGTAGTAAGACCGAATAGAACTCTCTTTCAAAAGGTTTATTATTGGTTAAGGCTAAAAATGCAAGGGGAGAAGGGAGACTGTGAGTAATCGTCAGAGAGTAGTGTCTATTAGTCTCGTATTATTGTTTTTGTTTTCGACAATTTCCAGTGCTGTGCCCCGGGTATCTGCCAACGATCTCCCAGACGCGCTTTCAATGAGCTACTACATCACTCCAGATGATCCACAAGTTGTAAACGTGGCACAGAACATTTGCGGACCCAATTTTGGCAAGACGGATTTCTGGACGATGCGATCAAATGTGGAACATCTCTATCATTGGGTTGCTGGAAGTGTCCCTCATGGCATCCCGACACATATCACATACAAACGGGATCAAGATCAATGGGGAACAACTGACTATTGGCAGCTCTCGAACACAACACTCACGTTGGGGCATGGAGATGATGAAGACCAAGCAATACTTCTAGCATCAATGATAAGGGCATCCGGGGTGCCAATAGAGAGAGTGCGAATAGCACAGTACGGGGTCTATCGACTTGAATTCCCAGTGTGGGGACTTGGACTCGTTAGTTATGAGAAAGAACGTCTTTTCACATACTATGCAGTTGAGATTTATGATATTTCGTCCGATCCATTGAATTTGATCTATCACAACTGGTGGACTCCTCTTCATCCAACTACCACCAATTTACTTGGTTGGCCGTTGCCTTTCTTTTCCTGCGAAATCTTGGGGAACTCGGCTTTCGAAAATCCCGTATGTCAAAGAAGACTGAAACCTGAAGCGTACTTCTATGAGAAAGGACTCCCCGTAGCCAGATTCGATAACTTCCCCGAAATCCCGCAAATCAATCAAACAATGATGTTTGATGCGAGTACTTCCACGCCGGATGGCGGATATATCAACAAATATAGCTGGAATTTTGGAGATGGAACCTCCGTGAACGAAACGGGGGGTTGGGACTGGCTCTATTGGAACGGAATTCCGTATTGGTTCACTTTCACTCCCCCGAATCCTATGGCGTACCACGCATATGGAACCGCGGGTACCTCCGCGGTCACTCTGACCGTTTTCGACGACGAAGGTGGATCAAATTTCATTTCAAAGACAATTGAGGTCCAAGAATCTCTCGATACAACACCGCCGAACATTGCCATAATCTCACCTGCTAACACCACCTACACAACTGCCAACGTAGACTTGAACTACACCGTGGATGAACCCACATCTTGGACCGGTTGTACCATCGATAATGGAGCATATATCGCAAACGTTACTATCGCTGGAAATACGACGCTATACCAATTCACCAACGGTCCACATAATATCCAGCTTTTTGCTAACGATACATCAGGAAACATGGGTGCATCTCAAAAGGTCTTCTTCACTGTGAATGTTCCCCCGCCAGTAGCAGATTTCACGTATGATCCTGAGTTCCCCAAAGTCGGAGAGACTGTCACTTTTGATGATTCAAGCTCGTCGTCAGGAGCACTAATAGTCGCATATCAATGGGATTTCGGAGACGGTCAGACTTCATCTAATCAAACAACAACACACACGTATGCAACAGCAACAAGCTACACTGTAACACTAAATGTCACAGATAGCAATGGCTTGTGGGATACTGAACAGAAACAAGTGCAGGTTGTACAGCCACACGGTCCAAAAGCAGAATTCGTTGCGGTTCCTGAGATCGCTAATATCGGCCAACCAGTCAAATTTGATGCCTCAACCTCGCAGCCAGGATGGAATGGCACGAACCAAATGCTGATCACTGAATACCGTTGGGATTTTGGAGATGGCGACAAAACCACGGTGGCCACGCCTATTGTTTACCACACATTTAGCAGTTTGGGAACGTACTATCCAACTTTGACTGTTTACGCAAGTGGAGCCACACCCGAAACGGACACAACGACGCGCAGAGTAGTTATCAATGCGGTGACCGTTGGGGGCTATTCGGTTTCTCTGGTACATTACAGCACAGCAATGCCATTGCAGGTCTATCTTGCCTTGTTGGCAATGCTGTCTATTGTGTTCACGACTGTAAGAAGCAAGACACGCAAGAAGCAAAGCTGACGTATCAGGAAAACGCGCCACTTGTGCGCGCGCAACTCAAGGAGTCGATGACGGCACCACGAACATGCGGGACATCAACTATTTGATACTGCTATTCAACACGAACCCATCTTCACCGAACTGGAAACCCAATGCTGACGTGAACAACGATAACATGGTAAACATGCGTGATATTCAAATAGCGATACTAAACTTCAAACACGAATAGCCGAGCTGTTCAGAAGACGCAAAGAATTTAAATGAATCATTCAGAAATCAAAGGCTCAAATGGTGGATTCATGAAGAAATACATTGCAATAGGGCTGGTAATCGGCATACTGATTGGCTTCGGGATCAGTTACGTCTACTTCTCAGTTCTTGAACCTCTTTTCACGTCAAGGAATGGACAGAATGTTCAGGTGGGAATTTTCTATTACGCATGGTATGATGAAGGACTCGGGGGAAGTTTTTGGGGTGAGTCGGTCGACCACACTGTTGTTGACAAGCCTGTAGAGGGTTGGTATGGTTCTCAGAACAAGACAGTCATACACGACCATTTCGAGTGGTTAAGAGAGCTTCGTGTTGACTTCCTTGTGGTTTCGTGGTGGGGTCCCGACTCAGACACAGACAGTTCAATGAAAACGATTTTCCAGACACTGGCTTCATGGGGTAATGCTTCAGCGTATCCAAAAATTGCTTTGCTGGTTGAACCATTTAATGAAACGGAAAACGGTTACAATTTCACAAAGATCTATAGTCATATAAATGCGAATTACGTTTCAAAATATCCACAAATCTATTTCAACTATCCAAACAAACCTCTCGTCTGTTACTTCAACCACCCATACCTAACTCCAAACGGTCAAATCCCAGAAAATGATCAATTTCTCTCAATCACAGTAGGTCACCACTACGAGGATTATTGCGTGGACTGGGCTTTCGACCACATCACACCTCACTGGAGAGGACCAGTTCCGCACAACAGGACCTACTCAATCTGTCCTCGCTATGACGACTCACGCTTAAACAGAACACCCTACTATGTTATCGATCCTAACTACACTCAACAGATCTATCTTAGAGAATGGAGAAATGCGTTAGGCTTTGCAAAGGAAAACAAAATCGAGTTGATACTCATCAATTCATGGAATGAATTCAACGAAAGAAGCATGATAGAACCCCACAAAGACGCAACCGCTTCTGTCGACGACTTCTTCCTTTACAACGCAACAAAACAATACATCAACGAGCTAAAGACTTGACACATCTGTCGATAGCTGCAATCTTACTAGTTCAACGGGTAGGAGTTCTTGATGCAATGTGCAAATCTTCTACAGTGAGAAATGCGGGTAAGTCGAGCTTTATCGCATTGAAAGGAAGTATTACGGAAAAATCTCTAAGACCCATTCTTCACAAGATTGAAATATTTTAGGCAGCATAGAATTCATTGCGATGCATATGCGTTCGAAGTTCTTTACATGTTTGGTTGTCCTTTTCGGATTGGCCGTTCTTCTAAAAATGCCAAAAGCTTATGCACAATACCCTGATTATGGGTCAGGGTTTTTCTTTGTTATCTTGTTAATTGTCTCATTCATAATTGTGGCCGCGCTCCTAGATTATTTTAACCCACGCATCGATTCTCGTTCTTCGAAATCAAAGTCTGATTTTTCTCTTGAGTCACAGCTCTATCCACCGCCCCAAGTGCCACAGCAAGAGAAGCTTTTCTGTCGTTATTGCGGAGTTGAAAACGAGGGTGACGCGGTCTTCTGCATGAAATGCGGAAAGAAAATCTCCTAACGCATGGATAGACTAAATGCGATGACGCCTACCGCACAACTCAACAAGGAGAAACTGGAATGACGCAAAAAGGAATTGTAAGGTATCTCAGCGGCAAAGAAAGTCTGAGCGAAGACTTTTTCGTCAACATAACCCTGTATAAAGTGCCAGGAGATGTTGTGTGAGAGTTTGCTCTAAAGTTCGCGTACAAGTATTCAGGCGGCATAAGCGAAGCAATGCATGACTTGATGAAAAATGCAGTGAAAGAGTAGATTCTGGAAAATCGATCGATTAGCAGAAACAGAGCTCCCGTCACTATCCGAGATTCACAACGTTTTTACATCATTTTCTCTAGGTATCCAAGAGGAAGTTTGAAGATGGTTAATTGTCCGGAATGTGGGAAACCGTTGAAAAAGGACTCGGGCAAAGCCAAGTACTGCTGTGAAAACAGCTCTTGTTCCGTTATATTTGTTCGTCATCCTGGCAAGGACTCTATAATGGAGATAGCATACAAGGCCAGCGGGCGCGAAGAGTAAATAGACACAACCTTTATTTGCAGATTTCTTCAATCGAGTGCGCGCTCTGATTTCTTGCCTATTTCACGTCAACCTATTTTGTATCTCCCCAAGCGCGTTTGTTGAATTTTCCGATTTTGCCTTGCGTTTTGTTGTTGCTGAAAAGGAGTACTTGGAGTCCCCGCGCTCCCCAACACTTTCACTTTTCGATCTTTGTCTTTCTTATGTTCCTGAATGTCAGAAAGCGTGGGCATAGCACGCGCCAGCTTGTTGCTAAATTCGGACTTTAATAGATTTTATTCGACAACTATCCTTCCGTCAAAACATCGGGACACATGACAAGAAAAAACCCAGACTCATTAAAATCTATTTTTGTCCGAATTTAGCAACGGCCTAGCGCGCGTTTAACGCATAGACTCACGTCTCAAATTCCGTCGGTTTTGGCTCACGCGAAAAGTAGGAACTTGCACAATCGTTATCAGTTTACCTTGCGTAAATTGACTACTGCCGAAAGACCGTAGAGCTGTTACAGACTTTGACAATGTGGTTAGATGAAGATCAAGCAGGACATCGAGGATTTGCTAGAAGCCAATCAAACGTTGCGAGAAGAGACTAGACTAAGAATCTTTCGCGATATTTTGAAAATACTGCTGATTGGTTTCTTTGTAGGTCGAAGCGTTGACAAAAAGATCTCTGAGACAAGAAGTAGAAGAAACCTTGTTGTAGGACGCATTCACGGATTTTTCGATGAAGTCAACAGTCTACTAAAGAGCCTTGAAGAAACAGGAAAAGTCGATGCTTTTACAGCGCGCGTCAATGAAAAGGAATCTCTTGCAAGACTGTTGTCTCTTAGGCAGGATCTAAGATTCTTGGTTACAAAGAAGGCAATGGAAGGACTTGTTCTCTTAGAGAAGCAAGATTCTGAAAGATACAAGAAGATTGCTCTTGACTGCATCAGAGAATATCTGGACCAAAGAAACCATTCTGCAGTGAAGCGAATTGAAGAGATCAGGAACAGCGGAACATATCTTACCCACCCAGAGAAAGAACATGCAAATGAAATGCTAAGAACGCTTGAAGATGACCTTGAATACTTCAACGCAAACGGCATCCTACCCGAGTTCTGTCTCCAGACACGGACCAAAATACGGGATTACCTCCAGATCATATTGAATTACAATAGGGAGTTTGTCAAACAACGCAAGATAGAATACCATTATCTTTTCAACAAAGATAGTCTTACTCTTGATGAAGAACAGAAAGATGCAGTAGTGACAGATGACAAGTACAACCTTGTAATCGCTGGTGCAGGAGCCGGCAAGACCGAAGTCCTGATCACTCGCATTGCATATCTTATCAAGAGAAAACCTGACTTTGCTCAGTCCAAGCGAATCCTGGCGATTGCTTACCAAAACAAAGACGTGAGACAGATAGCATATCGACTCCGCGAACGCTACAACATCGATGATGTTGAGATCAAGACATTTCACAAGCTAGGCAAAGAAATTCTGCAAATGACTGGAAGGAAGCCTGACCGCAATAGTATCATAGATGAGAACAAGAAACATGAAATTGCAAGGACTTATTATAACAACAGACTTACGGAACCCGACTTCTACAGATTGTTTCTGCAATACGTAAGAACGCTCCATGATGATGAAAAAGAGGACAACTCCAACAACAAAACAGAGAATCTGGAATACGCCCAGACACGAGCCTACTTCGCGATAAACAATACTCGTGTGAACAGCAAGGCTGAGAAGGAAATAATGGACTTCTTCTTGATGAACAAGCTTAACAACGAGCCCATCACAATCGAGTATGAACCTGACCTACCAGGATTCAGGCCTGATTTCAGACTGACGAAACATGACCTTTTCATTGAACACTGGGCACTCAATGAGAAAGGAGAAGTGCCAGGATGGTTCGACCAAACAACAGAAGACTACAAAGAGAAAATGAACTTCAAAAAAAGATGGTTTGCTGAGAACAACAAAACTCTTGTTGAAACGTTCGCTCATGAGTATGATGAAACCAATCCAGATAGGTTTACCGAGTTACTAAAAGGCAGAATCATCGAGAAGCTAAAGGCACAAATCAGCGGTACACCACTCGAGTTTACGCCTCTCACTTATGATGAGCTTGTCGAAGTTGCTTGGGGTCCTTACAAGGATCCAGTTGATGAGATAGTAAACTTCATCACAAACGCGAAAACGTATGGTATTTCACCTGAGAGGATTCGTGAAAAGCTTCGAGATCGCAAATGGTCGAAAAAGCAAGTAGCCTTCGGGGATCTGGCAGTCAGGATTTTTGCTGACTACAGAGACTACTTGGTTGAAACGGGGAAGATTGATTTCGAAGACATGATCAATGAAGCCGTTATCGCGCTAGAAAATGACCAGAATCTCTGTTCAAGCATATATGATCACATATTGATCGACGAATACCAGGACATAAGCGCTCAGAGATATAGGTTGATAAAGAAATTACTTGAGCATAATCCGAACTGCAAACTGTTCTGTGTAGGTGATGACTGGCAGAGCATAATGGGGTTCTCAGGGTCAAACCTAGATTTCTTCGTTAATTTCGAGAGATATTTCGAAAAACCTGCGATAACCAAGATATCAACTAACTATAGAAGCATAAAAACAATAGTTGACGCTGGAGCACAACTAATAAAGAATAACAGCAGTTGTCAGATTTCGAAAAATACCTTGTCAAGCCGGAATGAGGAGAAAGCTATTAGCGTGCTCAGATCTCCACACAAAGAGAATTACAGAATGCGCTACTATGAGCAAAGCGCTGAAGATTGCTTGGTTCGTATTGCTGAATATGTTAAGAAAGGCTTCCTGCCTCAGGACATTCTTGTCCTCAGTAGGTTTATGCGCACCAAAGCGCGCCGAACTTACAAATTCCACCAGGTAATCAGAATCCTGATGGAAAGAGCACGCGAAAGAGGTATAGAACTTGTCTGCGACGACGCACGTGATCAGAACAAGATAAGAGTGTTGACAGTCCACAAGAGCAAAGGACTAGAAGCAAAAGCAGTCTTTATCCTAAATGTCATCAAAGATTCTTACGGATTTCCTTGCGAGATTGAAGACAATTCAATCTATACCCCTGCAAGAGAAAACTACCGAACAGAATCCGAAAGAGGAAGAAAGAAGGCTATTTTACGTGGCGATGACTCGTGCCAGAGAGGATCTGATTGTCTATACATGGGAAGCATCAAAAAGCGAGTTTCTCGAAGAGATTGGAAATTACACGCATGAAGAACGACTCAGCTACTAGCGCACGCTACCACAGCGTCAATGACGCGAAACTGTCATCAAACAAGATCGCGCGGTGATCACTCGCCTAGCAGTTCTGTTTTGAGTTTATAGAAGGGCAATGTAAGTTCAAAGAGACTAGCCAACTCGTCATATGAAATGAAGCCAAAGCGATCTACCAGTCTCTTGTAAGGAAATCTAGTTGTTACCAACTGGTCAAATTTTGTCCTTCTGTCTTCTTGAGCTACGATGAAAAACTTGGCGTGTAGGTGCTGAAGTTGAACCAATCTCTCCAATCCATGTACAAGCGCGCGCGCTCTACACTATTAACGCGCACTGCTATTTTCGTTTTCTGAATAGCCTTGTTTCATTATGGTTGCAGACGAACTCAAGTCGCGCAAGCGTCTCCACGCGCTAACGGTGGCCCCAAAATCACCGCACGGAAATAAAAAAGTCGAAAAAGTTGTGAAAAACATGCGTGCAAGACGGAAATGGACCCGTTAGGGCACACATCTGGAAGCGATTTGTTTAGTTGTTTTATAACCGGCATAATTGCTGGCTACTGGAGCGAAATTGCCAGGATTGACTTGGCAAAAATGCCAAAATAGTATGTGTTTATAAGCTCAACTATATTGTTTACATTAGGCAAAAACCCTTTTGGAGAAACATTTATAAGCTCATTATATAATATTTGAAGTAACGTTTATAAAGTTGCTGTTTGCCAGCAGGGCCTTGAATTTGCCAAGAGTTAAAGGGTCTAAAACCGGTATTCGACACACTCCTCATCCGTTGATTCAAGTTCACAAACACAAGTACGTCCAGACGTTGGATGATTTTTGCGAATGCATTTTTCCAAGAAACAGTCTCGAGGTGGGGAAGGTCTTGGAAGCTGTGAAACAGAACAAAATGGCGTATGGAAAGATGCAAGCAACTGCGGAAGAACTGAACATAGACTACGACAAGTTCAACGCAATCATCAGAAGATTGAAGGATCTGGGGATTCTCACAGAAAACTATACTTTCAGTGAAGTATTCCAAAACAAAACGACGGCAATAAGCACGTTCTACGGACAGTACACAGGGAAAACGAATCCTGTTCAGAAAGCGCTAGACGACGCAAATGAATATCTCAAGACGAAAGGCTACAGTGGAAGTTTTGTACCTCGTTTTGAAACAGAAAATGAGGAGCGAAGAAAAGACTAGGGCTTATATAACAACCAAATGTGCGCTTTCTACTGGCGAAATAGAGCCGTATTCGGCTTTGAAAGAGAGTGATATTTTTGGAAGGACAGAACGAGCATGACAAGACCACCCATACGCGAGTTTTGAAGGATGATCTTGCCAAGTTGATGTCGATCAAGAAAGGCACAGGCTTCAAGAGTTTAGCTTGGGTCATTCACAATTTGCTTGAGCAGCAGCCGAAGAACATTGCCACTGTTGAAGCTGTAATGAATGGAAACGTGCCGATTGTTCTGACTGGAAGACCACTATCAGGCAAGACGTCATTTATCAAACAAAGGCTATTGCCCACACTGATAGAGAATCCCGTGCTCGTAGTAGATAGCTGGGGCGAATACAAAGAACTAAGAAACATAGGCTACGACATATACGGACTCGATTTTGCGAATTTCAGTGACCATATTAGATTTGTTCCAAACTCACAGAGCAAGGTTGCAGAAACGGAGATTGAAAGCATTTTTGCACATCTAGACATGAAGAGAAATGCGATGTCAAAATGGACCATTATAGTTGAAGAGGCTCACACCTACAAGAATGTGCCCGCATTTGCAAAATTCTTGTATGGAAGCAGACATGTCGTCAGAAAGATGATAGCTGTAACGCCACAAACAAACGCTTTTGAAGGACTTGAGGTCTTGACGGTTGATTGTAAGTAAATTTCGCAACAAAATTCGGTTCTCATGCCAAATGAAAGCTTTGCGGTCTGTTAACGAGTTGCGTTAACAGACTACGCCCATGCTAGTGCTTCTTGATTCTAGTCCATTTGTACTTGCGCCAGCTATCAAACAATTCGAACTCCGTGCGAAATAAGAAACCAAGTCTGAACAAGAGCTTCACTCGCGTGCGCTAGGTGGGCATGCTGGACATTCACCAAGCAAAGGAGTTCCGTTCTTTGTCTTGATCATAAGATCCATCATCTCACTCGAGAAGAACTTGTAAATGCTTATCATTTTATTCTTTAAATCCTTCTTCTCCTCTGTTGGATCAGCATCTGTGTGCCAAGACCATTGTTCCGATGGGTCGAGCGCCAACAGAAAATACCATTCTTCTTCAATTTTCTTCGGGGTTCGCGCAATAGGCAGAAGATTAGAGGGTGATAGTTCTGGATTTGTGGGGATGAACTGTGATGCATATTGCCTGATTCTTAGAGAATTTGGTTTGTCAAAAGGACCATATGCAAACTCCATTCGCCCGTTCTTGGGATCAATGAGACACAGAAAACCTCGACCTTTCGAGTATTCACGTACCTTCTCAAGCATTTCTTTTTTCATACCGACTCTGTCGTGAACAAACGCCCAAAGGGCATCTTCCAATGTCCTTAGTGTCAACAATTTTTCAAATATGTTTGGGTAACCAGTCTGCAAATGCTTCTCCAAGTATTCTTGGTTCTTCAGCCATTCTGCATCATTGGTCCAAGCATCTTTTGTCGACGTTCGTTTGAACCGTTGTAAGTTAGGAATAAAATCCATGGAATGCCTGGTGAGGCGTTCAGTTTCCGAGGGAGTTGCGGTGCCCCAAGAAGGATGTGCGTTAGCTTCCGATTGTTTCGTTTCTGGCCTGAAAGCTTTCTCTAAATAGCGGCTGAGCTGCCTATATCTGGTTTTATCAACCTTGCCATTGTGCTCGTAGAAAATTTCCCTGTTCTCACTCAAGATGAGCCGTCTTAGAATTCCTTTTTCGGCATGAGGAAGATTGTTCTTGTATTTTTCGACGAGGTCAGGGACAGTTTTCGTTCCTTTTTGGGACATTTTCAAGTTCATACTCCATCAATAGAGGGACAAGCACGCTTGACTCAAAAGGGGAATTACAGTCGACTTCCTATAAAGACTTGTAACAGGTTATGACGAGGCAGTCAAAATTGAAGTTCATTTTCAGCGCTAATTGGCGTGCGCCGGAGAGAGGCTAGAGACATGTCTCAACAGAAAAACAAAACTTGTGAAGAATGCGCAAGGTTCAAAATCCCTAGAAGCAGCTACTCCAAATACGACCACAGCGTCAAAGTAATAATGGACGATCTCAGCAAGCGAGTTTTTGGAACAGGGAAAGTCCATGTAGTGCTGGTTCGCAAGGACCGATGAAGAACCAATGAACGGCCCATCTAGTAACAAAATGTGCAGGTTTTGTGGCGGATTACAGCTGAACCAGGAAACAGGAAAGTGTGAAAAATGCGGCGAACTCGCGACCCCTCAGAATTACGGATACGACATCACACGCAGGAAGGACGACTCCATTCTAGTGACCGAGCTCTCTAGTTCTATTCCCATTGACATTATCCCACGAGTGAGCGAACATGCCAAAAAGAACGTAAGTAAATTGACAGGAGTCCCATATCCCGTTGTCACAGCTGAATTCGCCAGATTGAAAATCCAGGCAGAAAAGGAAGAGAACAAGCAAAAACAAGAGGAAATAGAAAAGAACGCGACTGAAAAAAAGCAAAGCCTTACACCAGAACAGAAAATCTTGGTTCAAAGATTGTTAAACGATCCAAAAATACTTGACTATGCCGTGAAGGTCGGGGCAAAAACTGTCATAGGTGAGGACAATCTTGTCGAGCAGATCTTCATATGCATAGTGAGCGGACAGACTCGATATCCTATGAGCCTTATTATAACGGGTTACTCAGGAAGCGGGAAGAACAAAAGCATAGATGCGATCCTGCCACTTTTTCCTCCTGACTGGATTTACGCGTTCACAGTTGCCACGCCAGAAGCAGTCAAATATATACCTGAATCATTCAGCGGGACTCTAATAATCTATGAGACTGGAGCTGTTCAAGGTGAACGTGGCGCTCTGGGATTAAGAGCTGTGGGCGAAGGCCAGAGCATAGAAACAATTTACCCGATGCGGGACGAAAAAACCGGAAAAATGACATTAGGCCGATCAAAAACCAAGGCAAAAAACTTCATCGCAACAGACTCTGGCCTAGCTATTCAATCCGATTTAGTTCGACGCGTCTATAGGGCCTCAACGAATGATAGCGATGATCTGACTCGTCGAGTTTGTGCCAAGAAACTGCGAGATAGTGGTCTTCCTGAGAGCCTAAAAAACAAACTGAACTTGCCAAATCAACTGCTTCCTTTCATAGAAACCGATCTTCAAAACGCACTCTCCACGCTTGATTTAGGTGCAGAAGTGATTGTTTGCCCACCGACTGGGCTCCTTGATCTGCAGAAGATGGCCCAAAAGAAGGAACAGAGAGTCGCGTTCAGAACGCTAATCGATCGAATCCTGTCTTTTATAAAGAATCTTGCATTGCTTCGACAAAACAACAGGTACCGACTAAGAGTTGACACTAACAGCTACGTGATCGCAAATGTCGAAGATCTTGAAGATGCTTTGAGAATACTGGCCAAATCAATAGCCGAAACTATCTTGCGGACCGACAGACGACAGGAAGAAGCTTTGGAAATCATGACAGCAGGACCGATGGACAAGAACGATCTCGCTCAGGCATTGGATCTTTCACCAGTTACGGCTGCAAAAATATTGAAAAATCTGGCGCGTAATGGGTACCTAAAAGAAATAACAACCACAAAACCATACAGTTATGAAGTTGTTGGCGGTCAAAATAAGCCTAGAAAGCTTGTCATTTCCGAAATTATAAGCGATTATGGGGCGTTTTACGAAAAGTGTCTCCAAAACTTCTTAGAACACACCTTGTCAAGCTTGACCAATGGTCCAAACTTCGTTCTTAGTTACCCTGAAAATAGAACCGCGGCTCCCGAAATAAAAATTGCGTGCAACCTGGCTGTACCAAGTGAAAACGCGACAGATAAGCCAGATACGAGATTTAAAGCCGAAAATCCCTGCAAAAAGCCGGTATTTAGCGAAAATACAAACGAAAAGCCGGTTTTTTGCGTTGCCAAAATACAGTCATCTTCACTGTGTCCCTGCGGCAAAACTGTCGTAGAGTATGGAGTGACTAAGCAAACAGGGGAAACGATCTCTTGCTGTCCTCAATGCTACGCGGATTTGAAGCTCCAATTCAATAGCGCGACTTGGATTGAAGAAGGGATTTCCACCCAAGGCGAGCCTTCTGCGTAGCTTGATCAGAATGACCTTAGCGACGCGCGTCAACAGTACGTCTCGAGGGAACTGCGTTGAAATCTTGGATGCTCGAACGGCATGGTTGAAGAAAAAGGCATCTTTCGCGACTATCAGAGTTCAGATCTGAAGAGCGGTGCACCTAGATCAAGAAACTTGAGAAAACCAAACGCGCAGTCTCAATCTGCTGAACAATCATGTCCGCAATGCGGTTCAGCGAGACTCTACCGAGACGGTCTCAGATATGTGTCTCAGGGCAAACCTATTCAGAGATGGCTTTGCAGAGACTGTGGTTTTCGTTTCACGGAAAAAGCAGCCTTCCCGAAGAAGAAACAAGTGAAGAGAATAAATAGCCCTGACTTCACAACCTCGAGTTGTCGAGTATGCGAGCTCTTGACAGAAGACTCGAAAAACTTGACAGAAATACCCCGACAAGAAACGGCCTCGCGGGAGGGCACAAAAACATCGCCGGCATCAATGCAGATCCTAGATTATGCTTGGCAACTGAAGAAGCAAGGTCTTGCAGAATCTACCATCAGACAGCGAGTATATCGACTTAAGCATCTTGTCAGAAAAGGCGCAAATCTCATGGACCCTGACAGCGTGTTAACAGTCTTAGCAACGAATAATTGGAGCGAATCAAACAAACAAATTTTCATAGTAGCCTATCAAAGTTTCGCGCTTACCTACAATCTTCATTGGAAGAAACCAAAGACCCGGGTTGAACGCAAGATTCCATTCATTCCTTCAGAGGAATTGATCGATCAACTTATCGCAGGCTGCGGAAAGAAAATGGCCACATTCCTACAGACTCTAAAAGACACTGGCGCGAGAACAGCCGAAGCAACCAAGATAAAATGGAGCGAAATCGACGAAAATCAATGCACCATAAGAATAAACAGTCCTGTAAAAGGAAGCTACGCAAGAATAGTGAAAGTCTCACCAAAAACAATCGCCATGATTAACAACCTACCAAGAACGACCGAATATGTCTTCAACAGTACACCTCAAAACATGCGAAACAACTTTGACAAGCAACGACACAGACTAGTCCGAACCCTTCAGAACCCTAAACTTCGAGAGATTCACATGCACACTTTCAGACACTGGAAAGCAACTATGGAATATCACAAAACCAAGAACATCAAATTCGTCCAAAACATTCTCGGCCACAAAAAACTTGAAAACACAGACATATACACTCATCTGATAAACTTTGAAAGCGACGAATGGCATGCAGCACACGCTAGAAATCTGGAAGAGGAAAATAGATTAATAGAAGCAGGCTTTGAATATGTCCGCTACAGCCAAAAAGACGAAGTAGCAATCTATCGCAAACGAAAGT
>Ga0315284_10004219_pt1 | contig 20434 bp, 29 predicted proteins | sample YL17G09_16_MG_FD_203696 | JGI IMG/M metagenome (GOLD analysis project Ga0315284, IMG submission 203696) | Sediment microbial communities from Yellowstone Lake, YNP, Wyoming, USA - YL17G09_16 | ecosystem: Environmental > Aquatic > Freshwater > Lake > Sediment | place: USA: Wyoming | collected...
TCGTACGCCTACACCGGGCTGACAGTGGTCCCTCTCATCCTGTTCGCGTTCTGAGGCCCGCCGACATCTCACCGATCCTCTGCGGCAGCCGGTCGAACCAGCTCCCCACGCGAAAAGCGCCAAGCCCCATGACCTGGCGCGAACATGCAGATCTCCGCAATGACAACTGCAATCAGAACTCGTCGAGATGGTTGAACTCCGCATCTTCCAGCCACTCTTGGGGTTGACGCACGAAGTCAACCATTCCTTCCATAAGGGCGACGTGTCCCTTCTCCTCGGCAATGATCGCCGAAAGCGCAATCTTTTCCTTGGAGTCGGTGGTCTTCTTGAGTGTCTTAGTGTAGAACTCAACCGATTTCTGCTCCATAAGAGCAGCCTTCTGATAGGCGCCCTCCGCAGACTTCACCTTGGAGCAGTCACGCACGTCTTCGGCGATGCTCTCGAAGGCCTTCTTTGCCTCGGCAATGGCCTTTGAACGCGCCGCAGCAGGTGCACGCGCGCCCTTCTGCAGTGCGTCGAACATTTCGTAGTGGCGCTGTTCTTCGGAAGCGAGCTGCTTGAACACACCGGCAAGCTCCGGGATGTTCGTCTCTTTGGACATCTCGGTGTAGTGCTGTTTGCCCTCAAGCTCCATTTTCTTCGCAACTTCCCACACATCTCTCATTACATCCTCCTTCGGGTGATCCGATATCTTAATGTGTCAATGTTCTTCTTGTCCTCGCCGACAGACATCTGGTTGGTTCCGGCCGCTACGCCGCCGCTCCACCAGCCTTTGCCCGCATCGCTGCCTCAACGCCCTTGCTGTAGTCGGTGGGCACTGTCACCATGCGCGCAGAGAGGTCCTTGTCCAACATCACCAGGGCAGGCTTGGAGTCGCCAATCATCTTGAGCTGAGCAATGATGTCTGTGTCGTTCTGCTCTTCCTCAACCTGCTCGTTCACATACCACTGGAGAAACACCTGGGTGGCGTGGTCCTTCTCGGCAACCGCAAGGTCGGAGAGATCGTTGATGCACTTGGTGATGAACTGCTCGTGCGTGTAGGTCTGCTCGAACATGTCAAGCGGCGATGCCCACGATGCAGGCGGCTGTTTGATGGTGCCGACCAGAGCAACTCCGCCCTTCTTCTGGATGTATTCGAAGAGCTTCATGGCATGGAGCATCTCCTCGTGATACTGCACCATGAACCAGTTGGCGAAGCCCTTGAGCCCCGTGTTGGTGGCATGGGATGACATGGCCATGTAGAGATAGGCCGAGTACACTTCGTTGTTCACCTGACCGTTGAGCGCGGTCTCAATTTTCTTGCTCAGCATGGGGAATCCCCTTTCTTCATGTTGTTCTACACTATGCACAAAATCCGTCACCGAAAACGCAACAAATGTGCCAGAGCGGTATTCGGTCTGTCTGGGCCGGAAACCCAATATAAATCGGGTCGTGTCCAGGTTCACCAATACAGGCGTGTCTTTGTTCGCCGGGCAGTCGTGCGAAGGTGTCTGCCGGGGAGATTCACGGCAACGACAGTCAGACACTCGCCCACCGCATCATCACTTCGCGCAGCTTCCCAAGATCGACCTCTCGCGTGTGCAGCGGATCGCTGCGTCGATGGTAAGCACACACCTGTTCCTCAAACGAAGGTTTCTGGTGCTCGTACACCACCCCAAGGGCGAATCGGTCCCGCTCAATGGCCCGCGCGAATGCGGCCGCCCGATCGGAGGAATCGTGGGATTGGTCAAGGTAATAGCTGTGCTCCTTGAACCACCTGAACGTATTCACCTTGTTGTAGGTCACGCACGGCTGCAGAATGTCAACCAGCGCGTACCCTTTGTGAAGAATCGCGCGTTTGACGATCTCTTTGGTCTGCTCCACATCTCCGGCAAACGCCCTCGCCACGAAGGATGCATCTTGCGCAACAGCCACGGCAATCGGATTCACCGGTTCGGAGATGACACCGTCGATCTGGATGGGTGTCTTGAATCCAAGCTGACTGGTGGGCGAGGCCTGTCCCTTGGTGAGACCGTAGACCATGTTCGTATGCACCAGATGGGCAACGTCGGGGTTGCGGCGGATGGCGTGCAGAAAGTGATTGCCACCCTCGCCGTACATGTCGCCGTCGCCGCCCTCGGCTATCACCGTCAGAGAGGGATTGGATGCCTTGACCCCGGTGGCAGCCGGGAGCGCCCGACCGTGCAGGCCGTTGAACATGTTCGTGCGGAAATAGTGCGGCGTCTTGGGTGCTTGACCAATGCCACTCACCACGACGACGTTCTGTGGCGTCAACGAGAGGTCTGCCAGTGCCTGCTTGAGCATCTCCAGGATCTTGAAGTTACCGCATCCCGGACACCAGGCAATGTCGTCGTTGTGCTTGTCAAACGGATTTGTGGTCATGGGTTCCATCTCTTCTCCGGCGGTACTCCCCCGCTCCCTCCGACAACCACCACCTCGACACTCGTCCAGCGGTGCACAAGTCCCGCCACTGGGGACGGGGTGTGCCTCAGCCGCAGCCTCGCCGACACGTCACGAGAGCTCGCGCATGAGCCCGGCAACGACTTCCTCAACCGCAAAGGGCATGCCGCTGTACTTCAGCAGCCTGCGCGTGATATCGACGTTGGCGTGCAGCTTGAGCAACCGGGCTAACTGCGCGGTCGCGTTGTTCTCCACGATCACCGTTCTCTTGGCGCAGGAGATCAGCCCAAGTGCTGATGGGTGCACCGGGTACACCTGCGAGAAGTGCAGCATGGCCGTGTCGCTGCGGCCCAGCTCGTCAAGACTCTCTTTGACAACATGGTAGGTGCTGCCCCAGCATACGACCAGGTTCTCGTACGCCTCCGGCCCCACCAGCGTGGGGGGAAGCACCTCCGCCATCAATGACGCTGCCTTGCGCAGCCGCTTCTCAACCATGGCACTGCGCACGTCCATGCTCTCGGTAATGTACCCGGCCTCGGTGTGCTCGTCGCTATCCACCGCTACAATGCCGTCACCCCAACCAGGAATGGCGCGCGGCGAGATTCCGCTGGGGGTGATTGCGTACCGCACGTAGTCGGACTTCGATGCAACCACGTACTGCTTAACCGGATCGGCTGACAGATCGAACGCGGGGGTCTGCGCATGGGAGTCGAGGAAGCTCTGATCGCCGAGGATGATTGCCGGAACCTGATACTTGTCTGCAACGACAAACGCAGTGCGGGCAAGGTCGAATGCCTGCTGCAGCGTTCCGGGCGCATAGATGGCGCGAGGGAAGTCACCGTGTCCCGCGTACACGGCCAATTCCAAATCGCCCTGTTCCGTGCGCGTGGGCAACCCGGTTGCCGGCCCGGGGCGCTGGCCAACGAGTACCACCACCGGCGTCTCGATCATCCCGGCAAGGCTCATACCCTCGCACATGAGCGAGAACCCCCCGCCGGCCGTGGTCACCAATGCCCGACCGCCCGCGTACCACGAACCCAGTGCCATGTTGATGGCAGCGATTTCGTCTTCAACCTGCTCCACCACCATGTCGAAGTCGTGCGCGTGACTGGCCATGGACTGCAGGACCCCGGTGCCGGGCGACATGGGATAGGCACACACGAAGTTACATCCTCCGGCAATCGCGCCGAGTGCAACGGCCTCTGATCCGTCCAGTACCAGATCATCCGGGCTCCCACCGCGCGATGGGGACACGATCTTCGCGCCCACAGTGTCTCTGAGTCGTACACCCTCGCCGGCACCACGTTGCGCAGCATCCAGATTCCTCTGGAGCACCTCGGGCTCCTTACGGCTAAATCGAGCCGTCAGGTAAGCACTGAGCAGTTCGGGCTCGACGCGCAACAGAGAGAGCACAACCGCAACAGCCACCGTATTGGCGAAGAGCTTCCCTCCTGCCTCCACGGCAATGCGCGTGAATCCCACGTCCTCTATGCGCGGATCGTCGCCGGCGACACTCTTCTCGCCAATGACAACGGTCTCTGGACAAATGCGACCGGACAGATGTTTGAGCGCCCCACCGCTCAGCGGAATCAGCAGATCGATTCGATTGACAAAACAGTTAACAGGCCGCGAAGAAACGCGGACCTCCGTGGAGTTTGTTCCCCCACGTATGCGCGACATGAACTCGCCGGTTGAGTACACGTAGAACCCGGCACTCTTGAGCACATGGATAAGCGCGTGCTCAATTGTCTGCACGCCCTGCCCGGCCTCGCCGGCGAGCACAATGCTCAAGTCTCGGTGCTCAGTGGACTTCACTGCGTCTGCCGTCCTTCCGGGATGCCATCCCACGTTTTGGCACGATTCGTTGCCGCCTCAATATAGTACGTGAGACGTCGACGTGGCATTGCGCGGTTGCCGGGAAGCACCGGCGATGGTATGCGACGCGGCCCGTTGATCGAGGGTGTGGTGAGTCAGATCTTCGAGTACTTCGCTTCCTGAGAACCGCAGGTGCGGCGTGCAGTCCCTCTGGCCGGTCCGAGCGCCCATCCCGCCTGAGGCATCTCGACCCTCCGAAGATGCGTCGCCCTGTCGGGTGTTGCGTGCAGTATTTTTGTCGCATCGGGAACGCTCGCCAAGCACCTCTCAGGCGCTCGACCCCTGCACCAGACACTCGCCACGCAAGGAGCATTGCCATGCCCGAGCGCGTCCATACGCCATCCGGTCTCGTCCGAGGAATCTTCCTGACCACGGTCATCTGCGCCGCCGCATACCTGGTCATGACCGGAGTGGCCATCGCTCTATTTCCCGGCGGGACCTACCACGACCCGCTCTCGCACGGCTACTCGTGGACGCGCAACTTCTTCAGCGACCTTGGCCGATCCCATGCCTATGGCGACGGCGACATAACCGCAAGTCGCTGGCTCTTCTCGCTGTCGTTGACCATGGTGGGGCTGATCTTCCTGCCCTTTGGCGTGGCGTGGCGTTCGGTTCTCCAGGCGAAGACGGCAACTCGCGTGGCATCATTGACAGGAACGATAGGCGCGGTGACTGCCGGGATCTCCTACGTAGTCATCGCCTGGACCCCGTGGGATCTGTACCTCCATATCCACACCAATGCGGTGTACTGCGGGTTCGGCGGCCTGCTGCTCATGTCTCTGAGCTTCGGCGTGGCCATGGCACTGACTGCCGGTTACCCGCGCAGTGGAGCCGTGGTGATGCTGGCACTTGCGGCAGCCGCACTTGGATACCTCTACCTTCTCTTCTTCGGGCCGTCGTACAAGACGCCCACCGGACTCACCATCCAGGTGATCGGGCAGAAATTCATTGTGGCGTCGCAGGTGGTGGTCATACTTTTCGAAGCGGCCTTGGCTTTGCGGATGGCAAAGAGCGGTCGGTAGTGCCCGCATATCACCCCTGATCGGAGCACACATGCCAACACCTCGACCCGACGCTCACGTCTGGATCACTCGCAGCCGAGACATCCGACTCTCCGCAATCATCCACAACCCCGGCGCCCGCAAGCTCGTCATTCTCTGCCACGGATTCACCGGTGACAAGCAGGAGCCCGCGCGTCTCTTCGTCACCACGGCCCGCGCACTCGCCGCAGCCGGGTTCAGCGCACTCCGCTTCGACTTCATGGGCAGCGGCGACTCGTCCGGCGAATTCTGCGACATGTCGCCCAACACCGAGATCGCCGACCTCAAGGCGGTCCTCACCTGGGCGCGTCGGAGATACCCGCACATCGGGGTGCTGGGACTCAGCATGGGCGGCGCGGTATCGATCTGCACGCTCGCTCAACTGGGAGATTCCGCGGGCGTCGACGCGTTGCTCACCTGGTCGTCAGTGCCGGGCTTCGGTTTCTGGAATTCCCCACCCGTAAAACCGATCACACCCGCAGACGTCAACCCCACCACCGTTGGGCCAGGCTTCTACACCGACCGCCCCGAATGCGAAGTGCCGGAATCGTACTGCTCGCTTGACATGCCGAAGTTGCAGATTCAGGGTGACCAGGACCTTCCCGGATTCCGCGAGGAGTTTGCGCGGTTCTTCCCCAAGGCGCCGGGCACAAAGAAGCACGTGGTGATTCCCGGGGCTGACCACGTGTTCTCCACGTGGAAGCACCGGGAACGCGTGATCGGACTGTCGGTGGAGTGGTTTCGGCGGTATGTTGGTTGAGGCTGCCCCGGGTTCGGTGAGGTCCTCACTCAGGAGCACGGTCCGGGGGACCGTGGCACACGCAGACTGCCGATCGATGGGCGCCGTCTCGGGAGCCGTGGCACATGCGACTTGCCGATGCCGTTCTTTTGCGACGGGCAGAAAACTATTGGTAAGTCAGCTCTGCCGTTGCACAGAAGTCGTCAAAAGCAATGGCTTGTTCGGCTGCGCTGCTGTGCCGGACATCCATAAATCGGGGCCGGCGGCGTCAGTGTCCGTCACCCCACGTGACGTCATGCGATTGAGTGCCGGGCTAGGCGACTTTCCTCTTGTGAAGTCCGAGTGGTTCCATGCGGTAGTCAAGAACATGCGGCTCTTTCTCGAGAACATCGAGAAGTACCTTTGTTGACCCGGTCGGTCTTCGTTTACCTTGTTCCCATTGCCGAATTGACGAGGGGCTGACATTCAGTAGATTGGCAAAGACGGTCTGGCTTACCCGAGTCTTCCGTCGGATTGTCCTGATTCTGTGAGGGTCAATTCGAGGCGGCAGCATTTTGATGCCCAATTCACGCAGTTCCCTGGCAGTGAATGAGGTGCCGAAGCCAGCACCAACCATGTCCAGTACCGATTCTGAGATGGCTTTCTTAATCCTGTTGCGCATTGGGGTCCTCCAGTTTGATCAGTATTCCAGTGGTTTCAGCGTGTTCGATTTGTGGCTGTGACAAGGCAAGATAGTCCTTGCTGAGTGTCTTGAAGGCATCCAGTTCTTTCGAGGAGACGTTGTCTCTTTCGTTCTTCGAAAATCCATAGAGGAAGATCAACCTCACGTCTCTGGAATGTGCCAGCAATGTTCTGAATCCTGAACTCTTCCCCTGCGACTGTCTTGCGATTCTGATCTTGTACAGATTGCCGCCGAGGTTCACCGACGAAAGCCCTTTTTCAAAGTCCTTGGATGCGTTCAGGAGAGCCGCGTCCGGCACGTCATTCTTCTTCGCCCATTTGGCGAAGTGCTTCGTCTTATAGCGTTTCATACCAATAATATATCACAATGTGATAGAGTCTGCAACAGTGAACCGTATCCGAGCGTCCGTGTCTTCGGAGACCGCGCCGAGGAGTCCGACGGGTCGATCCCGGCCAACCCCTGCACCACACGCCACTGCGTGGTGTCCCAGGTGGAGGCGTCGGATTCCCAGAAGAACTCCTTGCCCAGCATGTGGCTGGCCTTGTGCCGGGAGCCGGGTTTGGCAGAGCTGGACATTGCGGCTGAGATGACGATCAGGATGGTGAGCACGACGGGCGTCAGGCGCATGGTGGTCCTAAGGAGGTGGTGAAAGTGCAGGTGCCTCTACCCGAACAGGTCAGCGCCAACATCCAGGCCCACCATCAGCGCGATGTCCAGTTCCTGGATCCGGTGAGGCGCAATCGATCCGACGAAGTTGGTGAGCGCTGACTTCGGAAGGCTCACCAACTCATCACAGTGGATGCTGCTGTCATGCTTCAGTCCTTCGTCAACGCCAACCAGCACTTGAGTAGATAGACCGTCGTGTGTGGAATAAACAGGGGCACAGATTACCGTGGAGAAGCGCGAGTCGATGAGAACCTGACGGCTCACGACAACAAATACCCGAGACTTTCGGGGGTCGAGACGCGAGGGGTTCGCAACCCGGTAGAATTCGCCGCGTCTCATACCGAGGTCTGATACCTGAGCACGTCCGCAGCCTCCCGGTTGAGCCGGTTGGACCTGCGGTTGATGATCTGAAGATCGTCGGCATTGCGGCGTTGCCGGCGCAGATGCTCGACAAACCGCTTCACCGCAGTTTCGATAAATTCTGAGCGATTAGACCGGGGTCCGGAGAGCGCGTCCACGTCCCTGAGGACTTCTTCGGAGATTGTGACGGAGGTCTTGGTTTTCATACTACTAATATACTACCAAGGTGGTATGAGTGCAAGGTATCAGTTCTCACATTCCAGCGAGCCTTCCGCCGCGCGATGGACGCATCGCCAATCGACCATCTCATTGCGTTTCGGATCCGCAGGGCAACGGAGCTTCTGCGTGACAGAAGATTGGGCGTAAGCGAAGTGGGATTTCGCTGCGGGTTCGACGACAGCAACTGCTTCTCGCGACAGTTTCGGAAGGTGATGGGGGTGAATCCGCGCGGGTTTCGGGTGTCGATTGGGGCAGCGCGGTAGACGTACCGGTATGCGCTGCTTCGATGGGCAAGCCGACTGCGCATCCGTCAAGCTCACAGGGGCAGCTCTGCGTCACCATGGGGTGGAGTGCAGTGCGGTGCAGCGATCTCCGGCGTGCGATCCTCGCGACACTCCGCAACTTCCCACTCCCTCGTCATATTCTCGAAACCGATGGAGTATGTAGGCCAGTCGTGGAGGGTCTCAGGATCGAAATCTGCGCCATTGGGCCACTGCACAGTGCCGGTCTCGGCATCGATGGTGACCTGCGCGAAAAAGGCCGGTTCGCGCAATGGACCGTACAACGCACCATGCAGGATGGCCTCGAAATCGATAGTACGGACCTCACCATCGCTGAACGCGATGCGCATCGAGTGCGGGCCGACGATCTGGAAAGTGGAGACTCTGAAGACACGATGGTTCATAGTTCTCTCGGATCCGCGTTCACGCCAGCGGAGCTATTTTGCCTGGTAGACGACCGTTCTGCAGGCTGTGCCAGTCTTGCAGAAGCTCCTGGCGGTGAATCTCAGCCCACGCCTCTACCATGCGTCGTTGACGCAGCGGTAGGTCTCCCGTGACAGGACCGATTGGCTCGATCGTGTACACAGCGGAATGCTCCTGGTAGTACACGTGGAAATGTGGCTCGTTGTGTTGCACATTGGGTTCGGCGAACATGCGGACTATGATTCCGAAGAATCGGGAGATCTCGGGCATTTGGTAATAATATACCATCCATCGTAACTGCCCAGGTCCTCGATGCTCGTTGTTCGCGCCAAGGAGATTCTCGCCCAGGATGAGAAAACCCGAAGAGCGAACTACGCCAGAACCTGCTACCTGTGCGAGTCCAACGAGGTCGTACGAGTCCCGGTCACGTGGAAGGTGATTGCTCTGGGGGTGTTGACGCTGGGCATGTACTTTCCCGCATTCTTCAGGCACTACAAATGCAACAAGTGCGGGAAGCGACTCTCGCACTTCAGCATGTCGTAGGATGCCACGCCTCCTGCAGAAGCAACCCCCGGTAACATGTGGCGCAGTTATTGCTTTTCCAGCGCATCAGGCTGGGGAGGTCAAGGCCGTGCACCGCTGCCCGACCTATATGCCTGATACCCTGAGTAAGGAGGATGTATGTCCAGGATCGCGATGGCTGCATGCGTGATGCTGAGTATCACCAGTCTGGGACGCGCGGATGGCGAAACTACGGTCGACTACTGGCCTTCTACAACAAGAACGACAGGAAGGCGGAGAATATGCAGATGCTGCTGGTCAAGCTCGAGGGGGACGGTGAAAGGGAAGAAGTAGTGCACACCGAGGGATCGCTGCGGACGGGCGACTTCTCAGACCTGATTAGACTATTTGTCAGCAACTACTACGTTTCTTGCGTAGACCTGTGGTGAGCCTGTCGAACCATGTTTCGCACCTTTCACCAGTGTGTCCGGATTCTGACTGGCCTCTGGCGTCTGGACTCTGGCCTCTCCGCCTCCGGCGGCTTAGAGTATCTGCTCCATGCCGGATTCCCCTGACGTAGAGGATCACAGGGCTTTCGCACCCTTTCTCGCGAGCCGCATAGTATGCCTTGTCCGCATTCGGGCTCGCCGCGAGGACAGTGTGGTCCTCAAAGCTCTGCATGGCGACGTATTTCCCCGCAAATTCATTGGTCTTTAGAAGTACATTTGGCATGGCCGCTGTCGCTCCTCCCGCAGGAATATGCATGGTCCTGGGCCGTGAGACAATCGGGGATTTCTTCTCCGAGAGAAATGCGCAGTTCGGAACGGAGACACTTTGTGCACTTTGGCACCCCGGTGGGCGCCCCCAGGCGATGCGCGAGCACACACCGACGCACGGGCCGTCAGAAATACGCCTTGCGTCGCGGGGGCGCAAGCAGGTAGCGCGCGCAGGCCAGAACGTCGTATGGCAGGCCGAAGGCTCGGTGTGCGGGAGCGGCCTCTCCGCGAGGAACCGGATCTCCCTCGATGTCAATACCAAACAGGTTCTCAACCACCTCGATGTCGCCGCGCACCAAATCGCCGAGGAGGTCTTCGAGGTGGTCGGATGCGCGTTCTCCGAAATACGAGAAGCGTTGCCACACTACGTTGACATAGTCGGCGCCGCACTCGCGCACATTGGTTACCGCAGCCCGCAGCAGTTCTTCCCCGTCAAATACGTTGTAGCTGACGCCGAGACCCTTGACCATGGTGTACACTCCTCATCTCCTGGCCGTGGTTCCGACCGGGTGCGCGCCGTTTGAGCGCGGATTCCTGGTGACGGTCTTCGTATCGTGTGAGTATCTTCAGCGCGAAGAGCAGGGGGAAATCGCACCCCCGTACTTTCACTCGTGGCAGACAGAACAGTTCATCGCCCGGTCGCGATCGGCCTCGGCGCGTGGTGACTGCAGCGCGGAAACCAGCACTGCGAACCGCGTGGGCAGCGCGCGAGTCCCAGTTGCCGTGCGGATAGCTGAACTGGGTGACAGGTGTCCCCAGCACGGCCTCGAGGTCGCTCTTGCATCCGTCAATTTCTTCGTTGAGCCGGTAGTCGCCGGTCTGCGTAAGTCGGGCGTGTGTTTGCGTATGGGCCCCTACCTCCAGGCCCATCGATGCCCATTCGCGCAATTGGTCCCGACTCATGAGAGGTTTCTTGACATTGAGCCTGGCTGCGTCCCACTGGTTGAAGCTTCCCATGTGCTGGCTCACGGCATAGCAGGTGGCAGTGCACCCGTGCTTCTTGAGAATTGGCGCGGCGTACAGGAAGTTGTCGAGGCAGCCATCGTCGAGGGTGATGACCGCTATTCGTCCGACTCTCTCTCCCGTCAGATACGGCATGGCCTCAGTCATGGAAACCGGCCTTCGGCCGCATGCCTTCAGAAATCGCACATGGCGCTCGAAGCGCCACGGCGAAACGTAGAGACCCCGATGACGCGCGCCGTCAGAGGGTTTGCCGATGTTGTGGTACATGAATGGGAACAACGTTCATCGTGCTGCTGCCTGCGGCCTCAACCGCTGAGTCTCCTGGAGGTCCACGGTGGTTGAGTCCATGTACTCCGTTGAGTTGCGGGCCTGGTGACCATCCAACAGTCCGTCCGTCAACCCCGACCGCGCGCGCCCGGGATTGCCGTCCAGACTGCCCTGGCCCCCTCCATTGACCTGACTACTTTACTGCCGGCGCTGGAGCTGCATCCTTGATCGAAATCAGCTTGAGCGTCTGACCGTCGTGCTCCACGGTCACGTCAACCTTGAGCGTGCTCTTGGCATTCTTCAGAAACGCATGCACCTTCTCGTTGCTGGCCTTGTCAAACGCCATGATCTTTCCGTCGCTGGTGTAGAGTTCGTACCCGCTGGCAGCGCACGCGGGTATGAGAGCGCAGTCTTTGGTGTGAGTCGGCACAAAGGTGGCCAGACTGTCTTTGTTCGCATCAGCGCAATGCTTGTCGATGATGGTGCCGGTCATCTTCATTGTTGTGGCCTTCGGTGAAGTGGCGGCAAATGCGGTGGCGGTGCAGACAACCAAACCGAGAATTGTGCTGGTAAGTGCCTTCATGATAGGTCTCCGTCTGTTGGGTGTTGTTGACTTCAGGTTACCAATTGTTAACTGCTCAAGCATGGTACTGGCTTCTCATGTGTCAGGAGAATGACACGGCGGATCTCTGGCGGCGCGCCGACGGAACGCGGGCGGCACGATGGCTGCCGAAGCTGCGCGAAAATGCGCGCGGTCATTCGTCAGGCATCGGCGATACCGAAAAGAGGGGCGAGCGAGCCTCCGCGCGGCTGTCGGGATCGACCGTTCCCCGAGTATGGAGACGAGCGTGGCTCGCACGCTTGCCCGCTGCCCGCACGGCTCTCTCTCTCGCCCCGTGATGCAGCATTTACAGCACCGCCTTGTACGCAGGATAGAACGTCTTGCTCACAAAACCCGCAAACTTCGTTTGCGCATTCGGCGATTTCGATTTGATCTTCGTTGAGGTGACCTCTCCCCGACTGATCGCGTGCGACAGTTCGACAAGCGACGCCGCCATGTTTCGCGACATTCCCATGGCAGCCATGCTCGTAATGGCATCGTCGTCGCCCGACTGGACGTATGACAATTTGGGGATACCGATCTTCTTCCCGATTGTGAGCGCGGCCTGGCGGTATGACAACTGCTGACCGAAGAGATCCATGATGGTATGTCCCTTGAAGTTGCGCTTGGCCAGAAGCGCCGCTGCTTGATGGCCGATATCTTGCGCCGCAACCATGAGGATCGGGGCGTCGGGATCGGCAGTACCCGCAATCATTCCGCCGCTCTTGATGAGCCCGGCCTGCGTGAGCAGGTTCTCGTAGAAGTAGCCGGCGCGCAGAAAGATCATGTCGACCTCTTTGAGGGCATCGAGCGTCTTCTCTGTGTCGTGGAGACCGAGGACTGGTCCGGTGCCGGATTCGCGCTCGGCTCCAAGACTTGAAAGAAGCACCACTTTCTTTACGCGAGCGTCGCGGATGGCTGTGACCAGCGCCGCAGTCATCACGCCGTAGTAGGCACGCACATCGGGGACGTCCATCTTTGGCGGAATAAGTGCGTAGACGGCGTCCGCCCCGGCAAACGCTTTGGTGAGGAAGGCGGCATCCGACTGGTCGCCCACGAGGGCTTGAGCGCCCTTGTCCGCGAAGGGTCTGAGCCGATTCTCGGTTCGTCCGATGCAGCGGACGGTCTCATGCGCTTCCAGCAGCGCGCTCGCAGCACTCGACCCGGTCTTTCCTGTTGCTCCGGTGATGACGACCATGGAAATCTCCCTTTGCTGAATGGTGTAGGTGTCGCGACCGGCCGCGCGCTGGTCACGACGGGGTCAGAACCGGGATGAGAAGGCACGGTTGGAGAAGCAGGTGCAATCCAATGTCGACCATCTGCTGAGACCGGTGATTGAGAAGCTCAAGCAGAACGGCACTCAGACCTTCGAACGATACGCCTTGCTTCTGGAGGCCAACCTCAACGAAATCACTTCGAGTTTCGGCAGCGACATTTCATCCAGGATGCTCAGCCTCACCCAGAAGGAGATTGACATATGCAATATGATCAAGAACGGGTTCGGCTCAAAGCAGATCTCCGAGGCGCTGCACATTTCGATACGAACGATTGAGACTCATAGAAACAGCATCCGAAAGAAGCTTGACATCTCGGGCAAGGACACCAACTTAGCGACGTACCTGAAGTTTCTGAAGTAGGGTCCGCCTGGGGTGCTCGCCTTGTCATGTCCGCCGAAGAGGCTGCTGTCGTATTGGTGGCTCTCCAGTCATCGAATGCCCGTAGTGATTCTGGCGTTGTCGCTCACTTCAGACGGCTCTGTGAGAGACCGAACAAGAACGCGAAACGCAGATAACTTGCCAGGGCTCCGGCGTTCCCTTGATGGCCGTGAACACCCACCTCGCTGCGGTTCGCGGCGTACCAACGTGCCGCAATTGCAGCCCAGAGAAGCAGCTCGAGCGTGGTTTCCGCGACCACGATTCGCATAGTCGGCCCCGGTGGGCTTGCTTTGGGCACCATGGAAGGCTATTTTCACCTTCGCCCCGGTTGGGTCACCAGGCGGTCGATACAGCCCGCCACCGATGATTTTTCTCAGCGAAGTGGAAGTTACCCGTGTTGTTCAGGACTGGACACGACAGGATTCCGAGCCTGAGAGGCATGATACAAGTCGCCAAAGGGGATACCCATTAGTACCAAGGAATTTGATACACCGATCGAAGAGGGCATGATGACCGATTTCATTACCGGTCATCCTGTCAGAGAATCGGAGAAGGAACGCGTTCGACAGGAAGTCGCGCGCCAGCTCATCTTCGAATATCAGATCGCACCCGAATCGATGCGGGCCGACTTTCCCGTGAAGGTGGAAGGGAAACGCAAGCGCGTTGACATTGCCATTTTTGAGGCAGGCAAGGAACACGAGATCGAGTTCCTTCGCAGAGCCGTGATTTGCAGGCCGTTCCCCAAAGTTGGCAAAAAATCGGTTGTCAAGATTCGTGACTTCGCGCAGGCAGAGAAGGATCTCGACGAGTTACGGGAGATGCTGGTCGCCTCCGTCGGGTGCGAGTGGGGCCTGTGGACCAATGGCCTGGAACGCTTCTTTCTCCATAAAGAGAAGAAGCGGTTTGAGGACAAGTTCACTCCGTATGGTGACTGGCCAATGGCCGATGGCACCATGAGCACGCCCGACATGCACGCTGAAACGTACGTGCGCCCAGGCGAGGAGAATGCTCTCCGACGCGCGTTTCAGCGTTGTCACAACTTCATTCACGGCAACGAGGGCATGCCCAAGGACGCCGCGTTTTGGCAGTTTCTCTACCTTATCTTCGCCAAGATGCACGATGAACGTGCCAACAAGGGCAAGGACCGGAGATTCTTCGCGTTCGCCAACGAGCCATTCACCGAAGAGGGGCGGATGAAAATCCGGGCGCGGATTAGCGAACTCTTCAAGGCCATGAAGAAGCATTACAGCGTCTTCCGCGAGAATGATGAGTTGACCCTGTCAGACCGCGCCTTGGCATACATGGTGATGGAACTGTCGAGGTACAACTTCTCTCGCTCAGATGTGGACGCGAAGGGCGCTGCGTACCAGGAAATTGTCGGTGCCAACCTGCGGGGCGACCGAGGGCAGTACTTCACTCCCCGACGGGCTGTCGACCTCGTCGTTCGCATTCTTGATCCGAAGGAAAAGGAGAAGGTCCTTGACCCTGCGTGCGGGACGGGCGGTTTCCTTGTCGCCAATCTGGCACACCAGCTCAGAAGATTTCGCGCAGAGTACAAACGCGAATTGAGTGACACCACTCAGGACAGTATTCTCGACCGCCTGCACGACTACGCAAGCAAGTACATGTTCGGCGCGGATTTCGATCCCTTCCTGGTTCGGGCGAGCACCATGAATGTGCTGATGGCGGCGAACACCGAGGGACACATCTTCCATATGGATTCCCTCGCCTTCCCGAGGGGACACTTGCAGGGCGTGGAACCAGCCAAGAATAGCATTCGGTTTGGGTCTATCGACGTGCTGATGACGAACCCTCCATTCGGGTCAGAGATCCCCATCACGGAAGAATCCATACTTCAGAATCACCAGTTGGCCCGCAGATGGAGCAAGACCGATTCTGGCGAGTGGGCTGAGCTTCCCGCGCTCCAGAACGCGGTTGCGCCCGAGATCCTTTTCATCGAGCAATCGCTTCGCTGGCTGCGACCTGGCGGCAGAATGGGTATTGTGCTCCCGAACGGAATTCTCGGTAACCCGGGCGATGAGTACATCCGCAGATGGATACTGCGAGAGTGCTGGGTGCTCGCCTGCGTTGAGGTTCCTGTGGTGGCCTTCATAGTTGAGGCCAATGTGGGCATTCTCACAAGTCTGCTGTTCCTCAAGAAGAAAACCGAGACAGAGAAGGATGCTGACGCGCAAGGTCGCCTGAAGGAGTATCCGATCTTCATGGCTGTTGCCGAGAAGGCGGGCGTTGACCGTCGCGGGAATACTCTCAACAAGAGGAATCCCGATGGCACCGAGAAACTGGTGACCAAGGAGATAACCGAACGAGTGAAGACGAACGGTTCGATCATCACCAGAACTCGAAAAATAATCGCGCCGGTACTCGACGACGACTTCCCAGCAATTGGTGACGCATATGAGGAATTCCGCAAGAAGAATCCGGAGCCGGGCGCATGATTACTCGCATCGAAGCCTTCCGCTACCGTTGTTTCGAGCGGCTCGACGTCGCCCTTGACGGGTACACCGTGCTCGTCGGCAGAAACGGTGCCGGAAAATCCACATTGGTTGACATTCCTGTCCTGCTGGGAGAGATGCTGCAGAACCAGAGCGCGCATGCCGCGTTCTTTGGGCCAACTCCCAGCCACGCGAGACCCCGCGCAGATGGTGCACTGGATCTGGTTTTCAACCGAACAGGATCATGGTTCGCGCTCGCGATCGAGGCCGCTCTTCCCGATGACATTCGTGCTAAGGCCGGTGCCGGCAACGTGCGGTATGAGATTGCCTTTGCTGTCGACGAAAGCGCTCTCGCTCTTTCTCAAGAGGCGTTGATCCTATTTGATGATCGCAGCCGTCTGAAGGATCTTCCCACCGGGCTCTGGTCGACCAGCCTCAATGAGACTGAGGTTGGAGCGCGCGTGATCCTTCGACGAGAGGCCGGTGGACGCACCGAGCTCAGGCGAGAGCCAAGACTTCGGGGCCCCAAGCCGGGCTTTGTTGTGTCTGAATGCGCGCCGGAAGCTCCGGCGCTGTCGTTCGTTCCACAGGATACCGACAACTATCCAGCGTGCAACTGGATGCGTGGTCTGCTTCGCCGCGAGTGCATAGTGTATCAACCGAATCTCAACGAACTTCGCAAGGCACAGCCATCCCCCGGAGCTACCTTCCGAGTTGCTCCAGACGCAAGCACGCTGGCCTGGTCTGTCTTGGCATTTGCCAAGGAGGACGAGCGCGGATACAAGGAATGGAACCAGCACCTGCAGAGTGTTCTGCCCAATTTCGACTATGCCGACGCCAAACAACGCGAGGATGACAAGTTCGCGTACAGCCGCGTCCACTATCGCAACGGGCTCATCGTGCCCGGCCACGGTCTCTCGGATGGCACACTCTCGCTCCTGGCATTGACCGTGCTGCCCTACCTGCCGAACATCCCCCGGATCCTCGCCATCGAGGAACCAGAGAATGGCATACATCCCAAAGCCATTGAGGCGGTTCTTGAGATGCTGCAGGCCATTGAGGGTGGCGACGTCTGGGTGACGTCACATTCACCCATTGTAGTTGCTGTAACGCCGCTCAAGCATCTTCTTTGCTTAAGCGTTGACAAGAACGGAAGTGTGATCGCTGTGCCGGGCACGAAACACCCGCTTCTCGTTGCTTGGCAGGGGACCCCCGACTTGGGTACGCTCCATAGCGCAGGGGTGTTGTGATGAGGCCGATTGTCTTTCATCTTGCCGACAATGCCATGGTCGTGGGACTCAAGGGGTTCTTCGGCCGAGACAATTGGCACCATGCGCTTCGGTGCGCACGGTTTGACATCGAGCCAACGAGCGAACAGGACTTCTTCAAGGTTCCAGGCCGGAACGATCAGTCACTCTGGAAGTCGGCACATGAATATCTCAGGCCTTTCCAGCGGGTATATGAACGCGCCGTTGTGATCATTGACGAATCTTTCGATCCGTCGCCCGGCGCTCAGAGAATCCGAGCCGACGTCAAGGCCAACATGCTCAGCGTCGGCTGGGAAGAGGATAGGTTTGCCGTGGTGGTCATCGAGCCAATGCTCGAATCATGGCTCTGGATGGAGAACGACAACGTGGCCAAGGCTTTCGGGGTCGATGACTACACTGCCCTCCGCGACACGCTCATTGCTGAAGGATTGTGGGATCCCGGCCAGCCCAAGCCAAAGGCAACCGAACTCAAACGTGCTCTCATTCGTGCGACGAAGATGGGCGGAAAGAAGAGCGGACGGATCGCGTTCAGCAACGTGTTTGAGAAGGTCTCTTCCAGGGCACTTGACAATTGCACTGAGCCCGGTTTCAGATTGCTGCGCACGAAACTGCAGGAATGGTTCCCTCAGCAGACGGGGATGCAAGCGCAATGAAGATCGGGACCATACAGAGCTCGTGGATGAAGGAATACGGGTATCGGCTGGATTGCTCGCCGTATTTGGGTGGAGCTCTGGAGATGAAGGTGCTGCTGGGGAAGTTGACGGTGCGGAAGGACAAGCTGCATACGCTCACGGCGGGGCGCGATGGGGGGATCTACAATGGTCCGAAGTTCTCTCGGACCTTCGTCGACTCGCCCGAGTATGGTGTTCCATTCATGGGTGGCAGCTCAATGCTTTCTGCGGATCTCACCGAGCGGCCGTTGCTTAGCAGGCGACAAGCAGGAACTCGAATGCTGAGGCATCTCGAGCTGAAACCGGGAATGACACTGATTTCTTGCTCCGGGAGGACTATCGGCAAGACTGTCTACGCTCGCCGTGGCATGGCTGGCATGTGGTCTTCTCAGCACATATTGAAGGTGGTACCGAATCCGGAGCGAGTCCTCTCCGGCTACCTCTACGCATTTCTGAGTAGCAGGTACGGGATTCCACTGACTATCTCAGGGACCTACGGCTCTATAATCAAGTCGATTGGTCCAGAACACATCGCCGACCTCCCCGTTCCACGCTTCGGGGAGAAGATTGAGCGGAAGATCCATGAATTGGTCGAGGAAGCTGCCGAGCTGCGGACGAAGGCAGCCACCGAGATCAACGATACAACACGTGATCTCTGCGAATTCCTCCGCCTTCCGGTTGCGGTGAAGAAAGACGTGCGTGGATTCGGCGTGGGTTCTGTCAGTTCGGGGACTCTGAACTGTCGCCTCGACGCCACATATCACTCTCCGGCGGCCCTTGACGCCGACGAAGCCCTCCGCAACTGTTCCGTTCCCGTTCGTCGCCTCTCCGATCCCGGCGTGGCCAAACGGCTCTTCAAACCGCCATTGTTCAAGCGGCTCTGGGTCGATGACACTCGCGAAGGCGTTCAATTTATTAGCGGCAACGACGCGTACGGATACGAAGCAGACAACGTTCGCTACGTCAGCTACCGAACCCCTGACTTCGCGGAATTCATCGTGCATGAGGGATGGGTGATCTTCCAGGCGGCGGGACAGATCCATGGTTTGTTTGCCAGGCCTCTGTTCGTTCGCGGCTGGCTCAATGGCCTATTCGTGGCTGATGATATGTACAGAATCGTGCCGAACGACCCAATCGACGGTGCCTACCTATTTTCGTTCCTTCGAACCGAAGTCGGGCAGGTCCTCGTGAAGCGACAGTCAGCCGGCAACAGTATTCCTCGCGTGTGGGATCCGCAGATGAACCAACTCCTTGTGCCGTGGCCAGACAGGAAGGCCCGTTGTCAATTTGGGGGGCGCATCGTGGCTGCCCATGAAGACATGGAACGAGCTCTACGAAGCGAACTGCGCGCCGTCAAGCTGGTTGAGGACACGATCACAAATCCGAGTTAGAGCATGGCCCAAATCCACCCCATCGGCCAGCCCGCCAACGACCCCGAGCGCAAGGCGATCGCCTATCTTCGCGACCATCTCTCGGCTGACTATCGTGTCATCCACAACTTCGAACTGCGCGGCGACAACTCCCAGTGGTACGAGATCGATCTCGCCATCGTTGCCCCACACGCCGTGTACTTGGTAGATGTCAAGTCCACCTATGGGGAGATCTACGTTGCCGGCGGCAAGTGGCACCCCGAGGGTCGAACTCCTTTCCTCTCGCCGCTTGCCAAACTACGGCATCACACCCGTTAACTGCATGGTCTTCTTTCCGCGGCCGCAAACGGCCCGCACGCAGACTTGCGCAACGTCTGGGTCGAGGCTGTAGTTCTCCTCACAGCGCCGAACGCGGTTCTGCGCGATCCGGAGGGACGCGACCGCAATCACGTGCGGCATCTGGACAAATGCGACCAGTTCTTCTCCGACGCAACGCTGTTGCCTGCTCGAACTCATCCTTCGGCCCGAACTACCCCGCACATCGGCCACATCATGTCAACGATCACCGGCAAGGCCCGGCCGCAGCAGGGCCTGCCCTTGTTGGGTCGTTCGTGGCAGTGTGAGGAACGGCTGAGTGGAAATGAAATCCTCGGCATCCGATTCGAGCCCGACCGCACCTCTTGACTACATGAACCTGGAAACGGGCACGTTGTTGAACGGCAAGTACCAGGTCCAGATGAAGCTCGGAAAAGGCGGATTCGGCTGCGTCTACAAAGTCATTGACGTCTTAGGGGATGTGACCAGAGCACTCAAAATCGTGACTGCGGACCGTGGCTCGACCTCTGAGCGCATGAAGCAGGAGTACCGCACTCTGGGCAACCTGCCCGATCACCCGTCGGTGGTTCGCGTCTATGATGGTGCATTTCTCGATGGCGACCGGACACCCATTCTCGTGATGGAATTCGTGGAGGGCGCTAACGTTGAAGAGTTGATAAAAGAGAAGAAGATCTCGCTGACTGAGGTCCTGAAGATGGGTTCTGGTGTGGCGGACGGTCTTGCGCACATCCATCGGCACAATGTGACCCACGGCGATATTAGCCTCGTCAGAAGAATTCGTGGGTGAATTTCGGCACCGGAAGCGCTCCGAGCTTGTGATATAGGGCGTATTCGAGCGTTTCGTATTGACGGAAGCCATATGATCTTTTGATAGTGAGTTTGGCGGTG
>Ga0315284_10004220_pt1 | contig 20433 bp, 24 predicted proteins | sample YL17G09_16_MG_FD_203696 | JGI IMG/M metagenome (GOLD analysis project Ga0315284, IMG submission 203696) | Sediment microbial communities from Yellowstone Lake, YNP, Wyoming, USA - YL17G09_16 | ecosystem: Environmental > Aquatic > Freshwater > Lake > Sediment | place: USA: Wyoming | collected...
TTTAACAACCTTCAGCGCGAGCTGGCATATGAGGAGGGTCGTGTGGCGCGCCGCGCCCGTGGTGAGCAAGTCTCTCCTCGCCTGAAGAAGACGCTCAAGACTACGCCTGAGAGAGTTCTCAAACTGCGCGCCAACCTTGCCTCCTCTCAGATGAAGCTCAACTCGGCTGCCACGAGAAAGCTTGCGTCGGTTGCAAAGAAGACTTCCACGAAGCAAAAGGCGAACAACAATGCTGCCGCACTGGAAGCCTATATGGCGGCCCGCGCGGAAAAAAAGAAGGCTGAATCGGGCGCTGCCTCTGCCTCTTCTCGTAGCAATGAGTAAGTCCCTACAAAGACGGCGACGCCGTTTCTTTTAGTTTCACAATGAATTCCCGAATCGCTTGTAGATTCTTTTCCACGGAGCAACCAGGCTCGGTGGAGAGGGTTAGAACGGGAATGGTCGTATTCTCAATCCACTTCTTGTGTTGATGATCCAGTGCATCCAGATAGTCGAGATGAATCCGATCTTCGCCTTGACGATTACGAATCTGGATACGATCCTTTGAAGTGGCGGAACTCGTAGATAGATAGATGATCCCATGTACGGGATGTTGTTTGCTAAAGATGGAGAACCAAGTATCATAGAGCTCCCATTCCAGCGGATCCATGTCGCCCGCATCACGGAGCATTTCCGCAAAGACATATTTATCGGTTAGCACGGAGCGCTCGGTCAGAATAATGTGCGGCCCCTTCACGGAGCGATCCAGACGCTGGACCGCTTCCTGAATGTTTTTGAGGCGAGTGAGAATGGCGCAGTTTTGAAAGGTATAGGCCCAACGCTTTTTATCTTCATAGAACAACTCCAATAAGTTCTTTCCAGCCGCATTGTGAAGAGCCGTCCATTGCCCCACAGGTTCATCGACCACATGGAGATCGGGAAGAGCCTTACGGATCTCCGCCAACAGAGTGGATTTGCCTGCGCCAATGTTACCATCGAGAGAAAGGATCAAGTGTGACATAATGGACTGTCTTATCCATCCAATGGGGAACCTACGTTGTCAATTTTTATCCCATTTAAATTCAATCCCGAGATCAGAACGAATGGCACTCTATTTAAGTACCGTCGAAGATGCATATGGGCCCATTTTAACGGCTCACTGGGAGAAAAAGGAAGACCCACAGCATTATGATTATCTTACCTCACAATTTGTGAATCCGAATCCGAAACGACACATTTTGGGTCTTGTAGGTGGAAATGAGGCCAGTTTGATTAAAGGCAACATGGTCGATTTGGAGTCCGATTTGCGCGGCATCAACATCCCGAACACCTTTTGCCCGTGGAAACAGTATCAGCCTCCGCCGAAGCATCAAACCGAGATTGTCCGAGACAACACCAAGATCTCCCTCAAGATTGATGTGCAGAAGGCAAACCTACCGGCCTATCAAATGATTGCCTACCCTGCAGTGGTTGCACCGTTTCCCATTAAGAACGAAGTATGTGTCACTCCCGAGAAGTATTAAATACTTTAGAATCTGTTATCTTTTTCCTCGCTATTTTATTAAACATAGCTAATAAGAAGAATGTCGTGCTATACTACACAGCAGGCTCTAACACGCTTGCGAAATGATCCCTTTCACCAAGTGGATGATATGAGAATTACATCGTATGCCGCCCGCTATTATTTAAATCCGCCCGCTGCCAACTGCCCGACCACCTTTCCCGTCAATGCAACAACTCGTCTTCAAAAGAGTGGAAATTCATGGGTGGAGGGAGAATGGAAAACGGATGTAGAGTCTGATTTGAAGGGTATTGATCGCCTGGGTACCAAGATTCGTTGCGATAATGTCCAATACAATCCTGATACGAATGCCTTTACCAATCGTGGTCTTAAAAATGCGAAGGATGAAAATGTGCCGCAGACATTTGCCCGCCTGGTGGATCCCCCCTGCACCCTTCGCGCCACGGGCTGGAATCGCTGGCAGCCTCTCTTCCATAATCCCCAGGAGACCTTTGAGACACCGTTTGACTTCTTTATTCCGTCTCGTGATCTCGATAAGGATAAATACAATACGCATCGCATGAAATCTTGCTTTACACCACGGGATCAGCCACCTATTTCTGAGCTCGGGCATGAAAATGACATGTATCCTCGCTACCCTTCTATCCAGACTTAAATCACATGATTGTATGCATGTTATATATATGGTATGCAGGCAATACTAGATTTGATACAATGCAGTGTGTCCTGTTGTTCATGCTTCTTTACACCAAGGGAACCGATTCGAATTCTAATTAGATCCGCTGATAAACCGTTACTAACTCACTCCTCTTCTTCGGGCGTGAGTAACCACATTTGATGCTCTTTCATTTTCGCCATTTTCAAATGACCTTTTACCCAATTAAAATGTACTAGTACGGCGGTCTTTTTTAATTGATCCACATTTTCATAAAACATTTTTCCATTTGGATATCGCTCCAATGGAAGAGCGTTCATTTTACATTCTGGCTTGACATATTGATTAAAATAAGTCTGATCGTTGTTATCAAAAGCACATGTCTCATATTTCTTCTGCCCTTTCTCGGATACACAATCATATAATTGGCATAGTCGGTCGCTGGATTTGATATACAAATAACCCGTGCACATATTTTTGGTATTTCCATTTTGCAAAGAATCATTTTGAACCCAGACATCATAGGTGGTATCTTGTTGCCATGCTGTCAAATCATGAAGCGGATTGGATCGAAAAACAATGTCACCATCCACCAATAAGACATTTGTGTGAAGAGACAGAATCCGATAAATGAGCTCCAATTTCAAATAACAGATTCGATCATATCCCTTGGTATTCCAGGGGCAAAATGTGCCTAACTCATTCTCCTCCACGCAATATACCTGATATCCTCTCTTTCGAAGAATGGCCGCACCCTTCGTATCCAGACACACCAGTAGTACTTTTTTATCCAATCCAAAAGGTTCGAGACTCTTTAGCATGTTAAGAGTGTATAAGAGATATCCCCGATTGGTGACGGTGGTGATTACTGTTTGACTTACCGTCTGACCAATAAGGCATGGAAGAAGATGATCCGCCGTTAAAGAAATCGACATAGCCTATTCTATTGAATTTTATTTATGCTCCGTTTTCAACAGGGCATCGGTCCTCTCATTTTGAAATTTGGTCTTTCAGAGATCGGGTCGTCTTTTACAAAAAATTTAAAGGTAGAAACTGGTAGTATGGAAATCGCTGCCCTGTCAGGACTTCTTGGATTAGGATGGGTGGTCTCACGAGCCGGTCAGAAAAAATCATCTGCCCCACCAACCCTATCAGCCTCTCAATCAATGGCCCAAAATGTAGCCTCTTCAAGAGTTCTCCCCCCTGCTAACCGCGAACAGCCCCTTCTTCGCGAAGGTTTCATGCCTGCCGCAAGAGGTCTAAACTCGGACCCTCTTACTGTCGCCCCAAAAGGCGCAGCTGCCACGGGTTTTGGCCCCGAACTCGATATGATGTATCAAATGCCGAATGGTCAGACCTATCCATCGGAGCCCAGTACTGGGCCATACGGTACGGCACTTGGTTATTCCTCTAATAAGCCGCCTTACGCCCCAGGATATACTCCGGGCACGAGACCAGCCCCTTCTCCCATTGATTCTAATGTTCCCATGATGGAATATCGTTCCGATAATACGGAAAGCAGCCCCACATACATTGATAGTGATTATGTTGTTAGCCCACTATCGGGTCAAACCATTCCATCCACCGAGTTTAAGCATAACAATATGCAGCCCTTCTTTGGTGGGCGTATCAAACAAAATATGGCACCTCAGGCGAATGTCAGTGTGCTCGATGCCTACAATGGAAATGGATCCACACAAATGAAAAAGCGTGAAGTCGAAAATATGTTCGAGACCAGCCGCGCTCCCTATGGAAATCCTTATGGCATGGAGGATAATACCGAATTCTTTCAGTCTCGCATCACAAGTCAGGCACCCATTGCCCGAAATGGAGAGCGCCCCTTTGAACCCACCAAAGTCGGCTCAGGAATCGGCGAGAAGTTCGGATTTGCAGGCAAGGGTGGATATCAACAGCTGGAAATCAATGAAATCATGCGCCCCAAGGACACTAATGATCTCCGTGTCATCTCTAATCCCAAGGAAACCTATGATACACCGATGGTTCCTGGTGGTCACTTCATCGGTGTAAGCGCAGAGGTCAGCGATGTCGGTGAAGTTCGCAAATACAAGCCCGATACCTTCTACATTGATGAAACGGGTGAGCGCTTCTTTGTCACAAACGGAGAGCTCATCAAAGAGACCGTGCGTTCCACACAGGTTCTCCCTCACACCACGCGTCCAGAGACCTCCGTCGAATATGAGGGTGTGGCGTCTTCGCAGGACTTCGGAGAGAGCTATGTCACGGGTTCGTACCGCATGCCGATGTCGCAGCAATATGGCGGCGCAGGTTACCGCAATGCGGACATGACAACCTACTATACGAAAGACATGGGGGCAAATGAGGCTGATTATGGTAAATCCTCCATTGAGATTCGCCCCAATGAGCGCAATGAGACCTCGGAGCGTGTGATGGCACTAAACGCAGTCCCTGCCGAGAACGGCATGGTCATTGCACACTACACAGATGATGCCCGCCCCACACGCCGCGCGGAAACCACGGGTAACATTCGCATGACGGGCACACCGATCACCTATGCCGAGCGCGCCCCTGCGATTACTGTATGGGATCCGAAGGATATTGCTCGTACCACCGTCAAGGAATCTACCATTTATCTGGACCGCCCTGGTATCATGGCGGCGGGCTCGGCGCCGAATCGCCTGAAGGTCTATGACCCTGATGATATTGCAAGACCGACGCAGAAGTCTCAGCTGTCGAACAATCTGGCATGGACGGGACCGGGTGGCAATGGTGCATGGAACGATGTCATGGATCCGAGCTTTGCGTACAATATGCGCACCAATCCAAACAAGGAGCAGATTGCTCGCGGCCGCAAACCAATCGCTGGTGCAGGCAGTTCGGCCACCTTCAATGGCGATCCAGGCCGTCAGGTTTCAAAGAAGCTGGATGCGGACTACATCAACGACCGCGCTCTCGCTATCAATCGCTCACTGGATATCACGCCAGGCGTGGGCGATATAGGTCGTGTGGAGTATCGTGTTCCCCTCAAACTGGATGTCAGCCGTGAGCGCAACACCTATAGCGCGGTGGAGGCCGTCGATAACAATCCACTTATGCAGAGTCTTCGCAAGAATGCAGAGATTGATGAGGTGGCAATCCGTGAATATCGCCAGTACCTTTCCGCGCAGGCATAAATTATTCGATTCTAATAAAGGGAATGTCTTGCCCTACATCTCATCGATTTTCTAATGGATTTCGAGTCATTTATCAAGAATCTTCGCAGTCCATTCCAGTTAGCAGTATTCATGTCTTTTGCGATGTTGGCTCCATCTTTGAAACAGATGGTATACGTGGTGCCTCGCATTTGGTAGAACATATGTGTTTTAAAGGAACAGAGACCATTCGAGAGGCGAGAAACCTTCTCGTTCAGTATAATAAAATTGGAGCGGATTTCAATGCCTACACAGAAAAGAGATATACAACTTATCATATTAATTGTGATGATGCCCATGTTCCTATGTGTTTGAAATTGATGTCCGATATGATATTGCATTCTGTATTTTCCAAAAAGGAATTCTACAAAGAGCAGAAGGTCGTGATTGAGGAACAGATTCGTGGGCAGGACAGTCATATCAATATTCTATCGGATGACATGGATGCAATTTATTATAAGGGCAGCCCCTATGCGAATCCGATCGATCACATTTCATATCACCCTACGCCCACGCATTTATCCTATGAGGATATTTTCAAATGGTACAAATGGTTTTATCATCCCTCCAACATGGTATGTAGCATTGTAAGTAATTTGTCATTTGCGAAGGTTATTTCGATGTTGAAAAAGACCGCATTTATGGACCCACCACCGAAAGAATGCCCCCAACTTCCATTTGCTTTTCCCACACCAACCCTATCATTGGCGCCGATCAGTTCAGGAAAGGCGAATATCCGATACATTCAGAAAAAGGGTGTAGCAGCAACCATTTTGGCGATTGGATTTCGCACTTGTAGCGTTAAGTCTCCTGATAAATATCCGCTGATGGTCTTGCAGCAAATCCTGAATGGATTTAGTGGAAGATTATTTACAGCACTTCGTACTAAGCGTGGATTAACTTATTCTTCTGTATGCAATGTGGAATTCAATGAACATGCGGGGTATCTTCAGATTCGGGTCTTAACGGATCCAAAAAGACTCATACAAGAGGATTGTAATGGAGTTCTACCCGTTCTTGTTCATATGATAGAGGAACTCCAACGAAAGGGAGTTACAGCAGAGGAAGTGCGTCATGCAAAGGGAGGTCTGAAAGGTTCTTATTTGTTAAATTTACAGTCAATCGATGCGATTGCGAGCTATAATGGTTCGCAGATCATTCTTACCAATCAGCCTCCGAAAGTTCCCTTTCAAGAAGTGTATGAAACTTATTTGGCGAAGGTGACGAAGGCGGAGATTGATCACGTCATTCAAACTTATTTGTGTAAAGAGAATTTGCTGGTGGGAATCTTGTATGATCATGCTGTCCCGAAAAAGAAGATCGAGGAGATTGTGGATCGTGTGGAATAATCTGCGGATATAGAAATATGGATGGACTAACTTCCATTGCAGGTGGATGGGATTCAACACCAGGATGGTTCCATACTATTATATATAGTGGGGCAGGTATTGTGGTTGGAGGAGCAATAGGTTTGATTGTATGCGCTAAAACAGAGTCTTGTAAAAGTAGATTTCCTAACTTATTTAAAAAAGATTCAGAAAATGGTTCTGCAAATGCTTCTCCAAAACCAATAAATACATCTGCAAATTCAGCAAATCAATCTCCAAAACCAGTTGTAACCTCATCTACACTTGTGAATCAAAAGTCCAACGCATCAACTACACAGGGTGGAAAACGCCGAACTCGCCGATCCCGTCCGCGTCGTGGCACACGAAGAGTTTAAACAACTTCATCCATACATGAGTAAATGGAGAACAATCCAGAGGAACCAACTGTTGTACCTGTCAAAGAGGAACCAACTACTCCAAGCTCATTGGCTTATATGAAGGGATGGTGGGGGGACTATCATCAATTTGTGGCAGGTGCGGTGTTTGGCGTCTCCGCGATTCTATTGGGATCCTTCCTTCGGTCCCGTCGCAATTAATTGTGAGGGTAGAATAGAATGGCAAAACGCAAGTGTGGAACAAGAAAGCGCCGATCGGGTGGGGCAGAATCTATTGATCCGGCACCAGTCTCGGCCATTACGGCGGAGGGACATCAGCCGAGCAATAAGATCATGGAGTGGGCGACAACAGCGGGTATTCCCGCGCCGCTCAATATGCAGAATGTGGCGCATGGTGGTAAGCGTAACACGCGTAGAATGCGTCGTGGAAAGCGAAGCATGAAGCGTAGTCGTAAGCATCGTGGAAAGCGTAGTCGTAAGCATCGTGGAGGAACTTGTGGTCCATGTGGATTTCGCCCATAAAACAAGAAGGTAGATCTTCTATATCCAGTATAATATACTAAATATAGAATATATATAGAATGACAGATATAGTATATGTCCTAGGTGCAGTGGTGGCAACGGGGGGTGTAATCATATTGGGTAATATAGTTCGTAAAATATGGAATGGAGAGTCATATCAACCTGAGGCTGCCAAGTTTGTGGCAGAAAATAAAGCAAGTCGTGTAGCTACACAGATACAAAAGTCTGATATTGTAGGTGGTCGGCGAATAACACGGCGTACACGGCATAAAAAGAATTATAGCAGAAAAGGTCGTTGATATAATTTGAATATAATAAACATACATAATCAGTAGTTCTGAAGGTGATTTTTTTGCATATCTACAGGAGGCCACAAACGAAGAACATAAACCCTCCCATCGATGAATTGTTAAACGGGGCATGGACTCTACTCCCATTATTCTAACCGGCCCTCCTGGATGCGGAAAAAGCCACTGGATTCAGAAATACGCCGAACAAATCAACAAACAACTCTTTGTCTGCCCCTGCCGAAAAGATCGTACTCTTCGTGACGGTCGCCAGAAGCTTCACATTTGGGCGCGCCGCACCGAACCCGCCATTTTGTGGCTCGAAGGTGCCGATGATTTAACGCCCGAAGCACAAGCCTTTCTCCGCCGCATTTTGGAGACGCACGCCTCGGATGTACTTTTCATTTTGGAGTGTCGCGATGCCGGCCGCCTTCAAGAGCCTATTCGATCGCGATGCAAAATTAAGAAGATCCCTCCTCCCTCCTGGCCGGATCTGGAGACCTATCTCTCCTCCTTTCATGGCGTGAGTGCATCAGATATCAAGGAGTATCTTGAACCCAATGAGTATTCCTATCGCCGTGCCATACAATGTACCATGCTTCAACTTCACTATCCTGAAACATGGAAGACAACCCTTGCACATCGTCGGCAAGAACGAAGCGAATTATCCACCCTTTCGGCCGATCAGCTGATCTCTTATATTCAGCGTGGATATCATCCCGATACCTTTATTCATTCTCTGTTGTCTGATGAGCGCATTCTAAAAGACTACGGTGCCTGTATGGAACGGGCAGGGTCGTTATGGGCATTTTTGGGGAGTGCATTGCATCGTCGTACCCATGCGTTCGATAAGGTCGCTACAACAACGCCAAAGGAAGAAGAATGAATCGTGATTCCGTGCTATCTGTCTACTCGGATGCGCGAACAGAGTACACTAAACAGCTATGTGTCTTCTTGGTTCCCGCTTATTTTCAATTCTTTGTTGATTTGTTGGAGAAAGCCAAGCAGGCCATGGTCAATGAGCCAAAGAAGGGACTCTGGCAATTCCAGAATTATTTGAACGACATTCATGACTGGAATATGGAGCGTGTGAATCAAGAAATTCATATTATTCATACCAATTCGGGATGTGACTACTTGGAGGATCTTCTTACGGCGGTTTTCATTGCCCATACGAAAGTGCTAACGGCCATTCGTCTGTCCTCCCACCAGAAAAAGGTGGAGATCAACATTCCTAAAGTAGAACATTTTCTCTTCAAGGTTCTGTGCGAGACATCGAAATTGCTGTGGAGTTCCACTTATCTCTTTCGTGATGGTATTTCGGGTATCGAGAAGCAGCAGAACTATCGAAACATTGAGACGATTCTAAACGATGGCGTTTTGCAGGCCGTGCGCAGCATGGTCCCCGTCAAGTCCATTTTGAAGGATTTTGTGAATCAGGATGTTACAGAGGAGGATAGTGATGATGAGCCCGAAAAGAAGGATGAGCTAACTGTTCCTCCAGCTGTTAGCATTACGGCAGAGGAGCCAAAGAAGGAGGAGCCAAAGGAAGAGCTGCCTGTTGTACCCGTTATGGCACCCGTTGAAGAGAAACCGACAGAGCAACAGACCATTATCATTGATGATAAGCCTACCGTTCGTTTCGGGCAATTTGATGCAGTATTTGATTCGGATCACCCACATGATTCCGATATGATTTATGATCCGAAGGAGGGCGAAGAAGAAGATGCTAACGAAAAAGATGCTCCGGTTCTTGAAATCATGGAAGAGGGTGGATCCTCTCTTATGGATGGGGTTGATTTCGATGTACTAGATGCAAAGAATGAAGAAATGGGTTCGGATGACTATGAGGTGTTGTCATAGGCGCGATTACGAAGTGTGCGTGGATACAAAGTATGCGCGGTTGCAAGGCGTGTGTTTTTCTCACACGGACTGAATAATGATGCCGTCGTGGTTCCCATGGATACTGGTGGGCGGAATTGTCTTTATTCTTCTGAGCTATGTTGGCGCAAAATACAAGGACAAAGAGTATCGTAACATTCAATTTCTGCAGGATTTTATCAGCGGCGCGATTCTGATTGCTTTTACGGGTGTTCTAGTCCCCGATGTCTTTCCAAAAGTGGAGCTCCCCTCCATGATATCATATCTATCAAGTGAATTAGTCGATGATCAAGATTTACAAGTGGGACCACCCCGCCTAGCGGGTCGATAAATTAAATGATAGTCAGGGATAGAGATGCCAACGACGATCTATGATTCATCATTGATTACGAAGCGTCGTCAAATGAAAGCCGAATCCGGCAACTTTATTAATCGCATTCAGAACCCTATTCAGCCTAATACAGGATATGCACCAGCCCTTGGAATCTGGGATCAGTCCATCATCAATGATGTAAAGAATGGTCAAATGAAGTATTACCGCAAAGGTATGGGAGGTTGCACGACGGTCAGCAATGGTTGCCCTTGTGAGCCCCTCCCCGCTTCAGATAATGCATGCTGCGGTACCAATTAATTGTACAATCATTTGTATATGATAGAAATACGAATTACTATCATATACAAGTTAGCCGCTGTTAGACGCTGTTAGACACCAAGTGAATAAATCGTTTCCTCCGTCACACCCGTCCATATGAAGTTCTGAAACACGGCATGCGGAAGTTGCTCTTTTGGCACGGCTCGATGAACATCTTGCGCAATACGGATATAGAGTTCAAATCCCTCATATTTCTCTTCTCCATGGCGATCCTCATAGATGGTCTGGCCCGCATCATTTACCGTCCAGCTCCACAGTAAATTATAGAGCGGCGACTTCGTTTCATACACCTTCCAGGAATCCTCTTGGCTCAGAATGGCGACATTTTTTCCTTTCTTCTTCGAGGGCGGATCAAGAAAGAGACCATCGATAAGACTGACCGAGAGGCGGCACAGATCAAAGGAGGGATTGGGGACCACTTTCGGTTTATGGTGATCGAAGAAGGGCCCGAAATTATATTGATCTCCCGCATCCTGATCCGGCCAGTGATCATCCGATACCCAGAGATGCTTTCCCAATCGAAAAATGGAGCGACCAAAATCAATGATCGTGAAAATCTTTCCATAGGTCGGCACTTTCCACATGGTTCCATCCTTCTTTTTGTAAAATAAGAAGGCCTTGTCCGTTTTTCTCCACAAAATATTATTGGAGTGGAGATCATTGTGAGTGAAACAAATGGAGCTCTGAAGAAAAGTTAGTACGGAAATGACTTGAAACAGCCAGGCGATCCATCTCGCTTCCCATGCGGCGCTGCCGCGTTTGCACCCATCGATTTCATCCTCATCCAGCAAATCATCCATGACACCCTCTTGCGCCTCTTGTGCGATCAAAATGATTGGCATGTTTGGAATCTCGAGGCAAATGTCAAAATTACCATCCATCGAATCTGAGCCAGACTCTGAGCCAGATCCAGACTCTGAACCGGATTGAGACTCTGATAGGGACTCCGCGTCAGACGGAACATCAAAATCAGAATCCTCGGCTGTTTGTTTCAGGATTTTTTTATTGATCTCAAAAATATCCGATCCATTCTCCGCCTCTTCTTCGATGTTATCAAAGGTGATCGATTCCACGGATTCGATGTCGCTCTGATCCAGGGGATCCACGAACGAAATCGGCTCCAGCTCCGAATCCGAATCCGAATCTTCAAAGGGTGATGTCGTAATTTCCTTGTAGAGTTCATCAAGTGCCTCTTTATCATCCATGTTCTGATGCAAGAGGGTCAGACGAGCACTATGTGACTGCATGCCTTTCCAGAACCAACGGCATTGGCGATAACTGTCATATTCATTCGAAATATTGAACTGATAGATCTTACTGATCCCCGTAAAGGTTCCATACGAAAGCACACAATGCGGCGTGAGATCAAGTTCGCGAAAGCGGCTCAGTACAAAATTGGCGACGGCATCCACATAGGCCTGATTGTTGTGACTGTGAAGTTTAAGAAGAGTGTTCTTCCATGTCTTTTCACTTTGAGGAAGAAGCGGATGCTCGGGGCATACATATTTCTCCTTGATCATATCGATCGGGTTGAGAAGGTGGACTACTTTGGTAAAGACCTCGCAATCTTCAGTTTGATCGGGTTGATCATAGACGGCCCGTTTGGCCTTCCAGTGTTTGGGGCGATCTTGTGAGATCCATTCCTGAATTTGGTACTTGGTGGGAAGCTCCATGTTCTTGTGAGAGAGGGCTGATTCAGGGATGGTAAAGAGATCAAGTGCAGGAAAATAGCGTTGCAAGTGAGTGTAATGAGAAAAAGAGGAACGGTCATTTTCCGATAGTTCATGCGCTCGACAGGGATCACGCTGAATTCCTTTCAGAATGGATCTCATCTCATTCCTTCGTAGACTTCTCAACCGGGCCCACAAGCGCACCATGCGAAAAGGTATCACTGTATAGTCGGACCAGCTCGCCCTTACCGATGGAATTCTGTCGAGCGGTATCCTGACTGACCGTATAGTTCAGTGATTGAAATCGATCGCGTAGAACTGTCCGATCAATTCGCGAGGAGATCCAGTGCCAACTTTTAGGACATAAGTGCTCTAACCCCGTCTCTACGATTTCACCACATGCTCCTCCATAGGCTCGAATGGCAAAGTCTGCACCGATAGGTGGTGTTGGCTGACCTCTTTTATCGGCGGGACCCAATCCCATGAACTCCCAGTCGGGATGCGTCGTTGGTAATTTGATAAAAGGACGAGCATGAAACTTTCTCTCCCAGATTTGAAAGCAGCATTTAGCTGCCATCGGAGGATCAAAGGAACAGGGCTCCGAAGGGATATCTTCATCCCAGGTCAAGTGAAGGGAGCGGGGTAGTTTATTATGAACACTGATGCGGCGAAAAGTGCGTGGAACAATGAGGGCGATAACATCCGCCCATTGCGCGGCGTGTTGAAAGAACCGGATGGCAAGAGAGCATATTCGACCAAAGGGAGGATTACCAATCACCAAAATGGGAGCATCCATGTCAGGTGGGATATACTCAAAGAAATCCTGCCGAATGATATCGGGATGCTGTGGGGAAAGATCCATCCCTATGCGTTTTTCAGTGGGTATTTGTGTAAGAAAGCTGCCATTACCTGCACTAGGTTCGACTACTAATCCCCAGTTAGACCAGCGATAACGATTGCCCACATGCTGGATACATTGTTTTGCAATAGCGGGAATGGTATAGAATTGATCAAGGCCTGCTTCTCGCACACCAGTAGCCATTGTATTTGATGTCAGATGATATAAACCAATCTTCAAATTTTACGATGAAACGCGTGTACAACATTCATGACAAAAAAGGGTTGTTGTACTAGAATTATCATGGCGTCACAAGGGGGTCTCAATGTCAATCTCCGGAAGTTTGTCATGAAATCCATTCCACAAGATGCCGTCGCAGTCTTTATTGGTCGTCGTCGTACTGGTAAGTCAACTATTGTTCGTGATTTGCTATTTCATCATCAAGATATGCCAATGGGTTGTGTTATTTCAGGAACAGAAGAGTCAAACGGTTTCTTTAAAAAGATTGTGCCACCCATGTTTATTCATGGCGAGTACAACCCCGTCATTTTGGCGAACTTTGTGAAGCGCCAGAAATTGGTCATGCAGCGTATTCAGCAAGATGAGGGCAAGGGTATCAAATCAAATATTGATCCCCGTGCCTTTATGATTTTAGATGATTGTATGTATGATGATTCATGGACGCACGATAAGAATATTAAATATTTATTTATGAACGGACGATGGCTCAAGGTCTTCTTCCTTATTACCATGCAGTTCCCTCTTGGTATTCAGCCCGCTCTTCGTACCAATGTGGATTATGTATTTATTCTGAGAGAACCCTACATGAATAATCGCCGCCGTCTCTATGAAAATTACGGGTCTGCCTTTCCATCCTTTGAATTTTTCTGTCAAATGATGGATCAGTGTACTCAAAATTACGAATGTCTTGTGATTAACAACAACACACAGAGTAATAAATTGGAGGACACCATTTTCTGGTATAAAGCGGAAATTCACGGCGAATTTAAGATGGGTGCGCCTGAATTGTGGCGTCAATCTGAGATGTTGGCGCGTATCAAAGAGGAGGAGGACATTAATCAGTATGATCCCCGTACTTCACAGCGACTGAAAGGCCCTGCCATCAATGTAAATAAGAAATATTAATAGAATGAATCGATACAGCAAACATCTTTCTGGTATTATATTTATGGCACTATTGCTTGGAATGATCATATATTTTGCCGCGAATCTACGGTCTTGTGAATCATTTGTGGATGCGGGTCGTTGTGGCGTGGATTTGCCATCGTGCTCTGGAAAACGCATACGGTGTATGAATGGATATTGCAAATCGGATATCCCTCCTGAACTCCCCTGTCTATCCGATCTACCTATGACGCCACCGACTCGTTATTAATAAAACCTCACCCTGTGTTAGAAAATGGCTCACTCCAAATCAATGGGCATTGGCGCAATGGTTGTTCTACTTATTATTGCCGTTACCTTACTACCCATGATTGTTCGTTATGTTAATCGCATGGAACCGCACTTTGTCGCTGGATTTCGCAATTACATGAGTCCGATCGACTACGATGGCAATTCCACCGATCAGGGAGTCACTGATATTCCTGCCATTGGCCGCACCTCCCAGCTTCCTTCATGGCGCCCCGACCTCAACACCAATTACCTCTGCCGCTCTCCGAACGAAAGCGGAGTGCCATGCCCTGAGGGTCAGTTCTGCGATGGAACGACACAGGCATGCGTCCCTGTGGCAATGTTTGGCGATCCCAACAAGAATTATGTTGGATATTACGCGTAACAAAAAACTCATAATAGTTACTATTATTTATTTTTTGTATTACTTTATTGTATATTTACTTTGACTCAGATGATGATTCCGATGGTGTGACCACCTCATTTTCGACCTTCTCTACGGAAACGGCCGCCTTCTCCACCTTGCGCTGAAAGGCCAAATCACCCTGACCGCCAAACATAGAATCAAACTGGCCCGATGAACTCACCACCTGCTTCGACCCCTTGGTACGCTCCTCGAAGAACTTCTCTCGCGAGTCCTCGTTCTCCTTGTACTTCTTCATGAGCGTATTCAGCTGATCGTTACCATACTCCTGGTCCTGAACCTCATGCGGCTGAGGATCCCACGGCGTCCACTTGCCGACATCTGCCATAAAGATGTTGTGATACTTGTCCTTCGACTGGAGCTTCTTCGCCTTGAGCTCTGCCTCCTTCGGATTGCTATAGACACCGCGTACTTTCACACCGCGAATGGAAGTGTGAAAGTCATTCTGCGCATGGAACTCCTCCTCTAGCTTGGTCTTGTGCGAATACAGGAAATCATCATAGGCCTCGTTGATCTTTGTCTTGTTAAGATCCGCCTTGCTCTTCTGCACGAAGGAACCATATGAAGTCATGATATCATCTACACGCAGGCGATTCTTACGGCAAAGGGCAGCCGCCTCAAATTGATCCTTCTTCTCGAGCTCCGTGGCATGCTCGTTCAACTCCTCATTTACATGAGTTACGGTATCCACCAGGAACTTCTCTAGATTCTTGATCTTCCAATCCACCTCATAGGCATGAAGGAATCGCTTGAAAAAGAAAAGGTCCTTCTTTTCGAGCACTTTCTCCGGACTCAGAAAACTGAGGAGCACATAGCGCTGGCCTGGAATCTCGGTGTCCTCATCTAGAAAATCTTCCAATACGGTGTCGGGTTTATCAGAAGCGCTCATCTCTATGATTCTCTGTGTTGCTATGCTTTAAACTCATTACCCTGTCTGGAGCCATCCGAATTCAGATGAGTTTTTTTCTGGAGACTGAATATAGAAACATGATGGGCTACGGATTTGCTGAAATTGTTAACCGCGTTATTAAGTATCTGATCGAGGGTCTTGTGATTGCCGCCGCGGCCATCTTTATCCCCAAGAAGGCCCTCCCGATGGATGAGGTCGCTACCCTCGCTGTCCTCGCCGCCGTTGTGTTTGCCATCCTTGATGCTGTGAGCCCGAGCGTGGGAGTTACGGCACGTCAAGGCGCCGGCTTCGGACTCGGTGCAAATCTCGTTGGTTTTCCTGCCCGTTTGTAAGTACCCATTTTTGAATAATCATGAATCCATTTCTTGTATTGGATCAAAATGTGCAATGACCCCCTCCCTATGATTGTTTTCTAAAAACTGTAAAATAACATATACTCCAAAGTATAGGATATTATGTTGTTGGATTGATTATCGTGTAACAAATAGTACTATCCAGTTTAGAAATGTATGTTTCATATATTGATTTTGAACTAATAAATCGACACTGAGGCTCTAGTCCATCTAATTGTTGAATCTCATGTTGAAGAACCTTTTTCCAATCATATGTATTATTCCAGATATCAATTTGACTAATATGAATGATAGAGAATCCTTCTTTGATACAATATTGAATCTTTTCATTATCTTTTACTTGAACGCTTTCAGGAGTATTCCAATTGGATATTTGTGTAAAATGTTGTGCTCCATCAACTTCAATTAGAATCTTTTTAGAAACAGATCCAAAATCAAATGGCATGATATTTCCTGTGTTTGAAAAGCGACACCAGGGAAAGCGAAGTTGAGTGGTCCATTCGCCATCAAGTGATTTCAGAAAGGTATTCACCTTTGCTTCTGTCTTCTTTTTACAATATGGACACCAATATCCAGTTAGGACATTGTATAATTTTGATTTAAATTCAGAATGACATAGATCACACTCTATATGTCCTCATAAACTCCCGAGAACAAAGCGTCAGGTCCGTTAAGTCTCCTCGATCAATAATCCGCTGAATATCCGAATGGATCTTGCAATTATTCGTTCGCACCAGCGTCAAGGACAAATCTCGACGCCCAACAAGCAAAGGGGTCGCCAGAAAGGTCGCCAGCTGACCATAATGAATTTTCTTATGAGGCCCATAATATTTCACTTGAACGATGTGCTGAAAACATTCGTCGATTAAATCAATTCCTTTATCCGTCAAAGGAAAACCAGCATTTCGTTTATGGCTCAGAGGAAGATCCTGATAGACATAAAAGGGACGGTTGTGCTGTTTGGTTAAATGGATGGCTGCGTAATATTCAAAGAGAGTGGGTCGGTGCGTCATATGGGTCATCTGCTCCTTCAAATAACGGAGATGAGAATGCATGGTATGAATTGCATCTGATATTGAATGGTATCAATTTTACACCGATTATAATTTCTCAAACATCGAAAACATTTTAAGACCCTCGTGAAAAAGACGGACATCCGCCAAAATCTTTTTCGCGATTGCCTTTGTATTTTTGTTGCGATACGATGAAAAAACCCAAATGTTCGAATTATATTGTTTCCAGTGCTGATACTGTTTGTAATCCGAACCGATTGTCATGTAAATGCTATAGAGTTCTTTCTTGTATGCTTTATGTGTTTCATCCATTGGAGGCTGCGGGGTAGAGGGTGTCTCAATCATTTCAAAGGAATCCTCAAAAATGAGCCCCATCCATTTTAGCATGCGATCCATTTGTAGTTGATCAAGTTCGCGCTCATCATCTGCATCGGACCGAACCAGCGTCGGGGTGGGCCGGTTCCCTCCTGAAAAATAAGAGGTGTAGATACCCGTTAGACTCGAGGCCATGATGGGTGCAATGTTATTCACCACCAAATGGTACATAAATTCGGAGGCCACGGTTGCCATTTGTTGTAGGAGGGAATTATTTTGTAGGCCCTATTCTTTTTCTAATAGCTTTTTCAAATTAATACAAATTTCTACATTTTAGTCGATATTTGTATTAACGCCGCATTCATAATCCACAATTGTACCGTCACACAGTTCTTATATAGCCCCATTTCATATCAGAACAGATCTGTTCCCATGTCTTATCCTGCAAATACAACTTATCGCGATTTTTGAGCAACGGAAAGCACGCCAGATACTCATCCATCTCCAGCAATTCGCAAAACTTATAAAGGACATACCCATACGACAAAAAGTTGCGCCGGCCCTTCGGGCAATGCTTCTTAAACGATGGTTGAATTTCCCGAAACATATGACGCAGTTTCTCCTCGTCTTCGCGCGACATGAACGGCGCATTTTGTCCATTGAGCCGATTAATAATATGGGGAATGTGTTCATAATATTTCGAGCATTTCATCTTTCGAAGAATTTCACGCAACTTCGTGGGCTTGAGAGATCCCATGTTGGTGATGCGTTCCTTCTTGAGTTGAATCAAGATCTCATCGTAAATATCGGCGGGAATTTCAGTACTTTCCTTGGCCTGAAACTGAGCGAGCCATTCATTAAAATGATTAATTTTCTTGTAGGCATAATAACAAATTTCGCGAGGGGGGTCCTTGTAGGATGGCTTATCGCTATCGACCAAAATGAATTCCTGGTGTCCGCATTTTGCGCATGTGAGATTGGCCTCATTTAAACACATATTCATTTCATTTCCGCAACGCTCGCATAAAGTCCAAGGATCATCATATTCGTCCTGATTGCTTCGGCCCATGGCGGGATCCTCCAAATGCAAATATTCATTAAGAAGCTGGTGACGCTGAAAGCTCTTTTTCTCATTGGAAGGGGCCGGCTCCGATCCATCATTGCTGGAATCCAGCTGAAAAGAATCAAGCACACTATCAAGCGTTTTCTCTTGAGCGACTTCCTCCAAAATGGCTAAAATAGATCCAGGTTTCGCTTTATTCGATGTAAATGTCGCGGTGCCTTGCTGAATTTGGTCCTGAATGTCGTAATAATTATACAGAATATCACCTGTTCGAAGATAATAATCCATCACCTCCGTTCCATTTTCAATGGACTGAATCCGCTTCTCTAACAATTCCGCATCGCGTTCCCATCTCCAACTTTCCATATCCGTTGTGGCCTCTTTGATCTTCTTTTGAAGGTGTGATAATTCCTCTTTGTATCTTTCAATGTTATCTTTTTCTTCCAACATGGTTTGAACCTTTTGGTTATGAATAGCATCGAGCGTGGTACGAGCTTCTGGGTTACTTCGCTTTGAACTCTTTACTTTGAAAAACGCACTGTCACTCATCAAATGTACTTATACGGTATGTGTGGAGTGGTTTTAAACCCCTCCTGTTATCAATGGATGATTGCATTTGAACTGCGTTTGAATTCTGTGAAAAATGCGTACGGAGGACTGATGATCTATTACCCTAATCATTGATCATAATGGCGAGCATTCATACTGATGAACATGCAATCAATTGCTATATTTTCAAAGAAATGTATTTGATATTATAATTACTTACTAAAAATGAAAATTAGATCAAAAAATCATCCCGGCCAAATTCTAAAAAAATGTGTTTTCCCAAAATTTTTTTGTATTCTCTAAGTATAAAACTACCATGACCGGAGGAGGCCTTATGCAACTTGTCGCTTACGGCGCCCAGGACGTGTACCTGACTGGCAACCCGCAGATCACTTTCTTCAAGGTGGTGTACCGCCGCCACACCAACTTTGCCATGGAGTCCATCGAGAACCCGTTTAACGGCGCCCCGAACTTTGGCAAGAAGGTTACCTGCACGATTCAGCGCAACGGTGATTTGATCCACCGCATGTACCTCCAGGCTACCCTGCCTCAGGTGCAGCTCCAGGTGACGGACGGTTCTGGCGCTCAGTTCCGTTGGCTCAACTGGATCGGTCACAACATCATCGATTATGTTGAGATTGAGATCGGTGGTCAGCGCATCGACAAGCAGTATGGTGACTGGCTTCACATTTGGAACGAGCTCACTCAGGAGGCCGGCAAGCAGGCCGGTTATGCCAAGATGGTTGGCAATGTGCCCGAGCTCACGAACCTCCTGTACCAGGGTGGCTCGACTTGCGACAACGACTGCTATGGCGGTGAGCCCCTCACTTCGGAGGTCATCACCTCGTGCTCGCCGATGTACACCCTGTACATCCCGCTGCAGTTCTGGTTCTGCCGCAACCCAGGTCTTGCTCTGCCGCTGATCGCCCTCCAGTACCACGAGGTCCGCATCAACCTCGAGTTCAACACCCTCAACAATGTCTGCTGGGATTACTCGAACTCCTCGGACCCCCACGCGATCCGCAACCGCGTCGGCCAGTGCGGTCTCGCCGCCGCCTCGCTCTATGTCGATTACATCTACCTCGACACGGACGAGCGCCGCAAGTTCGCCCAGGTCTCGCACGAGTACCTCATCGATGTTCTGCAATTCACTGGTGGTGAGTCGATCACCTCCTCGGCCAACAAGCTCAAGCTGAACTTTAACCACCCATGCAAGGAGCTTGTCTGGGTCGTCCAGCGTGACTCGTTCGTGTCGTGCGACGACAACATCATCAACCCATGGAAGGGTCAGCAGCCGTTCAACTACTCGGACTGGTGGGACCGCTGCGTTCTCGAGTCTGGTTACTCCGTCACTCGTGTCGAGGGTATGGCCGGCAAGAACCCGACCATCACGGGTCTCCTCCAGCTCAACGGCCACGACCGCTTCCAGGTTCGCGACGGCAACTACTTCAACTGGGTCCAGCCGTACCAGCACCACACCAACATCCCAGCGGT
>Ga0315284_10004221_pt1 | contig 20429 bp, 15 predicted proteins | sample YL17G09_16_MG_FD_203696 | JGI IMG/M metagenome (GOLD analysis project Ga0315284, IMG submission 203696) | Sediment microbial communities from Yellowstone Lake, YNP, Wyoming, USA - YL17G09_16 | ecosystem: Environmental > Aquatic > Freshwater > Lake > Sediment | place: USA: Wyoming | collected...
CCAGATTCCGTCGTATGACGGTCTCGCGCAATTGATGCGGCCGGTCTGGGGTGAGGTGCTGGTAGCAGAGGAGAACGTGGCCCCGGCCAAAGAACTCCTGGACGCTTTTCTCGCTGCGGATGCCGGTGTACCCGGCAAGGACGAGTAGCCCACCGGTGCGGCGCGGGTGCCGCACATACGGACCTACGACTTGAGATTATCGTTTGTTGACTTGAGACCGCAGAACGGAGTTTAGCGCATGAAACTGGTTTATCGTTTCGGCAGCGGCCGGGCTGAGGGCTCGGCGCAGATGAAGGACGTGCTCGGCGGCAAGGGCGCGAACCTGGCGGAGATGACCAACATCGGTCTGCCGGTTCCGCCGGGGTTCACGATTGCCGCCTCTGCCTGCGTCCACTATATGAAGCGGCGGGCGATGCCACAGGGTCTGGACCACGATGTCGCACAGGGCATCCACTACGTCGAGGGCATCATGGGACGGCGGTTCGGCGACGCGCGCGACCCGCTGTTGTTCTCGGTACGTTCGGGCGCGCGCGCCTCGATGCCCGGTATGATGGACACGGTGCTGAACCTGGGCTTGAACGACAAGACGGTTGAAGGGCTGGCGCGTGCGAGCAAGAACCCGCGCTTTGCCTGGGATTCTTACCGGCGGCTCATCCAGACCTACGCCGACGTCGTGATGGGCATGAAGCCGGAGAGCCAGGAAGAGCGGGACCCGTTCGAGGTCGAGATTGACAAGCTCAAGCGGCGTCGCCACCTGAAGTTCGACTACGAACTCAACGTCAACGAGCTGAAGGAGCTGGTAAGGACGTTCAAGCGGCTGGTGCAGAAGCGGACCGGGTCGGCTTTTCCGTCGGACCCGCACAAGCAGCTCTGGGAGGCGATTGCCGCGGTGTTCCGTTCATGGGATAACGACCGCGCCAAGGTCTACCGGCGACTGAACAACATCCCCGACGATTGGGGCACAGCGGTGAACGTGCAGGCGATGGTCTTCGGCAACAAAGGCGACGATTCCGGGACCGGGGTTGCGTTCACCCGTGACCCGGCGACCGGCCGGAACAAGTTCTACGGCGAGTTCCTGATAAACGCGCAGGGCGAGGACGTGGTCGCCGGCACGAGGACCCCGGAGCATATCGAGAAACTGCGCAAGGCGATGCCCGTGGTCTACACCCAACTCTTCGCCATCCGCAACAAGCTCGAATCGCACTACCGGGACATCCAGGACATCGAATTCACCATCGAGCGGGGCAAGCTGTACATCCTGCAGACCCGGACCGGCAAGCGCACCGGGTTTGCCTCGGTCCGCATCGCCATCGAGATGGTCTCCGAAGGACTGCTGATGCTCGACGAGGCGATGATGCGCATCGAGCCCAATGCCATCAACCACCTGCTCCAGCCGATATTCGACCCGAAGGAAAAAGAGAAAGCGGTGGCCGATCGGCGGCTGCTCGCCAAGGGCCTGGCCGCGGGCCCGGGCGCCGCGAGCGGGCGGGTCTACTTCACGGCCGATGCGCTGGAAGCGGCGCAGGCGCACGACGAGCAGGAAGTAAAGAAGGCACGCGAGCAGGGCAGGAAGCAGGCGCCGGAGCATTTCATCCTCGTGCGCGAGGAGACGAGCCCAGAGGACATTCGCGGGATGAAAGTGGCCAGCGGTATCCTCACTGCCCGCGGGGGCATGACCAGCCATGCGGCGCTGGTCGCGCGCCAGATGGGCAAGGTCTGCGTGGTCGGCTGCGCCGATGTCCGCGTGGACTACCGCCGCAAGGTGATGACCGTGGGCAAGCACCGGGTGAAGCAGGGTGAGTTCATCTCGCTGGACGGTTTCATGGGCGAAGTATTCCAGGGCCCGATGAAGACAATACCATCCGAAGTCGTCCGGGTGCTGGTGAACAAGACGCTCAAGCCCTCACAGGCTCCGGTCTACCGACGCTTCACCCGCGTGATGCGCTGGGCCGATTCAATCCGCCGGCTGAAGGTCCGGGCTAACGCGGACCAGCCGGACCAGGCGGCGGCCGCGGTCGCGCTCGGGGCACAGGGCATCGGGCTCTGCCGTACCGAACACATGTTCTTCGACCCGAAGCGCATCAACCAGTTCCGGGCGATGATCCTGGCCGACAGCGAGGCGGAGCGGCGCAAAGCGCTGGACCGGCTGCTGCCCCTGCAGCGGGCTGACTTCGAGGGCATTTTCCGGGCCATGGCCGGCCGGCCGGTCACGATTCGGACATTGGACCCGCCGCTGCACGAATTCCTGCCCCACACCGACGAGGACATCCGTGCGTCAGCCCGGGCGCTCGGAGTGGCGCCTAGCAAGTTGCGCAAACGTGCCCAGGAGCTGAGAGAGGCCAACCCGATGCTGGGCAACCGCGGGTGCCGCCTCGGCATCATCATGCCGGAAATCACCGAGATGCAGGCGCGGGCGATATTCGAGGCCGCCTGCGCGGTCCAGCGCAACGGTGTCGAAGTGCGCCCCGAGGTGATGATTCCGCTGGTCAGCGACGTGGTCGAGCTCGCTCGCCAGCGCACGGTCGTCGAGCGGGTGGCAGCGCAGGTGTTCAAGGAGACCGGCGAGAGCGTCGCGTACAAGGTCGGCACCATGATTGAAGTGCCGCGCGCGGCCATGACCGCGGACCAGATTGCGCGGGAGGCCGACTTCTTCTCATTCGGGACCAACGACCTGACCCAGATGACATTCGGGTTCTCACGGGATGACGTTGGCGCATTCCTGCCCCAGTACCTCGATCGCGGCATCCTGAAAAGGGACCCGTTCGAATCCCTGGACCGGGCCGGGGTCGGGGCATTGGTCCAGCGGGGCGTCACGCTGGGACGGCGCACCAAGCCGGACTTGAAGGTCGGCATCTGCGGAGAGCACGGCGGAGATCCGGATTCAGTCAAATTCTTCCACTCGGCAGGGCTCAACTACGTAAGCTGCTCTGCCTACCGTGTGCCGGTTGCCCGGCTGGCCGCGGCCCAGGCCGTGATGGAAGAGAAGGCGGCGTTGCCTCAGCCCCCGAACGGCAAAGGCTAGATGGAACAGGAGACAGCAATGAGCGATGACCTCAACGGGCGCGTAGCGCGGCTGATGGCCGGACATTCCGATGTCCGGCTCAACCTTGGTCGCAAGTCGATGATTGCCGACGTCGTCGCGCGGCGCGAGGCGATGGTCGCGGCGTGCGGCTGCCTCGCGGTGTGGACCCCGCCCGAGTCGACCGGCCGCAGCCCGCAGGACACGGTCATCGTGCGCCGGCCCGAATCCGAGAAGAACATCGACTGGGACGCGCCGAACAACCTGCCGATTACCACTGATACGTTTGACATGGTGTTCGCGGATGCGCTGGCCGCGCTTGGGGCGAAACCGAGGCTGTACGCCGTTGACCGGGTGCTTGGTGCTGATCCCGGCCACGCGCTTCCCGTGCGGGTCGTGAGCGACCGGGCGCTGACAGTCCTCTTCGCCGACAACATGTTCCGGCCGGTCCCGGCCGACATCAACAGTTCCTGCTTCGTGGACCGACCCTACACGCTGCTGGTCTGCCCGTACGACAAGCTGGACCCGGCCCGCTATGCCGGCCGGCTGCGGACAATCCCGAAGACCGGCAAGGCCTCGAATATGGTCATAGCGATGGACATGGACCGCCGCATCGGCGTGGTCTTTGGCTCCGCCTACTGCGGCAGCGTCAAGAAGCACATGTTCACAGTGATGAACTACCTGCTGCCGCTGCAGGGGATTCTGCCGCTCCACTGCTCGGCCAACGAGGGCCGGAACGGCAACGTGGCGCTGCTGCTTGGGCTGTCCGGCACCGGCAAGACCACGCTCTCGGCCGACCCGCGGCGGACGCTCCTGGGTGATGACGAGCATAGCTGGAGTGACAACGGTGTGGCCAACTTCGAGAACGGCTGCTATGCCAAGCTCATCAACTTGAGCCCGGTCAAAGAGCCGGACATCTACCGGGCCTGTTTCCACGAAGCGCCGTATCTTGAGCACGGGGCGATTGTCGAGAATGCGATGGTCTACCCGGCCGGCCGGTTTGACCTTGACGACGAGCGCTACACGCCCAACTCCCGCGGGTCATACCCGCTTTCGTTCCTGTCTAGCATAAAGACCCCGCCGGTCGCCGGCCATCCCAAGACGATTCTGTTCCTGACCGCCGACGCGAACGGCGTGCTCCCGCCGGTCGCGCGCCTGACCCGGAACCAGGCGATGCTCTGGTTTCTGATGGGCTACACCTCGAAACTGGCCGGAACCGAGACCGGCGTGGTCGAGCCGAAGAGCACGTTCTCGCGTTTCTTCGGCGCTCCGTTCATGCCGCTCAACCCGGACGCCTATGCCCGGATGCTGGGGGAGAAGCTGGACCGGCACGGCACCAGCGTCTACCTGGTGAACACCGGCTGGAGCGGGGGACCATACGGTGTGGGGCGGCGCATGGACATCGCGCTGACCCGGGAGCTGGTTGAGGGGGCCCTGTCCGGAGCGCTGGAGACATGCGAGTGCGAAGAAGACCGGGTCTTCCATCTGAGCATCCCAACGAGGTGTCCGGGGATTTCGGACCAGACTCAGCTCAGCCCGCGCAGTACGTGGCCGGACAAGGCCGCTTACGATGAGCGGGCAAAGAAGCTCGCGGCCGAGTTCTGCGCCCAGTTCGACAAGTCGTACGGCGCGAAGGCGATTGACCTGTCAGTTGCCCGCGAGTGCCCCGGGAAGTAGCGGCCGGGCTACGCGGTTTTCGGCCGTCGCCGCTTGGGCGATAGCAGCAACGCCACGCCGAAGACCACGCTGGACGTGATGATGATGACCGCGCCGACCGGCGCGTCAGTGAGCCACGAAACCACCAGCCCGACCAGACAGGACAGCACCCCGAACAGCGCCGAGAGCAGGTACATCGTCTTCAGCCGGTAGGTCAATTGGTAGGCCGCGGACGGCGGGTTGACGATGAGGCTGAAGATTAGCAGGCCACCGATGGTGTTGAGGTTGGCGGTGACGGACAGGCCGCAGAGGACCAGCATCGCGAAGAAGACCAGCCGCTCAGGCACGCCGACCGCGCGGGCAATCTCCCGGTTGAACAGCACCGCCTGCGTTTCTTTGTAGAAGAGCGCGAGGAAGAGCAGTACCGCGGTCAGCGCCGCCGCCATCAGCAGCAGGTCGGCACGCGACACCAGCAGGATATTGCCCCAGATGAGGCTGAGCGCCTCGGTGCGCGGGCCGCGCATCAGCCCGATGGCGAGGAACGCGATTCCTAGCACCATCGAGAAGATAATGCCGAGCGATACATTGGGCTCGATGTCGGCGCGCTCCGCGACCGGGCCGATGAGCAGCGAGGCGGCGACGCAGGCGAGCGCGGCCGAGAGCAACGGGTTGACGCCGATGAGCAGCCCGAGGACCGCTCCGGCAAAGGCCGCGTGGGACATTGCCACGCCGACGAATGGGATGTTCATCAGGATGACCCAGACGCCGACGACGCCGCACAGCGCGCCGCCGAGCACGGCCGCAGCCAGCGGCCGGCCGAGGACCACAAGGAACTCAGTCGCCATTGCCGTAGAGCCGGGCGAGCAGTTCGGGCGTGAGCGCGGACGCGCGCGGGCCGGCATGGAGGATGCGGCCGGACCGGAGCATGACGACCCGGTTGCAGGCGTCAGGCAGGTCGTCGAGCCGGTGTGTCACCATGACGACCGTCAGGCTGAACCGGCGCCAGATGTCCACGACCAGCGCGAGCAGTTCCCGGACCGACGGCGGGTCGAGGTTAGTCATCGGCTCGTCGAGCAGGAGGATGCGCGGCTGCTGGGTCAGGGCCCGGGCCAGCGCGACCTTGCGCGCCTCGCCGCCGGAAACCTGGCCGACCGGCCGGTCGCGCAGGTGCGCGGTGTCGGTCAATTGCATCATCTCGGCGGCAAGGGTCCGGTCTTTGGCATCCGGCCGGCGCAAGAGCCCGGTCCGGCCATAGCAGCCGAGCAGCACCGATTCGTAGCAGGTGACCGGCATGCGCCGGTCAATCCGTTCGTGTTGAGCTACGTACCCAATGCGGGGGCGCAGGCGGGCCAGGCCGGCGGGCGTGACCGGTTGGTCAAGGATTCGCAGGGCACCGGAGTGCATCCGGCCGAGGCCGTTGATTACCGTCAGCAGCGTGGTCTTGCCCGCGCCGTTCGGGCCGATGATTGCGGTGAAGTCGCCTTCGTTGATGTCGAGCGAAACGTCATGCAGTGCCGGGTTTCCGCGGTAGCTGACGCTGACGCTGCGGAGCTCGACCGCGCAGTTCACTTCACCAGTTTCGCCAGCGTGTCGGCATTGGCGATGAGCGCCTGCGCGTAGTCGCCCTGCAGCGGGAAGTTGGTCAGCGTGACGTGCCCGACCTTGAGCGCTTCGGCCAGCGGCTTGCCGGCGTTTGGCCCGGACTGGAGGTTGTCCACAACCAGCTTCACACCGGAGTCAATCGCCACCCGCGCCAGCCTGGTCATCTCCTGTGCGGTGAAGTCCTCGGCCCGGCCGTAGGTCGCGACCACGCGAAAACCCAGCCACGCGACGAACGGCGCCTGCTGTTCGGCGGCGATGACCGCAGGCAGCGTCTTTCCGGCGAGCATTGTTCGCGCGGTCGCGGCGGCAGAGTCAACGCGGGCCTGGTACGATTCTGATGCCAGTCGGTAAGTGTCGGCGCGAGCCGAGTCCAGTTCCATCAGCAGGGCGGCAATTTCGGCCGTCGCCCGTTTCTGCACATCAGGAATCATCCAGTTGCCCTTGGTCGCGAGCGTCACCTTGCGCGTGTCGGCGGTCCACATTGCCTTCTCAAGGCGGGGAAACCACCCCTCCCAGCCGTGGTTGAGCAGCAGCCTTGCCTGGTTGGCCGCGGTGATGTCCGACGGCTTCAGGTCGAACTGGCCCGGGCAGAGGCCGGCCGGCGCAATCGTCGTCACCGCAAACCGGTCGCCGCCGACCGCCTGGATAATCGCGCTGATGAGCGTGGTCGAGGCAACAACGGGAATCCGCCTTGTCTTCGGCTGCGCGCAGCCAAAGACCGCGACCCCGAACAGCAGCCATCGAACGAAGAGCTTTTCTGCCATGTCAGGAACTCCTTGGTCTCACGCCCGTGGTGGGCGCTTGGTGCCGGTGCGAACGGGCGAGTGGACAGGTTGCCGGGGTCAGGGTTAACTGGCCCTGGCGTACGCCCTTGAGCGCCAGCAGTTGGTCAGCCAGCTTCTGCAACCGGTCGGCAGTGCCGCGTAGAATCAGGACCTCTAGACAGTCGTGGCGGTCGAGATGGACGTGGGTTGACGAGGTTATTTCGGCGTGATGGTCGTGCTGCACCTGCATCAGCCGGCGGGGGAGGTCAGGCTGGCCGTGGTCGTAGACGAATGCCAGCACGCCGACGGCCGGGCTCCGGCCGGACTCAAGCTCGTGGCGGGCGAGTTGCAGCCGGACGAGGTCGCGGATTGCCTTCGAGCGGTTCGAGCCGGAGCGGCCGAGCAGCGCGTCGAACCGCTCAAGCAGGTCCGGCTCCATCGAGACGCTGAACCGGGTCGCCCCGGCCTCTTCTTCGTGGTTCTCAGTGTTACGCATCCGGAAATCGTAACACCACGATGCCGGGCAGTCAAGCCGGGCCGGCAACGGATTTGACACCGGCGCGGGCCGCGACTATCCTCTGGCCGTATGAAAGCGGGAACGGCAGCCTGCGCCCTGCTGCTTGCGGTAGTGGCGGGCAGCGCCGGGGCGTCCAGTCCGGTCTGGGATAGTGTCGTACGCCTGACCACCGACCCCGCGAACCAGTATACCGGCTACTCAGGTCAGCACGGCGTGGCCGCAGATGCAGCCGGCAACGTCCACGTCGCGTGGCTGGACCAACGCACCGTGCCGTACGGGGTTTGGTATCGTCGGTACGATGCGGGCGCGAGGACGTGGTTGCCAGAGACGAGGCTGACCAGCCAATCGGTTAGGTGCTACCAGCCCGGTATCGCCTGTGACTCCGCGGGCAACGTGCATCTGGCTTGGCACAGGGATTACTGGTCGTGTTGCGGCATCTGGTACAAGCGGTACGACGCTGCGCTGCAACGCTGGAAGGCCGACACGCTGATTGACACCACAACCACATCGCAGCCCCAACTGTATCCTTCGATTGCGTGCGTGCCTGGCTCTGGCGACGTCGAGGTCGCCTGGTACGGGACTCCGGACACGGGCGGCGTGCCCCAGGTGTTTTTCAAGGAGCGGCATCAGTCAAGCGGCTGGGACTCAGCGATGCAGGTTACGGCCGCGCCGGTCGTTCACGACCAGGTCTCGGTCGCCGCAGGCAAGAACGGCGACATTGCCGTGGTCTGGCGCGGGATAGACTTCGGCGGCAGCCCCAATCAGGTTTGCTGTCGGCGCAGGGTCGCGGACGTGTGGCAGGACGTGGAACTGGTGTCTGACCTCCCCGGGGGCTTGGCTCAGTATTCACCGTGCGTTGCCATAGACCGGAGCGGTGTGGTTCACGTTGTCTGGTACGGCATGTCCGGCTCGAGCTTCTACCAGCAGGTGTTCCACCGAAGCCGAGGGGCTTCGGGCTGGTCGGCCATAAGCAGCGTCGGCGGAATCCGCGCCTACCAACAGCAGTTTCCGTCAATTGCGGGCGACGCGTCCGGACGGTGTCATGCGGTCTGGCGTAGCCAGGCCGGCGGGACGAACTACCAGCTTGCCCACGCGCAGCGCGACACGAATGGCACGTGGAGCTCGCCGACGATTCTCCCCGGGCTCGACTCCGGCAACGTCAGCTACCCGTCAATCACCTGTGACGCCGACAGCGGCATCCACATCGTCTGGTACGACGCAAGCTCCGGCAACCAGGACGTCTACTACCTGCGCGGCGTCACGCCGGGCTCGGGCATTTCCGAGTCCCGCCCCTCGCCCCTCGCCCTTCGCCCCTCGCGGGGTGCTACCCTTGTCCGCAACCGCTTGGACATTCTGCAATCTGCATTCTGCAATCTGAAATCTGCAATCGTCCTCCGCGACGCCTCCGGGCGCCGGGTCATGGCTCTCAGCCCCGGCCGCAACGACATTCGCGGCTTGTCTGCCGGTCTCTACTTCATCACCTCGGAACCGAGCACCGCCAAACCCGCCACCATCATCATCGCGAGATAGCCGGGCACTGATTCCCGACTGCCTGCCTCACAGTCAAGACGTCTGCCCGCCATGTCGCGCATGAGATTGACCAGTCTCACGCGGGTCGTGGGCCGCCGGAGGATAACCCATTGCCGAATGGCAGGTTGCAGAGCTTCGGGACAGACCCGGGAGTCAGTCCGGGAGTGGTTCCAGGGATGACCTGCGGTGTGAGCCTTTCCGTGACTTCAGAGCCGAACCGGACGGCTGGTCGTCGACTGGTTTGCCTGTCGAGTTCGCACATGAACTGCGCGAGGAGACGGTAGTTCGGAGGCAGTGCGAGCCCGTGGCTGACACGCAGTGCGAATCGCAAGCTGACTGCCCGGTCGAGTCGCGCGCTGAATCCTGAACTGAGACGCCGGTTGAGGCGCAGGACGAGCGACAGAGCCGGTCCGAAAGCAGCGCCTGACCACCAGGCGGCTCTGCTGTCGTGCTCACCGGTTTCGTGTCGGCCCATGCAGGCCTTCGGGCGATGCCGGAGGTTCGGAATCGGGCCTGAGGGCAAGCGCACCGTTCTGAATCCGGTGTAGTCTAACTTGGTGCATCGGGAAGCGCCTCTCTCGATGTAGACCTGACTCCACAGTACGGCAGGGACACTCAACAGAGTGCCCCTGCTGGGTCGTTCCAGTGGGGTGTTAGGCGGGAAGCAGGCAGCCGAGGCGCAGGAAATCGCAGGGGCGCGGGAGACCGCGCCCCTGATTTCGGATGTGCAGGCTTGTCTTCTAGCGGGTTTTGGTGAGCCGGGACTGGTGCGTGCGGTTGCCCGAGACCCACTGGACAAAGTAGACGCCGGGTGAGATGTGGCTGACGTCGTTGGAGCCGGGCTGCAGTTGCATGACCTTGCGGCCAGTCGCGTCCAGGAGGACGATTTCAGATTGCAGATTGTAGATATCAGATTGCAGAATGAGGAGGCGGTTGCGGATGACGGTGGCGTTCGGCGAGGGGCGAGGGGCGAGGGGCGAGGGGCGGGATTCGGCAATGCCGGTTACCGTGCCGCGCCAGACGCAAATCGGGTTGCGCGAAATCGCGCCCGTTCCGCTGGTGTTGAATCCGGCAATCGAGTCCTGTTCGAACCCGACCGCGAGCGAGTCACCGGCGCAGTTTCGCGCAAGGAACGGGAACCGTTTGGACGTCTCGTCGGCATTGGTCAGGCGAATTGGGTCGGACCAAACTGCTCCGTCCGGCGAGGATGCGATAAAGATGTCGGCCCGGAGCCGTCCGGTGCTCGACTCGAAGTTGGTGGAGTCGAATTCCTCCCAGGCCGCGTAGAACTTGCCGTCGGTCGGGTTCTGACCGATGCTGGGCCGGCCGCAGTACGCCGCATTGCCGCCGATTTCGCCGGAGAGGTTTTGCGCACCGGCGCCATGGATGAAGTGCCATTCGCTGGTGCCCGAGTTGTAGAGCCAGAGTTGGGCCGGGTTCTGCATGGCCGAGTCGGCGACGAGCGGCACAAGGGTCGTCACCAGTTGCCAGTTGTCGTCTTTGTCGAACATGGCGGTCGCGCCGATGAAGCAGGCCGTGCCTGAGTCACCGCCGAAGGCCGATGGCGGGGTCAGGGTCTGGGCAGCGTCCCAGTTCGCGCCGCCGTCCGAGGAGAACCGGTAGCCAAGCGCGAGGTCCCGGTTGGTGCCGCTCATCCACGTCGCGAGTACTTTGTTCGATGCGTGTGAGGCGACGATGTTGTGGCCGAATCCGCCGGTGACGTTCCACCAGACCGGTACGTCCCAGTTGCACCACGTGGTTGCGCGCGTGTAGAACAGGTTGTCCGACGTCGAGAACCGGATTGCGAGCAGGTTGATGGACCCATCCTGCGGCATGGCGATGACCGGCAGGAAATAGTCGGTCAGGTTCGGCGCACCGAGGCACTCGTCGAAAATCCCGGTGCCCGGAGCGATGTCGTCATACACGACTGGTGTGAATCCCGGCATGCCCGCGGAGTAGTGACAGGCGATGCGAGCGGTCGCGTCCGCCGGGTCGAGCTCCAGTGTTCCGAATCCGGTTTTGCGGTCGTAGGGAACGGTGCCTGAAGCCATGAAGTCTGGGTCGTTCCAGTTCCACGCGCCCGTGTTCCGGTCGTAGAAGTTGTACCGCGTTCTCCGGTCAGGCCAGTTCGAGGCGGAGTTCGAGTACATCCACGTGACGTGGACTCCGTACGCGGAGTCGTAGGCGACCCATTGCAGCGCCGGGCCCGAGTTCTGGTCGTCATAGGTCGTTCCGCCGACCGTGTCAATCACGCCGACCGGGAGCGCGGGCCCGGCGGCGAGAACGACGCTACAGAGGAATGCGAGCAGGACAACGGACTTCATCAAGCCTCCTTAGTGGCATGAGTTGATTGCTAGTGCCTCCAAGCGGCTTAGACTGTACAGGAACGGTCGGGGTTCGGCAAGAGCTGGACTACATTGACACCGCTGGTAGCTGCGGCTATACTTCGTTGGTCTCGATCCGGTCCGAACCGTCGAGGCCGATTGACTATTCAGAGCAATATATTGCGCGCGATACTCATCTCCTGGGTTCTTCTCGCCGGCGTCGGAGCCGGTGCGACCCTCAGTGATGCAGCCGTCAGGGGACAGATTAGCCCGAAGCTCTCGGTTGACATCAACGGCTACGTCTACGACTGGGACAACACTGGCCGGTTTGTGCTGCCGGGCGAGACGCTCCTACTGGCGACTTCGGACAACTCGAACAGCAGCGGCTGGGTCGCGTCGGCCGGGGAACTGGTTGACGAGGGAAACGCGACCGGCTGGGTCGCGCCTCAGGAGCCGGGCCTGTACCCGATAATCGTTACGAGCGGGACTACGGTCCGCCGCATCAATGCCTTCGTGATGATTCCTTATGACAGCCTTGACAAGAAGGGGTATCTGAAAGGCGTCAAAATCGGCAAATACCCGAAGCCCATCGAGGAATTCCCGAACTTCACGAAGCCCCGCGGGTTCATTATGGTGACACCCGACCTGATGGAGACGCCGATTTCCCGACGGTACACGCTGGGCGAGTTCGTCCAGCGCACCGGCGACGGGTTTCCCAAGTTCGCGGCGCTGCGCGAAGAGCTGCTCATCAAGCTCGAGCTGCTCACCGACTTCGTGCAGGCTAAGGGATACAAGTTAGAGAAGTTCAAGGTACTGAGCGGGTTCCGCCCGCCGGCGACCAACCGGCGGGTGCGATACGGCCGCAACAGTGCCCACATCTATGGTGGTGCGGCCGACTTCTACATCGACGGCAATAACGACGGCGGCATGGACGACTTGAATCATGACGGCCAGTCGAACCGGAAGGATTCCAAGTTGCTCGCGGCATGGGTGGACGAACTGGAAGTTCTCCATCCCGAACTAGTCGGCGGCGTCGGCTGGTACAGCCGGAACCGGGCGCGCGGTCCGTTCGTGCATGTTGACGTCCGCGGCGCGAGGTCGCGCTGGCATCAATGAGCATGAGCCCGGTAAAGTCAATCGGCATAATCGTCCTCTCGGCCATGGTCATGGTCTGGGCCGAGTTCTACCTGCCGGTCAGGGAGAGCGTGAGCCTCGATATCTTCCGGCTGGCGTTCCAGATGTACAGGACCCGGGCCAGAACGATGGAGATGAGGTTCGAGGCGCCTAAGCTCGGGCAGGAGATCGAAAACCTCACCGGTTCGCTCAAGCAGTTGGCCGGGCAGTTTGCCACCGCGTTCACCAATGAACTCTACGTCGTCGTCAACCCGAACGGCAACCGGCTCACCTTGCGGCGCGGGCAGAAGATGCTGCTTGAAGCCGTCATCTCGACCGGCAAGAACGATACGTTGAAGCACGGAAGCCGGAAATGGGTATTCCAGACCCCGCGTGGAATCATGAGCGTCATCCGCAAGAAGAAGGACCCGATCTGGATAAAGCCGGACTGGGCGTTCCTAGAAAATGGCGAGTCAATCCCGCCGCAGAATTCGCCGCTACGGAAAGAGAAGGGAATCCTCGGCGCTTTCATGCTCGACCTCGGCGGCGGCGTGATGATTCACGGCACGCCGCTTGAGAACCTGCTCGGCTGGAGCGTGACGCACGGCTGCATCCGTGTGGGCAGCGAAGACCTGAAGGTGCTGTACGATTCGCTGCCAATCGGCGCCAAGGTCTTTATCTTCTGATGGGCAGGAGAGTCAACAGCGTCATCGCCGCGGTCGCGACCGTGGTCGGCAGCCTGGCGCTGGTGCGGCTGGCCGATGCGGTCGGCAAGCGCGAGCTCATGCGCGCGGCCCGCGAGGTTGACGCCGAGTCGCAGGTCGTTGCCCGCCAATACGACAGCCTGGCAGCGGTCAAGGCAAAGCTCGCGCAGGACGAGCAGTTCCTGAACTACCGGATTGCCTCGCTGTCGAAGCGCGAGCCGTATCTCGTCATCAACCGGGCTGACCGGAAGCTCTTGCTCGCGCTCCAGGACAAGACGATACTGGAGACGAAATACCGGCTGCGGGTTCTGAAAGAAGGGCAGGACGAGTTCACGGCCCTGCCCAAAGCGACACTGGAGGTGCTGGGCAAGTCGATTCGGACTTCCTGGTACCGGCCGGACTGGCTGTACTGGCTCGAGGGTGTCGTGCCGCCGGTCGACTCGGCCGCGCGCTGCGTGAAGGACGCCTTCGGCGCGGGTGCGATTTTCCTGGGCGGCGACCTCGTGATTCACGGCCGGGTGAGCGAAGAAGTGCCGGCTGAGGCGATGGACCACAACTACATCGAACTCGACTCGATGCCGCTCAAGACCATCGTGGACGCGGTCACGCCCGGGACACAGGTTCTCATCAAGTAGCCTGCCGGTTGACACCGGGAGGCGATTGGCTATGCTGCAGGTGTAGAGGGACATAGGGACCGAGGGCCAAAGTGCCATCACTCGATCCCTTGCTCCCTTTGTCCATTGTTCCCTATTCGCTCGGAGAGGTGCCGGAGCGGCCGAACGGGCATGTCTGGAAAGCATGTGTACCTTCGGGTACCGTGGGTTCGAATCCCACCCTCTCCGTTCTGCTGGCGACGCCAGCAGAACGAAAGTCCGAACAACGAAGTGCAAATGACGAATCAAGTCCGAAACTCCAGGTCCAGATGACTGAGAGTGGGCCGCTCAACTTCAGGAGCGCGGCGGAGTGGCGCAGGTGGCTGGCGAAGAACTACGACAAGTCGCAGGGCGAGTGGGTCTATATGTACAAGAAGTGTGCAGGTTGCAGCGGGTTGCGCTACCAGGAAGCGCTCGAAGAGGCGCTCTGCTTCGGCTGGATTGACGGCCAAATAAAGGCAGTCGACAGCGACAAGTTCCGGCAGCGCTGGACTCCGCGGCGGAAGGGCAGCATCTGGTCGGACGCGAACAAGTCCAGGGTGCGACGGCTGATTGCCGACGGTCGGATGACCGACGCCGGGCTGGCCGCTGTCCGGACCGCAAAGAAGGCCGGGATTTGGACTACGGACAGCCCGCGACACGCGGCGCCGCCTCCCGCCGACTTGGCTGCGGCCCTCAAGTCGTCCGCGCCCGCATGGGAGAACTTCACCGACTTCGCTCCGACGTACCGGCTGGCCTATACCTGGTGGGTTACGAGCGCCAGGCAGCCTGCGACGCGCCAACGCCGGATTGTGGCAGTTGTCCGGCGTGCGCGCGAGAACCGCAAGCCGGGGATAGGTTCACTCTACGACTGAACGGCTGCCGACTCCGCGATTCCGGCCCCCGGTGCAGAGTCCTAAACCCGTTATTTCGCGTCTAACCAGGTAGCATGAGCAAGACTGTGCTGAGACAACTCGAGCAGGTGGTGCGAAGCAGTCCGACGCTTGAGGGCGCCGGGGTCAGGCTGGACCGCGTGTTCGGGTACAACGAAGTGCCGCTGTTCGACCCGTTCCTTATGCTCGACGACTTCGGTTCCGACGACCCGGATGACTACATGGCCGGGTTTCCCTGGCATCCCCATCGCGGCATCGAGACCGTAACCTACATGCTGAACGGCGAGGTAGAGCACGGCGACAGTATGGGCAACAGCGGGGTTATCGGGTCCGGTGACATCCAGTGGATGACCGCAGGCAGCGGCATCATCCATCAGGAGATGCCGCGCCGGGCCCAAGGCAGGATGCGCGGTTTCCAGCTCTGGGTGAATCTGCCGAAGCACGACAAGCTGATGACGCCCCGCTACCGCGACGTGAAGCGCTCGACCATCCCCGAGGTCCAACCTGCGCCCGGGGTCAGGGTCAAGGTAGTGAGCGGCAGCGTTGCCGGGGTGCGCGGCCCGGTGCAGGATATCGTGGTTGCCCCGGAGTATCTGGACATCAGCATCAGGCCGGGCGGCGAGTTCCGGCACGCAGTTCCGCGTGACCATCGGGTATTCGCCTACGTGGTTGATGGCAGCGGACGGTTCGAAGACGGCGGCAATGGCATCGGGCCCGGCTACGCCGTGCTGTTCGGCGCCGGCGACGAGGTAACGGTTGCCGCGGGTGACTCCGGAGTCCGCCTACTGCTCGTTTCCGGTCGGCCATTGAACGAGCCGGTCGCGTGGGGCGGGCCGATTGTGATGAACACCCAGGACGAACTCGACCGCGCGTTCGACGAGTACCGGCAAGGCACTTTCATCAAGCACGGGCGTGACCCGGAGGCGGGGAACTGATTCCCCGCAAGTCCCGGCTCCCGGCGATGCACTTGGCGCTGGCCGTCCTTCTTGCGGGAGCAGCCACACCCGTCTTCTGCTCTGGAGACAGCCTGGCGACCAAGACCGGCGTTGTCCCTCCTTCCGCGTCGCCGTTTCGCCGGATAGCGACCATTCCTCTTCCCGGGGCCCGGGGCCGCATCGACCACATGGCTGCGGACACAAAAGGTCTTAGGCTGTTCGTGGCGGAATTGGCAACCAACGCCGTTGATGTCATTGACCTCAAGAAGGGCATTCGGTCCAGGACGCTGACCAGCGGTCTGAACGAACCACAGGGAGTCGTCTACGAGCCCCGGAGCAACCGGCTGTTTGTGGCGAATGGCGGCGACGGAACGGTCCGTGTCTTCGACGGCAGCTCCTTCGAACCAGTCGGCAGCCTCGAGTACTCCGGCGATGCGGACAACCTCAGATACGATTCGAGCACCCAGACGGTCTTCGTCGGCTACGGGAACGGCGCAATCGGGGCGTTCAGCGCGTCCGGTCTGAAGAAGCTGCGTGAGGTCTCGATTCCCGGACACCCCGAGTCGTGTGAAGTCGAACAAGCCGGAAAGAGGATATTCGTGAACGTTCCCTCCGCCCGGACCATTGCCGTCATTGACAGAGAGAAAGGCAAGGTCGTGAGCCAATGGGAGCTTTCCGCAGCCCGGAACTTCCCGCTGGCACTCGACGAAGCGAACCACCGTCTGTTTGTCGGCTTCCGAAGCCCGTCACGGATGGTCGTGTACGACACCGATTCCGGGACTCAAGTCGCCTCCCTCGACATTGCGAACGACGTGGATGACATTTTCTATGACGCCGGAGCCAGGCGCATCTTTCTTTCATGCGGCGAAGGATACCTGGAGATAGTCAGTCAGACCGACGCTGACAACTACCGTTCGCTCTCAAGAGTACCGACCGAGCCGGGCGCCCGGACTTCACTTTTCACGCCCGCGCTTGGCCGTCTCTACCTCGCCGTTCCGCGTCACCAGGGACAGGACGCGGAAATCAGGGTCTATGCGACGTCTCGGTAGCGATGCGTAGCCACCAGGCCAGTGTCCATGCCGACCCGGTTTGCGGAATGCAAGTTACCGAGGGGCAGGAGGCGGCCCGGCGCGAGTACGACGGCGTAACGTACTACTTCTGCTCCAAGGTCTGCGCCCGCAAGTTCCAGCAGAACCCCGAGTCGTACGTCGGCACCAAGTTGCCGGTCGAGCAGGTGACGCCCGAGGTCGTGCCCGCGCCCAGCGGGCTGGCGAAGTCCCACGTTGACCCTGTTTGCCGGATGCACGTCATCGAGGGCCGCGAGGCGGGCAAGTGGGAGTACAAGGGAAAGACCTACTACTTCTGCAATACCGGCTGCCTTGAGCAGTTCAAGGCTGACCCCGACCTGTACCTTGGACTCAAGCCCAAGCCGCAGCCGGCAGCGCAGCCGAAGCCGGAAGTCAGAATTCAGAGACCAGAAGTCAGAAGTGCCGGAATCCCACCACCAAGACACCAAGAAACCGCGCTGCCAGGCAGCAAGTCTGAAGTCAAGAGTCCAGAGTCCAAGGTCGGTGTCCCCTCTCACATCGACCCAGTCTGCAAGATGGTGGTTCAGGAAGGGCAGGAAGCGGCGAAGTGGGACTACAAAGGAACGGCTTATTACTTCTGCAATCCTAGTTGTCTAAAGCGGTTCCAGGCTGAGCCTGAGCGGTTTCTTACCCAACCGAAGTCAGAAATCAGAAGTCAGAATGCTGAAGGCAGAATGTTCGAGGCGGATAGCGGTGAGCGGATGGCGGTCAGCGAATCAATGCTGCCGGAGCCCGTGATTCTCGAGAAGGCGGAGTTCGGTAAGACCGAGACCGTCACTCTTTCCGTCGGCGGCATGACCTGCGCGAGTTGCGTGGCGACCGTGGAGAAGGCGCTTAACCGGCTGCCGGGCGTGAAGACCGCGACCGTGAACTTCGCCATCGAGAAGGCAATCGTCGAGTTCGACCCCAAGGTGTCGCCGGTCGCCGCTCTTGAGAAGGCGGTCACCGACGTTGGCTACGAGGTCAGGCACGAAGCGGCCGGCAGCGAAGACCTTGCCGAAGCCGAACTCCGCCGTGCTACAAACCGGCTGGTCTGGGCCTGGATTCTCGGGCTGGTGCCGATGCTGCTGATGTTGCTGCACAGCGTCTTCATGACCCACATCCCGGGCATGACCGTGATTGACGTCGTCTTCTGCGCCGCGGTCCTGTTCGGTCCGGGCTGGACCACGATACGCGGGGCGTGGGGCTCGGTGCGGGCCGGGTCGGCTTCGATGGATGTGCTGATTGTTCTTGGCGTGGGCGCGGCGCTGGTTTCCGGCGTCGCGGTAGTCTTGGGCCTGCCGATAAAGAGCTTCGCCGACGCGGGCGGAATGGTGATGGCCGTGTTCCTGACCGGCCGGTACATCGAGGCGCGGGCCAAGGGCCGGGCCTCACAGGCGATAAAGAAGCTCGTCGCGCTCGGCGCACGCACCGCGCGCATTCAACTGTCAGAAGGCGTCGAGAAAGAAGTGCCGGTCGCGCAGCTCGCGCCCGGTAACGTCATGGTCATCCGGCCGGGCGAGAAAATTCCGACCGACGGCCGGATTGTGGAAGGCAGCACCAGCGTTGACGAATCAATGGCGACCGGCGAGTCCCTGCCGGTTGAGAAGAAAGCGGGCGACGAGGTCATCGGCGCTACCGTGAACGGCAACGGCCTCATCAAGGTCGAGGCGACGCGCGTGGGCAAAGATACGTTCCTTTCCCAGGTCATCAAGCTGGTCGAGCAGGCGCAGGGCACCAAGATTCCGATTCAGGCGTTCGCCGACAAGGTCACGGCCCGGTTCGTACCGGTCGTGCTGCTGGTCGCGGCGGCGACCTTCGCCGGGTGGTTCTTCCTGACGCCGAGCCTCAAGCCGATGCTCGTATGGGCCGCAGAGTTTCTGCCGTGGGTAGACCCTAACCTCTCCGTGGTTTCGCTCGCGTTCTTTGCCGGAGTCGCGGTGCTGGTGATTGCCTGCCCGTGCGCGCTGGGGCTTGCGACTCCGACCGCCTTGATGGTCGGTTCCGGCATGGGCGCGGAGCGCGGGATACTCTTCCGCAGCGGCGAGGCAATTCAGACCCTGAAAGACGTGCGTGCGGTCGTGTTCGATAAGACCGGCACAATTACCCAGGGCCGGCCCGCGGTCACCGACGTGATAACGGTCGCGGGTGTCCAGCGGGCCGATATGCTGAGGCTGGCCGCCGCAGTGGAACAGGGGTCAGAACATCCCCTCGCCGGAGCGGTCATCGCGGCCGCTGAAGCCGAGAAGCTCTCCCTGCCCCGGGCGAAAGACGTGCGGGCGGTGCCGGGCAAGGGCATCAGCGGAACGGTTGATGACCAGCCGGTGTTCGTGGGCAAAGAGGCGCTGCTGGCTGATGCCGGGATTGACCATCGGTCCCTGGCCGAAGCCGCAGCCGGACTGCAGAGCCGCGCGCGGACCGTGCTTCATGTCGCGGCCGGAGGCAAGCCGCTCGGTGTTATCGGTGTGGCCGATACGGTCAAGCCGGACTCGGCCGAGGCGATTGCCGGTCTGAAGGCGCTCGGCATCGTGCCGGTGATGCTCACCGGCGACAACCGCGAGACCGCGGAGGCGATTGCCCGCGAAGTCGGAATCGAACGCGTAGTCGCGGAAGTCCTGCCCGCGCAGAAGCAGCAAGTCGTGATGGACCTGCAGAAAGAGTTCGGCATCGTGGCCATGGTCGGTGATGGTATCAACGACGCGCCGGCCCTGAAAGCGGCCAACGTCGGCATCGCCATCGGCACCGGCACCGAAGTGGCGATTGAGTCTTCTGATGTCACGCTCGTGCGCGGCAGCCTGACAGGTGTTGTCTCCGCAATCAAGCTCTCGCGCGCGACGTTCGTGAAGATAAGACAGAACCTCTTCTGGGCGTTCGCCTACAACGTGGTCGCCATCCCGCTTGCCATGCTCGGCCTGCTCCATCCCATTATGGCCGAAGTCGCGATGGGCCTAAGTTCCATCAACGTCGTCACCAACTCCCTCCGTCTGCGCCGGACCAAGCTGTAGCGGTTCCTCCGTTGCCTCGATTTGACAACTGGCCGGTGCAGGCCTAACATCGTCAATGACCGACTGCTTCGAGAACATCGCCGCGCCGGCTAGAGGGAGGTTGTTTTGAGACTACTGGTTGTCCTGTGTCTGGCAGCCCTGGCTGCCGCTGCCCCGACCGAACCCAGCAACTCGCTACCGGTCGTGTCGCGCGCCAACCCGACCAGCCCGGCGACGGCCGACGGGCCGGACATCCTGATACAGAGCGGTACGGTTGTCGCCACCGCGGCCGACTACGAGATGAACGGCACGATGTGGGTCGCGCTGACCACGCTCGACAGCCAGACCTACCTGTACAAGTCCACGGACCGGGGCACGGTCTGGCTGATTGAGTGCACCATGCGGGGATCAGGTATCATGGACAAGCTCGGGCTGGTGGTGGGTGAGGGTGATTCTACGTTTGTGTACCTGTTCTACCTCGTGCCGGACAACAATGGTGACCTGCGGGTTTTCCGGCGGGACCCTGTTACACACGCCGGGGAGACATTCCTGGTGGCCATGGGGCAAGATACCGTTCAAGACTTCGCAGTCTGCCGTGATTTCTCCGGCTCCAACTACTGGTTGTATGCTGTTGCGACCAATCCAGACCCTACACCGAACGACCGGGCACTGCGATTCCTGCGCTCCTC
>Ga0315284_10004222_pt1 | contig 20424 bp, 4 predicted proteins | sample YL17G09_16_MG_FD_203696 | JGI IMG/M metagenome (GOLD analysis project Ga0315284, IMG submission 203696) | Sediment microbial communities from Yellowstone Lake, YNP, Wyoming, USA - YL17G09_16 | ecosystem: Environmental > Aquatic > Freshwater > Lake > Sediment | place: USA: Wyoming | collected...
TTTGACAATGGTGGAGAGTTAGGATGTCCTGAAGGAATGGTCTGGAGTAAGAAAGATAATAAATGTATCAAACTTCTTTTTAATTCTAATACTTTAACGGATATAAAAAATAGATTAGGTAATACAACTGGTGCACCTTTAACTACATTAAGTGATGGTTTAAAAATTAAACCATTTAATCCTTATTCTGATTTTGGTAAAGAAAAACCTATGCCAATTAGGGAAGATAGTTTTTTAGAAACTTTAGAAGAAGATCTTAATGATTTTTTAGAAAAACCATTATTAAGAGCTGGTGATATAGCACATAACTTAGCAGAAAAAGGTGAAGACCAATCAGACCCTTTAAGACATTCAACTGCTGGAGCATTAACTGCTCAAACAATAGCAAATAAAACAGGAAACATTCCTTTTATATCAAACCCATTAGGTTATTTAGGATCTAATATTGCAGGTATAGGTCATGAACTTTCTACTTTGACTAACTTAGATGATACGAGACCTTGGTCAGTTAAATTACAAGAATCTTTAGAAGATATATATAACAATTCTGTAGGAGCAAATACTATATTTAGTAATAAATCAGAAAAAGATAAAGTTAATTATTTGCTTAATTTAACAAGAAAAAATCAATTACCAGATGGTTACGGAGAAGAAAGACCTTTTAAAGATAATCCTAAATGGACAGATCCATATAATCAAAAGAAAGAAGGTGGAGCTTCAGGTTGTCCAAAAGGTTTTTATTGGAATGGAAAAAAATGTGTTAAAATTCCTAAAAATTCTTTTGTTACTTCTGATCTTAATAAGTATGAAAAAAGAAAAGCTGCATATGATGATAGTTTAAAATTATATAATCAAGGACAAAAAGATAAAAATGCTTACATTGGTTATCTTTATAAAAAAGGGTTTAATGTTAAAAAAGTAGAAAGAGAGAATCTTAATGGATATGTAAATACTTATAGGCACCCTACTATAGGTGCAATATATAATGGTATATTAGACAGTAGTGGTGGGGGCTTTGATAGATATAAAAATTGGACAAACTATCCTCTTAAAGATGGAACTGAAAAAAAAGTTGATAATGAATCTCCTGAAGGAAAAATTCTTGGTAGATGGTATTCTGTTTATAAAAAACCAGTTCAACCAGTAATATATAATAAAGATAATGTAATTAAAAAGTTTTATCCTAAGATTAAAGACCCAGTTAAAGACCCAGTTAAAGACCCAGTTGTACCAACTACAAGAACTGTTTATATAGATTGTCCTCCCGGTTCAGTATCAAATGGTCAAACAACAAAAGTAACAATACCTGATCCTCAAAGTCCCGGAAATTATCTTACAACTATAACAACTGGTTGTGATCCTATTAAAGAAAAAGAAGTAATAGTTCCTATTAAAGAACCAGTAATAAATACAGAAGAAGTTCCTATGGGTACACAAGAATATCCAGAAGAACTTGAAGGACCAAATTGGGAATGGGATAGAAAATGGCATTCTTTTAATACACCAAGATTAAATAAACATTTTCCAAATGGCCCTTTATTTAATGGTAAAAAGAAACATAACTTTTCAACTCCTTATTTACATAGAAGAAAAGATTATAAAGAAGGTGGTATATCTATTGAACTTAGTAAAGATGAAATTCAAAAATATGTTGATGGTGGTTATGTAGTAGAAGATTTACCTAAAGCAAATAAAGGTAAAATTTCAAAAACTCTAAAAAATATTGTACGTTCTAATTATAATCCTTTAAGTATTCCAATTAAAAAAATTGGAGAAAGAATTGCTAGACTAAATTCTACTCCAGCTAGAACTCGTGAAGAAATAAAAACAGCTTTATTTAAACCTAAAGAATATAAACCAATATATTTTGGACAGTTGGGTTCTAAGTCTGATTATGGAATAGGAAAAAGAGATTTGGTTGCTAACTATTTTAGAGGAAATGAAACTGGTTTTAAACCTACTGAATATGATATTGCATCTGATCCTGGTTTATATAATGCAATAGAAGAATATGGACCACTAAAAGTTTTTTTAATGAATTCTAAAATTCAACATGAACAACCACTAGACTTTTATTCTGAATTAGCTAATAATTATTATAGACCAAATATGATAATGAGAAAGGATGGTGATGCATATATGGATGGATCAGGTTACTATGGAAATAGAATGGATTATCCTTTTACAAAAGACATGCATATTCAATCAAAAATTTTAGGAATAGATGGTCATATAAAAGACATAACTCGGTCACAAATAAAAGACTTATTAGAACACGATCGTGATGCCTTATCTGAATTATCTTATCATTCAAAACAAAGTTTAAATCAATTATTTGAACAATATGGTAAGGACTCTATTCCTTTTGAGATATCCCCTCACTATTCTGGACAAGCTGTACCGTTTGAATTTATTGATAGTCCTGTAGACCCAATAGATAATGTTGGAGGACATATGGCTTTTTTACAAAGAACTCCTGAAAAAGAATTTCAATTAACTACTAGAGATTTATGGGGATTCCGTCCTAAAGCATATAATCAAAAATGGAAAATGGATGATAGTTTTAAAAGAGCTCAAACTGAATTAATGGATGCATTTGGAAAACCATTTGTACTTACTCAAACTAATCCTATTAAGTTTAAACAAGGTGGGGAAACTGATTATGAATTAGTAGAAGAAATAGAAGATGGTGGTGATCCAGATCCATTAGATCCACATCAATTATTTCTTAAGAACTGGTATGAGAATAGAGTGTTTCCAAAAGAAATGCAAAAAGCTAAACCAATGCTGTTAAATCAATTAGAACAACCTTTTCCACCATATGTACCTACTGATGTATTACCTACTAATGTTGCAGCAGCATATAACTATGATGCTAATATTGTTGAGTTAAATAAAAACTATCCTGCTGAACTACAAGAAGGTAGTAAGACACATGAGAATAATCATTATCTAACTCAAGATGCTAATGAGTATTTAGATAAACCACATACTAATTTAATAGAACAAAATATTATAAATCCTAAAGATATAAACACAGGTAATAAAGAATGGGATAAAGCATATAAAGAAAACTTTGATGAGATAGTTAGTCCGGAAGAAATGCATTCTAGAATAATGACATTAAGAGAACTTGCTGGCTTTAAACCTGATCAAGTTATTACTGAAAAAGATTTAGAAGATTATTTTAAAAGTGTTGGAGATAAATTAGATCCAGATGTCCAAGACATTAAACAAGTTACTAAAGGAAATAAAGCTATAGTAGAGCTATTAAATTATATGGCATCTAATAATTCTAATGAAGATTTAAATGTAGCCAAATATGGTGGTACAACAGATTATGAATTAGGAGATGAAATAGATGAAGCTACTATGAAAAAATTAAAAAAATTAGGTTATACATTTGAAACAATATAGTCATGGCAAAGTATAGAATAACAAGTATACCACAGTATGCACCAGGAGGAGAAACTAATGGACTACCTGACTGGATGAAGAGAAAAAAAAAGAAATCTAACTCTGTAACTGAATACAGACCGACTTCTGAGGAAGTTAGGGTCCAAGGACTTGACCCACAAAATATTTGGAGTAACATCAATCCTACAAATGTTCCTACAGCAGAACAATTTCCTACTTATGACATAGATTCACAAGACTACGGTAGAAAAAGAACTGGTTTAGAACAATATGAAACATTACCTATAGCTTTTAATCAAGAGTATGGTTTTAAAACAAATCCTTCTACAGGCATAAAAGAAATTGCTCCTGCTGGAAATTATCAAGATGAATATGGTAGAATAAGAAATGTCAAAGCTAATAGATTTATAAATGTTGATAATCAAGGTAGACCTTTAAATTGTCCATCAGGTTCTAGACCTTATAATGGAGTATGTCTTACTAATGAAGAATATAAACAAGTAATAGATAAAGAAGAATCTGACATTAACTATAGAGGTAATGTACGTATAGAAGAAACAAAAAAAGAAAAAGAAGATTATGAGAAAGAGTTTGCACTTTATATTGAAAATAATACTAAAAAGGGAAGTAAAAATAATAAATTAGAACCATTTAAAACTTTTACCCAAGAACAATGGGAAAACAAGGGTCTAGATAAGTGGTATAATAATCCAAATCCAGAAATGCTTTCTGGTAATGAAGATTATTATTTAGAAAAAAAAGATCTTGGAGATGGTAAATCTGAATATAAACTTTATCCTAGAGAAGCTATACAAGGTTTAATGATAAACTATGGTGTACGTCCCAAAGATTTTGAAAAAATATCTGGTTTAGATGCTAAAAATTTACAAGAAGAATTTAAAGATCATATAGCATATTATGATGCCTATTATGAATTTCAAGGTAAAGAATTAATTGATAAATACACTAAACAAGGTATGTCTGCTGAACAAGTAAAGCAGAAATTACTTAAAGATGGTTATACAGATGAAAAGAAATTCAATACATTATTTAAAGATGTAGCTGAAGGTTTTGATTATAAAAATAATGGAGATAAATTTTTTATAGGACAAACTGATGAAAAATTATATAAGACAGATAAAAACAATAAAGTATATGAATACAACAATGATGCCTGGACTCTTGTAAAACCAACTAAAGAACAGGAAACTAACTTTAAATTGATGTCAGAAAAAGACAGAAAACTATTTAGTGATCAAGGAACATACATGGCTGGAAATCAATTAATGGTTAATGGTAATTTGGCAACTTTTTATGGTGCAACTCTTAATGATAAACAACAATCTAAAGTACTTACTGACTATAAAAAAGATATAAGTGATTATAAAACTCTAAGGGATGCTGATATTAAAAAACAAGAAGGTGATTATTTATATTCAGCTTATAATGATAAGTTATATAATCATGTCTATGGCTCAGACTATACTGTTGGAAACTTAGAAAAGATTAATCCTTTACAAGTACCAACTACTGCAGAAAGAATATCAGGTACTAATATAGATTCTCCAAATTATGGTTATACACAAGCATATAATAAAGCTGTAGATGAATTAAATGCTGTAACAAAAAATAAAAAATCAACAGATAGTTGGGAAGATGTTAGAAATAAGAAAGCAACAATATTAGAAAAATTTGTTAATCTAGCTGGATCTGGTGATAAAGAAAGAGGAAAATATAATCAACCTTCTTGGGGTCAACTATCAGATTTTAATATTACTGGTATAATGGGTAATCAGTATTCCCAAACAAAAGATATTACTGCATATAAAGATCCAACAAAATTAAAAGATCAACGTGGATTCACTATACAAAATGAAGCTGATAATTATTTAAGAGCTGCATATGAAAATAATATAATTCCTGATGAATATAATGTTCAGGATGATGAATATAGAGGAACAAATTTAAAAGAAAAATATTCTACTTTTGAGAATTTTAAAAGAAGTCCAGTAGGTAAAAGATTTATTAACACATATATAGACCAGCCATCTTTTGGTAGAGTACTGTTTGAAGAAGTTTATAAAGGAAAAGAAAACCTTCTTGCTCAGGATAAATATGATAAAGATGTAGCACTTGCAAAAAAAGGGATATTAGAATTACAGAAAAATGTTCCTTGGTATGCAAATGTCTTAGATCAAGGTATGTCTTTAGTTACTCAACCTTGGAGTACAATTGATCAATGGAGACAAGGAAAACTTCAAAAGCCACTTGTAGGATTTGTGGGAGATCAACCTACTACAAAAGATTTAGAATTCTTAGAAAGTACATTAGGACCTGGTTATGCACAAGCATATAGTGATAATGTATCTGAAATTGGTAAGAGTCCATTTTCACAAATAACAAACTTATTTAATCCTGCTTATTTTGCTGCTGAAACAGGAAGAGGTTTAAGAAGAAAAAAAAATGATGATCCTGAAGCAGACTGGGGGGATATTGGTTTAAATGCATTGTTTGCAGTAATGCCCTTTAAAGGTACAAAAGCATTTATGGGAACAAAACTATTGGCACCACTTGCAGGTTCTAGGTTTATACCAGCTGCCCTAAAGACAGGTAAGGTCCTACCACGTATTGGAACTGCAGCAACAAATTATTTAACTCCAGGTAATTTATTAAATGCAACATTTTTAAAGCATGCTTTTATACCAAGTACAAATCCAGAAACAGGAGAGACTGTACAAGGATTTGGTACAGAAGCATTTAAAAATATATATGATGGTCTTACAGATGAGAATGGTATTAACATGGATAAAATATCACCAAATATTGTAAATGCATATATGGCATATAGTATAGGTAAACATGGTCTTCATAATGCAAATTATTTATCTGGAAATCTACTAGGAAAACCAGCACTTGTTCCAAGATTACCAATACAAGATAAAATATCAGATGGATTTAAAAAGTTTCTTATACCTCCAGTACCTGTTAGAGACCCTAAAACAGGTAACATTAAATATGAATATCAAGATATTCAGTTTAATCCTAAACTAAAGCTTGATCCTAAACTAAGAAATTTTGATGCATATAAATTTGGACAAAACCAAAAAGGTGGAATAGTTTTACCTATAGCACGTTATGGTAAAGAGAAAAAAACTGGAAACGAAAGAATAAATGAAAGAAGAAGAAAAAGTGAAAAAGAAATTGAAAAAGAAGTTACTAGATCATTAGAGAATTTAGATTTTACTAACTATGTAAATTCAACAGCTCCTGAAACAATGACTTTAATAGATAATTTAAAAAATAATAATTTATCTGGAGCTAATTATGTTGAACCAACTGTTGGTGAAAAACCAGTACTTCCAGCTGAGTTTATACCAGCTAGTAATTTAAATACAGAAAATGATTTTGGGTTTTCTGCATTAGTAGGAGATCAAGTTCCTGCTGTACCAAAGGCACCTTGGGAATTACAGGATTTACCAGGACCACAATTAAGATCTTTAATGTCTAATGACAAGATATTTAAAATAACAGAACCTAAAACAGGATTAGTAAATCTAGAACAAGCTCTTGGTATAATAGGTAAAGAAACTGGAGGTCCAGAAAAATTAGCTTTTACAAGACAAGGATTAGCAGATTTTTTAGAACAAGGATTAGATCAATCTCTTCCTAAAAAAATAGATCTTAATCAACTTAGAAGAATAACACAAGAAAAAATTATTCCTTTAGAAACACAAATAGTAGATAATAGATCTGCGTTTGGTGTTGGTGGTTTAGGTTATCCAAGTGTATCAACAAAAACTTATATTTCTGTATTAGCAAATAATGAAAAAGATATTGCTAAGTTAAACGAAGATATACTTAAAGCACAAGTTGAACCTGAAAAAGTAAATATATTTGAAGAGATAAAGAAACGATATCCAGATGTAAAAATGGAACTTCTTGAATCACAATATCCAAATCCTCAAATTGGATATTCAGCAATAAATAATAATGGTAACATTGAATATGTTCCAACATTAGCTGAAGCTAAAAAAATACAAGAAGCATCATTAAATAGTTTTAAAAGACAATTAGAAGAAAATAAGCTTCGTCTTGATAAGACTAAAAAAGAAATGGAAAATTTACCATTAGAAAATAAAACTTTAATAATAAGTAATAAAAATCAATTTGGTAAATTAAACTATGAGGTTCATGGTAATCCTCCAGAAACTCTTGGACACATACATTTTTTAAGAGATAAAGAGACACCTGATATAGCAACAATAACTCAAATTCAATCAGATCCTTTTCAAAGTGAACATTATTGGAAATATAATATCAATAAACAAACACGGGAAATAGGAAATGCAATTGTTTCTTTAAAACAAGAACTTGATCAACCTTATGGAGTTAAAGCGTCTCAGACTGAAAAAGAAAAAATTGAAATAAATAATAAGATTGAAGAATTAAAAAAACAATTAGAAGTAGTAGCTAAAGAAAATACTCCTAATTATGAACAAAAAGTTTTATTAGAAGCTAGTCATCAACAAAGATTGTTACAAGAATTTGTAGACTATGCTGCTAAACGAGGTGATATAAATAAAATTAGAATTCCAACATTAAAAACTGCAGCTGCTGTACAAAAATATAATCCAGTTACTCATGAGTGGATAGATGCTGAAACAAAAGATATATATGATAGAAGTAATACTTTTGAAGAAGCTGTGGCTAATCATTTAAAATTATATCCAGAAGAAAAATCTTTTCTAGACAATCCAGAAAAAATGGTTTATGCACAAGAACATTATAATCGTTATAAACAAGGAAAATTTGAACCAACATATTCCCCTAAACAGATGACTGTTCTTAAAAAATATGTAGAACAAGCTAAAAATGTTAGAAAACTATTTGGAATGGATACTAGACCAGTAACAGATAGTAAAGGTAATACATGGTATGAGTTTGATATACCTAAATCTTTTAAAGACCTTAAAGGAGAAATTCGAGCATATGAAGAAGGAGGTCCAATACAAATGGATTTAACACAAGATGAAATTAATTTATATGTAAATGGTGGATGGATTGTAGAAGACTTAGATACTTATCAACAAGGTGGTGAACTTCCTAAAGCACGTTTTGGTAAACAGATGAAAACCGGGAAGTTGTTCAGGAACAACAAAGAATATATACCAGGTAAATATGCGTTTCCAGATATAGAAGGTAGGGTTGTTCCTACCCAAAGTGCTAATACAGAAAAAGCTTATATGGATATGTGGAATAAACTATTAGAAAAAAGGGCAAACAAAAATCCAGATGGTTTATTTAAAACAATCTTTTCAGATGAACCAATAGTACCTAAATTAGATGAACGTACAAGAGATTTATTAAGGTATCCTGAGTTTGATATTTTTACTGGAGAGTCTTCACCAGGACTTTCATCAATTCCTGATTTACAAAGAAATTTAGGAGATATTAATTTTAAAGTTTTTTCAGATAATTGGCATACTACAGAAGAGTTAAAGAATTCATTAGATCCACCACAGTTTGTACCAACAGCAGAAGATTTCTTTACTAAAACTGAATTTACAAATCTCATGAGGAAACAAATGGAGTATGATATAGCAAGAATGAATTTTGAAAATGAGAATCCTGAAAATCCTTCTGAAGCAATGTTTAGAGGATTATCAGGAGACACTTCTAGAGATGAATTATTTAGTAACTTGTATCCTAATGTAGGAATGCCAAATTTTAGAAGTAAGATTCTTTTACCAGGCCAAGAATCATATTTAGAAAAATTTGTAGGAGACTATAATCCTAGTGTTTATCAAAGAGGAAAACTTAATCCAGCAGGATTAAAAACAATAAATACTGGTTTTGAAACTTTACCTAAAACATATCAACAATTATTAAAAAATCATAAAGGAAATAATTTTCTTAAGACAGGTCCTGCTAAAGTTGTTGTTGCTGAAATGAGAGGTAGTCTTGGTTTAAGTTTAGAACAAGTTTTAAAGGCATCACCAGAACAACTTGAAATGTGGAGAAACAAAATAGTTATAAAAATGGGTAAACAAGATCTTGATCAATGGAAAAATGATATTAAAATTCCATTTACAGGAATTAATGCTTGGGGAAAAATTACTAACGAAACTGGATATAAAAATAAATTCGGAGGAGTAAGTATGAAACTATCTAAAGATGAAATTAACAAATATGTTAATGGTGGTTATATAGTTACAGAAGAATAAACTTTTAAAGTTTATTGATTAAATTAATTTTTAGTATATTTATATATAATACAGTGTATGAAAAAGTCAGTAACAATAAGAAAAGCTAATCCAGGTGAAACTCCAGGATATTATAATAAAACTGCAAATTTCTTAAATAAGGTACTTCCTAAAGCTAAAATGGGAATGGAGATGAATAATCAACTCCCATTACAAACCATAATGCTTGATACCTACTCTAGTATAAGAGATGGTGGTGACCCAAAAGAAATTTTCAAAAAGTTATTGACTAATTATGGTATGCAAAAAGAATTAGCATACAAAATTATGCAAGTAACTATGAAAAAATTAATCAGTGATGGTTATGCAGATCCTAGTTTACTTGGTGAGGAAGAAGATGAAGAAGAAACTAACACAGCTGTTGCAACAGAAACTAATACTCCTGCTCCACAAGGACAACCACAAGGGCAGCCACAGGGACCTGATGAAGATGAAGAGTTAGCATTATCTGAATCTGAAGAAGATTCAGGTTATGATGGAATGGAACATTATAATAATAGAGATACAGAACAACAAGAACAAGAAGGAGCATTCAGTAGATATGGTGGTCCTTTTCGTAGAAAACTAAGACGAGCACAAGAGGGTATGCAACAACCATCAGAAGAAGAGATGATGATGATGCAACAGCAGCAACAACAGCAGCCTCCACAACAAGGTCAAGAACAAGGTGGTGATCAGATGCAACAAATTATGCAACAGGTTGGACAAGCTCTTCAACAAGGTGCTAAACCTGAAGAAATTATTGTACAATTATTACAAGGTCAAATTCCACCAGAAGCAATTGTACAAATATTTGTTGAGTTTGGAATGGAACAAGAACAAGTAGTTGGTCTTATTCAAGCTGTTATGAGTCAACTACAAGGGGGACAAGAACAACAAATGCAACAAGAGCCACAAATGTCTCAAGAAGAGATGATGAAATATGGAGGATTTTATGGAGATGGTGGTGAAGAAAGTGATGAAGAATATAATTATGACTATAATAATCCTGTTGAAGATACTATAATAAATAATTATAATAATCCTGGACAACTTACTGATGAACAAAAAGCAGCTCCAATGTCTATTGAAGATATGATGAGAAGTTTTAATCTTCCTAATAGTAAAACGACAACACCAAACTTAGATGTATATTTAGATGGTATATATAACTATGAGAATATAGCAGATGATTATTCTGGAGAAAATGAATTATTACCAATGTCACAAGCTAAATTTGGTGGGTTACATAAATTTGTAGGTGGTGGAACAGGTGGTGGGGGTGGTAAAGGTAAAGCTAGACGTGCAGCTAAACGTGCATCTAGAACATCAACACCACCAGTAGAACCAATTGTTCCAGACATTGAACAAAGACCTAGAGTAGTAGAAGAATCATATGCTGAACCTAATCAACCAGTTTCTTGGTATAATTCTTTAAACAATGCTTATCAAGCTAAAAATGCTGTAGCACCAGAAAGAGGTTATGTTGGTTCTGCTGCACAGTTACTTGGTACAGGTCTTAACTATATTAGACCTCGGAATTGGACAGCAGAAAGGAAATTGGGTATGGTAGGAGGTAGAGAAGATGTGGCACCTGCTACTACAGCAACTAAGACTTATGAAGACATATATAAGATTTTAATGGATCCAGAATATGTACCAGAAACATTAGTTCCTAATGGTGATGGAACATTTAATTCTGGTCTTGCATTTAATATGGGTCCTGAATTAAATGAAGTATTAACTTCTATTCCTAAAAATACAGAGATTCTAAATAAATTAAAGAATAATGGTGCTTTTGAATTTGAGTTTCCAACATCAACTTATCCTGAATTAAACTTTATGAGTTTACATAATGATAAGAGTAATACTAAAATTCGTTTAACAACTGGTCAAGATGGTGCTCTTAAAGCTGAAATTATTACTGATGTTTTAACTAAACTAAAAGGACTTGATAAAAATAAATTAACAATTAGAGATGAATTCTTTATTGATCCTAAAAACAATCAGATTATTGATCCTAGAACAGGAATGCCATTAGAACAAATACAGAAAACTTATTATAAGGGTAATGAATTAAATTGGTATAATCAATCTGGAACTTTTCCATTTACTAAAAAATTTGGTAAAGGATTAAATTTAGCAGAGTATCCTCAAGTTATATCTGGAGAACCATTAAAACAAACTCCAGGAACACGTTGGAGTGCAGCAAGGAATATGATTGGTGTACCTTTACTAGCTACACCATATGCATTACCATTTACTTATCCAGGATTTGCAGCAAAAAATAAGTTTTATCCTCAATCAAAAAAAGTAACAATAGATTATTTTGGAAGACAAAGAGAACTTGGTCCACAAGCACCTGGTGGAATGACATTTGGAGATCAACCATTTGGTACTCAATTTGCTGATAATACATTACAAGCTAATAGAAATTATCTTACTGGTAGAAACTTTATGATAGGTGCTGGATTATTAGGTACTGCATTTGGTGCAGGATCTCTTTACTATAATAGAGATACTGGTGATATGGAAGTAGATGCAGAGGATCTAGATTATAAAGGGCCTAATGGTCAAAAGCCTGGATTTGGACTTAAGTTTGATATTAATTCTTTTGGTAGAAAAAAACCAACAAGAGGAACATCTGATAATAATTATGGTCTTGATTCAATGTATATTAATAATGGTGACACTCTTAATGATAAAGGTTGGGGTGCACCAGCAGCAGATTATAAATATGGTGGATCTCATAAGAAAAAGTTTCTTAAAAGAATGCAACAGATGTTTGAACCTGGTGGAGTAACACAAGATCCTTCATTAGGAAAAGGAAGCCGGATGGATAATTTTAATAATGATGTTCTTAAAAAGAAAAACTGGATTGGTGTTCTTAAAAAAGAAGCTGATAAAGTTGCAAATGATGAACTTTATAAACTTGTACAAAAATCTGGTGATCCAAAACTTATGAATATATTCATGGGTGATCAACAACAAGGAGGACAAATGCAACAACCTATGTCTAATAGAAAAATGAAAGCAGGTGGTGATCCGTGTCCTGATGGAGAATATTGGGATGGTACTAACTGTGTTCCTTATGCAGAAGGGGTTCCAAATAGAGAGCAATTATTTAATAATCCTACAAACTTAGATTATCTAAATAAATTAAATAGAAAAAGAAATGTTCAAGAATATGAAGATTATAGACGAAATAAAATAAATGAGTATATAAAACAAAACTATAAGGGTCCAATAGAAGAAGGGAATGGGTTTCAACGTCCAAAGGAAGACTCTCCTGAATATCAACAATTTTGGGACTCTGAAGAAATTAAGAAATTATATGAAAGTTTACCTGATCCTGATGAAGAACATGAAAACTTTGAATTTCCTCAAGATTATAAACAAAAAGATTATTATCCTAAAGAAGGTGACTGGGATGAAAATTCTAAAAAACAATACAATAAACTTTTTAATCCTAATCCTCAAGAATATGAGGAGAAGAGAAAATTACTAGAACAGTTTATACAAGAGAATCCTGACGTACAAGAACAACTAGACGAATTATTAAAACAGAAGGACTATAATGGATATCAGCAATTAAAGTATGAGATAGAGGATTTAATTCCATTTCAGAAAGGCACAAAAAACTATAACTATAAACCAGGAGAATTACAACAAGATAGATATGATGATTGGTGTCCTTGTATGAAAACTAAAAGAATACTTGTTCAAGGTCAACCTGTTGATCAACAAATTTGTGTACCATGTGATCAAGCAGAAGAAGGTGGTAATGTAGATATGAGTATGTCAGATCCACTTACAAGATTTGTATATGGTGGTGATGAATATGATAATCCTGATTATTATGAATCAAATGATCTTATTGAAGCAAGTAAGGGTGGTATTAGTAGACCTGACATGATGACTTATCCAGAATGGTATACTGATCAAACAAGTTTAGATAATTGGCCAGGAGCATATTCAGGTAATGAACCTAATGATAATCAATTTAGTACAGACCCTGCTGAAGAAGGTGCATATAATACTTGGTATGATCAATGGTCAGAAGATAATACTGATGCTGAAGCTAAAAGATTTAAAGATTATCAAGGTTATATGAGTTTTTATAATGAAGATGAAGATGAAGAAGATGAATTAGATAATTCAGGTAATCAAAATACTCATAATTGTGATCCAGGATTTAAATGGGTTGAAGAATATCAAATGTGTGTTCCAATTATGCAAACAAAATATAGACCTAATATAGTACCAAATAATTCAGGTTTCCTTGATAATTTTTTACCATGGAATCGTCGTAGGAATGTAGGTTATACTACAAAACAAAAATCTAATCCATATTATTTAGAAGGTAGAAATCCTTACACAGGTCAATTATCTGGTCCTCCAATAGCAAGTTATATTACTAAAAGAGGTATTTTTGGCAGACCTAAACAATCACTTGATATTTATAATGTAGGTACAGGAGGTGTTGAACTTTCTCAATTATTAGAATTAGCAAAACAAAATCAAAGAGGTACTAAAGAAAAAGATAAGTATAGAGCTAGAATTCCTAAAAAAGTTCATGAAAAAAAATATCTTATAAGAAGGTTATTTGCTAAAGATCCTGGACGAGACAATTATAGAGCTAGGCTTCCTATAAAGGAATTTTCAAGATCAGGAAAATCAAAAAAATAATTATTTATTTAACTGTTTAATTAAAAAATTTATATGTACAATAAAAAAGCTTTAAGAAGATTTTTTGATTCTGATAATTCTATGGAATATGGAGGTTATTTAAATGAATTTGGTCCCGGTGGTATAAATGATTATAATCCACCTGGAATAAATCCTGGACTAAATGATTTTAATCCAAGTTTTTCTAAGCCGAACTTTAATTTTGATTTTGGAAATGCTGCAGTATTATCAAATCCTTTTGCAAGTACTAAAGAAAATCCTTATGTTAATCCATTAACTGGTAAATCTTCAGCTGTAGTATATAATTCTCAAACAGGTGCTTATGATGAAACTAAAAAAACAGAAAATAATTTTTCCGGGCCAAAACTTGTAGGTATAGAGAATAAAATAAAAAAGAATGTTGATGTAGATACTGAAGCAGGTGTTAATAAATTTAATGCAGCTGCAAGATTTAGTATGAATTTTTTAGATCAAGATAGAAAAACAAAATGTGGTCCAGGAACTGTATGGAACTCAAGTTCAAGAATGTGTGAGGCAACTAATTCAATGGATTTAATGGCTGCAGATAATGAACAAGATAGAGGAGACTGGCAAGACTTTGGACATAAGACTGGACTGTTTAGATATAATAAAGAAGGATCAGACGAAAATAGTAGATCAAGTAAATATGGTGGTTACATGGAAGATGGTGGTTCTAGTGGTTTTAAAGTAGGTCAAGTAGTAGGAATGCAACCATATGAGTTAGAACAATTTCTAGCAGCAGGAGGAGAAGTAGAGTATATATAATATATATAAAATGATAAAAGTTAGAATTACAAAATTACCACAAGCAAGAACTGGATACCAAGTTCAAGGTGCTTTAGCTAATGATGTTCCTTCAATGGGTGGAGCAGATTATAATGCATATCTTGGAAAACCAAAACTTAAGGAAAGTAAGTATATTACTGCTGTTCCTAGAGATGAAGCTAATCTTGAAGCAGAGGGTGGTGAAACAGTATATGGAGATCTTAATGGTGATGGATTTCCAGAACATAAAATAATTAAAGGACCAAGACATCATTCAGGTGGGGTTCCTTTAAATCTTCCTGATGATACTTTTATCTTTAGTGATACTAGAGGTATGAAGATAAAAGATCCTGAAATTCTTGAAATGTTTGGAAAAGCTGGAAGTAAACAAGCATATACTCCAGCATCTCTTGCAAAACAATATGATATACAGAAATATAGAAAAATCTTAGAAGACCCAAATTCAGATCATTTAGATAGAAAGACTGCTGAGTTAATGCTTAAGAATTTTGTAATTAAACTTGGATGTCTTGCTCTTGCACAAGAAGCAAAAAAAGGATTTCCTCAAGGTATACCTGCTGTTGCTAAACCATGTATGGATGCAAAAGGTATTACTCCTGAAGCAATTGGTCCTGAAAAAAGTGTAGTTGAACTTACTCAACAAATAAAAACTAATTATAAACTTGATCAGAATGCCGAAGAAACAATGGAATCAGAAGATCAAACTGATGATATTGAACAAGCAGAACAAATGAATCAAGGTCAACCTGTTGCACAAGCAGAACAACAAATGCCTCCACAACAACAAATGCAGCAACCTTCTCCGGAAGAGATGATGATGTATGGTGGAAATTCTTATAGAAGACTCAGAAGAGCTCAAGAAGGTATGGAACAAGCTCCACAAGAAATGATGGAGGAACCAGAGCAAGAAGGTGATGAACAAATTATGGAAATTGTTCAAGAAGTTTCTGCTGCATTAGAACAAGGAAGTGAACCTGAAGAAATTATCATAAGTCTTTTAGAAAATGAAGTTCCTCCTGAAGTCATAGTAGAAATATTTATGCAACTAGGAGCTTCAGAAGAAGAAGCAGTTGGTCTTATACAAGAAGTAATTGAAGAAATGCAGGGTGGTGGACAAGAACAGATGATGTCACAACAACCTAGGTCAGAGGAAGAAGCAATGATGATGCAACAACAAGCTCCTATGGCACAATATGGAATGTCTATGGGTGGTTATGATATGCCTTTCTATGATGACTATGAAGAAGAAGTACCAGAAGCAGAATATGGAATGTCTATGGGGAATAGACCAAAACCTATTTCAAGATTTGGATCACTACCTAAAGCAAAAGATGGAATCATAAAAAGAGCTGATTATAATAGTGATGCTGAATTTGATGAAGCAGTTTATACAGCATATATAACAAGACAGAATTTACCTGATACTGATCCAAAGAAAACTGAAAAAATTCAAGTAATTGGTGCTGATGGTAAAACTAAGAATCTTAAAGATTATGAGAGAACTCTTCCTGCTGCACCAGGAACATTTGATATGACTAAATGGGGAACTAATGAGAATGCAAAAACTGCAGCTGCACAATATTATATGCTTACAGAATCTCTTAAAGATCCAAATTCTCTTGCATCAAAAAAACTTTATGAAGAAACATTAGAGTCTTTAAAAGATGAAAAACATTTTAGATCAGCTAGTTCTCCAGATACTCCAACATCAAATTGGACAGACAGAGGATATGCACTTCCAGATCAAGCAACAGTTATAAAATCTTTTTTAAAACATCAAGAAAGAAACTTAATGTTTCAAGCAAAAGGAATTGATGGACAATTATATAAGAATTCAGGAAGAGGATTTGCTAGTTGGGCAGATGTTAAAAAATTAATTGATAAGGGAGATCGTGTATTAGACCCTAGTGATCCTGATGGAAAAAGGGTAATTACAACAGAAAGTCAATTATTAGTAGCACAAAACTTTCTAAAAGATAATTATGGAGGTACTAATGTTTCTAATGTTGCTGCTGGTTTAAATATTCCTTTTGAAACAGGTGTTACAGATAGAGCATTACAACAAGCTACATTTCATGGTTATGCTAATATAACTGAAAAACTATCAGCTGGTTCAACAGGAGAATTTGATAATACTACAAAATATGGTCTAAGAAACTTTGTTGGAAATATGCAATCAGGTGTTGCTGATGAAACTAGTATGGCACCATTATATCCACATAGTACTGTTGGTCCTCGTATATCTCCTATTGATGATTTCCAAACTGTTGATAAATCATACTACGGTAATACTACTATGGAACATCTAGCCGCATATACAGTTCCTAGTCCAGTTTATGAAGATGATGTAGATGAACTAATTGAACCTCCTAAGTGTCAATGTGAAGATGAAACACAAACTACAACATATGGTGTATATGATAAAACACTTGGTAAATGTAATCCTGAATTATGTAATAATAAAAAACCATGTCCATGTGTAACTACAGATGCAAATGGTGTAGAAACTACTATAACACAAGATAGACTTGCAAATGGTGAATGTCCTCCTTGTGAAAAAGAAGAAGATTATGATGTAGAAGGTCCTCCTGCAGAATGGTGGTTACAAGATACAATTAAAACTACTGGTGCATTTTCAGATTTAATGGGTGTTAAGAAATACATGCCGTGGGCACCTGGAGTAGACTTACAAAAACCAAGACCTACCTTCTTAGATCCAACAAGAGAACTTGCTGCTAATGCAGAACAAGCAAACATACAAACTCAAGGAATGGCACAATTTGCTGGACCTCAAGCATTGTCTGCAAGATCTTCAGGTATACAAGGTCAAGCTGCTAAAAATGCAGCAGATGTACTTTCTAAGTATAATAATGCTAATGTTAATTTAGCAAATCAATTTGAATTAAAAGGTACTGATGTTACTAATCAAGAATCAATGTTAAGACAAGCAACATCTCAAAGATTATATGATCAGAATACTGTTGCTAATCAACAATATGATAATTCTAAATTAGCAATGAAAAATAATTTAAGAAACTATTATACAAATGCAATTACTAATAAATGGCAAACAGATGCATTAAATCAAATGTATCCTAATTATGCTGTTTCTCCTGGATCAGGTGGTAGAATGAATTTTAAACCTGGTAGTAAACAGTTTACAGGACAAGGTAGTGGTAGTGGTACTTTTGACTGGCAAACAGCACATGATGAATGTAAAAAAGCAAATCCAAGTGCAACTGATGTAATGATAAAGTCATGTATTGAGGGTAAAAAAGCAGCAGCTGCATCTAATTCATATGGTGGAGCTAATTCAAATGTAGGTATGGGTATGTATGGTACACAAAGAAAACAGGGAAAAGATGGTTTAATAATGAAAAAAGGTGGTGAATCTAATACTGGATATTTAAACTTAGACTCATGGCTACCATTTTTAATGTAAACTTTATATGTTTATTAAACTTAAAAAATTTTAATATTTTTACACAAATATAAATTATGGCAACGTATCTACAAGGAGTTACAGATTTTATACCTGATTATCAGCCGTTTCAACCTGACTTAAATTTTTATGCAAATCTGTTACAAACAAAACAGACACAATATGATACCAATTGGAATCAAATAAATAATTTATATGGTCAATTATATGGTGCTGATTTAACTCATGACTTAAATATTAAAAAGAAAGATGAGTTATTAAAACAAATTGACTTTAATCTTAAAAGAGTTTCTGGATTAGATCTTTCTTTAGAACAAAATGTAAATCAAGCTACACAAGTATTTAAACCTTTTTATGAAGATAAGTTTCTTGTAAGAGATATGGCTTATACTAAAAATTGGAAAAATACAATGTCTAGTGCTGAAGCATTAGCTAATTCATCTGATCCAAAAGAAGTTGCTAAATGGCATGCAGAAGGTATAAGAGGTTTAGAATACAGAAGACAGATGTTTAAAGATGCAACTCTTGACGAAACATTATACATGCGTGATGCAAAGTATACCCCTAAAGTTGATGTACTTAATAGTTACTTAGATTTTGCTAAAAAATATGATATTGGAATGGTGACACAAACACCAGATGGAATGTATTTAGTAAGAAAAAAGAATGGAGAACAGTTATTACCAGGTCTTCAACAAATGTTTTGGGCTCAGTATGGAAATAATTCAGGAATGCAGGATTACTATAGAGAATTAGCTTTTGTAGAAAGAATGGATTATGCAGCTCAAAATGCAGAAAAATTTGGAGGTAATAAATTAGAAGCAGAAAAAGATTATATAAAAAATAAATATACTTGGCTTAAAAATGTTGTTGCAAACAATCAAGTTAAAGCAACTAATGAAAATAATACTGCACAAAATTTAATACAAAATGTTGGCAGTGATATATCTAGTGGAAATGTTAGTCCACAACAAGGTTCATATTTAGAAAGATTAAAACAAAATGCACAAATTACATCTGAAGTAGAAAAGGTAGCCTCAGATGTTAATTTAACAGTTAATACTACTGTAGGTACACCAAATACAACAGAAGGAATATCTGATTTATTTAATAATATAGAACTTGCAAGATTAAAAGTTGATGCAGGATTTGCATCATATAAAGCAGGTGTTGATATTCAAAATGCTGCAGGTACTTATGCATATAGTAACTATGAAATTGAGTATAAACCAAATGCTGTTGCTATAGCACAGTTTAGAGAATCATCAGCAAATGCAAGATTAGACAAAGCACATGAGTATAAGAAATTAGAGAATGAACAAGCAGAACAACTTAAAAGGATTACTTTATATCAAAATGCAATGATTGATGGTGGTAGAGCATACAGGTTACCAGATGGTACTGTTGAACTTAATCCACAAGCTTCAGGTTTTGAATCCATTTTTTTAGGAGGTCAAGAGGCAGGTCAATCAGCATTAGATGCAATTCAACTTGATGAACTTAATAATAAAGTTCGTGAAGAAACAATACTTAAAGAATTAAAACCTGGAGTTAACAATATGATGCTCTATATTAATAGTTTGGTAAATAGTAAGAGTGGAAATGTTCTTACTAATCAACAGTTAGGTCAAGTACTTAATCACTTTAGAGCAACTGATCCTGAGATAGATAAAATGATTAATGAAGGAAAAAATTATCCTGATCAAAATAAAGCAAAACAAATTTGGTCTACAATTTATAATGATTATTTAAAAGGTAATAAAGATGATTTTGTTAAACAACATGGTCAGACTAGTTCAATGTATCATTTAAATAATTATCTTGTAG
>Ga0315284_10004225_pt1 | contig 20422 bp, 16 predicted proteins | sample YL17G09_16_MG_FD_203696 | JGI IMG/M metagenome (GOLD analysis project Ga0315284, IMG submission 203696) | Sediment microbial communities from Yellowstone Lake, YNP, Wyoming, USA - YL17G09_16 | ecosystem: Environmental > Aquatic > Freshwater > Lake > Sediment | place: USA: Wyoming | collected...
GATACCCGCCGGCGACCTGCTCGACGCGGAAAGAGCGGCCGGACTCTGCGTACTCGGCATTGAGGGCCTTGATGGCTTTGCGGATGGGCGTGGGCGTGGGCAGCTCCATCAGCTCGGCCAGCCGCCCGGCCGTCAGGGGGTGTTGAGTGGCGAAAAGGAGGGATTCGAGGACGGCCAGGTCCACGCCGTTGTCGGCGGGGCAGCGATGCTGCCGATCAAGGGCAGGATCGGCGTCCTCGGGTGAATCCTCGACGGGGCCGTCCTCCGGCTCGGAGGAGATGCGGCCTTCAAGATCGACATCAGGGTTGGAATCAGTCATGTCTTTCACTTCATCAGCCATTTCGTCTTCCGGGGTATAACGGGCCAGGCGCATGAAAGACCTCCGATCTTGGGGATTCTATCGGCCTTTTCAAGCTGGATGGTTCAGTAAAGCCGGATGTTGTCAGGGGCGCAGGCCTGGTTGCGGGGCTGGTATATAAGTGCGCGGCAGGGCGGGGCATAACGAAAAAGGGCCGCGGAGGGCGTCCGTGAGTTGAAGTTGATTGCTCCTGGGGCGGCATCGCCATCGCCCCCAATCATCTGCCCGTCGTCGCGATGCCGGCGGACGCACAGGTGTGCATGGTTCGACAGAACTGCGCACGCCCAAACCGTATAACGGAATCCCTTCGCCGCCTGCCCAACAGCCTCCCCAATGGCTCTTCGGGGGATCAAACCAGATGGGCTGGAATTGCGGAAGGGGATTGGCTACATGGCTGCCGTCGGCCTCGGTTTGAACAGCCGAAGGCTTGCCCACCCGCGGCCGGAGGTGCGGTCGTGACTGCCCAGCGCCTGACGCTGCCGAATCTCACCGAAGCCTGTCTTGAACTCCTGATTACAGCAGTCCGCGCGGTAATTATCTACGATCAGCGTCTGCCCGCAGTGGGGGCAGGGGACCGACTCGCCGGGGTGGTACGGGTGCTTAAGGACGACGTCACCAGAAGTGTTGTCATACAGATACCAAGCGTCCGCCGGGAACCTATTGAACACCTTGAGCCTCCAGAAGAATGGTGGGCAGTGCCCACCCTACGACTCGTTTGCGGAAATGCTGCTATCCCTGCTTCTCAAGCAGATAAGATTGGGCAACGAGGTATTTCAAGTACTCGCGACCGACCAGTGTAATTCGTACGTTGCCATCGTTCTTTTCGAGCAGGCCCTCTCGTTCCAGGAACTCGATCCATTGCTCGAAAGCGTAGGTGGCGTAGAAATCGGAATACTTAGCGGCAGCCTGATCGTAGAGGTTCTTCATGACCCCGTCTTGAAGACGATCCATTGCATGGGTGTTCAGATGCATAAGTGCACGAATCTGGCTGCCAAAGATGAGCCAGTACACGCGGTCAAAGCTGCGGGCAATCTGGCTTACTGCGAGATGTCGAACGAGCACTTTCTCCCGCTCATTCTGATCGGTGATCTTCGAGTCAACAAGGGACTTCCTGATCTGGTCCTCGCGATGTCGCAATAGCGGGTTGTCGAAGTCTCCCATCAGTTTATCTACGGCCGATTGTTGACCAGGGAGCGCGTTTTCCTGCGCCCGAGATGGGGAGGCATCCACACCCGATCCTCCGATCCCGATTCGTTGCGCACGCTCGAGAAACCTGGAGAGCGGTTGGCGAAAAACCAATATCGCGGCCAATCCCAATACAACCACAGCGGCCGGCCAAGCGAGAGCTTGCATGTCTGTCCCCTTTGCGAAGACTCGGGGCAACGATAGCGGATCGGTCTGCCCCACGACTGTCATCAGCTACACCCCATCGAATTCCCGCAGTTGAGGCACTTATAGCATGTCCCGGACCTGACGGTGATCGAGCCGCACACGTCGCACGCCGGGGCGTCGGCCTGCAGCTCGCTGCTCTGCTGGCTGAGCGGATCGGCCGCCACGATCAGCCGCACATTCGCGCCGCCCCGCTCCGCCGCCGCCTCCACCTTCGGATGCAGTTCGAGATTCGTCCCGGCCGGCTCCTCGTGCTTCGAGCCGTGCCCGTTCCCGTTGCCGTTGCCATTCCCGCCAGGCCGGCGGATGCCCTGGCCCTCGGGAGATGTGGCGACAGCGCCCCCCCCAGCCGGCGCCGCCGCCTCACTCGGAGGGTTTGCGGGCGGGCTCGCTTTCTTCTCCCCCCGCTTCGGCGCGTTCGCCGACCGGTACCCGCTTACGAATTCCATCGCCAGCCACCGGAAAATGTAATCGACCAGCGACTTGGCGAACGGAATATCCAGGTTGCGCGTCGGGCCGCTCGGCTCGAACCGAACATGCTCAAATTTGCGGACAAGCGAATCGACAGACACTCCATACTGCAGCGCCAGCGACACCAGGGTCGCGACCGTGTCCATCAGCCCTCCGATCGTCGAGCCTTCCTTGGCCATCGTGATGAACACCTCCCCCGGCGAACCGTTGTCATACAGCCCCACCGTGATGTACCCCTCGTGCCCGGCCACGTCGAACTTGTGCGTGATCGCCCGCCGCGTGTCCGGCAGCCGCCGGCGCAACGGCCGCTCCACGATCCGCTCGATGATCTTCTCGATCGGGGCCGTCGTGGCCGCGGCAAGGTTGTCCGACGCCATTCTCGACTTGTGATCGTCGATCTTCGACTGCACAGTCGCGGCGGCGTCGGCCACTTCCTTGGCGATCTCCTCCTTCGCTGCCGCCTCGTTCTCCTCGTCGTCGTCTTCGGACCCGTCCAGTTCCTTGTCGCTCTTGACATTCAGCGGCTGCGAAAGCTTCGAGCCGTCGCGATACAACGCATTGGCCTTCAGCCCCAGCCTCCACGACAGCAGGTAGGCGCTCTTGATGTCCTCGACGCTCGCTTCGTTGGGCAGGTTGATCGTCTTGGAGATCGCGCCCGTGATGAACGGCTGCGCTGCGGCCATCATGCGGATGTGGCCTTCCGCCGGAATGCACCGCTTGCCGTATCTGTCGCATTTGCTCGCGCAGTCGAAGACCGGCAGGTGCTCGTCTTTGAGATGCGGAGCGCCTTCCACAGTTCCGCGCCCGCAGATCACATCGTTCGCCTCGTCGATCTGCTTGCGGGTGAACCCCAGCCGCCGCAGAAGACTGAACCCCGCCGCCTGCCATTCAGCCTCGGGTATGCCCAGCCGATTGAGGGTGTCTTTGCCGACGGTCCACGGCGAAAACGCGAACGACAGCTCAAAAACCCCGGGGATGGACTTCTCGATCTTCTCGATCTCCTCGTCGGTCAGGCCGGCCGATCCGAGCGACCCGCGGTTGATGTGCGGCGAGGTGTCCAGGCTGAGCGTGCCCAGCACGTACTGAAGAATATCGTGAATCTCGGCGCTCGAGTAGCCGAGGTTCACCAGCGCCGGCTGGAGCGACTGGTTGGCGATCTTGAAGTATCCGCCGCCGGCCAGCTTCTTGAACTTGACCAGGGCAAAGTCCGGCTCGACGCCGGTGGTGTCGCAGTCCATCAGCAGCCCGATGGTGCCGGTGGGCGCGATGACGGACACCTGCGCGTTGTGGTACCCGTGGCGCTGCCCCAGGTCCAGCGCGCGGTCCCAGCATTCTCGGGCGGCCTCGAGAAGACCCGCCGAAAGCAGCGGATCGCTCTGCGAGAATCGCGAGGCGTCGATCCCGACCGGCCTGATCTCCAAACCCTCGTATTGACCCAGCCCGCGAGCGGCCTGGGCGTTGTGGTCGACGTCATATGCGGCCCGGCGGTGGTTGCGGACCACGCGCAGCATGTCCGCCTTGTTCTCGTCATACGCGGGGAACGCGCGCAGCGATTGGGCCATTTCGGCGCTGGTGGCGTACGCCTCGCCCGTCAGGATCGCCGTCAACGCCGCGCAGATGGCCCGCCCTTTGTCCGAATTGTACGGGACGCCCGCCTGCATCAGCATCGCGCCCAGATTCGCATACCCCAGCCCGAGGGTGCGGAACTTGTACGACAGCCGCGCGATCGATTCCGACGGAAAGCTCGCCATCAGCACGGAAATCTCAAGCACGATGGTCCACAGGCGGATGGCGTGCTGGTAGGCCTCGACGTCGAAGAAGTCCGCCTCCGCGTCGAAGAAAGACATCACGTTCAGCGACGCCAGGTTGCACGCCGTGTCGTCGATGAACATGTACTCCGAACAGTTGTGAACGGTGATGCCGTTGGCGATGAAGGAGCCGGTGACGGGCTCGGTGAAATCGAAAACCTGCTGCCTGCCGATCGGGTTGACGGCGGCAACGCGGTCATAGCTGCCTTCGGCGTCGTCCATTGCGATCGCGAAGGATGCCGCGGTCGTCAACTGGTCGAGCTGCCTGCCCGGCAACAGGCCGATATATATCACAAAAGAGCGGAGGCTGCCCGGATCGATACGCAGGCCGTGGCGTCTCGAATCCGCGTCGCGTGGGGCCGTGGGTGCTAAGGCTCCGCCTTCTTGTGATGGCGCAAAGACTCCGCCTTGCGTGGCCCCGTCGCCGGAACGAGAGGGATCGTTCCGTCGATCGGGCAGGTCTCCGCTATGGCGCAAAGATGATGAGCGAGGGCTCAATGACACATGAAAGATGCACGATTGTACGCCGAAACCCAGCAGCAGAATCTGCACATCCTCCAGCAGGGCGAGGTTGTCCGACGGAAGCTCCAGCGTGCCGTTCACCAGCCGTGCGTCCGCCGTGAACAGCGCCCGCAGCATATGCCTCTGCGCCGCCAGGCCCGCCGTGAACGCCTCGTCACCCAGCCTTGGCTGACGCGGCGCGGGCGTCAGATGCGGCCCCCGGCTGTCGTGCCGGATGAACGCGCCCAGCCGGCTCAGCAGGCGCCGGTTCGTCAGCGTTACCGTCAACGTGTTGCCCGATTCATCCAGGGCCCGCTCGTTGACCATGTGCTCGTTCACGTAGTCGTCGTCGTACGTCTGCTGGCCCCAGTTGTCGGCCACATAGTGCGAGAACACGTCGACCAGCCGTGCGTCCTTCAGGCACGCGTCGAGATGCAGCGCCGTCGCGTCGCCGTTCGCCTGCGACACAAACAGCCCCAGAAGGTGGAAAAACCGCGCATCCTGCGGATCGCCGATCTCCTGCACGCACGCCGGCTTGTTCAGCAGCTTCACCTCATCGGCGTTGGTCAGGAAGCGCGCCTCCACCCAGCCGCGGCTCCGCGTCCACACCCGGTGGTTGGCCGTCAGTTTCAACGTATACCCGCCCACCGTGCGCAGCTCGTAAACCTCCTGCGTGCCCGTCGGGAAGGCGCCGTCCGTGCCGTGGATTTCCTGACCGTCGAGGTTCGTGACCACCCGGCTGGGCAGGTGGATCATCTGGTCGATCCGTCGCCAGATGCCGCCCGGCGTCAGCACGCGCGTGTCCCCGGTGACGCATGGGTTCGATGCGTTGATCCGCCCCGAACGCGGGCACGTGTGCCACTGGTTGATCGTGTCGTCGAACTGCACCCCGGGGTCCGCGCATCGCCACGCCGCGAACGCGATCTCATCCCACAGGTCCCTCGCCTTGATCGTCCTGCAGACCTTGCCATTGGTGCGCCACGTCAGGTTCCAGTCCCCGTCCTCCTCCACCGCCTTGAAAAATCGGTGCGGAACGCGCACGGAGTTGTTCGAGTTCTGCCCCGATACCGTGTAATACCCCTCCCCGTTGAAATCGTAGTCCAGCCGCAGCCGCAGCCTTCTGGCGAGCTCCCGCTCTCGCTCTGGAAGAACTCTGATGCCCTCGGCCATCGCCGCGACCTTCAGCTCCTCTCGCACTTTCCAGTTGACAAACTGCTCGATGTCCGGGTGGTCCAGGTCCAGGCACACCATCTTGGCCGCCCGCCGCGTCGTCCCGCCCGACTTGATCGCGCCCGCCGCGCGGTCCCCGATCCGCAGAAAGCTCATCAGGCCCGACGATTTCCCGCCGCCCGACAGCGGTTCGTTCTCCCCGCGAAGCTTCGAGAAGTTCGACCCGGTCCCCGAACCGTATTTGAACAGCCGCGCCTCGCGCACCCACAGATCCATGATGCCCCCCGTGTTCACCAGGTCATCCGACACCGCCTGGATGAAGCACGCGTGCGGCTGCGGGTGCGTGTACGCGTCCGCCGCCTTCATCAGCTCCCCCGTCCGCGGATCGCAGTAGTAATGCCCCTGGCTGGGCCCCGTGATCCCGTATGCGAAGTTCAGCCCCGTGTTGAACCACTGCGGCGAATTCGGCGCCGCCATCTGGTGCAACAGCATGTACACAATCTCGTCGTAGAACGCCTGCGCGTCCTCCGCCGTGTCGAAATAGCCGTGCTGCTCGCCCCACCATCGCCAACAACCCGCCAGCCGATGCACCACCTGCTTCACGCTCTTCTCGGGCCCCGTCACCACGTTCCCGTGCGCATCCCGCACCGGCTGGCCCTTCTCGTCCAGCAACGGCGCGCCCGCCTTCCGGAAGTACTTGCTCACCATGATGTCGGTCGCCAACTGCGACCAGCCCTTCGGTATCTCCGCATCGTGCATCTCAAACACCACCGAGCCGTCCGGGTTGGTGATCCGGCTGGTGCGCTTCTCGTATTCAACACTGCCAAGGGCATCCTGGCCCTGTTCAGTAAAACGACGAGTGATTTTCATGTCTCGATCCCCAATACAAACAACTTTTCCTGGCCTGTCGCATCAACTCCAAGCCGTCATCGGACCAGCCCTTCCTGGCCAGTCCGCCCATTCCACCATTCTCTCCCGCTCCGTCGTTACCTTGCCCGTTCATCCCTTCAAGAAATACAGCCTGTGAACGTGCTTCTCGTTCAGGTCCGGCATCCGAATGGTCTGGCCGTTCACGATCACCTGCTTCTGCTTCGGCATGAACGCCAGCTTGTCGCCCTGAGCCACCGGCGCCGTGTAAGCCACCCGGCCTGTCTTGGTGTCGATGATGTAAACGGTGCCCCCCGTCGGCGCCAGAAACCCCATTGCCCCCGCCTCCGTCGCGATCAGCGCGGCCTCCTGCGGAATCTCCCCGCCGCCCCCCCGCGCACAGCCCCCCAGCATCAGGCTCAACATCGCGCCAAGCGGAATCGCCGTCACAATATGACATGTCATCGTCATACAGTACTCCGCGTGGCTTTCAGTCCACCTTCGGAAGTGTCAAACCCGCCTGGTCCTGGTACTTGCCGTCTTTGTCCGCGTAGCTGCGAGCGCAAACCCGATCGCCCTTCAGGAAGATGAGCTGGGCGATCCCTTCGTTCGCGTAGATCTTCGCCGGCAGGGGGGTGGTGTTGGAAATCTCCAGCGTGATCTTCCCCCGCCACTCTGGCTCGATCGGCGTCACGTTCACGATGATCCCGCACCGCGCGTACGTGCTCTTCCCCACACAAATGGCCAAGCATCCCCGCGGCATCGCGATCGTCTCCACCGTCTCGCACAGCGCAAAGCTGTTGGGCGGGATCAGCACGTGGTCTTTGCCCGTCTGGCTCGTGTCGACGGTCACGAACGAACCCTCAGAAAAGCTCTTAGGGTCGATGATCGCCGAGTTGACGTTGGTGAAGATCTTGAACAGGCTGCCAACTCGAACATCGTAGCCGTAGCTCGACACACCGAAGCTCACCCGGCCGGGCCGCTTGACGTTCTCCTCAAACGGCTCAATCCCGATGGACTCCTGGATCTGTGTGTCACACAGAATGCCCATGGCCTACCCGACACGCCTGACCGGCCGCAACAGTAAGTGCAGAAGACTCCATCCTCCGGCCCATCTCTTGCCTGCCACTGCTTCCACCTGCCCAGAACACCAACCTGCCACTGTCTGATCAGCGGTTCCACCACTGCTTGATTCTACGCCAGATACCTCTGAATTTCAGTGCCGGATGTTAGCTAAAAATTCGCGTCACGCCTGAGCCCCGGCACGACGTGCTCGATTAGCTCTTATACACTATATCTTGCGCTCGTCAATCCAGACTTGACTAAATATAGCATACCATAGGGGGCTACCACGGCCTAACGAACGGTGCTGACGTGCCTTAGGGTAACGCTTTTTTTCCGAGTGTATGAAGATGATTCTACAGGGGTCAGGTTATCCACAATCCGCCAACCATCCGCCGGTGGAGAAGTGGCCCTGCGGCAGCAGAGCGCCCGGCAAAATGGCCCGCCGCCGTGTATTCCGCTAGAATCAACCTCCGTGCGGCATGCCTATCCCTTGATGCTCGACCTCACCGACCGCCTGATCGTAATCGTCGGCGGCGGCGCCGTCGCCCTCCGCAAGGCCAACGGCCTCCTCGCCGCCGGCGCTCAACGCATCCACTGCGTCGCGCCGGCCTTCACCCCCGATCTGCCCCCGCAGGTCCAGCGTATCCAGGCCGAGTTCCAGCCGGCGCATCTCGATGGCGCAAGCCTTGTCTTCGCCGCCACCGACTCCCCCCAAGTCAACGAAACGGTCGTCCGCGAAGCCCACCGCCGAGGTCTCCTCGTCAACCGCGCCGATTCCGACGACGACCACCCCGGCGATTTCACCACACCCGCCGTCTGGCGATCCGACGCCGTCACCCTCGCCGTCTCCGCCGCCGGCAGCCCCGCCCTTGCCGCCGCCATCCGCGACGACATCGCAACCAGGCTCGACCCCCTCCAACTCCGCATGGCCCAGGCCATGCAGACCCTCCGCCCCCTGATCGTCGCCTCGCCCCTCCTTCCTCAGCTACGCCGCCAGGTCTTCCTCGATCTGGTCCGTCCCGAAGCTATGCATGCACTGGCCCAGACTGGCGTCCAAGGCCTCTTGGCGTGGCTCGCACAAAGGCACCCGAACCTCAAGGACATCCAATGCGCGATGCGGAACGATGTTTGAGTCGCTGATGGCTCAGCATTCCGCACCCATCATTCATCAGGCCCATCCACATGCCCACACCCGCCCAACTCATCCTCCTCGGCGTCTCAGTGGCATTCTTCGCCCTCGGCGGCCTCGTCTCCTTTGCCCGCCTCTGGCACGATCGCCCCGCGTTCCGCTCCATGACCCAGGCGTGCATGCTCGGCGGCGTCGCCACCACCCTCGGCCTCATCCTCTGGCATACAGCCCTCCGCCGACAATGCCCCCTCAATGACAACTTCGCGGCCCTTGTCTTCCTCGCTTTGTTGCTAAGTACCTTCGTAATGTACATCCAGCACGTCCGGCCCCTCGTGGGCCTTGACTGGTTCGTCATGCCGGTCGTCATCCTGTTGCTCGTTGTGGGCGGCATCTTCGGACGCGTCGAATACCATACCTACGGGCCTCTCGTCAGCGACACCTGGCTCTGGGTCCACCGCGTCAGCACGTATGGCGGGGCCGTCGCCTTCGCCTTCGCCGCCGCCGCCGGAGCCATGTACATCATCGCCAGCCGCCGCCTCCGCCGAAAAACCCCCCTCTCCGCTTTCGGCAGCCTCGAACGCCTCGAACGGATGATCGTGCACTCGGCCACCCTCGGGTTTGCCATGCTGACCATCGGCCTGATCACCGGCTTCTTCCGCATGTTCCAGCGCGGCCAGACGCTCCCCCCGGCCAAGCTCCTTCTCGGCTCCCTCTCCTGGTTGATCTACGCCGCCGTTCTCCATGCCCCCATGAACCCCAGGTTCCGTGGCCGCCGCGTCGCCATCCTCAGCGTCCTCGGATTCCTCTTGCTCATCGGCGCCATCATCGTCGTGCAGTTGATGCCCGGAGGCGATCTCTGATGCACCGATTGCTGCTGGTAGGCCTGAACCACAAGACCGCGCCGCTGACCGTCCGCGAACGCCTCGCGTTCGCCGGCGAGCAGCGCCGCCAGGTCCTCGACGCCTTCCGCCAACGCTTCCCCGATGCCGAGGTCGTCCTCCTCTCCACCTGCAACCGCGTCGAGCTGTACACCGCGCGCAGCACCCATGGCCACCCCCGCGTCGAAGAGATGATCGGCTTCCTCGCAGGCCTCCGCGCTCTGGCCCCCGAAGAACTTGACCCTCACATCTACCGCAAGATCGACCGCGACGCCGTCTCCCATCTCTTCTCCGTCGCCTCCTCGCTCGATTCCATGGTCCTCGGCGAAACCCAGATCCTCGGCCAGGTCCGCGACGCCTACGACGCCGCCAATGCCGCCGCCACCGCCGGCGCCCTCCTCCATCCCCTCTTCCAGCGGGCCATCGCCGTCGGCAAGCAGGTCATGACCGAGACCTCGCTCAACGAAGGCCGCCTCAGCATCGCCAGCGTCGCCGTTGATTATGCCCGCCGTATCTTCGACCGGTTCAGCGACAAAACCGTCCTCTCCATCGGCGCCGGCAAAATGGCCGTCCTCGTCCTTCAGAGCTTCCAGGCCCTCTCTCCCGGCCGCCTGCTCATCTCCAACCGCGACCCCGACAAGGCCGCCGCACTCAGCCAACGTTTCGGCGGCCAGGCCGTCCCCTTTGACAAGCTCAGCGATCACCTCGTCGCCGCCGACATCGTCATCTCATCTACCGGCGCCCCCCACGCCATCATCACCCACGCCCAGTTCAACCCCCTCCTCCGCCAGCGACGATACCGCCCCATCTTCCTCATCGACATCGCCATGCCGCGCGACATCGAGGCGGAAGTCGGCCAGATCGAGAACGTCTACCTCTACAACATCGACGACCTTCAGGAGGTCGTCGCCGCCACCCAATCCCAACGCTCCGGCGCCGTCCAGGCGGCCGCCAGGATCGTCGAGCAGCAGGTCAACGAGTTTGCCGTCTGGCATCGCACGCGGGAAATGGGCCCCCTCATCGATCGCCTCTTCCAGCGGTCCCACCACCTCGCCCAAGCCGAGATCGCTCGCGCCATCAACAAGCTCCCCGACCTCTCCCCCGCCGAGAAGGAGGTCCTCGAGAACCTCGGCCGCCGAATCGTCAACAAACTCCTCCATGACCCTGTCGATGTCCTTCGCGTATCCGGCGGCGAGTCGCGCGGCGCGCCCGTCCCCTATCTCCACGCCTTCGAGAAGCTCTTCAAGCTCAACCAGCGCGATGAGGCCCAACCGGAGCAAGACGATGCACAAGACGGCAACACATGACTGGCGGCCGACGCGGCGAAAACGGCGCGGCCCTCCCAGCCTCCTCCTCAGCCGAGGCGCAGCCATCGCCGCCTGCGCCGTCGTCCTCCTCGCCACCATCCTTGCCTACGCCGGCCAGGCCTGGCTGCCCGCCCTCTCCGTCCTCTGCACCGATGGCCTCATCGCCCTCCTCTGGGTCATCGCCGCCACCATGCTCGGCTCACTCTTCCTCCCCCGCGCAACGGGCAGCGAACTCCCTGCCGATCCGGCAACCGCTCTCCGCCTCGTCACCAGTGCCGCCCTAGGCCTCGGCCTCTACAGCCTCGCCGCCCTGCTCCTGGGCCTTGCCGGAGCGCTCAATCGAACGACCGCCATCCTCCTTCCCTTCCTCTCCGCCGCCATCTTCCTCGCCTTCGCCCTACGCCGAAGTGCCAATGCCTCCCTCCAACCCCAGGTGCAAGCCATCGACCAATGGCTGCGCCAGCCCGCCGGATCGGCGTGGCTGTGGATCGTGGCCATGCCCTTCCTCGGCATGGCCGCCGTCGGCGCTACCCTCCCCCCGGGCATTCTCTGGCTCCCCAACGACCCCCACCCCTACGACGTCCTCGAATACCACCTCCAGGTCCCGCGCGAATGGTACGCCGCCGGCCGCATCACCCCCCTCAAGCACAACGCCTTCTCCTATTTCCCCTTCAATGTCGAGATGCAATACCTGCTGGCCATGCACGTCCGCGGCGGCCCTTGGGCGGGCATGTACCTCGCCCAACTCATCACCCTCGCATACATGATCCTGACTGTCATCGCCGTGTACGCGATCGCCCGCACACTCGCAGCACGCGCGCTCGCCTCCGCTTCCGCTGCCGCCAAACCCTCCCCTCTCCCCGTCCTCGCCGGCGTCGCCGCCGCAACCACCCCATGGCTGGCCATGCTCGCCTGCGTCGCCTACAACGAATCCGGCCTCCTCCTCTATTCCACCCTCGCCGTCGCCTGGTTCATCGTCCCCCTCGCCTCCGATGCCCGACCAGCCGCCTCGCTGGCCCTCGCCGGCGCCATGGCCGGCCTCGCCTGCGGCGTCAAATACACCGCCCTCCCCATCCTCCTCATCGCCGCCCCTCTCGCATTCGCCGCCCTCTCCTTGTACCACCCCCACGTCCGCACCGCCTTCCGCAAGCTCCTTGCCGGCCTGGCGCTCTACCTTCTCATGGCCCTGGCCCTCTGCTCCCCTTGGCTCCTGCGCAACGTCGTTTGGACCGGCAACCCCGTCTTCCCCGAAGCCATGCGACTCCTCGGCCACGCGCATTTCTCCCCCGAACAGGTCGACCGCTGGGAACGCGCCCACTCCCGTCTCCCCGACCAGAACCCCCTCGCCCAGCGGTTCAAGGCCGCTAAGCTCCAGATCACCACCGACTGGCGCTATGGCCTGGTCCTCCTGCCCCTCGCCATCATCGCCGCCGGCTTCGCCTGGCGCAGACCCGATGCCATCTTTCTCCTGGCCATGCTCGCCGTCCTGGCCGCCTTCTGGCTTGCCTTCACACACCTGCAAAGCCGGTTCTTTGTATTGGCCATCCCCCTCGCCGCCATGCTGCTCGCCGCCGTACCCCCGCTTCTCTGGCTTCGTCCCGCCCTGACCATCATCATCGTCGCCGCCGCCGTCCTCGGCTGGGGCTCTCTCGATCAGGCCATGTCCCAGGACCTCCTGTGGCGCAGCCGTACCGTCGCCATCGGAGTCCCCGACCTCTCGCCGCTTCTGCCCGAACAGGTCTCGCGGCTCATCCTCCAGGACGCCAAGATCGCCCTCGTCGGCGACGCTGCCGCCTTCGCCTACGTCATGCCCATGAACAACCTCCGCTACCGCACCATCTTCGACCTCGACGCCAAACCCGACCAGCCGTTCATCGACGCCTGGCTCGGACCGGACGCCCCCGCCATCAAGGCAACCCATTATCTCGTGATCCACCCCTCCGAGCTGCAACGCTTCGCCGCCACCTACGCCCACGTGCCGCTGCCGCGGAATCTGGCCAAGGCCCGTGAAATCATCGTCCTCCCGCCAGGTTCCACCCAACTCGCTGACTTCGCCGATGCGGATCGATTCCCCAGTGCCACCGATCGGCGTCGGCCGTAACCGCACATCCGCGCCGATGAACACGCCCCACGTCAGTCAATGCCGCCTGCCTTTTGCACTCCCCGCACCTGTTCCGCTACACTCATGCGCGCGCCACGGGAAAACCCCTGGCCGCATACACAGCATACTTGGAAAGGGATGCCACACATGTCACGCACAACGACGCACAACTGGCTGTTCAACACGCTCCTGTTGGGAATCGCCGCCACCCTCTTTGCAGGCTGCGCCGCCGGCCCGACCACCCGCATCAACGCCGGCGCTGACAAGCCCATCACCGACGCCCTCGGCAACGCCTGGCTGGCCGACTCAGGCTTCGTCGGCGGCAGCACCGTCGATCGCGGCAACATCAAGATCGAGAACACGAAGATCCCCGAAATCTACCGCACCGAACACTGGGGCATGACCGCCTTCGCTTACAAGGTCCCCAACGGCAAATACGCCGTGAAACTCCACTTCGCCGAAACCTATGAGGGCGTCACCGCCGCCGGCCAACGCCTCTTCACCCTCAGCGTCGAAGGCAAGGAAATCAAGGACCTCGACGTCTTCAAGGAAGCCGGCGGCGCCAACAAGGCCTTCGTCAAGCCCGTCGATGTCGCTGTCAACGACGGCGAACTGAACATCACGTTCAAGGAAGGCGAGCAGAACCCCGAAATCAACGGCATCGAGATCATCCCAAGATAAAAGCTCCCAAAACCACGCATCGGCATCCGCGCGGCCGCGCGCCTCGCGACCGACCGCCGTTTCCTTTCTGTGCCCCATACGGAGCCATCACATGACCGACCCGCGCATCCACAAACTCGCCAAGCTCCTGGTCACCTACTCCTGCAATCTCAAACGCGGCGAAAACATCCTCATCGAAGCCATCGACGTCCCCCATTTCTTCACCAAGGCCCTCGTCGCCGCCGCCCACGCCGCCGGCGGCCGCCCCTTTGTCCTCCTCAAGTCCGTCCAGATCAACCGCGCCCTCCTCCTGGCCGGCTCAAACCCCCAGTGGAACCTCGTCGCCGACATCGAACGCCGCCAGATGCAGAAGATGCACTGCTACATCGGCGCCCGCGGCAATCCCAACGTCTCCGAGCTGGCCGATGTCCCCCCCGATCAGCAGAAACTCTACGAAACCACCGTCTGGAGACGCGTCCACCACGACATCCGCATCAGAAAGACCCGCTGGGTCGTGCTCCGCTGGCCAAACCCCTCCATGGCCCAGCTCGCCGAAATGTCCACCGAGGCCTTCGAGGATTTCTACTTCAACGTCTGCACCCTCGACTACGCGAAGATGGCCCGCGCCATGCGACCCCTCGTAGCGCTCATGCAACGCACCGACACCGTCCGCCTCAAAGGCCCCGCCGACACCGACCTCTCCTTCAGCATCAAAGCCATCCCCGTCAGGGCCTGCTCAGGCCAACGCAACATCCCCGACGGCGAAATCTTCACCGCCCCCGTCCGCGACTCCGTCAACGGCGTCATCCGCTACAATTGCCCCTCCATCAACCGCGGCACAACCCACAACGACGTCCGCCTCGTCTTCAGAAATGGCAGGATCGTACAGGCCACCTCCACCGCCACCGACAAGCTCAACTTGGTCCTCAACACCGACCCCGGCGCACGCTACGTCGGCGAATTCGCCGTCGGCGTCAACCCCTACTGCACCCGCGCCATGAAGGACACCCTCTTCGACGAAAAAATGTCCGGCTCCATCCACTTCACCCCCGGCTCCTGCTACGACGAAGCCAGCAACGGCAACAAATCCACCGTCCACTGGGACCTCGTCATGCGCCAGACGCCCGACGCCGGCGGCGGCGAAATCTACTTCGACGGCAAACTCGTCCGCAAGGACGGCCTCTTCGTCCTCAAGGAGCTCAAAGCGATCAACCCCGCAAATCTCATGTGACGCCCCCTTCACTCCACAAGCTCGATCAGATTGCCGTCCGGGTCGGCGATCTCCAGGAAATGTCCCCTCTCGTCCTTCCACTCCTTCGCTATCGCCACCCCAGCGTCCTGCGGCCGCTGCTTGATCTGCTCCAACCGCGACTCCGACAGGTCCAGGTAGATCCCATGCCCCGTCGGCGCAAAGTCGCTCCCCTCCCTGGCCAACTGAATCGCGATGTTCGCATTCCCCGCACTCATTTCACACCACCCCGCCCCCACCAGCGGCAACCCCAGCACGTCCCTGTAGAACGCGATCGCCGCCTCAAACTCCCGCGTTGGGATCACAACCTTCAGCAGTTTCATCCTCGGCTCTGCCTTCCACGCCGCACCCGCATTCCCCATACCTTAATTGTATGCCCCGCCACCGGCGCGGTAACCTCCCCGCCGTTTCCACGGAACCGGATCACTGGTCCACTATGAATACCAGACGAGCCATCGGCATCGACATCGGCGGCACCAAGATCTCCCTCGCAGTGGTCAACGACACGGGCCAGATCGAGGCCCAGACCCGCCTGCCCACCGAAGCCCAACGGGGCTTCCAGGACGGCATCCGGAGAATGGCCGCCGCCATCCATGATCTGACCCGCCAGGTCGGTCTCCAGACCGGCAACTTTGCCGGCATCGGCATCGGCTGCCCGGGACCCCTCGATCCCTTCACCGGCGTCATCACCACCGATTACAACCTCCCCTCCTGGGGCGGCTGCAACATCCTCCACGCCTTCCGCGACCTCTTCGGCCTGCCCGTCCGCCTCGAAAACGACGCCGACGCCGCTCTCGTCGGCGAGGCCCATGCCGGCGCAGGGCGCGACGCTCGTGCCATCGTCATGCTCACCTTCGGCACCGGCGTCGGCGGTGCTGCCCTCAATGACGGCCATATCTACCGCGGCGCCAATGGCGAACACCCCGAAATCGGCCACATCCCCATCGACCCCACAGGCCCCGAGTGCTACTGCGGCCTGTACGGCTGCCTCGAAAGTCTCGCCTCCGGAGCCGCCATCGCCGATGCCGGCCGCTCGTCAGGTTTCGCCGACTCCCAGGATGTCTTCGCCAAAGCAGCTTCCGCCAATCCGACGGCCAGCCTCATCGTCGATCGCGTCATCCACGCCTCCGCATCCGCCCTATGGACGCTCATCCACACGTTCCTCCCCGAGCGCGTCATCCTTGGTGGGGGAATCATGGAAGAACATTACGCCCTTTTCGAGCCGGCCATGAATGAGGTCATCACTCGCTCGAAACTCGGTCCCAGTAAAGGCATGCAACTCAGAAAAGCCCAACTGCTGAGCAAGGCGGGCCTTGTTGGAGCCGCGTTCCTCGCTCTGCGCCCCTGACGAAGCCCCATTGCTGCCCCAGACTCCCCAAGTCATCCAGATTCCCGATACCGGCAATGCTCCAGCACCCTTGGCCGATCGTCTGACGCCTTCCGAGCGGGCACTGATCCTCATACTGAGCGGTGCAGAGACGGGTTCTCGCGACCGGTATCGTGTCCATAGGCATCTTGCCCAGCGCCCGCACGACAACCAGAACGCCTTGTCGTGAACTCGCCAATGGTGTGCAGGTCACGCAAACACAAGACTTTCCCGCACTACGCTCTCACTGCATCCGCCCGCCGTGCGCCCTCGCTCAGATGCCACTGACATCGCGCATGCCCGGCGGCTCAGCCCGCCGCCGCCAGCCCGCTCCAAACGGGCACGGCTCCCATAAAGATCTGCCATTCACATGCCGGAAAGTTAAATTTACTGGACAACCCCGACATATGTGCTATATTTCGGGCAGTGGTAGAGTAGAGTAGCCGGAGCGGCACTCAGAATATTGTTTTGTGGGTCATGTCTTGGCCTCGCGTGGCCGCCGCGGCAAGCCAAAGTGCTTGTCGGGTCAACATGAGGGAAAGTGAGACACGTATGTCGATCAAGAAACGGCTGATGACTGCATGTGCGGGAGTTCTTGTGGCTGGCGGGCTCGCGTCGGTGGCAAACGCCACCCTCACGATCGACCTCAAGGTCGCCCCAGGAGTTACAGGGACTTCCGCGGACGGGAAATGGGTTGCCCGGCAGCTGGTCGCTGGTGAGCAGATCCCCATCGAGATCTATGCCACCGTGTCCGGCAAGCTCGCTGGGTTTAATCGCACCGCCGTCGAAGATGAATACGGCGACTTCGTGAAGTGGCAGTATCAATTCGATGGCATCGACGGCCTGCAGAGCTTGTCTGGGTCGGTCATGGCCACCCAGGTCAGTGGCGGTGCCGTCGTTCCCAGTCCCGCTAACAAGAGTGCGATCCTGGCCAAAGGCGTGAACAGCCATGTCAGCGCCACCGTCGCGTGGGACGGAGAGGGCGCTACGGGCGGCTTGGGACTGGATCTTAACGGCGATGGCGTGTTTGATCGGGGCTCCCCAGACGGAACCTCCAGCGACCTTGCCGGCAACTACGTGAACATCCGTGGCAAGGGCATGACCTATGACGAGGCCAATCCGAGTATCGTCACGGCCAACACCCCTCGCGCCCAGGACGCGCCGTCGATGACGTTCCTTGTCGGGAAGATCGCCTTCCGAGTTGGCATCCCCGTGGCCGGCATTGGCCTGACCGACATCAACTGGGCTCTCCGCAGGACTGCCGACGGCAGGATAGAGTCCAATGCCGGTCTGTGGATGGAAGACCGCTTCCTGGACGGGGCCCCGAAGGAATCCGATCCCATGGACGGCGTCTCCGGAGCCATCATCATCGGCGGGCCGGTGCATCTCGGCCTTATTCCAGAGCCGATGTCGCTCTCCGTCTTCGGAGTGGGCGCCGCCCTGCTTGGTCTGCGCCGTAATCGCAGGTAGTGCATATACGCGAGTCTCATAACAATAAGGAGGCCGCTCTGGGAAGAGCGGCCTCTTCTTATTCCAGGGTCCCCATTAAGCCGGGGAAACATGGCCACTCTGGTCCAGCCAGTGGGCGACGCAAGCGAGAGGTGCGCCGCGGAGGCGTCTGGCGGCGCGACACCCCGACACAAGAGGGTCTATGAATCCGCTGCGGAGGATAAGCTTGGCTCTGGCTCTTTCCGCAGGCATCGGCGGGCTGGCCGCCGCTTCCCCCCTCATCCCTGACGACCCGTACTTTGCCATCTCGTGGCACGCTGCCACGATGGAGTTGCCGCAGGCGTGGTCGTATTCCAGGGGGTCTGTGGGCGTCGTTGTTGCAGTGGTCGATACCGGCGTGATCCCAACGGAACCCGATCTCCAAGGCCGCGTCCTCCCCCCCCTTTCCGTGTTCGGCCCTGCTGGGCCCGCCGACGAGGACTACCGCCACGGCACCTGGGTCGCCAGCGCCTTGTCCATGGGCATCAACAATGGCATCGGCGGGGTCGGCGTCGGCCAGTTCAGCATCCTTCCCGTACAGGCGACCATCGGAGACGTTACCAAGCCGGAGTGGATCGCCGATGGAATCCGGCTCGCGGCCGACCACGGTGCGAGGGTGATCAATGTGTCATTGCACGCGCTGACATATGGGCGGATCGACGAAGCCGCCCAATACGCCCGGTCCAAAGGGGCCCTGACGTTCATCGCGGCCGGCAACGACAACATGGAAATCTCCATGCCGGCCTACGACAACCTCATCTTCGTATCGGGCACGGATCGCCACGACCATCGCTGGGGTGCCGACCCCGGCTCAACCTCCGGCAGCACTTATGGCCCGTTCGTTGACCTGTCAGCGCCCGCCCAGAGCATCGTCGTCGCGGATTCGATCGATCCGAACCTCCCCCACCACTATGGCTTGATCAGCGGCACGAGTTTCGCCGCTCCTCTGGCCGCCGGGGCCGCTGCTCTCGCCTGGTCCATCAACCCCAATCTCACTGCCGACCAAGTCGAATCCATGCTCTACAACACCGCCCTCGACCTCGGCAAACCAGGCTGGGACAAGGAGTTCGGATGGGGACGCGTCAATGCCGGCGCAATTGCCATCGCGGCCGCGGCCACCGTGCCCGAACCTGCCGCACTACCCATCTTCGCCTCCCTGACGCTCTGCCTCCTCGTCCGTCGGCGTTGCCGAAGCTGATGCACCCTCGCGCGGGGGCTTCCCGCACCCGGTCGATGCACAAATAAAAGCTTCACCTGGCGACATGCGACTGCAACGCCTTGCGTATCTCCGCCAGCAACTGCTCCACCTTGAACGGCTTGAACAGCACCGCCTGCAATCCCTCCTGGCTGGCCCTCACGATGCTGTGGTTGGGATCGTACCCGAAACCCGTCATCAGGATGACCGGGGTGCGCTTGGTGCGCCGTCTGGCCGCGGCAAAGACGTCATACCCGCTCTTGTCAGGCATCTTGATGTCGCTGATCACCAGGTCGAAGTCCCGTTGCTCCAACTGTGCAATCGCCTCGGTCCCGCTGCTGGCCACGACCACGTTCGCCCGGTACTTCCGCAGAACATCGCAGATGGTCGTCCGGATGTTCGGTTCGTCGTCGGCGATGAGCACGCTGCTCCCGTCGATCAGCCCGTCCGGCTCCCCCGTCAGCTCGCCGATCCCCAGCACCTTGTTCGGCCCCTCCGCCGCCTGGCTCAGACATCCCCGGATCTTGCTAACCCGTAGTTCCACGCCGCCGGAACGATAAGTCCGCGTCCCGACCGATGTAAAGCGACAATTCACTTTCCGCTCACTGGGTACGATTCGATCAGTTTCATCGCCCGCTGCTGCAGCGGGTCCGAGTCGGTTTCCCGCGTGAAGCTCGGCCCGCCGGTGTCGTCCTTCATCTGACACGTGTTCCGCGTCAGAGTGCCCATCGCCCTCAACAGCGTCCCAAACGACTGCACCCTGAGCCCCTCCTCCGTCACGTGGGTCGCCTTCTTGGCCCGGGCCGAGGCCGACGGCACCGGCGGCAGCACCGGGTCCCGCGTCGCGTGGTCCTGCGACAGTTCCTCGTCCGCATACAGCAGTTCCGCCCACGCCTCCCGCAGATGCCACTCCACGTAATACGCCAGCACACACAGCAGCACGTGCGCCTTCACGTGAGCTTCCGTCCTCAGCCAGATCGGACGCACCAAGAGGTCCACTCCCTTGATGCAGCGGAACGCCCGCTCCACCTGCGCCAACGCCTTGTATCCCCGCACCACGTCCGCCGGCGGCCAACGCTCCGCCGGCTCGCTGGTCCGCACCACATAGATCCCGTCCAGCCTCGCTTCGGCTTCAATCTGCGCCGTCTTCCGCGCGTAGGCAAAGGCTCCATGCGCAATCGTCAGATCAAAATGCTTGGCCATCTTGTACTTGTTCACTCGCTTCCCCGCCTTCAGCGCGATCGCCGTCGCGCTCAACGGCTTCCTGGTCCGCCGCTTCACCTCCGCCGCCAAACGCGAAAGCTCCTGCTCCGTCGCCGCCAGAAGCTCCTGGCGCTTGCGCCGCCGCTCCTCGGCCAGCAGCGGATTGAAGCACGCCATCAGCCGCTCCCCCGGATAATCCGCCGAACTGATCTCCGCC
>Ga0315284_10004226_pt1 | contig 20422 bp, 18 predicted proteins | sample YL17G09_16_MG_FD_203696 | JGI IMG/M metagenome (GOLD analysis project Ga0315284, IMG submission 203696) | Sediment microbial communities from Yellowstone Lake, YNP, Wyoming, USA - YL17G09_16 | ecosystem: Environmental > Aquatic > Freshwater > Lake > Sediment | place: USA: Wyoming | collected...
GGCAAGCAAGTGAGCCGGGTGGTGATTACACACAAGTGCTCAGGCCGCGTCCTCGCGGGCCGCGCAAAGCGGACGGGGACGCGGACGGCGAGCGGTCGAGATGTGTAATCACCAGAAAACGCCTAGTTGTCAACGTCACGAAAACCTTGTAAACTTACTTGCAGTGGAATCGCCATGACAGCTTTTGAACCCGCCTACCTCCAACTCGCGCGCGCAGGCGAATTGCGCCGCCGCGCCGAGCAGGCCTGGGCGCGCCTTGCCTCCTGCGACCTGTGCGCGCAAAACTGCCGCGTGGATCGTCACGTCACGTGCGGCGTTTGCTGCACGGGAACGCTCGCCGTCGTCGCCAGCTACGGCCCGCATCACGGCGAAGAAAACCCGCTGCGCGGGTGGTACGGCAGTGGGACAATTTTCTTTACCCACTGCAATCTCAAATGCCAGTTCTGCCAGAATTACGACATCAGCCAACTGGGACAAGGCCGCGAGGTGGAGCCGGAAGAGATCGCGGCGATGCTGCTCGAGCTGCAAGAGATGGGCTGCCACAACGTCAATTTCGTCAGCCCCAGCCACGTCGTGGCGCAAATCCTGGCGGCGGTTGCCATCGCTGCGGAAGCGGGCCTGCGTCTGCCGCTGGTCTGGAACACGGGCGGCTATGATTCGCTCACCGCGCTAGAGTTGCTTGACGGCGTGGTAGATATTTACATGCCGGACATGAAATACGCCGACGACAAAACCGCGTTGAGGCTTTCCAAAGCGAGGAATTACCCAGAGGTCAATCGCGCGGCAGTGCGGGAGATGCACCGCCAGGCGGGCGATTTGGCGCTGAACGAGCACGGCGTCGCGCAGCGCGGCCTGCTGGTGCGTCACCTGGTCTTGCCGGGCGGGCTGGCCGGCACGCCAGAGACCGCGCGCTTTCTGGCGGAGGAAATTTCACGCGACACGTACATCAATATCATGGCGCAGTACCGCCCGTGTTACCGCGCCCACGAGCATCCCCCGCTCGACCAGCCCATCACGCGCAAAGAATACGCAGACGCAGCCGCGGCCTGTCGCGCCGCCGGGCTGCACCGGTTCGACCACTGACCGCTTTGAACAAAGACGCCAAGAGCGCCAGGCTTTTTATACTGAATCCCTTTGCGTCCTTTGCGGTAAAAAATCACTCCACGCTCTACGCTCCACGCTCCACGATCTTTACACGCTCTGAATACCGGCATCGCTCCTGCGCGCATTCGACGGCGCGCGCCCGGTGTTGAGCGGCAGCAGATTCATCTCCGCGCAACGACGCCGCTTGCGCCAGCAAATCGTGCGCCGGGCCGCGCCAGTCGGCGCAACTGCGACGCTCCATCGCGTCGAGCGCGGCGCGGGCCAATGCTTCGGCGTCGTCCGCGCGACCTTGTGTCAGCGTCACGCGCCCCTGCCAGACCAACGTCTCTGCCAGCGGCCACACCAGCGCATGTTCGGCGCACGATTGTTGCGCTTCGTCCAGGTGAAGGAGAGCCGAGGCCACGTCGCCCGCTCGCAGCGCCAGCGCGCCCAGGCCGGTGAGCGCGTGAATGATTTCCTCGTGGCTTTCGCTCGCGCGCAACACGGGCAACGCCTCTTCCAGCGCAGACCGCGCCGAATCGTCCTGGCCCAGGTCAAAGTAAATGTCGCGGCCTAACGTCAGCCTGGCCCAGGCTAAACCGGTCGCGTCGTTGCGCGCGGCAAAGATGCGCTGCGATTCTTTAGCCAGCTCGCGCGCCGCATCATAGTGACCGGCGTAGGCTTGCGTCTCGGCCTGGCTGAGCAGCGAATAAGGGAGCGCGCCGCTGCCGATTTCGCGCGCCAGCGCAATCGCTCGCTGGAACGTCTCGAGCGAGGCCGCGGCGTCGCCGCGCCGCAGATGCACAATCGCCATGTTGACCAGCGTGCTGGCAATCTTGTCCTTCAATCCGATCTTGCGCCGGATGTCCAGCGCCCGTTTGAGCGAATCCAGCGCCTCGTCCAATTCTCCGACGTGGACCTGGTTCGTCGCCAGGTCGCTCAACACGGTCGAGCGCAACGGCTCGTCCTGCTGCTCCTCGGCCAGACGGTACGCCTCGTCCAGGTACGTCCGCGCGCGTTCCCATTCGCCCAGCGTTTGATACGTCAGCCCCATGCTGCGAGTAGAGACGGCCATCTCGGCCGTGTGGCCGTTCTCGCGCGCAATATTGTATGCCTGGCGCGAAGCATCCAGCAACTCGGTGTTGCGCGATTGCCACCAGTACGACTCGGCGAGCGAATTGTAAGCTTCGGCTTGCGCGCGCGTGTCGCCATGCTCGCGCGCCAACTCGAGCGCGCGATGCAGGTCGGCTTCGGCGTCGGCATATTGACCCATCCGGCGATGCAACCGGCCCCGGTTGAGATGCAGGCGCAGCGCATTGATCCAAAAGCTGGCGGCCGGCAAGCGCCCCAGGCACTCTTGGGCCAACTGATAAAACGCCAGCGCGTCCTGGTTGGCGTACAGGTCTTGCGCCAGCGTTCCGGCCATCAACGCTGTGACGAGGGCTTTATCCCACTTTTGCCCTCGCTCCCAGTGGCGAGCCAAAACGCCGCAGATTTCTTCGGGGCGATCGCGGTACAGCCATTCCAAAAACTCGCCCACGCGCGCGTGCAGCTCGCGCCGACGTGCAAAGGTCAAGCAGTTGTAAGCCACCTCGAAAGTGAGCGCGTGCTTGTAGAGGTACGCGAGCTCCGGGTCGGGACGCTCGAGACGCGTGAGGTCAACCTGCACCAGCGTATCGAGCCGCTCGCGCATCGCGGTATCGGCCATCGGATACGGATACACGCCGCGCAGGACGACGTAGGCGAACCGCTGCCCAATGACCGAAGCCACCTGCGCCAGATCGCGCGTGGGCGCTTCGAGTCGGTCCAGGCGGGCCATCAGCAGGCTTTGCAGCGAATCGGGGATTTGGACTTGGGCCACGTCTCCGACCAGGCGATACTGTCCATCGTCGCGCGCGAGCACGCCGCTCTCGATCAGGCTGTTGAGAATCTCTTCGACAAACAGCGGATTGCCCAGCGTTTTCTCGTGAATGTCGCGGACAAGGTGAGCCATCTGAGGGCTTGGGCCAGTCTCGCCCAAAATCGCGCGCACCAGCTCCTCGGCGCTTTGCTCGTCCAGCTCGTCCAACTCTTTCCACACGCAATCGGGCGACGTGAGAACGTCCAGCTTGAAATCCGCGGGCGTGCGGAACGAAAGACAGATCAACAGCGGCACGTCGCGGGCGCGCGCGGCCACGTGATCGAGCAACTCGAGCGACGACTGGTCGGCCCAGTGAATGTCCTCAAACAGCAACAACAGCGGCACTCGAGAAGCGCGCGCGCGGAGCAGCGCCGTCACCACCTCGAACAATTTGCGGCGGCGCTCGGCCGCGCCCAACATGGAGGCCGGCCCCGCCGGCGCAGTCAGGCCCAGCAGCGGAGCCAGCAAGCCGACCCACGGCGACACGTCGGGCGCTTGGTCTGCTACAGATTTTTCAACTTTGCGCCAACGTTCTTTGAGCGAATCGCTTTCGTGAAAATAAAAGAACGCGCTCAAGAAACTGTGCCACGGCAGATAAGGCACATTCAACCCATGCGAAAGACATTCGCCGCTGTAGCCGTTGCCGCCGCCCGCCAGCCATCGCCGGATGACTTCTTCGATCAGGCGCGTCTTGCCCACGCCGGGGCGTCCGCTCACGGCGACCGCGCAGCCGTGGCCGGCGAGCGCGCGGTCGGCCGCGCGCAAGAGATCGGCTCGTTCGCCTTCACGCCCGACGAGCGGCCAGCGGCTGGCCAGGTAGCGCGCGGCCAGGCCCGCTTCGCTGGCGCGCTCGGTCAGCAAGCGAAACGCGCGCACCGGCTCGGCTTTGCCTTTGAGCCTCAAGGGCGGCATGGCTTCGTAGGTGAATCGCTGCGCGGTGCGGTCGCGCGTATAGGCGTCCACCAAAATGCTGCCAGAGCCGCACGCAAAAGTGAGCCGCGACGAGAGGTTCACCGTGTCGCCGATGACGGTGTACTCGCGCCGGGCCGCGCTGCCCACCGGCCCGGCAAACACCACGCCCGAAGCGATGCCGATGCGCTGCTCGGCGATGAACGGCAGGCGCGCGACCTCGGCCTGCAGCGCCAACGCGCAGCGCAGCGCGCGAAACAGGTCATCCTCGTGCGTGTCCGGCGCGCCAAAGAGGACGTGCAGCGCGCTGCCCTTGTCGCCGGTCAGCACGCGGTTGAGGTGTCCCTCGAATCGCGCGACGGCATCTTGCATCGCGCGGAAATACTCCTGGAGCTGATCGCCGGCCGCCGGGTGGTCGTAGCGCAGGCCGGTAAAGTTGACGAACATCGAAGTCACGCGGCGATGCTCGCCGGACAAGTCGCCTTCACCGGCCACCAGCCGCGCATAAACAGAGCGCGGCAGAAACGGCGCGCATATCTCGATAAAATCGCCGGTAGTAACGGCTTTTGTCAGAGAACGGCTAAAGCCGTTACTATAGACACTTTCTACAAAAGGCGACAAGACGGTGTACTCGTCACACGTCTCGCCGACCACAGCATTGACGGTGGTGAGCATCGCCGCGTGAGCCGCCACCTGGCCTGCGCGCGCGCATTTTTCTCCGCCCACCGCCCAATCCAACGCCGCGCCTGCCAACACAGGCTCCATCCCGTGCGCGCTATCGCCCACCGTCAACAGCGCCGCCGGGCCGTATCCCGCGCCGATTTTGACGCTCAGCTCGAACGTCTGGCCGCCCGCCTGGACGCGAGACATTTGAGCGGTCATTGCGCGCTGCATGGCTTGCGCGCAAGCCAGCGCCCGCGTGACGGTTTCGCCTGGAGGGGTATCCGGGGATTGGAGAAAGAACGCCGTCAGCGCGTCGCCGCTAAAGCGCGCGATGATGCCGCCGTGCTCGTTGACGGGGGCGATGAGCGCGGTAAAGGTCTCGTTCAAAATCCGCGCGAGTTCTTCCGCGCCTAGCGGGCCGAGCAGGGCCAGCCGTTCCGACATCGGCGTAAAGCCGGCCACGTCGGCGAACAACACCGCCGCTTGGACGGGGATGAATTCGCCGGGGCGCGGCGCGTCGTGCGCGAGCGCCCGGCGCACAATGTTGGCGGGGACATACGCCGCAATGGACTGGGCCAACTCAAGAGAAGCAGGCATCTCTAGTCACCAAGTCTATTATAGCTCAAAGTTTGCGGGTGTGGTATAATCCCGCCATCCCCATTTTGCCTAGAGAGCACCCGAATGAGACGCGCTGCGACGCTGCTGTGTATAACCGCGCTACTGATCTCTGGCTGCGGCCAAATCATCTACGGTCCCACACCCACGCCCGTGGTGTTGGGCGTGACGCTGCCGCCGCCCTCGCCCACGCCCAAGGTCGTCGCCGCGCAGACCCCAACACCCGCGCCGACTTTTACGCCCGCGCCGACTCCCACGCCGGTCATTTACACCGTCAAGTCGGGCGATACGCTGCTGTCTGTCGCCATCGAGTTCGGCACGTCCGTCGCGGCGATTCAGCAGGCCAACGGCATCATCAACCCGGCGGGGCTGCAAATCGGGCAGGAGCTGGTCATTCCGGTCGGCCCCGGCGGGGTGGAAGCCGCCAAGCAGATTTTGCCCACGCCCACGCCGCTCGCCGCCAAAGTTCAAGGCCTGGCGTTCAGCGAGACCGGCGTCGGCAGCTTGCGCTGTCGGGGCGAGGTCGTCAATCCTAATGCGGGCGCGCTGGAAAACGTGCAGGTGCGCGTCGTGCTCAAAGACGCGGCCGGGCAGGCGTTAGCCGAGGGCCGGCCATTCACGATGCTGGACGTGATTCCGCCGGGCGGGCGCGCGCCGTTCGAGCTGCTGTTCACCTCGCCGCCCGCGCGTTACGCCAGCTTTGAGGCGATCGTCATCCGCGCCGAGCCATCCGTCGAGCCGGGCGTGCGCTACGCCGCGCTCCAGATTGTCTCCAAGCAAGGTGGCACGGACGGGCTGCAATTCCGTGTCATCGGCAAAGCGCGCAACGCCAGCGACCGGCCGGCGGTTGACGTCAAAATCATCGTCACTGCGTATGACGCGGCGGGTCAAGTCATCGCCGCTCGTCAGCAGACGCTCGGCAATGGCAACCTGGCTTCTGGCGCGACGGGCGACTTTGCCATCTCGTTCGCCCCTAGTGGCGGCACACCGGCTCACTTTGAGGTGGCCGCCGAAGGCCGCTTTGCTCAATAACACTCTGCCACCATGTCCACTGCGCCCATCCATCTTCCCAACCCACGCCTGTATGCCCTCGCCCGCGCCGTCGTGCGCGCCCTGTTGTGGCTGCTGACGCGCACCGAGATTCGCGGCCAGGAAAACATTCCACCACTTGGCCCCTATATCATCCTCACCAATCATTTGAGCACGATTGACCCGTCGCTTATTATGGCGGTGTTCCCGTCGCCCGTCACCGTCTTTGCCGGGCACACTCACCGCCACGAGTTTATCATCGGCGAGGTGATGAACGCGCTCGGCGCGATTTGGGTAAAGCGCGGCGAGGTGGATCGCCACGCGCTGCGCGCCGCGCTCGACGCACTGAAAGCCGGCGGCCTCCTCGGCCTTGCGCCGGAAGGAACGCGCAGTCGAACGGGCGGCTTGCTCAAAGGGAAAATCGGCGCAGCTTATCTGGCGACGCGCGCGGACGCGCCGCTCGTCCCAGTTGCGCTCACCGGAACAGAAATCGGTTTGCCGGCGTTGCTCAAGCTGGGCCGACCGCGCATCACCGTCACCATCGGCCCGCCCTTTCGCTTGCCGAATCCGAATCCGCAGGCAGGCCGGCAGGAACTGGAAGCGCACACCGACCTCATCATGCGGACGCTGGCGGAAATGTTGCCGGACAAGTATAGAGGCGTGTACCGGGATAGCGTATAGCGGATGGCCGATAGCAGATAGTAGAACGCTGCCCACCGGGGTGGCGTTTTTTGTTGCTCATTCACACACAAGAGCGCCCTCACGGGCGCGACAGGGCGTGCGCGACGGAGCCCCACTCGGCCAGCGTCAGCGTCTCGGCGCGGCGACGGCCATCCACGCCCGCGCGCTCTAGTGCGGCGGCGATCTCGGCTTGCGGACGGGCCAGCCCGCCGGTCAGCGCGTTGTGGAGCTGCTTGCGCTTTTGAGCAAAGCCCGCCTTGACGACGGCAAAGAACTCGTCACGGTCGTCCACTTGCACAGTCAGGGTCTTGTATGGCTCGATGCGGACGACGGCGCTATCTACTTTCGGCGCGGGGTAAAACGCGTCCGCCTTGATGCGTGTCACGATGGACGGCCGCCCGTAGAACTGCACGCTCACTCCCAGCAAGCTCAGCTTGCCCGGCGCGGCGGTGATGCGCTGCGCCACTTCGAGCTGAACGGTGAGGACAATCAACGAGGGAGAAACATCTGCTTCCAGCAAATGCCGGATGACCGCCGAGGTGATATAGTACGGCAGATTCGCCGCGACTTTGTAGCAGGGCGCGGCGACGAGCGCAGCAGGATTGAATTGCAGAATGTCGCCCTGAACGAGGGTGACGTTGGAATAGTCGGCCAGGACGCGGCGAAGCGGAGGCATGAGCGCACTGTCCAGCTCGACGGCGACGACGCGCCCGGCGGACTCGGCCAGGTATCGCGTCAGTGAACCCAGGCCAGGGCCGATTTCCAGCACCGTGTCTTGGCGCGTCAACTCGGCAGCGGCCGCAATGCGCGCCAGCGCGGATTCGTCCACCAGCCAGTTTTGGCCCAGGCTCTTTTGGGGGCGCAGGTTAAACTCGCGCAAGAGTTGGCGAACGTTGAGAGGAGAAGGCATCAGCGCAGTGAGATCACGGCTCTTGCGGCCAATCGGCGATGACATAGTTAATGTCGTTGGGCACGGGCGTCAGCAGATAGACATCTGTCCAGCGATACCACGTCCAAACGCGGGGGTCGTCGTCGTCGTAACCCAGGTCAATTCGTTTGCCCTTGATCGCTCCGCCCGTGTCGCCCGCGTCGCCAACGCCGTAATTGAACACGTACACGCGGCTGCCCAGCTTGACCACGCGCGGGTCCACCGCGACGATGCCGTGCCGCATGATCCAGCCCAACGCTGTGCGCCCGTAATACTTGGCCGTCTTGGGCGTGCCAGCGGTCGAGGCGCTGTAAGAGGTTGCCATCATCCTGACCTTGCGCCAATATTCGATAGGGCCATCGGGCGTGTCCAACGTGCGGACGACAATCTTGGTGCCGTAGGCAATGGTCTTGGTCTGGGGCGGGCGGATGATGCCCGAGTCTTCCAAGCGGCGGCTGACTTCTTTGCCGTCTTCGTATCGCACACGGATGCGCTTTTGCAGCACGCCGTTTTCACCAGCCTGCTTCAAGTTCTGCGTGTCAATCTCCATATCCGGGTCGGGCATCCACTGAATCTCAAAGGGTACCGGCTCTTGCTCGATGCGGAACGTCTCGGCCACGCGCACGACGCGAATGGTCATGTCGCGCTTGAGCGGCGTGTTGGGCGCGGGGTCGCTGAAATCCAGACCATCCAATGCAAGGCCTGCTTCGGCTAACGCATCCGCGATAGTTTTGGAATGCGTGCGTGTGTGCAGGTGGCGGCCATCGGCCTCAATCGTCAACGGCACGGCGCGCTCAATCGCCACGACCTGCCCATCGTGAACCGGCGCGCCCAAGTCGGGCCGGACAGTATCGGCCAGGTAGAGTGTCATTCCAGCCTGGCGGAGCGCCTCACCGACGGTGGGCGCAGTGGTGTAAAGCGTCGTCGGCGCGGCGTCATTGGGAAAAAGAGTCAGCTTGACCGCGCGCAGGACGGTGATGTTGCGCGTGGCAGGCGGATTCGGATCACGGCCCGCGCGCGTGGAAAGCGATACGGTCGCCAATCGCCCTGTGGCGGCCGTCGCCGCCGCCTCGACCGGCTGGCCGTCCACGATCAGCTTGTCATGCGGCGAGAGCGTGACGCCTAAATCGGCCAGGATGTCTGCCGGAGAGGTTTTGAGGCTGCGCGTCTGGATAGTCTGCCCGTCCACGCTGACCACGACCGGGCGAGCGTGATCCACGCGAATGGCTTCGCCATCTTCGATGCTAGTTTCTGGCGGCGGCACGACTCGATCCTCGGGGTAAACCGGGATGCCCGCGTCACGCAGGATAGCCTCTACCACAGTCTGGTTAGTGTGGACGATCTGCAGCGTTCCATCCACGACCACCCGCACGGTGGCAAGCGACTGGACGTAGCCCCACGCCATTGCCGCGGCGATGGCGAGCATTGCCATAAAAGCGATCAGCCCTTGCGGCGGCTGCCAGGTCAACAGCCGCCACACCGGCAGCGCCGGCAAGCTGAACCGGCGCGCTTCAGGATCCCAGGGAGAATGATTGAGGTTCATCTTTGTAGAACAGTGGAGTGGTCGTGCACCCCTCGTCGAACTTGGCGGCCTGACTTTTCTCGACTAGCCAGCTCCAACCAGGCGCTCCTGCGGCACCCAGGAGTATCTCCTTACCGTTGCTGCCTTCCGGCCCTGGCGGGGTTCGAAGGCTCCTGCCGCGCAGGACCCGATCTTCAACACTACTTGGCCGAGACAGGCTCAAACCGACAAGCCCTCCAAAAGGGGAATTCGACCCCGCGTAAGCGGATTTCGGGCGCGGCCAAGCCGCGAAGGCACCGCTAGCTCCCCATCTAGCACGACCGGCGGCCATGATACCAGAACCCCCCGAAAAAGCAAACGGGCGACATGGCGCAAAGCGTGTCGCCCTACTCTAAAACTCGTGGCGGAGAGGGCGGGATTTGAACCCGCGGAGCATTTCTGCTCACACGCTCTCCAGGCGTGCGCGTTAGGCCAGACTACGCTACCTCTCCAGTCACCGGCATGGGGATGCCAGCCTTTGGAGATTATACCATAGTTCTCCCGAGATTACAGGAAAAAGCCGTGACTGGCCTGGCCCGGATCCTACCACGCAATCGAGTTTCGTGATAAAATAAGAGCGCCACTAATCAAGTCCATGCTCCTTTTAGACATCTCGAACGTCCGGAGGTGCACTCGATGGCTGCGATCTCTCAAGCAGTTCCCCCAACCCCGCGCACCGGCTGGCTGACCGGGCGCCGCCTTCGCAAGCTTCAAGAAGCCGGACTGGGTTACCTCTTTTTGCTCCCGGCCTTTGGCATCCTCATCGTGTTCCAGTTCTTTCCCGTGTTCTATGGCTTTTACATCAGCCTGTGCAACTGGAAGGTGACCGGCTGCTATAACCTCATGCCGGTGCGCAACTATGTCAGCCTGGATGCCTCTAATCCGATTGCCGCGGCGATCGGCTCGCTGCCCCTGGGCAACTATTTCAAGGCGTTTCAGGACCCCGAGATGTGGCACTCGCTGCTCGTCACAGTGACGTATTCGGCCATCTCGGTCCCGCTTCAGTTGGGGATCGCGCTGGTGTTGGCGTACCTGTTATTCCAAAACATCCGCGGCAAGCCGGTCTACCGCGTGTTGATCTTTATGCCCTACATCACCTCGACGGTCGCTTCGGCATCGGTGTGGGCCTTTCTCTACAGCCCGGACAAGGGGCCGATCAATGCAGCGCTGCATGCCCTGGGATTGCCGGCGTTCAAGTGGCTGAACGAGAGCCGGGGCATTTTTGAAATCGTGGGATCGGCGGCTGGCGTCCATCTCCCCAATTGGGCCGCCGGGCCAGGCCTGGCGCTGATCGCCATCATTTTCTACACCACGTGGGTTTTTGTCGGCTACGACACGACCATCTTTATGGCCGGGCTGGGCAACATTCCCAACGAGCTGTACGAGGCGGCCAAGATTGACGGGGCCAGCGGATGGCAGCTCTTTCGCCGCATCACCATCCCGCTGCTCTCGCCCACCACGTTCTTTTTGCTCATCTACACCGTCATCGGGACGTTCAAGGCGTTCAACCATATCTTTGTGATGACGCCGCTGGAAATTGCGGGCGACCCGACGACGACGACCAGTCTCTTGATTTTCCGGCAAATGTTCCAGTACAACCGCTATGGCTACAGCGCGGCGCTGTCGTTCGTCTTGTTCGCCGTCATCCTGACGCTGACGATTATCCAGAACCGTGTGGCGGGCCGCCGCGTGGTCTATTCGTGAGGGAGCAGCGCAATGAGCACTCGTTCACTTGCATCGGCAACAGCTCGATCCGGCGGGCGTATCTCGTGGTCGCGCGTCGCCATCTATGCGGTCCTGACGATGGGCGCGCTCGTGGCGGTGGCCCCCTTCCTGTACATGCTCACGACTTCGGTCAAGTCTTTGGGAAGCGTCATCGCCGGCAAGTTCTGGCCGTGGCTGCCGTTGGGCGACGAAGCCATCCAATGGGGAAATTACCTGGAAGCCATCCGCCGCACCGGCTGGGATAAGCAATGGCAAATGTTCCTGTTTTACCGGTACGCGATCAACACCATCATCGTCACGCTGGCGACGGTGACGGGTGTGCTGCTCACCTCGGTCCTGGCCGCGTACGCGCTGGCGCAAATGGACGTCCCCGGCAAAGAGTTCTTGTTCCTGTTGCTCCTGGCGACGATCATGATTCCCAGCGATCTGACCATCGTCCCCCAGGTGGTGATGATGTTCCAGCTCAAATGGTACAATACGTACCTGGCACTCATCGTCCCTTTCCTGGCCAGCGTGTTTGGCATCTTTTTGCTGCGCCAGTTTTTCATGCAGATTCCCAGAGACCTGTTTGACGCGGCGTTGATTGACGGCAGCGGTCACCTGCGCTACTTGTTCACCATCGTCATGCCGCTCTCCAAGCCCGCGCTCGTCTCGGTGGCGCTGATCAATTTCATCTGGGCGTGGGATAGCTTCAAGTGGCCGCTGCTGGTGACGCGCGACAGCAACATGCGCGTGCTGGCCGTCGGCTTGCAGCAATTCCTGGTGGGCGAAGGCGGCACCAACATTCATCTGATGATGGCCTTTTCGGCCATGGTGACGGTGCCGGTCATTGTATTCTATTTCTTTACACAGAAATACTTTACCGAGGGCATCACCACGACCGGCATCAAAGGATAGATGACACGACTCTGCAAAAAGCCCTTTTTCACCGCAAAGGCGCAAAGAATTTCAATAGGGTGTGACCAAAATCAGTTGGTCGTCTGCGTAGGGGCAGGTCTTGTGCCTGCCCAGATGTGGGCAACCACAAGGGTTGCCCCTACTTGGCGTTCGCCTGCCCGCGCGCTCTTTCGGGGGGCGCAGTTCAAATTCGAGTTCTTTCAGTAGAGTCGTGAGACGTTTTACGTTTGACGGAAGGGAGGTGATCGCTCAAGACAACTGCAATTTGACTTGTTCATTCACCAAATTGACGTTCAATTTCCAAAGGAGGCAGAATGAATTCCCGTAAATGGTTTGCACTATTGAGTTTGGTGGTCGTCGCCGCGACGCTGCTTTCGGCGTGCGCCCCTGGAGCCGCTCCGGCCCAACCGACCGCCAAGCCCGTCGCCGTCAACAATCCGCCCAAGACGCCGGAAGAGGTGGACGCGATTGACCTGAAGGGCAAGAACGTCACCGTCACCTACTGGCACAACCGGCCCCAGAAGGATCAAGAGTTCCTCCAGGCGATGCTGGACGAGTTCAACAAGAGCAATCCTTACGGCATCACCGCCAAGGCCGAGATTGCCGGCGCGTCGTACAACGACGTTTACAGCAAGGTCAGCGCCGCCATCCAGGCCGGCCAGCCGCCCGAGGTCTCGGTGGCTTATCAGAACCAGGCGGCGTTCTATCGCTCGTCGGGCGCGGTCATTGACCTCAACCCGTTCCTCAAGAGCAAGAAATACGGCCTGAGCCAGGAAGATCAGAACGATTATTTCCAGGCATTCCTGGATAGCGACGCCAACCCGCAATACAAGGGCGAGCGGCTGGGCTTTCCCACGCAGCGCTCGATGGACGTGCTGTTCTACAACGTGGATTGGGCCAAGCAGCTCGGCTACGACGGCCCGCCCAAGGACTGGAAGCAGTTTGAAGAGATGGCCTGCAAAGCTGTGGACAAGGACAAGAAAAAGTACGGCTGGGCCTTCCGCCACGACGCCTCCAACTTTGCCTCGCTCGTTTTTGGCAACGGTGGCCGCATCCTGGCTGAAGACGGCCAGTCCTATGCCTTTAACAGCGATGCCGGCGTAGCGGTAGTGCAAATGATCCAGCGCATGGCCAAGAATGGCTGCCTGGTCGAGATCCCCGCCACCGAGCGCTATGGCGAGCAAAACCGCTTTGGCAACGGCGAAGTGCTGTTCGTCCTGGCTTCGTCGTCGGGCCTGCCGTTCTATTACGATACGGTCAACAAGGGCGCCAAGTTCAAGTGGGATATCGCCATGCCGCCTATCAGCGGCAAGCCGGCCATCAACCTGTATGGCGCCAGCATCAGCGTCTACAAGACGACGCCGGAAAAGGAACTGGCCGCCTGGCTGGTGATCAAGTTCCTGGGCGAAAAAGCGCAGACGACCCGATGGGCCGTCCAGACCGGCTACCTGCCGGTGCGCAAGAGCGCCAAGGACGACGTGATCGCCGCCTTCAAGAAGGATCCGCTGTGGGGGCCTGTGGCCGATTCCTACGCCAAGATGTTTGACTGGGCGCAGTACTCGATGATCGAGTCGCCCGTCGCCGGCTACGACCCGGTCCGTTCACTGATTGACAAAGAGATCTTGAGCAAGGCCATCGCCGATCCGAATGCCGATGCCAAGGCCATGTTGAATGACGTCGTCAAAAAGTCGAACGACGTGTTGAAGGAAAATGCGCCGAAATAGTGATTGGCGATCGGTAGGGCGGTATCCCAATACCGCCTAAAAAGGAGCGGGGCGCGGGGAAACCTGCGCCCCGTTTTTTGAAGCTGACTTTTCGTCACCGGCTGCCCAAGTCGGCGATGAAATAGTAACCGTTCCCCGCCGGGGCGATCCCCACGCCGATTTCGCTGTAGCGCGTGTGCAGCAAGTTTCTGCGATGCGGGTCATTGCCCGGCGGCTCGTTGTACCACCACTCGACCGCTTTCACCGGGTCAAACGCCTGGATCCAGTTTTCACCCCACGCCGTCGGAGTGTATCCGGCGCGACTCTCGCGCGTCTTGGTGTCCGCGCCATCCGACCCAAAGTGTGAGCACCAGCCGCGCGCGGAGCAATCGTTGGCGTGCGCCTGAGCCGAGCGCATCAGCTCCGGCGCAATCGAATAGGGAGGCAGGCCATGCGCCGCGCGCTTTCGATTGATGAGCGTCACGACCATCGCCGGCCATTCTGAGACTGTGGGCGGGACGGTCGGAGGGACGAGGGTCGGCAAGAGAGTTAGAGTTGCAGGCCGAGGCGACGGACTCGCAGTGGGAGGAACACGAGTGAGCGTCGGCACAGGCGTCGGCGATGCGGCGACTTGCAACGAATCGAGCGGAATGACGATGGGCTGGCCCGGCACAATTTGTCCCGGGTCGGCGATGGCGTTGATGCGCAAAAGGTCGCGCGTCGTCACGCCAAACGTCTGCGCGATGCCGTTCAAGGTTTCGCCGCGCCGGACGAGGTGGACCATCCAGTAAGGCGACTCGCCTTCCCAGCGCGGGCGGGCCGGAATGTCCAGCACCTGGCCGGCGCGAATCATGTCCATTTCGTACAGGCCGTTGGCAAGCTGAATCGCCGCCATCGAAACGCGATACTGTTGGGCAAGGCCCAGCAGCGTATCGCCGGGCCGGACCGTGTACTGAATCGGGGTTGGCGTAGCGAGTGGCGAGGGCTGTGCTGTTGCTGTCGCCACCTTTGTTGGCGTGAGCGTCACGGGCGGCTGGCTTGTCGGCGCGCTCAAAGTGGGACTCGGTGGTGTGGCCGTTCCGCTTGCCGGGGATGAGACGCAAGCCACCAGCAACGCAACCAGCGCAACACAACACGACAGCGGCTTGTACACAGCCATCCTTTCCTCAAACAAATACGCCTCTGCGCGTGACAGAGGCGAAAGCTCAATACCCCTGGAGCGAGTCGAACGCTCGTCTGAGGCTCCGGAGGCCTCCGCTCTATCCGCTGAGCTACAGGGGCAAGCGACGTTAGTTTACCACACCGGCCCGGATTCCGCAAAGCATTCCTCTCTCACGCCGCATGATGCTATAATGGGGCCGTGCGCGCCACAACCATCAAGAGGTTATAGACGGTGCTCCCTTTCCGCTGGTCAACCGCGCCGGAGAATGCGACGCCGGTTCAGAGACAGAACTTTTTAAAAGTTCAAATTGACGGGATCGGCATCGGGCTGGCGACTGCGGCGGCGCCGTTCCTGCCCGTCTTTCTCACACGCCTGGGCGCAACCAATTTCGAGGTCGGCTTGCTGACGGCGATGCCCGCCGCCACGGGGCTTTTCTTTGCCATCCTCGTCGGACGCTTTTTGCAAAGCCGCCGCCAGGTCGTGCCGTGGTACAGCGGCGTGCGCTTCCTGGTGGTCCTATGCTATGCGCTCACCGGCCTTGCGCCGTTCATCGTGCCCAAGGAATATCTAGTGCAGGCGGTGTTGCTCATCTGGGCGGCCGCCACACTGCCCCAGACGGTGGTCAGTGTCGCCTTCTCGGTCGTGATGAACGCCGTCGCCGGGCCGCAACACCGCTACGACTTGATGAGCCGCCGCTGGACAATTTTGGGACTGACCTCCGCGATCACGGTGGCGATTGCCGGTCAAGTGCTAGATCGCCTCAGCTTTCCGATCAACTATCAGTTGGTCTTTATGGGCCTTTCAGTCGGCGGCCTGCTCAGTTACGCCTATTCGAGCCGCATCGAGCTGCCGGATGTCGCGCCGCCGCCGCGCCGGCCCGGCCAGTCGCTTTCGCAGCGTTTCAAAGGCTACGTCAGTTTGATCCGCAGCCAACCGGCGTTCGTCTCCTTCACGGCCAAGCGATTCGTCTATCTTTCCGGCGCGGCGCTGGCCGCGCCGCTCTTTCCGCTCTACTTTGTGCGCGAGGTGCACGCCACCGATGCGTGGATCGGGATCATCAACACCGCTCAGACGGCCATCTTGCTGGTGGGGTATCCGCTCTGGTCGCGCCAGTGGCGAGTGCGCGGCGCGCGCTTTGTGCTGCTGTGGACGACGCTGGGCCTGACGCTTTACCCGGCGCTGACTGCGTTCACGCATCGCGTCGAATGGATTGTGCTCTACGCCGGCCTGGCGGGCATCTTTCAGGCCGGGCTTGACCTGGTGTTCTTTGACGAATTGATGAAGACCGTGCCGCCCGAATATAGCGCCACGTTCGTTTCACTGGCGCAAAGCCTGCAATATCTTTCGACGGTCGCCTCGCCGCTGGTCGGAACTTTTCTGGCCGACCACATCGGCCTGGGCGGCGGGCTGCTGGTCAGCGCGGCGCTGCGTCTCATCGGCTTTGGCTTGTTTGCGTGGGAGAAAAAGTGAGCCGACCGGGGGAACGCGCGGCAAACAAAAAAGGCCACTCGATCAGAGTGGCCTTTGCCCCCGTAGGGGCGTTGCATGCAACGCTCGCGCTATTCGACCGCAACCGTCGCGCCAGCGGCTTCCAGCTTGGCCTTGGCGTCGGCGGCGGCATCCTTGCTGACGCCTTGCAACACCGGTTGCGGAGCGCCGTCTACCAAATCCTTGGCTTCCTTGAGGCCCAGATTCGTAATGATCTGGCGCACGGCCTTGATGACCTCGATCTTTTTGTCGCCCGCAGCTTTGAGGATGACGTTGAATTCCGTTTTTTCCTCAGCCGGAGCCGCCGCGGCGGGGCCCGCCGCGGCCATCGGCATCGCGGCCATCGCCATCGGAGCGGCGGCGGTCACGCCCAGTTTCTCTTCCAACAGTTTGACCAGTTCGGCCGCGTCCAAGAGGCTCAGGCCGCTGATTTCCTCGACGATCTTGTTTAGGTCTGCCATTTTACTTTTTCCTTTTCTGTTGATTTTACGCCGCGCCTTCAGCGGCCTTGAGTTGATCCACGCGCGCCTGGAGGACGCGCACAATGTGCGCCACAGCGCTGTTGAGCACGCCGGCCACCTTGCCCGCCGGGGCCTGAATAGTGCCTAGCACCTGAGCCATCACCACCGGTCGCGGCGGCAGCTCGCTCAACGCCTTGACGCCCGCCGGGTCCAAGACCCGGTCGCCCAACACCGCGCCCTTGACCGTCATGATCTTGGAGTCTTGGGCAAAGTCGAGCATGGTCTTGGCGACCGCGGGCGGGTTCTCGAAGCAAAAGCCCATGGCGGTTGGGCCTTCCAGCAGCTTGTCCGGCACGGGCAGGCCCGCCTCGCGCAGCGAGCGCGCGATGAGCGTGTTCTTGGTCACGTGAAACTCGCCCTTTGCCTCGCGCACCTTCATCCGCAAGCGGTAGACATCCTTGGTCCGCACGCCGCGATAGTCCACCAGGATGACGGCCTGGCTGCGCTTGAGCCAACCCTCATACTCTTGGACCAGTTCACCTTTGCGTTGCTTTGTGATTGCCAATTGATTTTCACCTCCCTTCGTCCTGTTTACCAGATTTGCAAACAAAAAAAGTCTTTGCCGCAGCTTGAGGCAAAGACTCGGATGCCCGCCCGTATGGGCCGGGAGGATCACTTGTCGCTTGCCTCGGCAGGCTTTACGTGATTGGAAGAGCAACTACAAAGGTCGCACCTGCATTCACTACCTGCTGTCTCTGGCGGCAGATATTCAGTTGTTGGGGCGAACTGCGTGTTCGCCAATACTGGGCCGACACGTCGGTCGGCCCCGACGCTATGCCACTTCCATGCTCTGAGCCAGGTTCACGTCCACCTTGACGCCCGGCCCCATCGTCGTCGTCACGACAATTTTCTTGATGTAGGTGCCCTTGGCGGAAGCCGGTTTGGCTTTCTTGATCGCGTCCATCAGCGTGGCAAAGTTCAACGTCAACTTGTCGGCAGGAAAGCTGGCCTTGCCGATGGGCACGTGAAGATTGGATGTCTTGTCAATGCGAAACTCGGCGCGGCCCGCGCGCGCCTCGCGGATGAGGCGCGGAATGTCGCCCGCCGGGGCGACGGTGCCGGCCTTGGGGTTCGGCATCAAGCCGCGCGTGCCGAGGATCTTGCCCAAGCGACCGACCTTGCTCATCACCTCGGGCACCGCCATCGCCACGTCAAAGTCCGTCCAACCATCGCGGATCTTGGCATAGCCCTCGTCGTCGCTGATGATGTAATCGGCGCCGGCGTCTTGCGCCGCGCGCGCTCCTTCGCCTTCCGCAAAGACGAGGATGCGGACAGTCTTGCCCAGTCCGCCGGGCATCAGGCATACGCCGCGCACCTGCTGATCGGACTGGCGCGGGTCCACACCCAATCGGAGGTGAACTTCGACGGTGCCATCAAACTTGGTGATCGAGGTCTCTTTGACCAGCGCCAATGCTTCTGCCGGCGCGTAATTCTTGTTCTGGTCTACCTTGGCGACCGCCGCCAGGTATTTCTTGCCATGCTTTGCCATTGTTTGCTCCTTGTGGTCTTGACGGGCGCAGGCCCTCCCACTTGACTAGTCCACAATCTCAATGCCCATCGAGCGCGCGGTGCCCGAGATTTGCAGCTCGGCGCCCTCGACGTTAATCGCGTTCAGATCGCGCATCTTCATCTCGGCAATCTCGCGCAACTGCTTGCGGGTGATCTTGCCGACCTTGCTCTTGTGCGGCTCGGCTGAGCCTTTTTCGATGCCCGCCGCCTTGATCAAGAGCGAAGGGGTAGGCGGCGTCTTGAGGACGAACGTGAACGAGCTATCCTGATAAACGGTGATCTCGGCCGGAATCACCTGACCGGCCAGCGAGGATGTGCGCGCGTTGTATTCTTTGCAGAACGCCATCAGGTTGATGCCGTGACCGGCCAGCGCTGGGCCGATGGGCGGCGCCGGATTGGCTTTGCCAGCCTGAATCTGCAGCTTGACGATTGCTTTGACTTTCTTTGCCATCTTTTTTCTCCTTGTGGTTTTGGCGGGCGATTGCCCTCCCACTGTAGAGGGTTCAATGGAACGTCTCTACGGGTTTACATTTTTTCGACTTGCAAGAAATCCATCTCGATGGGCGTTTCGCGGCCAAAGAACGACACCATCACGCGGACTTTGGCCTTGTCCATGTCAATCTCGTCCACTGTGCCCATAAAGTCATTGAACGGGCCATCCACAATGCGGACTTTTTGGCCGGGCTTGAAAGTGACCTTGACCTTGGGCGCTTCGGCTTCCATCCGTTTGAGGATGCCGGCGACTTCTTCCGGGCGCAACGGCGTGGGCTTGTTGCCCATCCCCACAAAACCGGTCACTCCGGGCGTGTTGCGAACGACGTACCACGAGTCGTCGTTCATCGTCATTTGGACGAGGATGTAACCGGGGAACACGCGCCGCTCGACGGTGCGCCGCTTGCCGTCGCGCACCTCGATCTCTTCTTCAGTGGGGACAATCGCCTGGAAAATCTGGCTCTGCATCCCCATTGTCTCGATGCGCTGCTGCAGGTTGTGCTTGACTTTGTTTTCGTAGCCCGAATAGCAGTGGACGACATACCATGCGCGCTCATCCGAAGCCTCACTTAGGTCGGGCGCGCCATCCATGCCCAAATCAGGCGCGCGCTCTCGCTCTCGCTCGCGCGGCGCTTTGGCCTTTTGAGGCTCGGACTCTTCGGGCTTGTCTTCCTGGGACAATAGCTCGTCGAGCGTTTCCAGTTCTTCTTCCATTGTCCGTCTACTGCTCGCGCATTCCAAAGATGAGCGCCACAATGCCGGCCAGCAGGCCGACCCCGGCAATCACCAGGTTCACGGTGTTGTTATCAATCAGGCCCTTGAACTCCCAGGCAAAAAACAAGTCCATCAAGCCCAAGATGGCCGCCATCCCTACCGTCACCGCCACCACGATGAGCGTGAGGTTTTGCGCTTCTTGCCGGGTGGGCCAGCGCACCTTTTTAAGCTCGGCCCACGTCTCGCGAAAGTAGCGAATGATTGGCTCAAAGATTTTTGTCATGGTCGTCGTCACGTTTCACATTCCATGCTTTTCAACTTGAAGGGCGACGCTCGCGTCGCCCTTCTAGGCAGGCCAGCCGGGACTTGAACCCAGAACCCCCGCTTTTGGAGAGCGGTGCTCTGCCAAATTGAGCTACTGGCCTATCTGGCTGATAGCAGATAGCTTGGCTGATAGTGGACGGTCGGCTATTTGTTGTTTGCCATCCGCTATCTGCCATCGGCTATTTCTGTTCCTTGTGCACCGTGTGCTTGCGGCAGCGCGGGCAGTACTTGCTAAACTCGATGCGGCTCTGATCGTTGCGGCGGTTCTTTTGAGTAGTATAGTTGCGTTCCTTGCACTCGGAGCACGAGAGCGTCACAACGATCCGAACATCCTTCTTTGCCATGCCGTACCTTGCCTCTCAAGGGCGGTCCAAGACGCCGCCCTACAATTTATTCCGAAACCTTGGTGATGACGCCCGAGCCGACCGTCAACCCGCCTTCGCGGATGGCAAACCGTCCGCCCGCTTCCACCGCCACCGGCGTGATCAGCTTGACGTGCATGTTCACATTGTCCCCCG
>Ga0315284_10004227_pt1 | contig 20417 bp, 24 predicted proteins | sample YL17G09_16_MG_FD_203696 | JGI IMG/M metagenome (GOLD analysis project Ga0315284, IMG submission 203696) | Sediment microbial communities from Yellowstone Lake, YNP, Wyoming, USA - YL17G09_16 | ecosystem: Environmental > Aquatic > Freshwater > Lake > Sediment | place: USA: Wyoming | collected...
CCTTACCGAAAGCCTGGACCCACTTGGCCCGTAGGGTGTTAGGGCTCACCCCAATACGGGAAGCAACATCCTTAAAGGCTTCGTTAGAGTGGAAAGGCTCAAGGAGTTCCGACTCAGATGCAGTGGACTGCTTGGGATCGTTTCTGTCACGGATAGCTTGGAACTGTTCTTCCCCAAGCTTCTCCTTCAAGACCATCCGAATGGTGTTAGGGCTGCCCCCAACCCGCTTGCAAATGGCCTTCAAGTGCTCTCCACCAACAAAAGCAGTGACCACAGCCTCTACCCAAGGTCCCTTACGCATACCAAAAGGCTAGGCCACAGACGCCCAAAAAGCAAGAGGGTCGGGACCGTGTTATCGGACCAGACCCTCTTGGACTCGTAAGTAGTTGCTTTTACTTGGGTTTTATACCCTAGCCCGAAGGTTGAATGTGAGGACGATGTACAAAAGTGGAAAAATAGGGCTGTAGAACATCTCGAAGCGGAGGATTGTAGGGTCCTCGGAGTCGATTTCTGCGGACATCCCCGTGAAGGCCCCGACGATCTCGGCCTGGACCAAGGACTTGAACAGGGAGGTCATGGAGACCACGACTTCGTTGGTACGGCTCGCAAGGAACTTGGTTCCGATGAAGGAATCCAGGATTGCCCTGCTCTGCTGTTGCACGAAGTCCGCGATCTGAACCACCGTGGGCAACCGGGTCAGAACCGACGTCATGTTCGTGGTCAGACCCTGGCGGATTCGGATGATCGGGTCCAAGTCCTCAAGGATCGTGATACCGGCAACTGCCGTCTGGTTAGCTTCGACCGGATCCATGATTCTGGGGATACGGGTAAAGCCTTGGATGCGACGACGGGTGTAGGGGGTCGCCACGTCCACAGCAGGGGACACAGCGGAACCGGCCACGGCAGCTCCGAAGAAGCTACCGTCAACCAGGCTCTCGAACGACTGCCCAAGCGAGTCAGTCAGAGTGATGACTGACGAATCTGGGTACAGGGCCAAGATACGTGAGGAGTTCAACCCTCTGGCCACCGTTTGAGCGGAAGTCGGAGACGTACCGGACGCAAACCCGATGAACCCAATGCGCTCCGACTGGTTACGGATGTTCGACTGGACTTCGCAGTGTGCTGTCAAGTGCGTGAAGACCGCTGTTGAGGTGGCGAGCGGGATCAAGATATCCGGCTTGATGTTGCCCGGAAGCGGTGTCGCCAACTCGTCGATAGCCGCGTTGAACGCCTGATCCGACGCTTGGTTCGTGTTGGGCACCTTCAAGACTTGCTTGATGATAACCAGCACGGCACCGTTCAAGATGGCCAGGTAAGCGGCCAACGTGACGCGGTTCTCACTCGAAGTTCGACCGAAGTTCGCTTCGATCGTCTTGAGCTGCTGGTAGATCTTCGGGGAGTAGTCTTGCTTCAGGTAGCGGTAGCTAATGAAGTAGAAGTCGCCCACTGTCGGCTCAACGCCGCTCGGGTTGTATGTGACGAGCGTGGCGGTGTCATTGACGCCCACGCCCACCGTGTTGGACACCAAAAGCTCTAGGCCGCCCACCGAGTAGCGAGGCACCGATGGGGACACATGGAAGGTCGGACCGACCTCCATCGTGAAGAAGCCTGCCGGGGTGTAGCTGCCAGTGGAGGCCGGGAGAACCGTGAAGCGGAGGCCCGTACGAGCATCCGTGTACGTCTGCCCTGGGGTACCCGTGCCTGCTGAGCCTAGCGGAGACGTTGAGGTCACCACGTAGTTGTTCTGGGCGTCTTCACCGACGTCACCGTCAGTGCCGGGGGTGATGCCCGTACCAGAGGTAACGTTGAATGCGGAGTTTGCAGAGGTCGAGAACCCAATCGAGGAGGTGGCGGCACCCACCAACAAGGACTCGAAAGTGATGTAGTCCCTGCCACTGATAGGCGCGACATACGCTACAGCACCGGCCGCAAAGAGAACCGTGTCCATGAGGACATCGACAACCTCTTGCGCTGTGACCAGAGTCTGGCTTGCGAACTGATTCTGGGTGAACCCAAGAACCGCGTTAGCAGACCCGATGTTGATCAAGATGGCCGAACCCGAGTCGTTTGTGGTCGAGGTCAGACGAACCTTGTTTAGGTTCACCCCAGTACCCACGCTAGCTACGGAGGCAACCACTGCGTTGATGGCAGCCACAACCGCCGCAGCGGTAACTGCGGCACCTGGCGGAAGTGTGACTGAGTAATCTACGCCGTTAACACGCACGTTGAAGGCGTCGTTCAGACCCACTGTGATGTTGAACGGTCCCACGAGGGAACCGAGCATCGTAGCGGGCTTGTTGATAGCTGACGTGGTGCCGTTGACACTCGCGAAGGTTGTGAACCCAAGCACAGTCTCCACGGTGCCCTGGTTGATCGTGACATTCGACACAGCATCGAACCCGCCGGGAAGAGCGCCTGGAACAACCGCGCCCCGGATGATGAAGATGACATCCCCAGTCAGCGGTCCAATCTGCACGAATCTCGCTGTACCAGCTAGAAGCAACACAGCGTTGATCAGACCCACAATGGCTGTTGGAGTCTGGAGTCCAACGGTGATGGGAACCGAGAATGCAACTCCATCAACCGTGAGATTCAACACGGCGGCTGGCGGAATCGTGATCTCAGGTACGCCAGTTGCCGGAGTTACATGTGCCCCGACCATGCAGGCTTCAGCAGCCGCCGCCAAGTTGGAAGACGCAGAGACGCCGTTGACCAGAGTGAGCCAAGTGGCCGAGAAGGGAGTGAAGAACGAGTACGGTGCCGCACCCAGATTCGTGTACGCTGCGTTCCGAGCCAACGCTGTCCCGAACGTTACGGTCACGATTTCAGCAGCGGGGGTACCATCGCCCGTGTGGAACGCATCCGGGATCTGCTCTACCCCACGCGGCCACTGGATGATCTGGCTGAGACCTGTCTTAGCAAGGAATCGAGCCTCGTAGAGATTGGCATCACGGGTCGTCGAGAAGACCGTGTACTGCCCCGCCCCTACAGGACCCGCCACCGTGTTGGTGAGGATGAACGTGTCATCCGACAGGCGCGAGTAGTAGAAGGTTGCGTAGGCATTGTAGTCCGGCGGCTGAGCCGTCTTGAGCACGATGCGACGGTTCACACCATCGACAATCGTAACCGGAACAGCCGCACGATTGAGAGCGTCACGCAGCGTACGACCCGTGTAGACCTGCACGAGGTCAGGGCGGTTCGTGATGAGATCCTGACGCGAGTTGGCCACCGAGTTGAACGTCGGCAAGCCCAGCGGCGTTGAACGACCGTTACCCGTGGTCGGAACCTCAGGCAGCAAGAAGTCCGTAGACGAAACAGTCGCCGGAATCGTTGACGTGTCGGTCACTCGGGTGCAGGCACCCAGGAACATCTGCTCATCGATCAGCGTGCCGACGATCTGACCACCGGAACCCGTCGAACCGTCAAACGGTGTCGCTCCCGGGGTTGTCGTGGAAGCCGCCACCTGGAAGCTGGAGCCCCAGTTGATGACCGAGACGTCCGTGGTCGGATTCGCAACCACGAAGTCCGTGCCCTGGATGTAGTCGTTACGACCAGGCGAGATGCCGCAACGCAGCACCGTCGTCACCAGGCTGTTCGGCAAGTAGTCGAACGTGTCCTGCCAGGTGTTCGCCCAGTAATTGACCGTTACGGTCGAACCAGGGGCCGGAGCGAACGATAGCGTCACGAGTCCCAGCGTACCGTTGACGGCCTCAGCCAAGACCTGCGTACCGTTGACCTTGACCACAACCTTCGAGGTATCGGTAGTTGTGGTTCCGCCGCCCGTACCGTCCACGATCGGACGATTGAAGACACGGAAAGCTCGGTTGCGTGATGTCGAGGCACCTGCCGTAAAGCCGAGAGGCCCGTTAGCTGTGCCCGTGCCAATTGTGATCCCCACCGGGGTCGTGAACTGGACGTGATCCAAACCTTGGTTGTCCGTGAACACAGACGTAGAGAGGTTCGGAACCAACGCCGCACTGATGACAGAGGCCACCGTAGTGGCACTCAGAGAGCCCTGAGGAAGGGTGATGGTCGCCACAGTGCCGTTCACATTGATGATGAACTGGTCGTTCGTCCCCGTCGTGATGTCAAACGGGGCGTAACCTGGCGAAGTCAAGGAAGCGTTCGCTACCGTAACCTGCTCAGACACGTCATCCGTAAAGGCTGTGTCGCCACGGTGGAAGAAGTAGGTGACACGTACGCGGTCGGTCGGGTTGGTCGGTACCTGAAGGGTAATAAGACCACTCGTACCCTGTACGGAACCCAGCGAAACCAGCGTTTCATTCACAGTCACAGAGACTGACCGCACATCATTGGTGACGCGGCCAAAGCCTTGACCGTCAACGATCGGGTAGTTACGAACCCGAAGCGTCGTGAAGGTACCGTCTTGAGCCCCGAGGATCAGGTTGTTGGGGTTGGTCGCATCGACCACCCAACTCTCTGACTCATCCTCGTTGACGATCTGTTGATCTACCGTGGAACTGGAACCACGAACGATCTCAAAGTCGTCCTGCTCCAGTTCCTCTTGACCCACGCCAATCAGTGCCGGGATCCTAAGACCCGCAACCAGGTTCGAGGCGTTGGTGTCGGTCAGCGTGCGAGTGTAGACACCCGGCGGCGCATATGAAATGAAAGGGCCCAAAGCCATTGGAGATTCTCCTTAGGGAACTCGGTTACGCCCCCGAGCAGGCTGCACATCTCGATTTGGGTCTAGATCTGAACTACAATGGCTGCCGCGTCATCTACATCATCGTGTGGATCTGAGAGAGCAGTAGCTCCTTCTATGCCAAGTAGACAAAAGAACTATCAGGGCCAAGCCCTCATTTCTCACCGCCCGTGGCACGCACAGCTTCCTTCACCAACTTGCGCCGAGCGTCCCTTCCCTGTGAACTCATAGGTTCATAATCAATGAAGTCCTTACCGGTATGCCGGATAAGTGCGGGTGTCCCCCCTTGTGCCCGAGCCTCTTTTTTGACCTTTTCACGGGCCTGTATGTGATCCCAGCGCTTGGAGGCACTGCGCCCGACTGCCTGGTCGGCTGTCGGATAATCTTGGCCGTGGACTCCAGAATTGGCCGCAGCCCCCGTGCCTTCCGCAAACGAGAAGCCGAAACCGGCGATCACCAGGGGTGCCGGATCGTGACACGACGGGCACTCATGCTGAGGGTGCTCGCCAAGTTTGAGGTTGCGATCGAATTTTAGAGCGCACTGTGGGCATTCAAACTCGTAGCGGGGCATTGGGGTACCTTTCACATTTGATCTAGACTTACAGAATTCTCTCGAAGTTATTGTTACGTCCCGCGAGGACGGGCATCGTGGCGAAGAACAACTTGTTCTGCACATCACCAATGATCGTCGTAGCCTGTGCGGTATCGAGAGGGCTAGCGGTCTTGTCCGTCGCCGCTGTAGTGGGCGTCACTCGGCTAATGGTCAAGGGCAACGGGATATGGATTTCCCAGTCAGCCTGCATCTGAATCGACAGCGACGCATTGTAGAAAGAGTCGTCACTCGTTTCGTCGTAGATTTCCTCGGCCTCACCACCCATTGAAACGTCTGTGATCTCGATACCCTCGCTGGACAGCACAGAGCGCTTCTGAGTCCACAGATACATGACGATCAAATCCGCGATTTCCTCCATCGTCGTAGGGTCGCGGGCAATCGCATCTAGCTCAAAGGTTGCATCAAATCGACCGCCATATGCCTTCGCAGTCTCAACGCGATCTTCGTAAACTACGATCGCAACCTTATCCCCAACCTTACCCCTCTTACCGAAGGCCATCACAACACCAGGAAGGGTTGTGAAGTCCGCGCGGTTCCATTGGTAAGTAACCGGCCCAACACTAGGCACCGAATAGCGGTAATCAGCGGTCAACACCGATCCTGCTGCGGACCGGATCAGCAACTCGATTGCCCCTGTCTCATAGTCCACACGATAGTGGCTGCCCTCAGACAGCAGGAACTTGCGGTTCTCCCACAGACGCAGCGTCCCCTTGATAGGCAACCGTTGGAGCTGAGCCTCTGACTCAATCCCCGACATGAACCGCAGCACAGGTTCGTCATTGACTGTCAAAAGCGGATCGACCATGAAACTGCCCTCAGATTGGGCGTTCTCTGGGGCCGTTATGATCTCCAGGTAATACACACCTGGGGGTGTGGGCATGACCCCGGAGTTCGCGTTCAGGCACGCCAGATCCTCACGGATCCACTCAAGCGGGTACACAGGTGCCCCAACAAAGGCCAGCATGACGTGGCTCTCGACTGAACCTAAGAAATTGTCCGCCGAGAGCTGAACCTTGTTAGCGCTCGAACCCTTGACCACGATACCCAGTTGAGGGCGTTCGGTGAAGGCGAACTTATTCTGAATGAATGGGACTATCTTCTCGTACAGGGGGTGATTCGAGAAGCTGTCCTTCAGCTCTAGAATGAGACGGCGCTTGAGAGACTGGACGAGGTAGTAGTAGATACATCACCCCGCGTGTTCTTCCATCGCTAGAACCAAAAGGCCCTCAGCAACGGCGGTCATGGGGTCTTTAGCGGAACGGATCTCGCTGATCTGAATCGGAAAGCCGCGCTTCTTCACGGCCTCGAACTCGTCGGTGAAGACCTTCATGAAGCCACCGGCTTTACTTGTACCGCCCGAGACGATGAACGGGATGGGTTCTGGCAGATCCAACGAAGACTGGACCTTCTTGAACTGGATCGCGATGTTCTCCAGCACGTACTTGATCAAAGATCGGATGTAGAGCGCTAACGCTTCTTCATCACGATTCTTCGGGTTCGCGAGATCCACACCCTTCTCTTTGATCGTACACATGCGGGACGCTGTAGATCCGGTAGCCTTTGCAGCATGGGTATCAACCCAGTCGCCTCCACGAGCCACCGAAAAATCCATCCCTTTGACGGTCTGGTAGGCCAACGCGATGTTACCCATACCGGAACCGAAGCTCACCGCGAGCCCAGAGAAGTTCTCTTCGGCGCACTGGCTGTAGATGATCGCCATCGCCTCGTTCATCGGGTGCGGGGTGTACCCCAGCTCCGCAAGAATCTTACGGAAAACCTCTTGGTGGTAGATGATGTCCTGGTTCTCATCGTCCACGGGGGCTGCGGGAATACTGTAAAAACAGTGCTCCTTCTCGACGACCGGATCTCCTACAACATTGGAGATCAACAGACTTAGAATCTGTTGGGCGTCCAACTCCCCAGCGGAGATCACCCCTCGACTAAGGGGCCTACGAACCTCCCGCTTAAACAAGTTTGCCATGTTGAGGGCTGAATCCCCCAACACGATGAGCTGCCCGTCCTTCTCGACGTAGTCAACCTTGGAGAGTCGAAGCGTCTTTTTTGCCTCTAGGTCCAGATCCAGAAACGCATCCCGAATGCGTTTTGTTTCCACGCTCTTACCATCTTTGGTCTGACGGGCGGATAAAACGTTCATTGTACCTAAATCCAAACCACAGCCTAAACTATACATCGGTTTTGCCACTGGTCCCCTCTTTCATATGATCTGATTTTTCAAGCGATTAACAAGTGTAGTTAGCCGGGCAAAGCACTCATCAAGTCCGTGCTTCAGGTCATACTCCCAGAATCGGACAACGGTAAACCCACGATTTCTAAGAAATGAGTCGCAAGACGCATCTAGACGCCTTCGTTTCCGCTGAGTGTCTGAAAGCGTACTTTCATCAGGGTAGAGCTTAGGGTTGACATGCCAGTAGTCCCCATCCGCCTGAATCACGAGCCGCACACTGGGGACTAAAAAGTCCACCGTATAGTACCCTAACAGGGCTTGTTCTACATAAGCTACCCCGAGACTGGCTAGGAGCGCTGAAACAGTCTTCTCCGGTGCGGTTATCTTACGTTTGAATTTCGCCATTCGAGCAGGGGAGGCTAGACGCAACTTCTCTTTGTACTCAGCAGCCTTTTCTTCCCCGTAGACAGCTTCATAGGACTTACCCGTCTTAGCTATGACATGCTGCCTAATTCCTGACGTGATCTTCTCAACGTAACCAGGGTCGGTGTATAGGTGAGACACACTATGCACCGGGTTGTTAGCACCACGTTGCTTATCCCCGAAGTCGGGGTGCTTCTTGTGCCATTGACGAAACGGGTGACGATCCCCCTCCAGCCATGGCCTATGTTTGGCCCCATAGTTGGGGTTTTTGGCACCTTTAAGTGCCCCACTACTTATATGGGCCTGGCTTATCTTGGATCTGGTTTCAGCCGTGTGGGTGCGCTCTGACCAGAGTTTAGTGCGGAGGCCATTACGCTTAAGTTCTCTAGCTATAGTCTTGTCGCTACACCCGAACAGCACCCCTAATTCTTTGTGCGTAGTGTTAGGGTTAGCGTTCAACTGAGCTTCAAGGTCCATCTTCGATATCCGCTGCTTCTTTGGGCCAACCACACACCAGGTTCTGCATAGAACCTTTATCGAATCCACCCCCACAATTGAAGCAGTGATCAACTCACGTACGCCGTGACTTCCCAGCTCCCGGTTTCTTCCATCTTGTGCCACGACAAGCTCAGGTAAGTGTGCTCCCCGATCTTGTCGTGAGCCTTCCCATCCCTACCCGAGTAGATACCTTCGAGTTCTGAGGTGTCGAAACCGTTGGCCTCAAGAAGGTCCCGGATTTCTTGGATCGGGAGATGTCTGTGGTACGTCCGGGACATCTTGGTCAGAGCGTCATTCACCTTGTTACGGCGTGAACGTTCATCGGAAGTGCTGCCAGCGGTACGCCGGTACTGGTACGAAGCGGTACGGCCACCCTGCCGCTGTTGCAGCAAGTAGAGGAATTCCTCGTGCTTATCCGCCACGCCCTGAAGCAGGTTGTCGGTTCCGTCAGTAAGCTGCCCCTTGGCCTCCAGACTTGCCCTAGCGGCCTTCAGGCAGTCAAGGACGCAGCGCTCCACGCCGAGGCTTACGAACACCATGTCGAACGACGTTGGCTCCCCAGGAGTCCGGCACCAATGGTTGATCAGAGCAGGCAGGATCGCGGCCTGAGTCTTCGGACACACAAGGTCTCGACTCCCTGCCCCAACGGCACGCTCAGCTACCTGATCAATGAACCCAAGCGAATCGTTGTAAATCCGCTCGAACATCTGGTGGTCCCCGTAGAAGTTGCCGCCCCGTGTCTGCCAATGGTGGCTTTGGTGTACGATTGAGGCCGCCCTCAAGATCGCAACCAAAGCCCCCAGTTCAGCCAGGGGCTGCCCTTCAAAACGGGAGCAGACCTGAACGAAAACCTGATCCCCGCTAGCCATGCGTACCCCTGACCTCTCGGGCAAGTACGGAGGCCCATTCTCAAGGGAGTCAAACGCGAGAGGGTCTACCCAGATCGCGTGCGTCGAACTCTCGGCCACTTAGGAGGCCTTCCAGAACGCTGTCTTGTCAGCCTTGGCTGCCTTGGCTTCTTCCTTCATCTCTTTTCCGACCTGTGCCGGGGTGAAGCGCTCAGGCTTGCCAGAGATAACCTTACCGTTGTACGGAGACCTGACGCCAGTCAACTTCTTCTCTTCGAGGTAGAAAACCCTGGCCTCTTCATCCGTGTACTTCCACAGGATCGGCTGCCCACTGAGGGGTTTCTTTACCGTTGCCGCAATACGGGCGGCGATTTCAGTGGCATGGTCCAGAACGCTTGCTTGACGGGGGTGCATAGGAACTCCTTTAGGGGATGAACGGTACTCCGCGTAGAAGCGGGTACAAGAAAGGTTTATCAAACGAGCCTCAAAGCGGCTGCATCTGACACTCGGAAACGTGGTACATGGCCCCGCAAACGTTGCCTGAGGCGTCCAAAATGTAACAAGTCGGGTACTCTAGGCATGCGAGGTCATCGCAAACCAAGCAAGGTTCGGTTTCCAGGTTCTCTTCCAGGTCGGGAATCGTACACAAAGGCAATTCTTCCCCAATGAACCCGGCCCCGGCCTTCTTGGCAAAGCGGTCCCCAATCTTGAACTTCACTGGGCGCTCTCCTTGTCCTGCCGCAGCTTACGCAACCGATCCCCTATCCCCGACACATCCGACAAGGATTCCTCCCCTTGGATGTCTATGCGAGCCGTCACATCCTTGGGCTTGATCTCAGACGGCAAGAACTGAGGGGCGGTCCCATCGGCCACTTCTTGCCTGGGTGCCGCCCTCAGACCGGGAGAACCCCAAGCAGTAGCCTGGGGGGGTGGGGCCTGAGAGTGCGACTGCAAAGCCGCCAAGATGGTATCGAGCTTCGTAGAGTCACGAGTCCCACGCTGCAACTCTGCTTTGAGAGTCAAGTTGGTAGCCTCAACCGCACTCAGTTGAGCTTCCAAACCACGAACCAACGCTTCTAACTCCCGGATCCTAGACTCTAGACGCGGCCGTTCAGGATCTGGGGCAGAAAGTTGACGGATCTGGGTCGGGGCAATCGTCGGGAGTTGAGCCAAGAAGTGCTGGCTAATTCCACGCCACAGATCCTTGGATCGCATCGCCAGATCTACGGGGATCACTACCTCCACCCCATGTGGAACGTCCCTACCAATGTCTTCAATCAAATGTGCCGGAGAAACGAGTCCGATTACCCGGATGTCACCCCCTGCTCTGGGAATTTGCATGAGTCCGATCCTTCGTAGAAGTCTGTCTAGCCAGGACATAAGCTGTTACCTGGTCAAGGATGCACGTAGTTGCTTACGTAGCTCCTTCTCAAACTTAGCTTTGAGGGCTTCCCGTGCATCCTTCTTGGCCACTTCCACGAAATCTGAAGGCGGCCGTCCAGGGTGAACCCAACGCTTCCTAGTACCCATGGATTTCGCAGAAGCGGTCCGAAAGATCAACTTCCCATCATCTGTGATGATAGGAATGGGACGCTTAGCCTTGAGCAACCACCGCATCTTACCCTTACGTTGACCCTCTGTCAGAGGCAAGAACGCCGGGTGGTCCACGGTCACCACCAAGCTAGAGGGCTTGATCTCTACCTTGAGTGCTTTCGAGAGTGCTCGCTTGGCCCTCTTAGAAAAGGCTGTGCCCATGAGCTTAGCCTTGATACGCTTAAGTACCTCGTTCTTGGACTGTCTCAGGACTAGGGAAATATCCCCGTCGAAGGCGCTGGGCAACAGCGGCTTCATGTACACTCGGGTGGCGATGAACTTGGAGGGCATCAGTAAGTCGTGGTTTCCCACGCCTTTGAGCGGCCCCTCAACTCACGCTCATCTGGGATACCTGGTTTGCCAGTGATACTAGAGTCCGCCTCACGCTCAGGACCACTGGGAGCAAACTGGATAGCCGCAAAGCGGGCCGTGTTACCTACAGGTACACGATACCTAATGTCCTTCTCATCCATAGCCCCAATGTTGAAATGCTGCTGTAGCACCATCCCGCGATTGGAGGGGAATCGAACCGGCCCCACGGAATAGCGCTCTCCATTAATCTTCACCAGGAAGTCGCGCTGAGACAACAGAGGCATAGGCCCCGTCCACACCTCATAGGTGTGCTCCACGGTCCGCCCAATGTCCTTCTGGGCAATCCTGCGCTCTGCGTCATCGGGGGCGATCAAAGCGTCGTAGGGGCCTTCGTAGCCGCCTACAATGCCTGTGCCGTAACAGATGCGGCAATCGTTGATCGGCTGCTTGTGGTAGTCGTCTGGAACGCAGGGACACGGAACCCCCACATTCTTTTGAAGGAAGATCTTTACGCGCTCTCCGCCCTGCTCAAGGATGAAACGATTGCGGCGAACCGCCTCACGCCACATGAAGTCGATCTTCTCGATCTCCATGGAACTTGTAGCAGTAGCGTTCTCCAACGGGGTCTCGATCAAGTCCTGGCACCCTACTTGACTGAGGTCGCAGTTGATCCTGACCCCAACAGTCGTAACCCTATAGAACACCCGCTGTCCCAAATCAGTCTTTAGTAACGTCCTGTTCCGACGATACGTGCAAGTTACCCTACTGTTGGGTCCAGGAACCAAACTAGGGTCAAGCTTCTGCCTCGCCACATCCGCGTAGATGAAGGGGTCAAGCTCAATCTCACCCGAGAAACCGTGGACACGCATTGGCCGAACAGGGACACCGTCGATGTGGACCAAAACGTCGTCGGGCAGGTCGGCGGTCACCGCCTGTGACGCCTCTTTGACAATAGGGCTATGCAGGGTCTTGAACACCCACCGGGGGGACTGAGCACCTGATCCCGAACACTCCCCATTCAGAATGAACTGACCCGACACGTCTTCCTCAATGACCACCTCGTTGTCGGTCTGATCCCGCCAGAACGTCGAGCACACAAGAAGCTCGGAAATCCGGTTGAACGGGCCGTACTCAGAGTCGAACGAGCGGTAGATGTTGACACCCAATAGCTTATACTTGCTGTTGAGGGCCAATACAGCAGGGTCGTCCCAACGCAGGTCGAAGACCCCAGGCCGGTACCCACTAGTCAGGAATAGGTTGAGCGGGGGCAACGGCCACGGAGTCTTTGTGTACTCCAGCTCTGTGACGTTCCAGTCGCGTTGGGATGAATACGGCACGGGCAGATCCCTCCACTAGAGCCCTGGCACAAACGGAAAGCACACCGTCAACTTACGGCGCAGTTTCCGCCGGTTTCGCGGGCTCCCGGACCTTGATGTGCCCCGTGGTCGAGTCAATATCGACTGGCGTCTGGGGCGTCAAACCCCTGTCCACCAGCACCTTCTCGAACAGCCTCTCGTGCTGCTTGCCCACCTGATGGGCCGCTGCCAGCAACCTGACGCGCTCTTGCTCCAGATCCAGAAGCCTCAAGGCAATATCATGCCTGGCCGCCTCAAGCTGGTTGAACTCTTTCAGGGCCTCCAGCGAAACCGGGTCATTGACCGTGAGCTTCACTGCCTTCGCGATAGTTTCGTCTGACATGAGCCGCCTTACACCAATCAGCTAGGAAGTCTCGTCCTGCTCGTCCTGGGGTGCTTTTCCGCCGTACCACAAACGCAGTTGAGCTTCCGCTACAGAATCTTCCAAGACAGGCTCGTAGGTAGCCTCGAAGATCGCGGGCTTACACGGATAGCGCTCACCAGCAATTCCGGTAATTACCCAGTCCCCAACACAAACGATATGGCCGCCCTCTAGGGTGTCTATCCAGCCGTGGTTGTGCATCACTGCCTCGCACTGGTTGCACACCGTCAACCCATCCACAGCCGGATGCCGGTAATACCTGACCACCTTCCCCTCACCCAGGAACGGTTCCCCAGTCGCCGCATCCACGAACGTTTCGCGATTGTCAGCGGGATGGTCCCCATTCTTGAACCACTGCTGAGCCTCTATCACTACCGGCTTTTTTCGGAACTTTGCCATACGGGCGCTCTACACCACTTCAATGTGCTTCACCCGAACAGCCCGGGGATTGAATACCGCGACCTCAGGGACACCGCCCACAAGGTCTTGACCGTAGTACACAACCGAGTCGTACCCCTGCTGACGAGCCTTCCTAGCCTGAGACTTGCTCGCCGTAACCAGCGGGTTGCTCACCTGAACCGAGACCGTGTAGACCTTGGGCCGGTACGCACTGGAGTCCAACCCGATCTCATCCAGCTTGTCGTAGAGCCAGCTAGGTGCCCCTGTGCTCACTGAGAAGATGTTGATGGTCCCATCGTCCGAGAAGCCCAACGGCTTGGTCTTGCTACCGAGGATGTACCCCGCGATATCCCCCAGGTCGTTGGCGTCTACGCCGCCCAAGTGCTTCTCGAAGCCCCCCACGTCGAGCTGACCCTCGCCCGGAGACGGGTCCTCCCTCAAGAACCCGTGCTCCCGCCAGTATGTTTCCCAGCCATCCCGCCCATGCTCGTAGAGGGCCTGTAGGAAGTTGCCTGCGTTCGAGTTCTTGCGCCTCAAAGCCGCGATGATCGAAGGGTCGAAGCCTACGTTACGGTTGGCATCCGCGTATTGCTGAGCCACACGCTTAGAAGGGGTCAAGAAGATGCCCTTACCGTAGTAGTTATTGACCAGCTCCTCACGGCTTTGAGCCATGTCGAAGCTACGGAACAACCGGGTGGTCCCGTGGTACAGAGTCACGGGACGGCCTTCCTTGAGCCCTTCAAGACCGTGATCTTGAAGGTTCAGAGCCTTCGCTAGCCTACGGTCGTAGGTGTAGAGCATCAGCTCACCAAGGAATGCGCTAAATAATCCTGCAAAAACAGTAAGAAAGGAAAAACAAACCCAACGAATTTTCTCGGGCTCAAAACGCCCGCACCAACATAGGGACCGAAGGCACTACGGATGCCCATCCCGAACCTGGGTTGCTGCAAGCCCTTCACCACATTGATGGTGGCCTTGCCCTTTTCGAGCTGCTTGTCGAACTGGTCCGAGGCAGCCTGGTAAGCGCCCTCGTACTTACTGGACTTCTCCAAGTCGAGAGAAACGCCGCCAATTGAGTAGTTAAATTCGTCGGCCACCCAATTAATTCTCAACGCTTGAAGCGCGTGGACCATCGCCCCAGTCAAGAGCAAGGTCCGCCACTCAGGTCGGAACTGAACCATCTGGTCCACGCTACCAAAAGGCGTCCTCGGGGGTGCCGCTGAGATCATGTCCAGGGACCGCAAGATGTACTCTTGCAGCTCCACGTCCTCCCAGATGTATCCGAACACCCTAGAGAACTGCTGGACCGTTTCCTCGTGAGCAGGAGGCCTGAAATGATAATTTCTGTCGGGACTGTTTGAAACGAGCATACCGGATCGCACAAGGAAGAAGTTGTGCCAGTCTTCCGCCGTCAAATCATACATGTGCTGGCGGTTCGGTAAGACCTTGACACCGGTCACCTCAACCCCGCCCTCAACTCTATGACCAGATCGCAACTCACAGGCTTCCAACTTGTCCGTAGGGGTCATGAAAACCCGATGTCCGCCTGTCAGTACAGCATTACCTTGACTCGTAGTAACTTCTAGGATCGACTCAGAACCAACCTCAGCCCGACTCACATCTAAGATGCGCTTCCAAGCAATCACACCAGATGGCGACATAGATCGAATGCGTAGCGTTCCCTCTCGGAAAGCCGCTCGAATCTGCTCTTTCTGTTGGGCCTCAAGCACGATTAAAATCCTTCTCGGTCCAAACCACGAACTCCCACCCCATAGCTTCCGCATAAGAGCAAGCCTCACGTAGGCGAATTTGCGCCTTGTGCTCAGGAGGAAGTCCCAACACCCAGCTTGCTTTCACTTCGATCAAAGTGATGGAACCATCAACGAAATGCGCCACAAAGTCGGGCAAAATCCACCTCCCTGAAGAAAGCTGGACCTTGGGCTCGAACTCGTACCTCACGACAGACGGGTCCCCATCCAGAAGGTCCGCCACAATCCGCTCATAACTGCTACGGGTCCAGATAGGGGAACGAGAGCATTTCTTTGGGTAAACCCAAGCACCAATACCACGAAGCCATTTACTGGGCTCTCGGTGCATTCTCTCTGTCTGTGCCTCTGAGCGTTTCAATCGCTCTCCCACAGAACGATGAAAGGCCAGTAACCTCGCTCGTTCTTCCGGCTTTTGCCATCGCCGCAGAGCTGATTCGCGACGTTGCTGACGAACTTCTGGCCGAGCTGCCGCTAACCGAAGGGACTCCCGTTCCGTCACGGAACGTATTCGCCCGCGATGGAAGTCGAATTTCCCAGAAACCCAACCCGCACTCAATTGCTTGGACAACCACGGCTTCTTAGTGCCCTTACCGGCACGCCCAGTTCTAGCGGCGTTAGCCCGGCGATTCTCCAACGATGCGGCATTCCCAACGGCACTGGTCAAACGATTAATGGCCCCAACGGACAGCCCCGTCACGCGACACATTTCAACCCAAGGCATACCAGTCATGTGGAGTTCCGTTACAATCGCCTGACGCTTTGCAACTACGCCCGGAGGGGGACGCCCTTTCTTTTGGAAATCTGCCCAAGACAAACCATGCTTGAGGAGCAACAGAACCAGCTCAGACGGAGGGGTCGTGGATGGCTTCCCAGAGGTCACTGAACGATACTACCACTTTAGACCCGCCCACGTCAAGCTCAACTAACTCTTCACCACCAACACAGTTGTCCCTGAGCAAAATCCGTAACCGACCCATCAAGTCGTACTCAATGGTCGTCGCGTTCAGGGCACCACCCGTAATCATTGAGGCGCTGTTGGTCGAGAGCCCAGCCTTGTCGATGACATCGAACTCCTGCACCACTTGCTGGACCGAACCGCCGATCACTTCACGGAACGTCCACCTGATCCGGTAACCCCCCATGTTGGCATCCAGGGGGATGATGATGGAAGCGAAGTATTCCCCCACCGAGGGGTTGGCAGGAACACGCAGGGGCATACCCACCAGGACCTCTTGGCCCGTGGTGAAGTCGTACAGGGCATACGAGATCTCAGCCGCCGCAACCGGCGTATTCGCGGCATTGACCAAGAATAGGTTCAGGTCATTGCGGCCGAGCTGCTGCCCTCTGTAGTAGGTGGTGCCCATTAGCCCTTGTCGTGAAGGTTCTTCAAGTGCGAGATCAACCCATTCAAGTCCTTCAAGTCCTTCTTGTCTTGCTTGTCTCTTGGGTTCAATCTAGCAGTCAAAGCCTCAAGCTCGTCTGCCGCTTCCATGAGCTTCTTGCGTGGAACCGATTTGGCGGATTCTTGATCGGCTACACCCGAATCGGCCTTATCCTGCTTACCATCTTGCTTCTTAACACTATGCTTGGATTTATCGGCGTCCGGGTGATCCCTGAGGTACTTCTTGAGTGCCTCAGGAGTAGGAAATTCAGTTGCGAAGCGGGTCGCTACACGGTCCACCAAGAGGCTGGTCTCGAACGCTTGGATAGGGGTCATAGGTCTATAGTGTCCCTCATAAGAAGCCTGACGACCACGGTTCTGATTCATCTCAAGTTGACCAGGATTGGCACGAGCGAGCTTGAAACGCTCCTTCACAGGCTTACCGGTTTCGATAGCCTCCAGCACCATGTCCACAACCGCTTGCTCATTAGCTCGAAGCAGATCGTTGAGTATCTGTGCATCAATAGCTATATGACGTTCGCCCACCTGTTCAACGATGCGCTGAGCCAGATTCCGATTCTGGTCCATGCGCTCTTTCGCGACAGACGGAGAAAAAGGCTGCCGACGTTCATCTACCCCAGCCGGACGCATGACCTTACGAGCCTGTCCCAAAGACGATTCAAATACGTCTAGTAAGAAATGCCGCGATTCAGAGCTAGTAACAACCTTTGGCATCAATCCCACCCATACTTGCAAGCACGTTGCAGCGTGTCCCCAGGAACAGGACTGAGCACTGAGTCCATGACCGTGTAGTAACAGAGCTTTTCCATCATAGGATCACCGGAAGTCCGCCTGTAGCTCCACCGAATGGCCCAAAGCCCTGGTTGCCCGCACTCCCCCGCTGTTCCCGTCACGTAGTAACAACCAACGCTGGTCTGCACAGGCTTACGAGAGCCCCCAACCTGCCTGAGTTGGCACCCACGCACCACTTGGTACAGCGTGTAACTCATACAAACGGGGCTCACAGGGTTGCCCCCAGCCGCCACCACGCAGATATTCAGGTCCCCCTGCCCAAACTGATGCCCCCAACGGAAGGTTGTGGTCACCCAGGGGGTCTCACAGACCGGCGGCGGGACATGGATCACCTCCATGTACGCGGACACCACCGCTACCCCGAAGATGGGCTCCGGGACCGAGAGGGCCACCTGGCTGCCGCCCTGAAGGTAACCGGCGATCCCCACGATACGGAACAGGTCAGCGGTAACTGAACCGCCACCAACCGCTAGGCCAGCGACGTCCAAGATACTGGCGTCAATCAGGGCACCGGCACCAACCAGGAAGCCAGACATGTTGAACACGGCCTGAGTGGATGCCGTGACAGTGGCCTGCCCCACCAACGGATCAACGATATTGTGGATCAAGGGCATGACCGCCGAAGCGGTCGCCTGGCCTACCGTTGTCCCGTCGATGTCGTAGAGGGGCACATTCTACCCTTAGGATGCAAACGTAATTTGAACAGGCACCTGAAGCACAGACTGGCTGTACGACGTGCGACCCTTGAACTCGATGTTGAGGCCCTTGGCCTTGACTGCCTGCTTTTTAAGCACAGCCCGAGCTTGATCCGTGAAGGTCTTGAAAGGTTCCGCAGACGGCATAAGGCCTGCGAGACTGCGGTCCCCACCGAAACCCCCGTCAACCCCAAGACTGCCGACCAAGACGGCCTCAGTCGGATCCGTACCGTGTGAGGCACTGAGGTAAGCGGACACAGAAACGGAGCGGCCCGTCATAGCAGAGATCGCTTTACCCGCATCCTCAGCCCAATCATTCACCTGACTCTGAAGCTTTTTGATCGTGTGATCACGATCCACATCCGCAGCTTGTGACGCAGCCCACGCCGCCACAGCAACCTGAGGAAGCTTGCTCAGGAGCTTTTGACTCGAAGCGTAGTCACCGTTCGCCGTAAGCTTGGCCAAACCGCGATCCATAGCTTGTTGGCCCGCACGGGAACCGCTAGTGTAACCAGACACAGAAATGCCGCGTTTTGTTACGCGCACCTCAATGCTAGAGCTAGAGTCGTTGTCGTAAACTTTACCGTGCCACCCCTCGGGGAACGATTCCCACCCTGCACCATCAAAACGCCAACTCGTGCCGAGCTTACGAGCGGTCTCCTTCAAAACTTGCTCGCCTTCGTGCTCCGAAAAACGAGTGGTGTCCTCTGCGGCGTAACGCTCAGCTACGCGAGCGCTCAGAAGGGCGTCTTCAAAAGCTTTGACGGGGTGCATTTCAAGTCTCCTGGGTTATCAGTTGGCCCATTGGGAAACGTACCTGATCGGACACCAGCACCAACCTAGGGGTGCTCAGGTTACCGAAGTACAGCATGTTGCCGCCTGCGCTAGCGTCCAACAACGCGAATGCCACCACGGTACCCCAACTGAGAGAGGCAACCGGGAACAGGATGTCCGCAGTGTTCGAGCACTGACCTGAAGCAGGTACCGTCATCGTCACAAGCTGACGAGCGTACGCCCCGCCCGAGACCTCAGTACCACCGCCACCCACGCCAGGGGCCACCGTGTACAGCGCCACGTAAACCAAGGCAGGGGGAGTGAACGGGATGCCCCTAAGAGCTGCGTTCAGGAAGTTGTCGTCGAGGTAATAGGTCTTGGGCATTTGGCCGTCCTTCAGAATAGATGCGCGGGGGTTACCCCTGGATCAACGCTTGGTTTCTCTTTTCACACGATCCATCAAGAGATTTAGATCGTGGACTGCGCCTCTAGCGTTCATCAGGGCTTTCACGAACTTCCGCACATGCTCCTCCATCTCAGCCTGGTGTTCACCACCCCAATGATTGTTGGAACCAAGTTCGGCTTGCATACCGACCGCAGCCCCCAACAAATCAGCGGTATCCTCTTGAAGGACAGAAGCACGATGATCAAAGCGTAGGAGACCAGAGGCGGTGCGAGAGGCGTTTCGCAGTGCTCGCTCGAACTCTTTTACTGGATTTGACATTAGCAACAATCTCCTCTTCCTTGCGGCTTTATGAATGAAGCATGAAGGCCACCCTCTGAAGTCGGGGTACCTTGAATCACGTCATAGTCCTGAGCTGAAATCTGTAGCCCAGGCGGATACGTCAAGAGGTTGCGCCAGAACCCAAGAGCATTGGGCCGGAACCGCACGTTATAGAACCCAGGGCTGCCAGGTACCTCATTGAAATACACTCGTCCTGAAGACACCTGGGCGTCCGTAACGCCCAACCCTGACATAAGGGGCCAAGGCTGGATCGCATTGTTGTAGAAGACCTGTGAAACCAACGACGCTGGGATCAACCCCACAACACGGGTGAAGCCATCGGGCGCGAAAAAGTCCACCTGGTCCAGCACAACCTGGTTAGCTTGAACAACCCTACCTCTAGTCGTGGACATTAGGCCCCAGGAGCTTTCTCCGGCACTGTTGGAGCTGGGGAACGCCCAACACCACTGTCTGCGCGTCCCGACAAAGCAGCGGTTGCAGAAATGATGCGGACAGGTACGACAGCCGTAACAGAAGACCCCTTGATCTCAGCAGAGACGTCAATCATAGCCATAGGTCAAAGCCCTTCTCTGCGAGGATTACGACGACGTGCAGGGGAACCGATAGAGTACGTGGGTGCCGGTGGAGACTGCGGAACCATACGAATCGTAGGAATTGTGACTGGCTTAGCCGTCGCTGGGATCTGGGGGCCACGTGAGAAATTCACGATCGTGATCCCAGCGGGATCAAACATCAGAGCCGAATTCCCAAGAAGGAACATGCTCAGGGGCTTCGATACACCAGCAGTAGCCGAGAAACTAGAGTCACCCAAAAGGGCTAGAGAATCTGTGTCGAACTCCCTGGCTGTGAACACGACAACAGCGTCACCGAGCATCGTGCTAATGCCTCGGTACGTCATGTTGGAAACGGGACCCGTGGTAGAGTCACCAACCATAGGGGACGACGCTGTGTAGAGCATCGCCGCAG
>Ga0315284_10004228_pt1 | contig 20416 bp, 15 predicted proteins | sample YL17G09_16_MG_FD_203696 | JGI IMG/M metagenome (GOLD analysis project Ga0315284, IMG submission 203696) | Sediment microbial communities from Yellowstone Lake, YNP, Wyoming, USA - YL17G09_16 | ecosystem: Environmental > Aquatic > Freshwater > Lake > Sediment | place: USA: Wyoming | collected...
TGCCGACCACGACGTTCGTCACCGTGACCGGGCCGGTAACGCCCACCGGCGACATGACCTTGAGTTGCGTGGCCGTCCGCGCCAAAACCCAGGCCGCCCGCCCCGCCGTCAGCGTATCACCGGCCCCCGGCCCGATCACGTCCCCCCTCTTCCCAAAGCGCACGCCCGAGAGCGGCGCAGCCGTCGAGAATGCGGTGCCGGTGGGCGCGTCCAGCAACACCGTATCACCGATCTGCGTGACCGTGCCGCCAAACGAAGGAATGGTGGTCGTGTAGGTCGCCGCCGGCGTCTTGAGCGAGTCGATCGTCGCGCTGCCGACCACGACGTTCGTCACGGTGACCTGGCCGGTAGCGGCCACCGGCGACATGACCTTGAGCTGCGCAGCCGTCCGCCCCACCACCCACGCCGCCCTCGCCCCGAACAGCACGCCGGAGAGCGGCGCGACCGTCGAGAATGCGGCGCCGGTGGGCGCGTTGACGAACACGGTATCACCCGTCTGCGTGACCGTGCCAGGGAAGACTCGGCGGAACCGCGACACGACAACCGTGTCGCTCTGGACGCTGTCCATGACGATGTCGCCGGTCCCGGTGGTACCGTGGAAGGTGAGGCGGGTGACCCACGGCCGCCCGCGATACGGCTGGGCCACGATCACCTTGATCATCGTGGCCGTGCGCGAGACGTACGCCAACGGCCGCTGCGCCCCGAAGCCCACGAGCGACGCCGTCGCGTCGAACGTCAGCTTGCTGCCCGTCAGTACCGTGAACGTGACGGTGTCGCCGACGGTGAAGGTGTCCCGCACGATAGTCCCGCCGGGGAGCACGTTGATAATCGTATCGAGGCGGGGTGTCCCGCTGACCACCGCCGAGGCCGACGCCGTGAGCCTCGCCGGCAGAACGACGACGGACAACTGCTTGGTGAGACCCGCCAGCGAGATCGTGACGGTCGTCACGCCGCCGCCCGCCGCGACGGCGCGGACGAAGCCCCGCGAGAACGCGTCGCCGGGAACGATGACGGTGTCGAGCCGCACGACCGCGACGAGCTGGTCGGCGCTCGTCCACTCGGCGCCGGCGGCGCTGAAGGTGTTGCCGGCCTCGTCCTTGAACTCTGCCGTGACGGCGACGCTGTCGCCCGTCCGCAACGTGATGGAGGCAACGCTCAGATCGATCTGCGCCGGTCCATTCATGAGAGGATCGGTCGGATCGTTGAAGCACGCCGTCACACCGGTCGCAACGAACGCCGCAGCAAGCAGGATCGAACTCAGATGCTTCATGATGCCCCTCGCTCAGGTGTCGTGGAACCTGCTAGTTCCGATCTTCACTCAAAGCCTGTTAACCCCAGGAACTGCCGCACATCCTCCGCGCCGTCGGTGCCCAGGTACCGCTGCCACTCCTGGAGTCCCGGCTCACGGCGATCGTTGGTGCCGATGAGCGCGTAGTCCCCCAACCCGCTCCGATCGTAGAACACGTAGTAGTACGGTCGGTCTCGGGTGTATTTCCACATCTCATAGGGTCTCGGCGAGGCCACCGGGCGCCGCAACACTTCGTCGGGCCGTCCGTGCCGCAGGTAGATACGCCCGCGGTCGGTCCTCCAGCCCACCACCCCGCCCGCCCGGCCTTGGCGGAACGCTTCGTTCGCGTACGCCACCCAGCGGTAGAACTCCGCCATCACGGGGTTGTCCGGGTCCGCCGGCGTCGGATCGCGACGCCGCCAGAACTCCCGGAGGAACCGGCGCTTCCCTTCCACGGAGAGGCGAGCGTACACGCCCTGGTCCGTGCGGAGGTCCAGGATGAACTCCAGCGGCGCGTACAGAGAGTCGAGCCGCTCCTCCGTGGCCCCCTCGAACAGGTCGTGCTCCGGAACGGATGGCCCGGTGTTCAGGGCCAGCGCCTGGAACCCGCCCATCCGGAACGGTGCCTCCGCCACAAGCGAACTGTCACCCAGCCGGACGCGCAGCCGGAGCCGGTACGTGCCCTCGGGCAGGCCCGTGAGATCCACCGATCCCCGCGTGATCCCGCCGGCGGGCTCCACCGTGACGGACCGCGCCGGCGTCGTGACGATGGTCCGTCCCTCTTCGCCGAGCACTGCCACGTCCAGCGTCCCGGTCGTCGCGGCCCCGGCCCACGGGTAGACCTCCGCGTAGTACGTCAGCGCGGCGTCCGTGGGACTGAGGCGGGGGACGGGAGCCGACCGCATGGCCAAGCCCGCCCGCCGCACCTCTCCGGGAGCCACCGCCTCCGAGTCGGAGACGGCGCGGCCCGCACCGGTGGCGAGGACCAGATCCGAGATCTCAGGCCGACTACTGAATGCCCGTACCTCGACGTCCCGCTCGACCGCCGAACCGCTGTCCGGCACCGCCCGCAACCGCACCCGGTACGAGCCCGGCGCGGCGGCGAAACCGAACGACTCCATCGCCGTCGCACCCCGGGAGCGGGCGAACGCCGCGGGAACCTCCCGCGACCATCCGTTCCGCTGCAGCTCCAACCCCGCACTGTCGAACACCGCGACCTCGAACCGGTAGCTGAGTCCCGCCACCCCCGAGGCGAGCGCCGACAGGCGCAGCTCGCATACCCCTTCGATTGTCGTGGTGCCGCTCGCCGGCTGATAGAACCGGACGGCTCGCACCGTGAGCGGCTGGTCGCCGCCTTGCTGCCAAGTGGCGCCGACGCCTCCGACCACGAACGCGGCGGCGATCGCCGGTGCCGCGAAGTACCTGCGCATCATATCCCGCCGACCGGGGAGGGGGCCCGTCGTTCCGGCCCCCCCAGCGGTTTGCCGATTCCTACCAGTTCAGGCTCAGGCCGAGCGTGTTCACACCGCCCAGCAGGCCGTAGTCGCGATAGCCGAAGTCGAACCCGAAGCCGAAGCCGCCCTTCACGTACCTCAAGCCGCCGCCCGCGGACATCCGGTACTGGCTGCCGCTCAAGCTGGTGTCGAAGCCCGCGTAGGTCGCGCTGCCCGTTGCCGGGACGTCGAGGTTGTCGTCCGGCGCGTACGTCATGCCGAGCCGGCCGGCAAGTGAGAAGCCCGAGCTTCCCAGACCGAGGGTGTATTCCCCGGCGAAGCCGAAGCCGGGCGCCGAGTTGGTCGGCTGGGAGAACTCGCCGAGCACCGTGAGCCGGTTCGCCGAGGTGGCGAAGGCGTCGTAGGCGATGGCGACGCGGAACGAGACGGGCAGGCCCCAGTCCTTGGTTTCGAGCTGGGCGCGCGCCGGCTCCTGAGCCACTGGATTCTCGCCCGCCGGCGGCAAACGATTGTAGAGCACGTCGAGCGAACTGCCGCGGTGGCGAAGGTTGGTCCCGAGGTTGCTGATCACGAACGCCGCCCGGATGGGCCGGCCCCCGAGAACCGAGTGGAAGCTGGTGCCGAAGTCGATCGCGAACGCCGCGCCCGAGACGTCACCCAGCTGGTCGTTGATGAACTTCGCCGTGAAGCCGGCCGAGAACCGGTCCGAGAACTGCTGCGAGAACGTGCCGGAAATGGCCGTCTCGCGGACCGAATAGACATTGCCCGAGGTTCCCTGCGGATCCTCGACGGTGTACACCGGCTGGTCGCTGAAGCCGAACGTCGCCACCGCGAACCCGATGGCCTTAGCGCCCCCCGCGAACGGGAAGGCGATGGCGCCGAAGTTGTACGTTGTGCCGGCCACATAACTCATGGTGGTGGCCATGACGCCCGGCCGCTCGATGAGCGCCAGGCCGGCCGGGTTGTAGTGCATGGAGCCCAAATCGTTCGAGAGTGCCGCGAACGCCCCGCCCAGCGCCGCGCCGCGCGCGGTCGCGGGAAGGAGCAGGAACTCGGCGGCCGTGGTGCCGTACGCGGTGTTGTCCGACTCGATCTGACGCACCGTCACGGTGCCTTGGGCGCGACCCGCCGTGTTGACGCCCAACAGGGCCACCAGCACCGCGGCGCCGACCTTCAGTGAACCTTTCATCATGCAAGCCTCCGCAAGGGCCGGGGCGCTGAGGCCCCGGCCCTCTCCGGTTCAGTTACTGAGCGTAGTTGACCACGGTGAACCGCCCGATCTTGGTCCGGCCATCGGGCGACTCGACGTGATAGAAGTACACGCCGCTGGCGATGAACTGGTTGTTCCGGTTGCGGAGGTTCCAGACCTCCTCGCCACCGCCCGCCGGATTGTTGTGCGTGAGGACGTTCACCAGGATGCCGCTCACGCTGTAGATCCGGATGATGGCGCGGTCCGGCAGGTTGACGAACCGCAACACCTTCGTTGACGCCGTGATCTCCAGTGCGTTCGTCACGTAGTAGGGATCCGGCACCGTGTGGATCAGGTCCAGGTCCGCCAGACTGGAGTCGGTGCCGAACCCTTGCGTGATGTTGATCTTGAACTGCAGACCTGGGGCGAACGCAGGCCGGAACGCCACCGGCGTGAAGGTGTAGCCGGAGCAGTCCGTCGGCCGGTTCGCGTACGTCACGTCCCCGGACGCAGGGATGGCCGGCGTGCAGGTCGCGTTCATGTGCCCACCGCCGATGGCCTTGAGGTGCCACTTGGTTCCCGCGATCGGCAGAGAGCTCATCAGCATGAAGAACGGCTCGCCGTTGATGACCAGCGCGATGCCGTTGCCGTCGCTGACCCCGTCGGCGGTGTAGTCGATCGGCTGAAGCACCGCGTTCTGCGCCAGGTCCGCGCAGGTGATGCCCCAGTAGTCGCCGCAGTTCGTGTTGATGGTATACAGGCTGTGGTAGCTCACCACCGCCGGATCGAACGTCGTCCCGGCCTGCCCGTCGCTGAGGTCGCCGCTCGTGATCCCCGCCGCGACGATGTTCGCCGCGCTGATGAACCCGTAGCCGATCTGCGCGCTCTTCTTGAACGGGAGGTTCGTCCGGTGCGTCGAGTCACGAACGGTGATCGCCCCACCAGAGCCCCACGTGACCACGAAGTCCGCCGGGTACCACATGGGGTTCGAGGAGTACGCGCGCGTGTACAGGTTCACGGACCGGGCCGCGGCACCACCCGCCGACGCCTGGCGGTATGCCGCCGGCGCGTAGATCGTCGTCACGCCCGTCAGCTGGCCGGCCGAGTGCGCCGCGCTGCCGTAGGGATCGATGGTCGGATCCGGCGGCTGGGTCGTCGCCGTCTCGTCATACCAGTACGAGTGGCGGAGGAACCGGTCGCCCTGGGTTATCGTCGCGTCGTACGTGGGCCAACGGCCGCGGGCGAGCGCACCACCCATCGGCGTCCAGTTCAACGGCCACAGCAGGCCGTAGAACTTCATCGGCATCCGCGTGTCCCGGGTGAACGCGAGGTGGAGGAGGCGCGAGCGCACGGAGTCGTACGAGACGAACGGGAAGCTCGACTCGAAGGTGACCGTGTCGGTGCCCGGGATCGCGTACGACGGGACGGGCAGTGTGAACGACCGAGTGACCGTCTCCGTGGGCGAAATGAAGCTGACGTACATCGTCGGCGCCGTGCCGTAGCCACTGGCCAGGCCGGGGCTGATCGAGTCGATCCGGGCGATGATCTCACCCACCGGGAGCGCCTCGTAGACCGCCGCCAGGAGGTCGAGACCCCCACGATTCGTCGGGGGGATTGGACCAACGAAGGTCCCGGTGGCAGCGTCAATCGTCGGCCAAGCGGCGCTCGGGTCGAGCAGCGTCCCGTCGCCGCCGTACACGCCCTGCACGAGAACTGCGGACCGGGCGGTGGTGCCGACCGCCCGCGGAGTCGCCTGCCTCGTAATCCTCGCCGACTCGAGGGAGGACGGGCCCGACGCGACACTGTTCAGGTCGAACACCGTCACGGCGTAGAAGTACCGGAAGCCGTTCCGCACGTCGTGGTCGGTGTAGACGAACGGCACACCGTTGTCGGTGAGCGGCGGAAGGCCACTGTTGCCGCCCGTGACCGCGGTGTCCGCGGTAACGATCAGCACGTCGCCGCTGGCCAGCAGGACCCGCCCGCCGGGCGGGACCTGGATCACGTCTCCCGCGAGCAACACGTCATGCGTGGGCACGGGCCGGCCGGTTCGGTAGCCCTTTGGGTCGCCCACGAAGTCCACCGGGCACGTCGTGGTGATGCCGAGCTCCGGCATGCACCGCGTGCCGTAGTCGGTGCTGTTCCAGAACTGGCCGGTGTGGTCGGTCATCGTGCTGCCGGCGAAGTCGAACGAGGCGATCACTTCCATCTCGGACTCGGTCCGGCCGCGCCAGATCCGGTAGCCTTCCACGTCATACCGGCGGAAATTCGAGTCGTAGTTGTCGTTCAGCACGTCGCTGGCGACCACGAAGTACGGGTCGCCCGCGGTCTCGCTCGCGCTCTCTTGCCACGCCACCGTCACCTGCCCGTCGCCGGGGATGGTGAAGAAGGTCGGAGACTCCGGCGCGAACGGGACCAGGAAATGCGAGTTGAACACGGCCTGCGCCCTGAGCCCCTTGTTGAGGAGGGACCGCGGCACCGTCGCGAGTTCGCTCTGCTCGATCAAACCGTTCGCGTTGGCGTCGAGCCCGCTGACGGTGCGCGGCACGGAAGCCGCGATGCCCGCCGCCCGCTCAATGGTGCGGATCGTGTCGAGGCCGGTCGCCAGGCGGCCCATTGTACCCGGGATGCCGGGCTTGAGGTCGAACGACGCGGATGCGCCGGCCACGTAGGCCGCGACGGGCGCCGCGTGGACGTACGCCACGACGATCACCTGGGACTGGCCGGCGGCGATCGACAACGGGCCGGAGGCCTGGATGAACCGCGTGTCCACGGGCGTCGATACCAGCTGGCACATCGGCGTGCCGACCGGCGCGTTGCACGTGCCGTCCTGGGCGAGGAGGTTGTTCGACAGCAGCCGCCACAGGGCCTGCACGCCGACACGGTCCGGGAACGGCGCGCCGTTGGTGGTGTTCGTGAACATCGTGATGCCGAACGGCAGGCTGGTGGCCGGGTTCGTCGGGCTCTTGAGGTACTTCACGCCCTCGAAGCCGGGAGCCGCCGCGAACGGCGCCCCGAAGATGTCGGCCGGGTAGGCCCACGTCGGCTCGTAGAAGTTCGACTTGTAGGCCACGCCCATCGCGAACGGCAGGATCGCCGTCGAGTAGTTCTGGCCCGACGCCCCAACGTCCGGGTCCTGGCCGAAGGCCGCGAATACCTGCGTGAACCCCCACCCCGAGTCGGGCAGGTTCACGTTGTACCGGGCCTCGGACGCATCCTGGAACTGGTTGGCGATCTCGACGATTCTGGCGATGTCCGCGGCCGAGTAGCCGTAGTCCGCCAGGTTGTCGTACTTGGCCGCGGTGCGGGCGGTGATGTTGATGAAGCGGTACAGGAAGTAGACGATGTCCTGGTTGCCGCTGGGGAAGTTCCACATCAGGCCGCGCTGGTCGATCAGCAGCCCCATCGGGTGCTGCCGGCCGGTCGTGAGCTGAGTGTTGCCGTCCCAGTACCGGACCCAGGTGTCCTGCTGGGACACCGTCTTCCGGGTGAGCAGCGCGGGGTCGAACAGCGTCGGGTCGTTGACGTACGCCGCGGTCGGCCACTCCGCCAGGTCGGCGGCGTTCAGGCCGTTGAAGACGTTCGTCAGGCCCTGGCCGTGGGACTGGTCGCCCCGCGGGTCGAAGATGAACGCTCCCACGGTGTCACCCGCCCACGGGAAAGTGGTGCGAGTGCCCCCGAGCAGGCCGGCGATCATCATGCCGCTGTTGAAGATGTACTGGTCGGGCGTGCCCTTCGGCCAGTAGCCGCCGCCCACGACAGGGCTGTTGGTCGGGTCGACGCAGGTCTCCCCGATGTTGTTGATGTTGCACTGGACGCGGTTCGCGTTCATCATCACGTTCACCGCGCCAGCGAACAAGTTGAAGCCGCGTGCCGCCGCCGGACGGGCCGTCCGGCGCACGGGCCGCGTGGCCGCCGCGGTCTGCGCGTCCAGCAGGCCAAGCCCGCCGATCAGCACGGCAGCAAGGGTCAAGCGCTGTAGGAATTTCGAATCCATGCGGACTCCTTGAACGTTGCCGGTGGGCGGCGCCTCCCGCGGGAGGCGTCGCCCAAGTCGCCGCGCCTAGAAATTGAGTTCGAAGCCGAACCGGATGTTGAGCCCCACCCCATACGAGGCTTGGGGTCCATTATTCATGTTGTACCACGCGCCGAACGCACTGTCCATCTCGCGCGAGTCGAAGAACCCGTCGCCATCGCCGAACCGGGCCTCGGCCCGCTGGAGCATGATGCAGTTCGGCACGCCGTAGAACCGCGTCGGCGAGTAGCTCGAGCAATCCGCCCGGGTCGTCCCGAGGTTGACGCCGTACAGCCGTTCGGCGACACCGTTCACCGTGACGGTGCGGGCCACCCAGTTCGTGCCGGCCTCGGACTCCAGGGTCGACACGATCGGGGCGAGGGTGACCTCCCGGAACTGGTCGTTCACCACGTCGCCCGTCTCGGCGAACAGACCGTTCACGTTCGTCCAGTTGAACAGGTTGCGGAGGTCCGCAAACAGCGTCAGGTCACGGCCCGCCACCTGGAACCCGCGCGTGATCCGCAGGTCCACGTTCCTGGTCCACGGCATCGAGGCCGAGTTGAGGCGCTCGGTGCCGGTGTAGGAGTTGCCGAAGCCGTTGCCCGGGCCGCGGGTGCCGGTGCCGGTGTTGATGATCCGGGTGTACGGCAGGCCGCTGAGGAACCGGAAGGTGGCGTTGAAGCCGAAGTCCTGCAGCAGCGTGCCCAGCGCCGTGCCGCTCCGCCACCCGTGCGGGAAGTTGAGCGCCATGTTGCCCGTCACGGTGTGCACCCGGTTGTCCGCCGACGTGAGCAATGCCTGCGGCGGCGGCGCCCGGTCACCCGTCACCGAGCTGATCTGCCGGGAGATCGTGTTCAGGTACTCGAACGGGTCGGACCCGGTGTTCTTCGCCGTCTGGAAGGTGTACACCAGCGTGCCCATGAAGATCTGGCCGATGCGGCGGTCGAGCTTGATGTCCACGCCGCGGGAGTTTCCGAAGTCCGCGTTGGTCAGCAGGTTGATGTTCTGCATCTCGCGCTTGGACGGATCGAAGACCGGCAGGATGCGCGCCGTGACGTCCGAGACCTTGTCCTTGTTGTACGCCGCGATGTCGAGCACCATGTCGTCGCTGAACGCGTGCCGGATGCCGAACTCGAACAGGATCGTCTTCCCGAAGTCGAGATCCCGGGCGAAGACGTCGTTGGTGTTGGAGAAGGACAGGTCCGTGTTCACGCCGGTCGCCAGCAGCGTGAACGCCGGCGACTGGAGCTGATGCGCGTAGGAGAGACGGAAGCCGGTGCGGTCCGTCACCGGGAACGACACCCGGATCGAGGGAGCCAGCACGCCGCGCGGCGCGGCAGTGAAGAAGTTGCACGTCGCCAGCGCCGCCGGATCCGCCGCGGCGGCCACGCACGCCGCCGCCATCGCCGTGTCCTCGTGGGTGAAGGCGGTCGTGAGGTCACCGCTCCGGATCGGGTCGGTGAAGACCCGGCCCGGCGAGCGCGGATACATGATCTTCGAGTCCATCCGGTCGTACCGCAGGCCGAGATCGACCACGACGTCGCCGAGATCGATGCGGTCCTGCGCGTACAGGCCGTACCGCAGCGGGTTCTCGACGAACGCGTCCGCGAAGATCTGGTTCGTCAGCCCCGACGCAAAGGAGCTGAGCTTGGTCTTCATGAAGTCGCCGCCGAACCGCACCCGGTTGTACCGGTTGGCCTGCCAGTCGAAGTTGACCCGCCCCGTGAGGCGCGTCTCCTCGGTCAGGCCCGGGCCGCCCCGGCTGCCGACGCCGGTCGTCGGATAGTACGACGCGCCGCTCGTCACCCCGTACGGGTTGAAGCGGTACTCGCTCGCCCCCGCCAGGTCGTTCCGCCCGAGGTACGGGATGCAGCGGCCCCCCAGAGCCGTCTGACAGTTGCTCGTCCGCAAGTCCTGGACGAGCTGGTCGTCGAGGGGGAAGTTGTCGAAGTTGGTGAGGAAATCCGGCTTCGCCAAAGTGAACCACCCAGTCGGGTTCTTGTGTTCGGCGACCCACTGGGGCGCGATCAGGCTGGCGATGCCCTGGTCGTGCTGCCAGCTGACCGTCGCCTCGAAGAACAACGCCCGCTCCGACGACTGGGCCAGGTTCTGTGTCCAGTTCGCGATCAGGGCGCTCGACATGTTCCAGAAGCCGTACTGCGAGGCCGTGTTGTACAGGTTGCCGCGGCCCGGGTAGTTCAGGCCCTCACTGCGGGTCTGGTGTGCTGTGAGTCTGATGCGCGACCCGGTGCCGAACGTGTACTGCAGGTTGCCGTCAAAGTTGTAGTTGTTGCTCCACGCCCACGGCAGCCGCGCGCCCTCCGCGTAGCGCTCGAACGACGGCAGAGCGACCGCCTGGCTGTCGGACGTCGCGCTGCCCGGGGTCCGCGCCACAGTCACCGTGGTGTCGAACCCGTTGAGCACGTAGACCGGGATATCCTCGGCGCCCTTCGCCCGCCGGCCGTTCTGCTGGCCGTCGATGGCCGTGGCCAGGAAGAACGTGAGGTTCCGGGCGATCGGACCGCCTAGCGACGCCTCTACCCGGTTGAACCCGGTGCCGTAGACCTGGCCCGCCGCATCGTCCGTGGCGAACGAGAGGTTGCCGCGGAGGCGCTGGCCGCCGGCGCGCGTGACGAGGGCGATGACGCCCGACTGGGCTTCGCCGTACTCGGCGCCCATCGCACCCGTCGTCACCGACGCCTCTTCGAGCGCGTTCGTGCCGACGCTGATCGTGTTGCCGCCCGTCAGGCTGCGGACCAGCACGCCGTCGATGTAGGTCGCGGCCTCACCCGGCCGGCCGCCGCGGATCGTCAAGTTGCCACCGCGGCCCTCGACGACGCCGGGCGCGAGGCGGAGCACCTGGGCCACCGCGTCCACCGGCAGGTTCTGGATCGCCTCGCCCTGCAGGATCTGCTTCGAGGCCACCTGGTCGCGCGGCACGATCGGCGTCTGCTCGACCGTGACCGTCACGCCCGATACCTCGATGGCGCGCTGCTCCAGCGGGATGTTGATCGTCATCGTCTGGCCGGCGAAGACGCGGACGTTCCGCACTTCCGCCGGCGCGAAGCCGATGTACTGCGCCCGCACCACCATCACACCGGCGGGCACGTTGTTGATGAAGTAGTAACCACGTTCATTGGTGGCCCCGGCGTACGCCGTGCCCACAATGAACACCTGCGCGCCGTTGACCGGAGCGCCGGACTGGTCACGGACCGTGCCTTCGATTTTGCCGGCGGTGCTCTGAGCCACCAGCACACCGGCTCCGAGCACCACAGCAGCCATCCAGGCCGCCGCCACGCAAGCGAGGCGCGGGATGGCCCAGCGACTACGTTCAGTCATGGACGACCTCCACAGAGAGACACACGAGATGACACGAAAATCGAACTAGGCAGCGACACGCCACCTCCTTTCGAGAGTCCTGCGACCATATGCGGATTAAAGCAAACCCAATCGGCCTCTCCGCTCGCAGCGAGGGCCGAGTTGGGACGGGGTCAAGTGCCCCTAACCCAGTCAATATGAACCGCCCCCTTTGGGGGTGTCAAGCAATCCCGGTCGCAATCGTCGCCCGACCGTCCCCCGGAGAGGACGGTCAGCCGCCAGGCGCCGGCCCCTGTCCGCTCTCCGCCGTGAAGCGCTGGCCCAGCGTCGCGAGGGTCGCGCCGAAGTCCGCGACGCTCAGCTTGCGCCGTTCCAGCTCGGAGGCGCGTTGCTGCAACTCGTCGAGCCGCATCCGGGTCTCGGTCACCAGCGTCTCGACCCTCTGGCCGAGCTGCGCCATCACCTGGTCGAGGAGTTGGGTGACCCGGTCGGCGTGCTGCTGCTGCCGCAGCGCGAGCTCGTCGAGCTGGGCCGTGACGCGCCGCGAGAGCTCGTCGAGCCGCTCGCCCATCCGGTGCTCGAGATCCTGGAGTTGAGTGGCCGCCGCGGTGCGGTCCGCCGCTATCCTCTCTTCCACCCGCGCCACCTCGGCGCCGTAGAGGAGCTGGCGGATCTTGTCGAGATCGTGCGTGGAAGAGCCTTCGGGCTGCGTCACGGTTGCTGCTCCGACGGATGGGGGTACGGTCTGTTCTCCCACTCCATATACCACAGGCGCGGAAAAGCCGCTAGGGTGCCGGCGCCTGCCGCTCCGGCTCACGCGCCGGGTACCGCGAGGCGGATGAGCTCGTCCTGCGGGCCCTCGGGCGTGACCTCCGGGCCATCCTCATGCAACACCACGTTGATCTCGCTCCGTACCCCGAACCGGCCCGTCAGGTAGATGCCCGGCTCCACCGAGAAGCCGACGCCCGGGGCGAGCGCCCGGTCGTCGTGCGTCTCGTAGTTGTCGAGGTGCGGCCCGGAGCCGTGGAGCTCGCGGTCGATCGAGTGGCCGGTGCGGTGCACGAAGTACCGCTCGTAGCCGGCGGCGCGGATCACGCCGCGCGCCGCGTCGTCCAGGTCGGCGCCGCTCACCGACCACCCTTCGCGCCACCGGTCGCGCAGGACCGCGACCGCCTGGTCGCGCGCGTCGCGGACGACGTCGAACAGATGCGCGACCTCGTCCGGCGGCGCGCTGCCGACGAACGCCATCCACGTCTGGTCGGCGTAGACGGTGTCGATGGCCACGCCCCCCCAGAGGTCGAGCAGCAGCACCTGGCCGGGGGTGATCGGCATCTCGGTCGTCGCGGAGGGTTCGTGGTGCGGGTCGGCGGCGTTCGCGCCGACTGCCACGATCGGCGGGTCGTTCGTGTACAGGCCCGCGCGGTCCATCGCCTCGATCACCCAGCGCTGGACGCCGTACTCCGTCGGCGTCTCGCCGGCGCCGAGCGCGTCCCGCACCTGGCCGAACGCGGCCAGGGCGATCTCCTTCAGCAGGCCGGCCGCGCGGCGATGGCCGTCGAGTTCCTCGGGGCTCCAGCGCGAGACGAGGTCGGTCACGAAATCGGACGAGGAGACCACCTGCGCCCCGGACCCGCGGATCAGCTCGAGCACTCCCGCCGGCACCCGGTCGAGGTACGGCACCGCGTCGCGGACCGAGTACTCCATCGCGATCGTCTTGCCGGAGAGCAGGCGCGCGAGCTCCCGCTCGAGTTCCCGCCACGCGGCGTACGGCCGGATCTCCCCCGGGAAGCCCTCCAGCCGGGCGAGCTCGATCTTGTGCGCGACCGCGATCGGCGTGCCCACCGCGGGCAGGAACACGAACAGCCGCCGGGTGGAGAGCCCGCCCAGGCCCAGCATCCGGGTGGCCACGGGGTTGAGCCCGTGGAAATCGAACAACAGCCAGCCGTCCAGCTTCTTCCGGCCGCACAGTTCCCGGACGCGCTCGATCACTTGCGGCGTCACCATCGCCGCGACGTTCATCGGGCCCCCGCGGGCGCGTCGCTGGTGCGCCACTCGCACCGCTCGTCGCCCCGCGCGCAGCAGCGGGGATGCACCACCCCGCCGTCGAAGCTTGTCAGCTGGCGCAGCAGTTCCGCGAGGGCCGCCGCGTAGAATCCGCACGCCGCCCCGTCCGCGGTGGCGCGCACCGGCAGCCGGTGCGCGATCCGCGCGAGTGTCACGCCGTTCTCGCGGACGAGGCTCCCCGCGAAGACCTCGCGCACACAGCGCCGCGCGCCGCGGAAGCCGACGGCGCGGCGCGCGAACCGCGGCAGGTAGCGCGCTCCCCAGCGGGTCAGCATCGGGAGGCGGGCCAGCGCCCGCCGCGCCGCGCGGCGCCCCCCGTCGGCGAACACCAGCGCCGCGTCCGGCCGCCGTCCCGCGAGCCGCAGGATCTGCTCGAACTCCCCCTCCGACACCGGCCGGCCCCGTTTCACGCCCAGGTCGTAGCGCGCGATCTGCGCGGCCACGGTGTCCGAGAGGCCGAGCCGCTTCTTGAGCAGCTCGTCCACGTACTCCGCCGCCTCTTCGTCGGTGGGCGAGTCGAGGTTGCGCATCGCCTCGAGCACGGCGAGCGGCAGGATGCTGTGGGTGTCGGCCGGTGGCGATTCCATTGACGAGCGCCGCCAAGATACCCTCCGCCCGCACGTGCACCAAGGGGCCGGACGGTGCGCCGCGGGGGCCGCGCTCGTATGCGCACCTGCCGCGCCAATCATCACCAGTCTAGGTTGAAGGCGGACCAGCCACTCGGGAATCGCTCTGTCTCTGCGTGATGTGCTCGTGATCGGCGGCGGGCCGGCGGGTGCCGGCACCGCACTCCGTGCGGCCCGCGCCGGACTCGACGTGCTGCTCGTCGACCGGGCGGTCTTCCCGCGCGAGAAGGCGTGCGCCGAGTACCTGAGCCCCGAGGCGGGCCGCGACCTCGAGGACCTCGGGGTCCTGGCCGAGGTCGAGGCCGCGGGAGCGCAGCAGCTCGCGGGGATGCGGATCGTCTCCGACGACGGCGCCGACGTGACGGGGCGCTTCGCCGGCGCTCACGACTTCACTCCCTACCGGCCCTACGGCCTCGCCGTGCGGCGTAGCGTGCTCGACACGATCCTCGTCCGGGCGGCCGAGCGGGCCGGCGTGACGGTGCGCACCGGCGTCGCGCTCGAGCGCGTGATCGTCGAGGGCGGGGTGGTGTGCGGCGCCGCGCTGCGCGTCGGAGGCAGCACGTGGGACGAGCGCTCCCGCGTTCTCGTGGGAGCCGACGGGCTCAACTCCCGGGTCGCCCGCCAGCTTGGGCTCGCGCGCGGCGGGCGGCCGCGGCGGCTCGCGCTGGTGGCGCACCTCGCCGGCGTGCGGGGGCTGGGCGACTGCGGGGAGATGTTCTGCGGGCGCGGCTGGTACGTGGGGATCGCGCCGCTCGGCGGCGGGCTGTGCAACGCGGCCATGGTGGTGCCCTTCGCCGACCGCAAGGCCATAGCCCAGGGCCGCGACGCCTACTTCCGCGCCAAACTGGCGAGCCTCCCCGAGCTCGCCGCGCGGACCGCGCCCGCCGAGATCGCGCGTGAGATCCTGCCGGCCGGCCCCTTCGCGCGCCGGGCGCGGCGCGCCGCCGTGGACGGGGCGCTGCTCGTCGGTGACGCGGCTGAGTTCTTCGACCCGTTCACGGGGGAGGGCATCTTCGCGGCCCTGCGCGGTGGGCGCCTGGCGGCGGACGCGATCGCCACGGCCCTGGCCGGGGGCGGCACGGCGACGCGCTTGCGCCTGGGCCCCTATGTCGAGGCGCGGCGATGGGCCTTCCGCGACAAGCGGGTGCTCGAGCGGGTGGTAGGGCTCGCCGCGACACACCCCGGCGTGATGCGGCGCTTCACCCGGCGCCTCGGCGCGCGGGCGGGGGTCGCCGACCTCTGGGTGGGCGCCGCGGGGGACACGGTGCCGGTGCGGGCGCTGTTCACCCCCCGCCACCTCGCGGCGTTCCTGTTCGGCGGGTACGGCCGGCCCGGAGCGTGATCTTCTCGGCGCGGACCTGGGCGCGGCGCAGCGCCGAACTGCTCGACGACCCCGCGGCGGACGGCGGCGCGGTGCTCGCGTCGCTCGGCGACATCGTGCGGGTCAACCGGCTGTTCGGCGGCCTCCGGGCCGCGCTCGAGCCGCTCGACGAGTTCTTCCGGGAGGCGACCCCGGCGCGAGCCCTCTCCCTCCTGGATGTGGGTACCGGCCTGGGCGACATCCCGGTCGCGGCGGCCCAGCGTGCGCGCAGCCGCGGGCTGACGCTGCGGCTCGTGGGCCTCGAGCGGCACCCCGCCGCGGCGCGCGCGGCGCGGAGCCGGCACGGCCTCGCCATGCTGCTCGCCGACGCGGGCCGGCTGCCCTTCCGCGACGGCGCCGTGGACTTCGTGCTCTGTTCGCAGCTGCTCCACCATCTCGACGGTGCGGCCGCGACGCGGCTCGTGGCGGAACTCGACCGCGTGGCGCGCCGCGGCGTGGTCATCGCCGACCTGCGCCGCAGCGCGCTCGCCGCGGCGGGGATCTTCCTCGCCTCGTTCCCGCTGCGCTTCCGGCCCGCGACGCGGCGCGACAGCGTCGTCTCCGTGTTCCGCGGTTTCACGCCGCGGGAGCTCGAGGCCGTCTGTCGCTCCGCGGGCGTGGCCGCGCGCGTCCGCCGGCACGCCGGGTTCCGCCTGACGGCGGCGTGGCGGAAGAACGGAGGGCAGCCGTGATCCAGGTGGACCGCCGCCTGGTGCGCGCACCGCTCGAGCGGATGTTCGCGCTCGCCGCCGAAGTGGAGCGCTGGCCGGAGCACCTGCCGCACTATCGGTGGGTGCGGTTCCTGGACCGGCGCACGGACGGCGGGGTGGTGGAGATGGCCGCGTACCGCCCGTTCGGTCCGCTGAAGTACCCCACCTGGTGGGTCTCGGAGATGACGATCGACCGCGCGAGCCCCGCCGTGCGCTACCGGCACGTGCGCGGGATCACGCGCGGGATGGACGTGCTGTGGGCTTTCGAGCCGCGCGCGGACGGGCTCGAGGTCACGATCACGCACTGGTGGGACGGCCCCGCCTGGCCCCTCATCCGCGCGCCGGCAGCCGAGCTGGTCATCGGCCCGCTGTTCGTCCACGGCATCGCCCAGCGCACACTGGCCGGGCTCGCCCGCGCGGCGGAACGAGCGGCGCCGTGACCACCCTCCGCCGCGTCGTGGTGACCGGCATCGGCTGCGTGACCCCGATCGGCACGGGCGCCGAGGGACTCTGGGACGGCCTCCGCGCCCGCCGCTCGGCGGTGCGGACTATCACGCGGTTCGATCCGACGCCCTTCCGCAGCCGCATCGCCGCCGAGATCCCCGACTTCCGGCCGGACGACTTCCTGGACGCCAGGCGCGCGCGCCGCTACGACCGGTTCTCGCAACTCGCGGTGGTGTCCAGCCAGCAGGCGCTCGGCGCCGCGGGCCTGGACCTCGCGAAGGAGGACCGGGACCGGATCGGCGTGATGATGGGCTCCGCGCTCGGTGGCGTGGCCTTCGCCGAGGCGCAGGTCGGAGCGTACGCGCAGGGCGGGCTGCACGCCGTGGACCCCGCCCTCGCGCTCACCGTCTTCGGGGGCGCGTCGAGCTGCAACATCGCGATCGAGTTCGGCCTGTCGGGCCCGAACGTCACGAACGCCATGAGCTGCGCCTCCGGAACGGTCGCAGTGGGGGAGGCGTTCCACTCCATCCGCGACGGCCGCGCGGACGTGATGCTCGCCGGAGGCGCCGAGGCGCCGCTGGCGCCCCTGTGCTTCGGCGCCTTCGCCATCATCCGCGCGATGTCGGCGCGCAACGACGATCCCGCCACCGCCTCGCGGCCCTTCGACGCCGGACGAGACGGGTTCGTGATGGGTGAGGGCGCGGCGGTGCTGGTGCTGGAGGAACGTGCTCGCGCTCTGGCGCGCGGCGCGCCGCTGCTGGCGGAGGTCCTCGGCGCCTCGATCACCAACGACGCGCACCACATGACCGCCCCGCGCCCGGACGGCGCGAAGGCCGCGCGCTGCATCGCCCTCGCCCTCGAGGACGCCCACGTCGCGCCGCACGAGGTGGACTACGTGAACGCCCACGGCTCCTCGACGCCGCTCAACGACAGCACCGAGACGCTGGCTTTCAAGCGGGTCTTCGGCGACCACGTCCGGCGCCTCGCCGTGAGCGGCACGAAGGGCTACTACGGCCACCCGCTCGGGGCCTCCGGGGCGATCGAGGCGGCGATCACCGCGCTCGCCCTGGCGCGGCAGTGGCTGCCCCCCACGCTCAACCTCGCCGAGCCGGATCCCGCCTGCGACCTCGACTACCTTCCGCGGGGCGGCGACGGCCGCGGGGCCGGGATCGCTCTGTCCAACTCGTTCGGCTTCGGCGGTATCAACGCCGCGGTGGTCCTCCGGCCTGCCGACTGACCTGCCGACCGACCGCTTGCGTGCCGCGCGGCGGCCCGGGCATATTGGCGCGGCGCACACACGCTCCGTACACGACCTTCACTCACAGCGAGGTTCCCGGATGCAGAAGACCCTGCGCCCGCTCGTCGCAGAATTCGTCGGCGTCTTCTTCCTGGTGTTCCTGGGCGCCGGCGCCATCGTAGCGAACACCTATCGCGAGGGCGTCGTCGGTCTGGTGGGCATCGCCCTGGCGTTCGGCCTGGCGCTCGCCATCGCGGTGTCGGCGACGATGAACGTCTCGGGCGGGCACATCAACCCGGCCGTCACTCTGGGGCTCTGGTCCATCGGCCGCATCGGCTGGCGGCAGGCGGGACTCTACGTCGTGGCGCAGCTGCTCGGCGCCGTGGTCGCCGCCCTGGCCATCAAGGGGCTGTACCCGGAGATGGCCGGCCGCATCGCCCAGCTCGGCACGCCCCAACTGGCCCCGGCCCTCACCTTGGCCCAAGGCATCGTTCTCGAGGCGATCCTGACCTTCTTCCTGGCCTTCGTCGTGATGGCGACGGCGGTGGATTCCGCCGAGCCGAAGATGGCCGGCTTCGCGATCGGCCTCACCCTGACGGTGGGCATCCTGGCGGGCGGCCCGCTGACGGGCGGCGCGCTGAACCCGGCGCGGGCCTTCGGCCCCGCCCTCGTCGCGAACGCCTGGCTCGCCCAGCTCGTCTATTGGGTCGGGCCGATCCTCGGCGCGATCGCCGCGATGCAGCTCTACGAGCGGCTCCTGCTGAAGCGGGACGCCGCTTAGCGGCTCCGGCCGCGATGGGCGCGCTCGCACGACTCCGGGCCGGCCTCGCCCGTGCTCTCGTGCGGGCCGCCCGCTCCCGCGAGCGGCGCAACCCGCCGCTCGCGGACCGCCTCCTCCGCCTCGCCCTGCGCACCGAACCCGAGATGGGCGATGCTGCCGGCGCGCTCGTCGCGCTGCGGCGAGCCGGCGGCGACCGGTTGGCCGCGCTGACCGCGGCCCGCCGCGCCACCGAACTCTTCCCGCAGGCGAGCGACGCCTGGTACCTGCTCGGTGAGGCCCACCAGGGGGCGTTCAAGATGCGGGAGGCCATCGAGGCGTTCGCCCGGGCGCTCGACCTGCGGGACCGGGCCGACGCCGCGTTCCGGACCGGCCTCCTGCTCCGCCGGGAGTCCCTCCACGCCGCGGCCGCCGCGATGTTCGCGCGCGCCTTCGCCGCCGGCGGCGGGCCCGAAGCGCTGTACGAGAACGCCGTGTCGCTGTGGAGTGCGGGCGACCGCGAGCAGTCGCTCCGCGCCCTGGAGATGTGGGGAACGCACTTCGTGGATGGCCCCGCGCGCGTCGCCGATGCCCGGCGCGAGCTGGAGCGGGGGGGCCCCCGCCCGGACCAGCTTCCCTAGCCCTTCGCCCGACCCCCTCGCACCAAGTAGATGGCGTAGCAGAGGTAGATCACGGCCGCCGCGATGTACGCCGCGACGGTGAAGCCGCCGTTGTCAGGCATCGGCGCGCTCCGCCTCCGCCCGCGCCCGGGCATCGGCCAGGCGCGCGAGCGCGTAGCGATGCCAGAGGAGCGCCACGAAGAAGAGGGTGAAGACCGCCACCGAGAAGAGCAGCGTCGCCAGCATCTCCCCGGGCAGGGTCGGCTTGCCCGGCCGCAGCACCACGGGCATCGGGTGCATCGTGCGGAAGAGATAGACGCTGACGTAGATGAACGGCACGAGCAGCGCGCCGAGGATCCCGAGGACGGCCGAGTAGCGCGCGCGCTGGGCGGGCTCGTGGACCGCGGTCCGCAACACCAGGTACGCCACGATGACAAACCAGAGGAACAGCGTGAGGGTGAGACGCGCGTCCCACGTCCACCACGTCCCCCAGATCGGCTTCCCCCAGATCGGGCCGGTCACGAGCACGGCCGTCGTGAACACCATCCCCACTTCGGCGGTCGAGGCCGCGAACAGGTCGAGGCGCGGGTCCTTGAGGAACAGGTAGACGGCGCTGGTCACGCCCAGGATGCCGAAGGCCAGGAACGCCACCCACGCGGAGGGGACGTGGATGTAGAAGATCTTCTGGGCGGGGCCCTGCACCGCCTCGACCGGCGTGAAGGCCAGGGCCCGCACGTAGACGGCCGCCATCAGGAGCAGGCCGACACCGATCCAGACGGCGCTGCGCCGGCGCGCTCGCTCGAGCGCTTCGATGGGTGTCATTCCTCGATCGTGGACTCGAAGAAGAGGATGCAGGCCGCGACGAAGATGATGTCGTAGCCGACGAGCAATCTAAGCCAGGCCGAAACCTCCGAGAAGGGACGGCCGGCGAACAGGCGCGCGGTCATCTGCACCGCGGACGTGACGGGCGGCACGAGGAACGGCAGCAGCAGGACCGGCAACATCAGCTCGGCGAGCCGCGTGTTCACCGCCATCGAGCTCATCAGCGTCCCGACCGCCACGAAGCCGACCGTGGCCAGCGCGATGACCAGGACGAGCGGTCCCAGGACGGGCACGATCGGCACGTTGAAGAACAGCGCGAACAGCGGCAGCGCGATCGCCTCGACCGACCCGACGAACACGAGGTTCGCGAGCACCTTGCCGAGGTAGATCGCCGTGCGGCTGACCGGCGAGAGGAGCAGTCCGTCGAGGGCCCGGTTCTCGCGCTCGAGCCCGAACGCCCGGTTGAGGCCGAGCATCGCGGCGAAGGTGAACGTGATCCACAGGATGCCGGGTGC